>BFBZ01000005.1_pt435 | contig 76520 bp, 67 predicted proteins | sample 1888401 | NCBI WGS metagenome assembly BFBZ01 (sample SAMD00112614, study PRJDB3348) | symbiont metagenome | host: Chara braunii
TCGATCCGCAATCTCGCCATTCCGCTCAGCCAGCTCAACGTCGTCACCGGGCCAAACGGCAGCGGCAAGTCGAGCCTCTATCGCGGACTGCGGCTGCTCGCCGATACCGCGCGGGGCGAACTGGTCGGTTCGCTGGCGCGCGAGGGCGGCGTGCAATCGACGTTCTGGGCGGGACCGGAAAAAATCTCCCGGGAGATGCGCWSCGGCAARTATGCGGTTCAGGGCACCGTCCGAAAGAACCCGGCACAGCTGCGTCTGGGGTATGGCGCCGACGATCTCAGTTATTCGATCGACGTCGGCTATCCGTCGGGCGGCGCGGCCTTCTCGCTCGATCCCGAGATCAAGCGCGAATGCATCTGGGCCGGYCCGGTRTTCCGCCGCGGMACGCTGCTGGTCGATCGGCGCGGGCCKGCSCTGCTSGCGGCCAATGACGAMGGCAACTGGGACMAGGTYCCCGGCATCACGYTGTCGAACTTYGARAGCATGATGCACGCRTTYGCCGAYCCYCGCACCGCRCCGGAAATGATCACGGTTCGSGARCGCATCCGGGCCTGGCGGTTCTACGATCATTTCAGRACCGAYCGGCAGTCGCCGTGCCGGATGCCGCAGGTCGGAACCTACACGCCGGTGCTGTCCGAYGAYGGSGCSGATCTCGCGGCCGCRCTGCAGACSATTCGCGAACTCGGMAGCCGACGRGAGCTCGAWGMCGCCATCGAYGACGCATTTCCCGGCTCCGWGCTCGAGATCCKCAACAAYGACGGCTGGTTCGARGTRGCRATKCGYCARCAGGGRCTGCTGCGTCCGCTGAAACCTGCAGAGCTTTCAGATGGCACGCTGCGTTATCTGCTGCTGATCGCCGCCCTGCTCACMCCRCGGCCGCCGGAACTGCTGGTGCTCAACGAACCGGAGACCAGCCTGCATCCCGACCTGATTCCGGCCCTCGCCCGCTTGATCGCAGCCGCCGCAGCCCGCTCGCAGGTGATCGTGGTGTCGCACAGCGCCAAGCTGGTCAACCTGCTGTTGAAGAACGATGACACCACCTCGCTGGAACTCGACAAGGATTTCGGTGAGACCAGGCTCGCGCAGGGGGACCTGCTGCAGCTGGCACGGTGGGAATGGCCGCCGCGCTCATGATCGGGCGTATCCGCTGAATCTACCGCCAGTCGGCGATCGTCCGCGCATCGATCTCCACCAGACGAATGCCCAGCGCCCTGCGGCGCCGTTCGACCTCATCCTCGGACAAGCGCCCGGTGACAATACGATCGTGCAGGGCAAAGCGATCGTACAGAAACGGCTTGCCCGCCCAGCGGCATACAGTGACGACCGAACAGGCGACCGGACCCGGCATCGCGGCCACCCGCGCCGTTTCCGACGCGACGACATCCGCGCGCTGTACCAAATCAGCACGGAACTCCGGACTGGCAATGAGCAGATAAGGTGCGGTGCGGCCCGACAGCAGCAGCCGCAGGATCAGGACGGCAACGACCGCAAGCTGGCTGCGTTCGATCCCGAACCGGCGCACCGCGGGGATATCGGCGAGATTGTCGAATGCCAGCCCGAGGCCGATCGCGGTTGCCGTCGCGAGCTCGAACTGCGCGTTGTCGCCGACCCCCGCCGTAAGCTTTTCCAGGAACTGGAACACGAAGGCGATGCCTACGAACAGCATGCAGAATCGGCTCGCCGCACTCTGCCGCTGATGCCACGCCCAGATGCCGAACACGACCAGCGCAGGCGCGATCCATTGCAGCCGTCCGAGATTGAGCACGGCCGACGCGAGTCTGTACTCGCGGGCCGTGAACAGATTCTGGACGAAAACCTCGCCATAAACGACACGACACAGCACAAGGCCAAGCGTGGCAGCGATGATGCCAACGACGGCGGCACGCGCGGCAACGCGCAGGTTGACGAGACCGAGCCAGCAGATCGCCGTCACCGGAATCACGAACAGGTTGTGCTTGGTGAATCCAGCCACGACCATCAGCAGGATGGCGGGCTCGGCTGATCGTCCCGCGGACTGGCGGCGCAACAACCAGACCAACGCCCAGGCCATCAGCGCAAGCGCCGCCAGGTTCGGATCGTTCATGCCGACGTAGTTGTCGAAGAAACGGGCGAACGTTGCGCAGAACCAGAGCGCCGCAAGCCACGCTGCGGTCCTCGATCCGCCGAACCGCCGCACAATGCAGGCCGCCGCCCAGGCTGTGAACACAACAGCGATCAGCGACAGCGCCCGTCCGACATAGAGCGGATCGAATCCGAGTTTCGAGATGGCACTGACGAGATAGAACGACAACGGCGGGTAGTTGTTCAGCACCAGTGCGTCCGCCCCCGGATAGAGACTGCGGCCGGCGATGATGTCGTCGACGTGATAGGCGTTCCAAGGTTCGTTGCTGTCGATCTCCAGCGGCAGAAACATGCGCCGGATCGGCCAAGCGGCGTATACCGCGGCGAGCACCGCGAGAACGAGGATGGCCACGCCGGTCGCGCAGGATATGCGCTCATCTCGCGCCGGGCACCGGGACTGCTGTGTCAGCCTCTCGTGATGCATCCTGGCCGCCAGGATTGATTGCTAGCTGAGGATACTGGCCTCGACCCACCAGTCCGGATGCTGGCCGCTGACGGCATCAGCCGCCCGGACCGCCTCCTCATGACTGCGGAAGATCGCAAAACATGTCGCGCCCGAGCCGGACATGCGCGCGAACCGCACGCCGTCCGCGGCCCGCAGCGCTGCCAGCACATCGGCGATGACCGGCTGAATCCGGATCGCCGGGGCCTCGAGATCGTTGGTGCCGCCGGCGAGCGCGTCCAGCCACGTCTCGATCGGCGAATCGGGCGCAGGCCAGGTGATGGCTTCGAGCACGTCGGACAGGCCGGTGTGCAGTTGGCCGGGCTTGAGCCCGAGCGCCGCGAAGACATCCTTGGTGGCCACCGGCACCCGCGGATTGACCAGCACGCACGGCAGCGGCGGCAGATTGAGGGGCGTCAGGTTTTCGCCCACACCGGTCATGATGCAGGCGCGCGAGCCGACGCAGACCGGAATATCGGCGCCGGTGGCCCTTGCCACGTCCATCAGGCGCTTATCGTCGAAGGCGATGTTGTTGCTGGCCGCGAGCAGCCGAAGCGCCGCCGCGGCGTCCGCTGAGCCCCCTCCGATGCCGGCCGCAGCCGGCAAGTGCTTGTCCAGGGTGAAATGCCCGGAGCGCAGACCCTGAATCTTCTCGCCCAGTGCGCGGGCCGCGCGGAACACCAGATTGTCGCTGACGTCACCGCATTCGGCCGCACGCGGGCCAGTGACGGTCAGCTCAGCAGACGGCCCGGGCTCGAGGGTGAGCCGGTCCGACGCGCCGGCGAACGCCACCACGCTTTCCAACTCGTGATAGCCGTCGGGCCGCCGCCCCAGCACCCGGAGCGTCAGATTGACCTTTGCACGCGCGGTCTCGAGCAGCGCAGCCATGGCAAGCGGTTCCCCGTCCCAACCAAAAAGAAATCCTCGGTTCTGGTCGACCAGAACCGAGGACGCTTTAGAGCATTTCCCGGCAAAGTGGAACCGGTCTCCCGAATAGCTGCCGGCCGCGAGCGGCCGGCAAGAGGCACTGCTAGCCGCCCCTGTCGCTCTTCTTGTCCTTGTCGGCGGACGCCGCCGCCGGCGACGGCTCATCCGGCAGGCCGTCTTTGATTTTGGCCTCGATCTTCGGCAGATCGTCCGGATCGGGCTTCAGGTCGCGAGCATGGGCCCACTGGAACTGGGCTTCCAGCTTGCGGCCGATCCGCCAGTAGGCATCGCCGAGATGGTCGTTGATGGTCGGGTCTTCCGGCTTCAGGTCCACGGCCCGCTCGAGGTTCTTCACCGCGTCCTCGTAATTGCCGATGCGGTAATAGGCCCAGCCCAGCGAGTCGACGATGTAGCCGTCATCGGGGCGCTGCTCGACCGCGCGACGGATCATCTTCATCGCCTCGTCGAGATTGATGCCCTGGTCGATCCAGGAGTAGCCGAGATAGTTCAGCACGTGCGCCTGGTCCGGCTGCATCTCCAGCGCCTTCTTCAGGTCGACTTCCGCCTTGGGCCACTGCTTGGACCGCTCCTCGCAGATGCCGCGGAAATAGAACAGCACCCAGTTCGGCTTGTCCGCGCTGGCATCGATGCCATGCGAATAGGTGGTGGCGCAGTCGTCGAACTTCTTGCGCGAGCGCTCGATGTTGCCGAGCGCCATGATGGCCTCGACATCCTTCGGATCCTGGGCAGTGGTCTCCTTCAGGATCTTGATGGCCTCGTCGCTGCGGTCGGCGGCGTCGAGATCGGTCGCGAGCTGGATCTGGGCATTGCGCTTCAGCGGCGAGTTGGCCGGCACGCGCTCATACACCTTGATGGCCATCTGCGGCTTCTTCACCGACTCGTAGAGATCGGCGAGCGACAACAACGCCAGCGCATGCTTCGGCTCGAGGTAAAGCGCGAGCTGCAGATAGACCAGCGCCAGATCCTCACCGCCGCGGCGGGTCAGCGAAGCGCCGATGCCGTAGAGCGCCTCGGCCGCGCCGGCCTGCGGCGTCTCGGCGAGCGGCGGCAGCTTCTTGCCGGCCTTGGTCTCCTTGAGACCGTCGATCACCAGCGGATGGCGTGCGAGCTTCTTGTCGAAGTTCTCATACACAGTCGCCGCAGCGGCAGGATCCTTGCTGCGCGACAGCCAGTGCGCATAGGCTTCCGCGACACGCAGGGCGGAATCATCCAGCTTGTAGGCGCGCTCCAGCCGGACGCCGGCGTCCTTCTGCTTGTTGGCGAGATCCAGGATCATTCCGGTGTGGAAGTCCTTGAACAGCGGATACCATTCCGGGCCCTGCAGCTTGTCGATGCTGGCGATCGCGGCCTGGGTGTTGCCCGCGCCGTATTGCGCCCAGCCCGACAGCAGCGCCGCGACCAGATCGGTGATCGGCCCGCGGACCGACTGATTGATGTTCTGCTGGGCTGCGGCATAGTGCTTCAGCTTCAATTCCCGCACGCCGACCACGAGACGGGCGACACGGTTGTTCTTGTCGATGACCAGGATGCGGTCGGCGAGCTTGACCGCCTCCTCGATATCGCCTTCGGCGAGCGAGGAAATGAAGGCGCGGTCGAGCAGTTCGTTGTTCTTCGGATCGGACCGCAGCGCGGAGCGGTAGAACGCCGCGGCCGAGGCCGCATCGCGTTCGACGCTGGCATGGCGGGCGGCCAGATAGCTGCCGGCGGTGGTCATGGACGACAGGTCGCGGCTGGTCGGAAATGCCGGCGTCTTCGCGGCCTCGAGCTTGGAGGTTTCGGTCGGCTTGTCGGGCGTCTGCGCGTAGGCTGCAGGAACCGCAAGCAAGGCTGCGGCAACGGCAGCAATCGCCAGCCGGTTGAAACGAATGGACATCATCACAGCTCGCTCGGCTCCAAAGGTTTTAGGACTTTGTTTCAAGAGTTTGATCAGCGGTTCAGTCGACGTGTCGGGTAATCGGGACGTATCTGGCAACGCTGTTTCCGGACAAACTCGGCGCTCTCCCCGGGTCCGGGGGCGCGATATCAGACAATGGCCCGTTTGCCCCGTAATCGCAAGGATATGACGCTTCGATTGGCCTCGGCAGTATGGCGGGATCGTGGCCGATCTTACCACGCCTTCCTGAATCCGGCTGCCATTTTGCCACGTGGTCCCTTGTCAGGGACGAAGCCAGTTCAAATCGAGCCCCCAAAACATGTGATTCTTGTGGGGTTTCGGTTTCCGACGGCCGTCACGGTTCGGCGTTATCGGACCGTGACGGAGAAATGTCTGAACACCACACGAGCACGTGATCGGGGCTACATGGCCTGATAGTTCGGGCCGCCGCCGCCTTCCGGCGGAACCCAGGTGATGTTGCCGTTGGGGTCCTTGGCGTCGCAGGTTTTACAGTGGACGCAGTTCTGGGCGTTGATGACGAATCGGGGGGCACTGCCCTCCTCCACCCACTCATAGACCCCCGCGGGGCAATAGCGGTTCGATGGCCCCGCGAACACGTCGTGCTCGGAGCTCTTCTGCAGGGCCATGTCCGCCACCTTCAGGTGGATCGGCTGATCCTCCTCGTGGTTGGTGTTGGACAGGAACACCGACGAGAGCTTGTCGAAGGTGAGCTTGCCGTCGGCCTTAGGCGGCGCGATCGGCGCATGGGTCTTCGCGGGATCGAGCGCCGCGCGGTCGAGCTTCTCGTGGCCCAGGGTGCCGAACAGCGAAAAGCCGAACAGCGTGTTGGTCCACATGTCAAAGGCACCGAGGCCGACGCCGATGATGGTGCCGAACTTCGACCACAGCGGCTTGATGTTGCGGACCTTGTGCAGGTCCTTGCCCACCGGCGAACTGCGCCAGGCGTTCTCGTATTCGGACAGCTCGTCATTGGCGCGGCCGGCGGCGAGCGCGGCGGCGACATGTTCGGCCGCCAGCAGGCCGGTGCCCATCGCATTGTGGACGCCCTTGATGCGAGGCACATTGACGAAGCCCGCCGCGCAGCCGATCAGCGCGCCGCCAGCGAACGACAGCCGCGGCACCGACTGGTAGCCGCCCTCGGTGATGGCGCGCGCGCCATAGGCGATGCGCTTGCCGCCCTCGAACACGTCCCGCACCTGCGGATGGGTCTTGAAGCGCTGGAATTCGTCGAACGGCGACAGGTACGGGTCCTTGTAATTGAGATGAACCACAAAGCCGACCGCGACCAGATCGTCGTCATAGTGATAGAGGAACGAACCGCCGCCGGTGGAATTGCCGAGCGGCCAGCCGAACGAATGCTGGATCAGGCCCTTCTTGTGTTTCGCCGGATCGATCTGCCAGACTTCCTTGAGGCCGATGCCGAACTTCGGCGGCTCGCTCTTGGCGTCGAGTGCGAACTTCGCAATCAGCTGCTTGGAGAGCGAGCCGCGCGCGCCCTCCGCAAACAGCGTGTACTTGCCGAGCAGTTCCATGCCGCGGGTGAACGAGGCCTTGGGCTGGCCGTCGCGGCCAATGCCCATGTCGCCGGTGGCGATGCCGGCGACCGAGCCGTCCTCGTTATAGAGCAGTTCGGCAGCGGCGAAGCCCGGATAGATCTCGACGCCGAGCGCTTCGGCCTTGGTCGCCAGCCAGCGGCAGACATTGCCGAGCGAACCGATGTAGCAGTGATGATTGTCCATCAGCGGCGGCATCGCGAAATTCGGCAGGCGAATCTTCAGGCTCGACGTCATCCAGTAGAAATGATCGTCCTTGACCTGGGTCTTCAGCGGACACTCCGGATCGTCACGCCAGTCCGGCACAAGCTTGTCGAGGCCGGCCGGATCGATCACCGCACCGGAGAGAATATGCGCGCCGACTTCAGAGCCTTTTTCCACCACCACGATGGTGAGGTCGGCATTGAGCTGCTTGAGCCGGATCGCGGCGGAGAGGCCCGACGGCCCGGCTCCGACGATCACGACGTCGAACTCCATGGAATCGCGTGGCGGCAGCGGCTCGGTGCTCATGTGCTTGGTCTCAAATAGCTGAATAAGAATGTTTCTAACCCTGTTGTTTCCGATTTTTCGGCGGAGGACAACCCCGGCGGTGCGGCGGGTTCGCACTGCGGAACAAGCAACCGCATGTATGCCAGAGAGCGGGATTTCACGGCCGGCCATTCCAGTCTAAATAGGACAAGCTGTCCTATTGTCCCCAACAAGGCACTCGCCTCCAAGCATGACCTTCAACGCCTCATGATCACCCCCGAACGCGCGCCGACCGTGCACGAACTGCTCGCCTTCTATCTGGAGGCCGGGGTGGACTGCGCGTTGTCGGATGCGCCGGTCGATCGGCTGTCGGAGGAGGCTGCGATCGACGAGCGCCCGGCCGCCCCGGCGGCGGCACGACCCGCGCTGCGCACCAGCGCCGCGACTGCGCCCGCGGCCCCCGTTCAATACACCGCCGCAAGCCGCGCCGACGCGGCGCCCGCGCCCGACGTCGCCATCAGTTCCGCGCGCGACGCGGCCCGCACTGCGGGAAGCCTCGAGGAGTTGCGCAAGCTGCTCGATGCGTTCGACGGCTGCGCGCTGAAATTCACTGCGACCAAACTGGTGTTCGCCGACGGCCAGGCGGGCGCGCGCATCATGTTCGTCGGCGAGGCGCCGGGACGCGACGAGGACATCGAGGGGCTGCCGTTCGTCGGACGCTCGGGCAAGCTGCTCGACCTGATGATCGGCGCCATCGGGCTGAAGCGCAGCGAGGTCTACATCGCCAATGTCATCCCCTGGCGGCCGCCGGGCAACCGCACGCCGACGCCGCAGGAGACGCAGATCTGCCTGCCGTTCATCCAGCGGCAGATCGAACTGGTCGATCCCGATATCCTGGTCACCATGGGCAACCCGTCGACCCAGACCCTGCTCAAGACCCGCGAAGGCATCATGAGAACCCGCGGCAAGTGGATCGGCTACGACACCGGCAGCCGCAAGATCCGCGCCATGCCGACGTTCCATCCGGCCTATCTGCTGCGCTCGCCCTCCTACAAGCGGCTGGCCTGGCAGGATTTTCGTTCGATCCGGACCGCGCTGGCAGAGACGGCGCCGACATAGCTGCCATCAGCAGATGTCGATAGAATTCATCTCCATTTCCGGCCATAAACGAAGGTAATTCACTCCTTTTGCCGGGAATCCAAGAAAATATGACTGCAACCCTCGTCGACGACTCAGTCAACGACTCCCGTGTACGCGGCAACGTGCTGCGGCTGGCGGTCGCGCAGGCACTGACCGGCGCCAACGCGGCGGTGATTTTCGCAACCGGCTCCATCATCGGCGCGACACTGGCGCCCAGCGCGGAATTCGCGACCCTGCCGATCTCGATCTATGTGGTCGGCATCGCCTGCGGCACGCTGCCGACCGGCGCGATCTCCCGCGCCTTCGGCCGGCGCGCCGCCTTCGTGGCCGGCACCGCCTGCGGCTCGCTTTGCGGAGCGCTGGCGGCTGTCGCCATTTTGCAGGGATCGTTCGCACTGTTCTGCGCTGCCACCTTCCTCGGTGGCCTCTATGCCGCGGTGGCGATGTCCTACCGCTTCGCCGCCGCCGACGGCGCCAGCGTCGCCTATCGTCCGAAGGCGATCTCGTGGGTGATGGCGGGCGGCGTGTTCGCCGGCGTGCTGGGCCCGCAGCTCGTGCAGTGGACCATGAACATCTGGCCACCGTATCTGTTCGCAGCGAGCTTCGTCGCGCAGGCGATCATCGCGCTGATCGCGATGGCGATCCTGTTCGGCGTGGACGCGCCGCGGCCACCGGCCACCGACCGCACCGCCGGCCGGCCGCTCCTGGAGATCGCGCGCCAGCCGCGCTTCATCGCCGCCGCGCTCTGCGGCATGGTGGCCTACACCATCATGAATTTCATGATGACGTCGGCGCCGCTGGCGATGAAGTTCTGCGGCCTTTCGCTCAGCGATTCGAACTTCGGCATCCAGTGGCACGTGGTGGCCATGTACGGCCCGAGCTTCTTCACCGGCGCGCTGATCACCCGTTTCGGCGCGGCGCGCGTGGTGGCCGTCGGACTTGCGCTGGAAGCGGTGGCGGCCTGCATCGGGCTGTCGGGGATTTCGGCGATGCACTTCTGGGCCGCGCTGATCGTGGTCGGGCTGGGCTGGAATTTCGGCTTTGTCGGCGCCTCGGCGCTGGTGGTGGAGACCCACCGGCCGCAGGAATGCAACAAAGTGCAGGCCTTCAACGATTTCCTGGTGTTCGGGATGATGGCGATCGGCTCGTTCTCGTCGGGTCACCTGCTCGCGAGCTACGGCTGGTCCACCGTCAACATGGTGATCTTTCCGCCGATCGCGCTGGCGCTGATCGTGCTCGGAGGAACCGCGTTCGCGCGGCGCCGCGTCCAGGCCATCTAGCGCACACACACCGAAGCGGCCTCGCTCAAGGCGACGCAGGCCGCACGATGCCCCAGCCGATCCGCAGCAAGGGCTGCCGGCCGGTCACCATCCGCTCGAACGCGCGCGGCACTTCGGGAGCCAGCCCCGGAAAACGCCTGGCGATATCGGCCGGCGGCGTGCCGGCGGTATCGGCCGCGCGCCACACCACGATGCCCCCGGTCTTGTTGAATTTCTCCAATGTCAGCCAGGGTGTCCGCTCCGGGATGGCATCGAAGAACACATGGGGGTGTCGCGCGGATGCGAATCCGATCAGCGACGACAGTTGCGGATCGCCGGCCACCGCCTGCAGCGGCTGTCCGGTGCGGCGCTCGAAACTCTCGCTGAAGAAACGCCCCATGGCATTGGCCGGCAACGACGTCTGCACCTCGCCGGCAGTGGTCCAGGGCTGCAGCAGGGTCATCCCCAGCACGGCTGCCGCGGGCGCGATGATCAGCGCGGCCCAGATCGTGCGCAGCAATTCCTGGCGACGCACCGGAATCAGATCGTCGCTGAGCACGATCACGGCAAGCCCAGTCATCAGGCTGACGGTGCCGATGCCGCCGACGATCTGCTCGAAACCGAACAGCGCGGTTGCCAGCGTGGCGATCAGTGCCGGCATGACCGCAAAGAACAGCACGAAGCGGCGCGCGAACGGCGCAACCGGCGGCCGGAAGATCACCGGCGCCGTGTCAGAATCACCCGCCAGCCGGGCGGAGTTGAAGATCACCAGCAGCGCGATGCCGGACATGGTCAGGACGACAAGCCCCAGCAGCTCGCCCCAGCGGATGGCGCGTGGGCCGAGCCCCTGCAGCGGCGGCAGTTGCGGCAATTGCAGTGCATGGCTGCGAAACAGCCACATCAGATAAGGCAGCACCAGCACCGCCACCACCGCGACCGCGAACCACGGATCGACCGAGGCCAGCGCGCGGCGGCCCCGCACTGTCGCCAGCATGAAGCCGAACAGCAGCACCAGCAGCAGAACGGCGGCATGGCTGGTGAGCAGCAGCAGCCCCGATTCGATCGACAGCGCGAACCAGGCATTGCGGCGGCCCTGCCCGACCACCCGGAAGGCATGCAGCAGCACCAGCGCCCACAATGGACGCGCCAGCACCGTGGGTCCGAATTCGACACCGGGAAAACTGAACGCGGTGATCGCCGCCGTGAGCATGACCGCAAGCACGGCCTGCTGCCGGCCGACGATGGCGCCGCCGAGTTCGAACAGCGCCCACATGGTGACGACGAAGCAGAGCTGCGCCAGCAGATAGACACCGAGCACATGATTGCCGGCGCAGCGATAGGCGATGTCGGCGAGCCAGAATGCCAGCGGCGGCCCGATGTCGGTGCCGACCTGATACTCCCGGCCGAACGCCAGCAGGGTGGCGATGTCGCCGGGCGGGCTGCGATAGAGCAGCAACGGCAGCACGACCCACAAGGCCGCCTGCGCCAGAATCACCGCCCAGAAAATCAGCTTCGGCCGGGCGCGGACCAGTTCGACGATCAGGGAGGTGAAGCGCATGACGGGGTCGAAGCCGGTGGCCGGGTTGGGGCGGGACCTTGTGATAAGGTGCTACGGCCGATCAGGCAATGTCCCGCGCTCAGGCGGGAACGGCGACCGAACTCATCACCAGCGGCAGCGATGCCTGGTCGGGATCGGCAACCTCGTCCACAGCCTCGACCACACCGTTGGGCACCGGCCCGCCAAAGTGCTTCTGCCAGGCCGCAGCCACCGGGGCAAACAACCGGCGGTGATGCACGGTCGGCCCGAGCCGATCCAGCGCGTCGAGATGAACCGGCACCCCGTAGCCCATGTGCTGCTCGAAACCGTAGCCGGGATAGTCCTGCGCCAGCCTGCACATCAGCCGGTCGCGCGACACTTTCGCCACGATCGAGGCCGCAGCAATCGACACCACCAGTCCGTCGCCGCCGATCACCGCATCGCAGCCGCAGGGCACATCGATGCGGTCGCGGCCATCAACGAACACATGCCGCGGCGCCTGCGGCAGCGCATGCACCGCGCGCGCCAGCGCCCACAACGACGCCCGCAGGATGTTGTCACGCTCGATCCGCGACGGCGGCGCCACGGCGACGGCAAAAGAGGCGGTGGCGCAGATCTGCTCGAACAGTTCCTCGCGCCGCTCGCGCGTCAGCCGCTTGGAATCATCGAGCCCCTTGGGAATGCGATCCGGATCAAGAATGACGGCCGCCGCCACCACAGGGCCGGCCAGCGGCCCGCGCCCGGCCTCGTCGCATCCCGCCACCGGCCAGACGCCGCTCCTGAGCAGGGCCTTTTCGCGGCGGAAGCTCGGCGGCGCCACGGCCAGCACGCCCTTCGCCGGCTTGGCGCCGGCCTGCGACTTGCTCTTCGCCGATTTGCCGGCTGATGACTTGGCTGTCTTACCTCGAATCATGCCGGCGATGCTGCGACCACATGTCCGCCCGCGCAACCCGGAAATCCATGAAATGCCCGCAATTCATCGCTGTTCCCTTCATGTGCCGGTCGCGTTGCAATGCTAGCTGCGGGGAACCGGCACTCATTGGCGATGATGCGGCGAGTCGACGACGTCGCCGCACGAACAGGGATCGAGATGATGAACGGGACGAATGCATGGGGACTTCTGGGGCTTTGCATCGTGGCCGAGGTCGCCGCCACGACGCTGCTGACCAAGTCCGAGGGGTTCAACCGCCCGCTCTACGGCATGATCGCGATCGTCATGTTCTGCGCATGCTTCTGGGCGCTGTCGCACGTGCTGACGAGGATTCCCGTCGGCGTCGCCTACGCGATCTGGTCCGGCACTGGCGTGATGCTGATCTCCATGACCGGCTGGCTGTTCCTGCGGCAACCGCTCACCACCATGCAGATCCTTTTCATCGCACTGATCGTTGTCGGCGCCGCGGGACTCAATCTCTCGACCAAGGGCGTGTAGGATCCGAGCGCCCGGATATCGCTGCGCTCATCCGGGCTACGCGACTACGCAACGCCTCCAAGCGGCACCATCCATCCAGCAACTCAATCCGGCAAATGCACCCGGCGGTCGTCGCCGACGTCGATCCCCGGTGCCACCACGACTTCCCAGGGATGGCCGTCGGGATCGGCGAAGTATCCCGCGTAGCCGCCATAGTCGGTGCGCTGTGCCGATTTCAGCAATGTCGCCCCCTGTGCCAATGCAAACGCCAGCGTCGCATCGACCTCGCTTTCGCTGCGGCAGTTCCAGGCGAGCATCGCGCCGCGAAACGCCGGCGGGCGTGGCAGAGCAGCGAGTTCGGCCTCGCGCGCGAGCTTGTCCCATGAATACAGCGCAAGCACCGAGCCGCCGGTCTCGAAGAAAGCCACCTCGTCGCCGGTCGCCTTCAGCCGCCGCGTAAAGCCGAGTGCACGATAGAACTCCGAGCTCTTGCCGACATCGTCGACACCCAGCGTCAGCACCGTGAAGCGGGCTTCCGGAGCGGAGATCCGTTCCGACATGGCTTTCTCCTTATTGCTTTAATCGAACAAACCGAGTTGCTGGCCGCCACGTTTCGGCCGCGCGAAGTGATCCGTAGTCAGTTTGGCGCGGCGCTTGTTCATGCCGACCTTGGCGCAGGCGATCTCGAAGCGGCGGCCGATCATCCAGGCCATCGGGCCGGTGCCCTTCATCCGCGTGCCCCACTGCGAATCGTAGTCGCGTCCATCGCGCATGTCGCGGATCAGCGTAAAGATGTGGCGATAGCGATCCGGATAATTGGCCATCAGCCACTCCCGGAACAGATCACGCACTTCGAGCGGCAGGCGCAGCAGCACGTAGCTCGCCTCCTTGACGCCGGCATGCGCCGCTGCATCGATGATGCGCTCGATTTCGGAATCGTTGAGCGCGGGAATGATCGGCGCCACCATCACCGTGGTCGGCACGCCGGCCTCTGAAAGGGTGCGCAACGCTTCCAGGCGCCTCGACGGCGTGGCCGCGCGCGGCTCCATTGTGCGCGCGAGTTTCGGATCCATGGTCGTCACCGACAATGCGACCTTGACCAGATTGCGCTTCGCCATCCGCGACAGGATGTCGATGTCGCGCATCACCAGCGCCGACTTGGTGACGATGCCGACAGGATGGCCGGCGCGCTCCAGCACCTCCAGGATGCCGCGCATGATCTTGTATTCGCGTTCGATCGGCTGATAGGGATCGGTGTTGGTGCCGATCGCGATCATCCGCGGTTCGTAGTCCTGTGCCGCCAGCTCCTTTTCCAGCAAGGCAGGCGCATCCGGCTTGGCGAACAGTTTGGATTCGAAATCGAGCCCGGGAGACAGCCCCATGTAGGCGTGGGTCGGCCGGGCGAAGCAATAAACGCAGCCGTGCTCGCAGCCGCGATACGGATTGATCGAGCGATCGAACCCGATGTCGGGAGACTCATTGCGGGTGATGACCTTGCGTGCGGTATCGATTGTCACCGTGGTCTTGAACGGCGGCAGATCCTCGAAACTCTGCCAGCCATCGTCGAATGCCACCCGCGCCTCGGCCTCGAAGCGGCCGCTGGCATTGGACTGCGCGCCACGCCCCCGCCGGCGCTCCTTGTCGACCAGGGTGCTGCCCGGTTCGCCGAACGGCGCAACCGCCCCCACCGGCGGCGCGGAGGGCACCGCGGCCAGCGGGGGCGTCTTCGAGGCAGGCGTTTTCGACCGGGAAGCTGGACTCATGAAATGAATGTAGGAGGCGAGAACGAACAAAACAAGAACAAAAGATTCGATTTACCGATTGAGCAAAATCGGGCTGTGGAAGTCACCGGAGACGGACGCCACGGCCGGCGCATGGCTACTAATTGATCAACCCGGAAGGCCCCCGAACGGCTGATTTCATGACAGCAAGATGATAAGGCTGCCGCCTGATGAGCTCGATCTCTCAGAGTTGTGACACCTGATGCTGAGTGTGATTATTCCGACCAACGGCGGTGAGCAGCCGGTTGTGGCCACGCTTGCGGCGCTGGTTCCTGGTGCCGCGGCTGGCGTGATCCGCGAGGTGCTGCTGGTCGACAATGCCGGCACCGACGCCATCGAGCGGGTCGCCGATGTCGCCGGCTGCAATTTCCTCCCCGTCAAGGGCTCGCGGGCCGAAGCGCTGGCCGCGGGAGCCCGCCAGGCCAAATCCGAATGGCTGATGTTCCTGCATCCAGGCGCTGTGCTCGACAATGGCTGGATCGACGAGACCTCGCAGTTCATCCAGATGGTTGCCGCCAGCGGCCGGCTGCGCGCCGGCGTTTTCCGTTACGCCCGCTCGCCCTACACCGAGACACCGCTGCGCGATGGGATGAAGCGATTTGCGCGGCTGGTGCTGTCGCGGCCGCAGGTCGATCAGGGGCTGCTGATTTCGCGCACCCATTACGATCGCCTCGGCGGCTATTCGCCGACCGCGCGGCGGTCGGAAGCCAAATTCCTCGCCCACCTCGGCCGCTCCGGCCGCGCCTTGCTGCGGACCCGGATCTTCGTTCCGGCCCGCTGAAACCGGCTCACGGTTCTCGTGCGGTGACCAAGGTGGGAGCAAGACCTGCCGGCTTCGCGCTGCGCAGCGTCGCAATGCAGAAGCCACCGAGGATCAGCAGCGCGCCGACCAGATGAAACGGTCTCACCGGCTCACCCAGCAACACAAAGGCAAGTGTCGCCGTGAACAGAGCGACCAGATGGAATGATGCACCAGTGATGCTCGGCCCGAGCGTCTGCACGCAGCGATTCCAGAGGATGAAGGCCAACAGGGAGGCGAAGATCCCGATATAAAGCACGGCACCCATCGCGGCCGGATCGAATGGAATCCGCGCGCCGCCTGCGAGCTCGTAACACCAGAACGGCAGCAGCACGAGCAACCCCGACACCATGGTCGCCGCGAGAAAGACCAGCGGATCGAGCTGCGACGGCTTGCGACGCACCAGCACCGAATAGAGCGCGTAATTCGCCACCGCCAGCACCACCAGCGGCTCACCGGCGGTGAGCCCGAGATGAGCGAGCGCCCCGAGGTCGCCGCGGGTGACGATCCACACCACGCCGACGAAGGACAGCAGGATGCCGATGAGCGTGACTGGCCTGACCTTTTCCACACCGAGCGCAAACGCAGCGAGCGGCACCATCAGCGGAAGCATCGAGTTCAAAAACGCAACGCTTGCCGCCGGCACCGTCTGCAGCGCCAGGTAGCCAAGCGCGTTGTAGCCGGCGACGCCGAACGCGCCGCATGCAAAGATCAAGAACCAATGCCGGCGCAGCAGGGCCCTTTGCCGCCAGGCTTGAACCGCAACAAAAGGCAGCAGCCCCGCCAGCGCGACCAGCCAGCGCCCCACCGCCAGCGACACCGGTGGGAAATCATTCGCGAGCGCCCGTCCCAGCACGAGATTGCCGGCCCAGAACAACGGCGGCAGTGGCAGCAGCAGCAGTGGTCGCGCCCACAGGCGTTGAAGAAACGTCATGCAGCCAACCCTTCAAACAGCGCCGTCGAGACCCAGGCGCAGGCGCCGGTTGTGCCGTCCCTTGTTCTCGATCTTCAGAATCCGGAGTGGACGCGAGGCGCCGGTGGAAGCGAGGTGCGTGCCGCCGCAGGCTTGCCGGTCCAGCCCGACGATATCGACAATACGAACCATCCCGTCCGGCGCCGGCGGCGGCGCAACCGAGCGCGACCGGATCAAGCCCGGCTCGTTGCGGGCCTGCTCCTCGGCGACATAGGTCTGGCGAACTGGAAGGTCCTGGCGGATGGCATCGTTGATGGCCGGCTCCAGTGCGCGAAGCCTGTCGTTGTCGGCGTCCTTCAGGTCGAAATCGATCCGTGCAGTGCCATCGTCGTTCATCTGCACGCCGGTCACCAGGGCGCCATCAAAGCCCTGGTAGACCAGCGCGTTGACGATATGCAGATCGGTGTGGAGTTCCCGCATCAACTGGCGGAAGGCACCGTCGACGCGGACTTCCACCGCGCCCGCCGGCAAGACCACCGGTTCGGCCAGAAGGTGCCAGATCCGGTCGCCCTCGGCTTCGAACCCCGCGACGGCGATCTCGCCGCCGGACCAGTTCAGCATGCCGCGATCGGGAAGCTGGCCACCGCCGCCCGGATAAAATGGCGTTTCGCCGAGCAGGACCCGCCCCGGCCGCGCGTCCACCACCTGGGTTTCGTAAACGAACACCTCCGGGTGTTCCAAACAAAAGTGCTTCGCCATTGCGACCTTCCCGATCCATTTGAAATCCAAGCAGTTTTCGGGCTGATCGGATTGTCCTTGGGGAAGGCTAGCGCATCGGCGGCGCCGGCTATTGGCGGAAATTGCCGATCCGCGATGGCTCAGATTTGAGCGGCGCGCACCCACATCAGGGGGGTGACGCCGTAAACGCGCTTGAAATGCTTGGTCAGCGCGCTTTGGTCGTAAAATCCGCAGCTCAGAGCTGCCTCCGCGATGGGCATGCCGGATTCCAGGGCCGAGGTCGCAGCGTTGAGGCGCACCTGGGTCAGAAAGGCATGGGGCGTCAGCCCCGTCATCCGCTTGAACAGGCCGATCAACTGGAAGGGCGTCAGATCGACCTGCCGGCCCATTTCAGGCAGCGTCAGATCCCGGTCGTAGTGCGCACGCATCATATCCTGCACGACGGCGATCCGGGCGCGATCATGGGCCGCGCCAGGCAGCGTTATCTTGCCGGCCCCGTGCCGGCGAAACAGCTCGGCAAAGCTGTCGACCAGGAGCTCATGCTGCAACAACGTGTCGCCGTGCTGATCCAGCGCGCGATGAAGCGTCAGGAACGAATCGATCAGCTCACGGTCGCGGAATGTATTCTCCACGAAATAAGGCGTTTGCTGCAGACCGAGCGACTGCTTGACCGCATCGACCGCGGGAGCGGTCACATACAGTCCGCGATAGCGCCAGCGATCGCTCCGCCCCATCGTCCCGGAATGGGGTTCGTCGGGATTGAAGACCAGCAACACCGACGACTTTGCCTCTTCCGTCCGGCCGCGACTCTTGAATTGCGAGCCGCCGACTTCGGTCACGGCAATGACGAAGGCGTCGTGGCTGTGAGGCGGGTACGCGTGCGTGGTGAAATCCGCAGCAAGGCAGCTCAGGCCCGGCAGTTGAGGATCGCGCCAGAAACGCGCGCTGTTACGAGTGTCGACACGTGCCAATCGGTATCTCCCGCGGGCCGGCCATCATATCAAACCTGGGGGCCGGCGCCATCGGGCTGTGCGGCGCCCGACGGTTACGACGTCTCTCCCGGAGATACCGCTGTGATCAGCTCTTCGCCTTGCCGCGCTTCAGATGTTCATCCAGCCGTGGCATGATCTCGACGAAATTGCAGGGCCGCGTGCGGTAGTCGAGCTGCGCCGCCAGAATGCCGTCCCAGCCGTCGCGGCAGGCGCCGGGCGATCCCGGCAGGCAGAAGACGAAGGTCGCGCCGGCAACGCCCGCTGTGGCGCGGCTCTGGATGGTCGAGGCGCCGATCTTGGCGTGGCTGAGCATGTGAAACGCAATCGAGAATCCGTCCATGCGCTTCTCGAACAAAGGCTCGATCGCTTCCGGCGTCACATCCCGGCCGGTGAAACCGGTGCCGCCGGTGGTGATGATGGCGTCAACACCGCTGTCGGCGATCCAGGCTTTGACCTGAGCCCGGATCGCATCGATGTCATCGGTGACGATGGCCCGCGCGGCGAGATGATGGCCCGCCGCCGTCAACCGGTCCTGCAACGTCGCGCCGGACTTGTCGTCGTCCAGCGAACGCGTGTCCGAAATCGTCAGCACCGCGATGTTTAGCGGTACGAACGATTTGGTGTCGTCGGTCGGCGCCATGTGATTAAGACCTCATCCACGTGGTAGCCTGTAGCCGGATGAGCGCAGCGACATCCGGGAGCTCGTCGTTGGGATAATCCCGGGTATCGCTACGCTTACCCGGGCTACACGCCCAATCAGTTCGATTCTTCGCGAACGGACGCTACAGGTTGCCGGCGCCAAACGTATTGCAGGCCTGCACGGTGCCCTGCTGATAACCGGTCATGAACCAGCGCTTGCGCTGTTCGGCCGAGCCGTGGGTGAACGAATCCGGCACCACGCGGCCGGTGGCCTGGCGCTGCAGGGTGTCATCGCCGATCGCGGACGCGGTGGTCAGCGCCGCGTCGATATCGCCAGCCTCGAGGAAGTTGGGACGCTTCTTCTGCTCACGATTAACCCAGACGCCCGACAGGCAGTCCGCCTGCAGCTCCACCTTGACCTGAAGTGCATTGGCTTCGGCCTTGCTGCCGGCCTGCTGCTGCAGGCGGGTCACGCGCGGCAGGATGCCGAGCAGGTTCTGGATGTGGTGCCCGGCTTCGTGGGCGATGATGTAGGCCGCGGTGAATTTGCACGCGCTGCCCGAACAGCCATGGAAACGGGTCTCGACCTCGCGGAAGAATCCGGTGTCGAGGAAGATCTGCTTGTCGGGCGGGCAATAGAACGGCCCCATCGCCGACTGCGCCATGCCGCAGCGCCCGCCATTGGTGGCATTGCGGAACAGCACGATGCGCGGACCACTGTAGCTCTGGCCGCTGGCCTGGAAAATCTCGCTCCAGCGATCGTCGATTTCGCCGAGCACGCCGGAGATCATGCTGCCCATCTCGTCCTTCGGCGCACCGGACTTCGCCGAGCTCGATCGGCGATCGGTCTGATAGCTCGGCGCCTGGCTGCCGCCGCCGGTCAGGATTTCCGCACCGCCGATCAGGACGCGCGGGTCGATCCCGACGGCCCAGCCGATCAAGCCGAGCACAATCACGGTTCCAATGCCGAGACCGCCGCCGCCGCCCATCGGAAAGCCGAAGCCGCCGCCTCCACCCATGCCGCCGCCGCTGTCGTCGCGACGGTCGTCGATGTTGTCGCTGCGACGGAAGTCATCGTAGCGCATGGAGCATCTCCTTCACTGATGATTGTCTTGCGGCAATCTGCCACGAGACACTGCGGCGGCGCCGCAAAAATTTCCAATCGCTTAACAGATAGCGTGCCCGGCAAAAATTGCCTAGTGCCTGTTGGTCTCCCATTCCCATTATGAACGTACGCTGACCGGACGAATGCCGGCGCCAAATCCGTGATTCGCGCCCGGATTTCGGCGCAAAACACATCAACGGACTCACCGCTACAAAAAAGATCCGCTCGTGCACGTTACACACGCAAGAACATGAACGCAGTTAAGTCGATTTTTACCTTGGAGCGCCATGGTGAACGTAGTCGGTTTGTTGGTCCCGCGTCGCCGGCTGCGTCGCCTGAGTCGAGTTTTGAGTCATGGGTGTGTCGCGTCGCGGGGCGTCTGTAAGGGCGCCCCGCACTCATTTTGAAAGTTCGCCGTCGTCCCGCATCATTGTGGGCGATTGCGTCGCTGAAATGTCGAAGCTGCCGGCTGGTTCGGTGGATCTGGTGTTCGCAGATCCACCCTACAACCTGCAGCTCAAGGGCGATCTCAAGCGCCCGGACGAATCCCACGTCGATGCCGTCAACGATGACTGGGACAAGTTCTCCTCCTTCAGCGCCTACGATGATTTCACCCGCGCGTGGCTGCTCGCCGCCCGCCGGATCATGAAACCGTCGGCCACGCTGTGGGTGATCGGCTCCTATCACAACATCTTCCGCGTCGGCGCGATCATGCAGGACCTGGGCTTCTGGGTGCTGAACGACATCGTGTGGCGCAAGTCCAACCCGATGCCCAACTTCCGCGGACGCCGTTTCACCAACGCGCACGAGACCATGATCTGGGCCGCGCGCGACGAGAATGCCAAGGGCTACACCTTCAACTACGAAGCCCTGAAGGCCGCCAACGAAGACGTGCAGGCGCGCTCCGACTGGCTGATCCCGCTGTGCACCGGCGAGGAACGCCTCAAGGGCGCCGAYGGCAAGAAGGTTCATCCCACACARAAGCCCGAGGGCCTGCTGGCSCGCGTGCTGCTGTCRTCGTCGAAACCCGGCGACCTGGTGATCGATCCGTTCAACGGCACCGGCACCACCGGCGCGGTCGCCAAGCGMCTSGGYCGCAGCTACATCGGCTTCGAGCGCGACCGCACCTATGCGGCGGCCGCCGAACAGCGCATCGCCGCCATCGAGCCGCTGCCGGAAGCAACGCTGGCGCCGTTCATGACCGCACGCGATGCGCCGCGGGTAGCGTTCTCCGAACTGATCGAGCGCGGCATGATCTCGCCGGGCACGAAGCTGGTCGATGCCAAGAAAAAGCACGGCGCACTGGTGCGCGCCGACGGCGCCATCCTGTTCCGCGACAAGGTCGGCTCGATCCATCGCATGGGCGCGCTGGCGCAAGGCGCGCAGGCCTGCAACGGCTGGACCTTCTGGCATGTCGAAACCAAGAAGGGCCTGCGTCTGATCGACGAACTACGCGCCGAGATCCGTAGCGAGATGAAGGTCGGCTGAGTCACGCCCTCGCATTCTTGAACGACACCCAAATGCCCGCGTCCACCGCGGGCATTTGCATTTCGGCGTGACCTGTAGTGCTCCCGGGAAACCCTACGCAGTGGCCAATGCAGTCCGCTTGCGCCGCTCCGCGCGGACCCACACCAGCGTCATCGCGGCGGCAACCACGACCATCGGCAGAACGACGATGTTGAGATCGGCCCAGCCATAACTCTCGAGCAGCGGTCCCGCGGCCAGCGAGGCCACGGCCGTCACAGCGTAACGGATCATCTCTGCCGTTCCCTGCACGCGCGCCCGCTCGGCCGGCCGGTAGGACTGCGCCAGCAGCGTCGTCCCGCCGACGAACATGAAATTCCATCCGACGCCGAGGCAGAACAGCGCGGTGTAGAACGCGACCAGCGTCACCGACGTCACTGCGATCACGCTGCATGCGGCGCTGAGCACCATTCCCGCGAACAGGACGGACGGCAGCCCGGCCTTTCGGATCAACTGGCCCGCGACCAGCGAAGGAGCGTACATCCCGACCAGGTGCCACTGAATGATGTTGGCGCCGTCATCGATGCTGTGGTTGCACGCGACGGCGGCGAGCGGCGCGGCCGTCATCACCAGCATCATCACCGCACCGCCGACCACGTTGTTGGCGATCGCGGCCAGCGAGATCGGCTGCAGCATGACCTGAGCCAGGGGGCGCGCGGGCAGATCGGCCGCGACGGCATCGGCATGCGCCGGCTCCGCATCGCGATACCCCACCAAAAGGATGACGGCGGAAAGAAGTCCCAGGCCGAAAACCATCAGGTATGCGCCGGCAAACAGCACGGGAAAGAGATTTTTGCTCCAGGCCGCCAGCGCCGGCCCGAGAACCGCGGCAATGACGCTGCCGGCCATGACGGTCGAGATCGCCCGGGCCTTGAGATCGGTCTCGACGGCATCGGCCGCCGCCAGCCGATAGTATTGCGCGAAGGCCTGGAAGACGCCGACCGCGGCGGTGCCCAGGCAGAAGGCCCAGAAATCGGCATGAAAGATCGACCACACCGACAACAGGCCGCCGGCCGCGCATGTCAGCGCCCCCAGCACAAAGCCCCACTTCCGTCCGATGCGTTGCATCAACAGCGATGCAAACAGCGTCACGATCGCGCCGGCCACCGTGATCAGCGCGAACGGCAGCGTGGCCAGCGACTTGTCGGGGGCGAGTTGATAGCCCGTGAGGCCGGTGAGCGTCAGATCGATCGACAAGGCCGCCGTGAACAGTCCCTGGCAGATGGCGAGCACGAGAGCATTGCGGGAACTGGATGTCATTGGATTAGGACCTGGCTTGGATTCAGGCTCCGAAGCTCGCCGATTTCGGCCATGTCCGAAATGACAAAGATCCCTTATTTTCCGTCATCGTCCCACAGGGGCAGGACAGGCATAAAAAAACCTGGCGCCCAAACATGGTGCCAGGTTTTCCGATCTCGAAGCGCGGGCAGCGGACCGATCGCTGCTTCGAGGACCTGTTTGCTATGATTTGGCCTGTGCGGACGCCGCCAGATGCGTGCCGACGGACGCGAGAACCATCTCGTAGGCCCGGTTGATGATGTCGTCCAGCGAACTGGTCTTGGCGAACATCAGCTTCGCCTCGGCCATGAATTCATCACGGCTCGGCATGTGCGGCAGATGCCATGTCGACAGCACCTGGGTGGTCCGGTCTCGGGCGCGCGCCAGCGCGTCCTGCAGCGCCGTCAAATCGGGGCCATGCAACGCCGACGCAATGGCCGCAGCAAGCCGCTCCGAATTGAAGCGCGCCGCCAGATCTTCCGCCGCACGATTGATCACGCGCGACCCCAGCCTCTGCTCGTTGCGCAGCACCTGCTCGGGCGGGGTCTTCAAATCCCAGACCACGCCAACCCAGGAGAGCGCCCGCAGGATGTAATAGGTCGGGTCGATCTCCCACCACTTGAAGCCCTGACGGACGCTGCTCTGGTAGGCATGGTGATTATTGTGCCAGCCCTCACCCATGGTGAAGATCGCCAGGAACCAGTTGTTGCGGGAATCGTCGCCGGTCACGTACCGCTTCCTGCCATGCACATGCGCCAGCGAATTGATGCAGAACGTGGCGTGGTAAACCAGCACCGTGCTCCAGAAGAAGCCGACCACGAGGCCGGACCAGCCGCCGATCACAAAACAAAGCGTGCCCAGCACGATGCCCGGCACCTGCTCCAGACGATGCAGCCACATCAGTTCGGGAAAGCGCGCAAAATCCGCAACCTTCACCAGATCGGTGGCGTCATGCCTTGGGGAAAAAATCCAACCGACATGGCTGTAGAAGAAGCCCTTGCGCCGCGGCGAATGGACATCGTGCTCGGTATCGGAAAACAGGTGGTGATGCCGGTGCTTGGCGGCCCACCACAGCACGCTCTTTTGGGTGGTGCTCTGGGCGAGGAACGCCAGGATGAACTGGAACACCCGGCCGGTCGAATAGGCCCGATGTGAGAAATAACGGTGATACCCGGCCCCGATCGCAAAAATACGCAGCCAGTACAGCGCGATGCAGATGGTCAGGGCTTGCCAGGTGATGCCGGTCCAGATCGCCGCGAAACACACAAGATGGACCAGGACAAAGGGAATAGCGGACGGATACACAATATCGTCATGTTCGTCGTCAGCAGGGGTATCGAAGGGCGTATTGGGCATTCTGCTCGATTTTCTACCGGGTTGGATTGGCTGATAGGTGATGCGCCCGCCGACGCATGCAAGGCATATAGCACAAATCCCTGCTGGACATGAGGGGCAGATTTTCGGCACCCGCCCCAGTCCATGACAAAAAGCCGCAGGCCGACATAGCCCTTTCAACCGTGCGTCCGATATGGCAGCGCGGACAGCGCGGCGACGGCGATCAATCCATCGCCGCGATCGCCACCGAACGATCCGTCAGCGCCTTCGCAATCAGCTCGGTGTCGGAATATTCGATGACCTCGACGATCTTGCCGCCGGCGAAGCGAAACACCAGGCAGTACTCGTTGTTGTAGGGCGTTCCGGCTCTCGTCACGTTGTGGCCACGCGCCTCGACCGCGGCCACATCGCCGTCGACGATGAAGCGCTGAGCGACGGTCTTCGACCGTTCTGCCAGCAGGTTCCGCAGCGGCATCAGCAGCTCGCAGAGCACGGCCTCCTTGCCGATGTAGGCCCCCGACCAGGAATTGCTGCCGATGATCGACCAGGTCACGTCATCGGCCAGCGCATCCAGGAACAGCGCGCTGTCGCGGTTGGCCAGCCCGGCGAACATGTCCTGAAGCAATTTCTTGTTGTCGGCTGAACTCATCTTGCTCTCCGTGTTGAACGATTGGAACGACTGACTCGCGTGGCCGCGGGAAACCGGCGGCCGACATTCGGCTCGCGCGGCAGGCGCACTGCGTCGGCGAATAACGCCCGCAGTCTGGCGCGCCATCCGCTATTCTTCCAATCGATGCTTGGTATGATATATATTCGCCGTATGAATTTATCCTCGCTCGACCTCAACCTGCTGGTGGCGCTCGACGCGCTGCTGCTGGAAGGCAATGTCGGCCGCGCCGCAATGCGGATCGGGCTGTCGCAGCCGGCGGCCAGCCATGCGCTGCGGCGGCTGCGCGAGGTGCTGCACGATCCCCTGCTGGTGCGGGTCGGCGCCCGCATGGAATTGACACCGCGGGCGCAGGCGTTGCGCGCGCCGCTGGCGCAGGCGCTCGATCAGGTGCGCGGCCTGTTCGCCACCGAGGATTTCGACGCCGCGCACAGCGAACGCCGCTTCCGCCTGATGATGCCGGATATCGCGGTGGAGCTCTTGCTGCCGGCGCTGATCGCGAAGCTCGATACGCTGGCGCCGCGGGTGCGGCTTGACGTGGCGCCGTGGCGCGGCCCGGCGATCATGACCGCGGAGTTCGCCCGCACCATCGACCTCGTCATCTGCATCGGCGACGCCTTCAAGGGATTCCATCGTCAGCGGCTTTACACCGACTCCGATGCGCTGGCGGTGCGTCGCGGCCATCCGGCCGGTGCACGGCTCAAGCGCCTCGACGTCTTTCGCGGAGCGCGGCATGTCGCCGTGGTCGGGCGCGGCCAGCGCGAGGACCTGATCGACGAATGGCTGCGCGACAAGGGCGAGGAACGCCAGATCGCACTGGTCGTTCCCAGCTATATCGAGGCGCTGCACATCACCGCGCGCAGCGATCTCGTGGCCTTCGTGCCGCGCCGGTTGATCGCGGCGCTGGCCGGGCAACTATCGCTGGTCACCGTAACACCGCCGCTCGATCCGGGAATGGACGAGCAATTCATGTTCTATCCGACCCGCGCCCAGGTCGATCCCGGCTCGATCTGGCTGCGCAAGCTGGTCAGTGACATCGGTCGGACGATGGAAAACGGCAAGCGGAAAACCAGCTGAGCAGACCCGGTCGCGTTATGTCTCGAACGCCGGATCGATCGGCACGCGATAGCCGTTCACCAGGCGGTTGGTCTCGTTGGCCATGCCGACCACCGCCATCAGCTCGCCGAACTGCTCCGGCGTCATCCCGGCCTTGGTGGCCGCCGCGCCATGACTGGCGATGCAGTAGCCGCAGCCGTTGGTCACGCTGACCGCGAGATAGACCATCTCCTTGACCAGCGGATCGAGCGCGCCGGGCGCCATCACGTCCTTCAAACTTTCCCAGGTCCGCCGCAGCGTCTTCGGATCGTTGGCGAGATACTTCCAGAAATTGTTGACGTCCTTGACCTTGCGCGAGGTCTTGATGTCGTCGAACACCGCGCGCACGTCCGGCGAGGCGTCGTCATATTCGATCGGCTGCGGCTTGCTCATGATCGGTCTCCAGATTGTGGTTTGACCATAAGGGATGATCGCTGTTGCGGATAGCTGCAGCGTTATCGCCGGGAAGGACGACGCGCGATCCCGTTCCGTGCTGCGCTGCGCCAGATTTTCACCGTTGCCCGCTCTCGCCGGCCGTGCCATGAGGCCTGCGTATCGGGGGATTCATCATGACGGTTCTTATTGCGGGCGGCGGCATCGGCGGGCTGACGCTGGCGCTCAGCCTGCATCAGATCGGCGTTCCAGCCAAAATCTTCGAAAGCGTGCCGGAGCTGCGGCCGCTCGGTGTCGGCATCAATGTGCTGCCGCATGCGGTGCGTGAACTGATCGAGCTGGGACTGCTGGACAAGCTCGACGTCTATGGCGTGCGCACCAAGGAGCTGGCGTACTTTTCCAAGCGCGGCAAGCCGATCTGGTCCGAGCCACGCGGCATCGAGGCCGGTTACAACTGGCCACAATTCTCGATCCATCGCGGCATCCTGCAGCAGATCCTGCTCGATGCGGTGGTCGACCGGCTGGGACCGGAGAGCCTGCTGACCAGCCACCACCTGAAGGATTTCACGGAGACGTCAGGCGGCGTGCAGGCGCGCTTCATCGACCGCGCCACCGGGCAGGATGCCGGCACCCACGAGGGGGCGCTGCTGATCGCAGCCGACGGAATCCATTCGGCGGTGCGCGAAAAGCTCTATCCGCAGGAGGGGGCGCCGTTGTGGAACGGCCGCATCCTGTGGCGCGGCATCACCGAGAGCGACGCGTTCCTGTCCGGCCGCACCATGATCATGGCCGGCCATGAGGTGCTGAAATTCGTCTGCTATTCGATTTCCAGGGAACCGAACGCCAGGGGCAAATTCCAGATCAACTGGGTGGCCGAGCGGCTGCTCGATCCGAGCTATCAGTGGCGGCGTGAGGACTACAATCGCGCGGCGCGGCTCGACGAATTCCTGCCGTGGTTCGAAGACTGGCGGTTCGACTGGCTCGACGTGCCCGGCCTGATCCGCAACTGTCCGCACGCCTACGAGTATCCGCTGGTCGACCGCGATCCGGTCGATCGCTGGACCTTCGGCCGCGTCACCCTGATGGGCGACGCCGCGCATCCGATGTATCCGATCGGCTCCAACGGCGCATCGCAGGCGATCCTGGACGCGCGGGTCATCACCCGCGAAATCCTGGCGCATGGCGAAACCACGCAGGCGCTTGAGGCCTATGAGGCCGAGCGCCGGCCCGCGACCACGGAACTGGTGAAACTCAACCGCCGCAACGGTCCCGAGCAGGTGATGCAACTGGTCGAGGAGCGCGCGCCGAACGGCTATGACGAGGTCACCGACGTGCTGTCGCGGCAGGAGCTGGAAGACGTCGCCAACAACTACAAGCGCGTGGCGGGATTCCAGGTCGAGGCGCTCAACGCCAAGCCGCCGATCGTGCCGCGCCCCGGCGTGTGAAAGTGTCGCGCGCAGGCTGACGCGCGACACTCCGTGGCCGGATCAGAAGCTGCGCAGGATCTGGACCGCGCCGTTGAACAGATTCTGGTCCTTCATCTGGTAGGTGGTCGCGACATTGGTGCCTGGCACCACCCCCGCTCCCGTGGTCAGCGTTCCGCTCTGATTTTGATGCAGCCGGCTGTAGAGGAATTCGGCTGACAATGTCAGATTCTGAACCGGCGTCCAGGCCGTTCGGGTGCCGATCTGCGTCATGCTGATGTCGAAATTGCCCGCGCCGGTGCCGTTGAAAGACCCGGCGGTCGCCACACCCGCACCGGTCAGGAACAGACCATTGTTGGCCATCGCGGTCAGAAGCGCATTGCCCGCGCTGCCATAACTGATGCTGGAGAACGATCCGAACACCGACGTGCGCCAGGCTGGGGTCCAGTAGTGCTCGTAGTAGGCACTGACATCCCAGGCTGTCGACAGGTTGATGCCGGTGCCGTTCGCCGCGGACGTTCCGCCATACACGCCATCAAGCACATAGCCAAAGCCCATGCTGCCGCCGGTCCCGCTTCCACTGCCGATCTTGGCGAACCGGCCGGCACCGACCGTATCGACGGTGCCGCCCCAGGTGTATTTGGCCGCGCCGCGGCTGAAGGTCGCCTCGACCTTGAGGCTGTCGCCCACGCCGGTCGGCAGGTTCTTCAGTTCGAAAGCGCCGGTGAGCGCGTAGCCCCAGGTCGAGTTGGGATGGCCGGTGCTGGAATCCGCGGTGGTGTAATACGATCCGTGCACCTCGTGGGCCGCGGCACCTATGTGCAGCGATCCCCAGGCCTGGTCGAGCCGCAAATTGGCGACGATATCGGGGACATGGTCGCCTCCGGACATGTTGCCGGCGAAGGTGTTGGCCGTGGTGCCGTAACCGCTGGTTGCTCCGCCGAACGGTCCGAGAATACCCGTCGAGGTATTGATCACACCGGCGGTTCGATAGGGTTGCGCATCCTCCAGTGAGAGGGTCCCCGACACGCCGTTGCCGAACTGCGCGGTGTAGGCGAGCTGCGTGATACCCGTCGCGGTGTTCGACCCGGCGAGCAAACCCGACCCGATATGCGGTTTGGCCAGCGCCCACTGCGGGTCGAACTGCGACACTGCCTTGCCGAAGGTAAATCCGGCGAACTGGATGAACAGGTAATCGTTTTCGATGAAACCGCCCGCGATATTCTCGCGTCCTTGCGCCCAGTCGAAATGAATGTTGGCATAGGTGCGGACAACGCCGTACTCGGTCGCGGTCCGTGTATCGACGAACAGATTGAGGCGCGTCTTGGTCGCGAAGTAGCTCCGGCCGTAGACATTCGCGCCGCCCGCGCCGCCCTGATAGAATGGGACATCGTAGTTGCTGGCGGCGTTGAACGCCGTGTCCAGCCGCATCGCACCGCCGATGCGGATGCAGGTATCCGTGCCCGGAATGTAGTAGAAACCGGCGCCGTAGAGCGAGCAGATCTTGACGTATTCGACCGCCTTCGCCTTGACCGGCAGGTCGGCGGCATGCGCCGCAGTCAGTGCGGCCCAACCGGCCGCCGAACCAAGCACAAAACCCTTGGCCATCTTCATGTGATCCTCCAAATGTTATTGGAAATATTCTTCCATCCAAAGAGACATCGCGTGTCGTGCAAGCGACCTCCCGCCCCCCGGGGGATCCAGCTCAGCGAGCACGAATTCACCTCCGAAAGCCGGAGGCGACGTCACGTGCATGAAGAGTCAAAGCGCCCCCGCCGTTGCGAATCCAAACTGGACGATTGCGCGAAGGAAATGCGGAGAAACTCGGTACGCAGCGAACGAGAGGCGCAGCAATCCGCAGGCTGTGGTCTTTGAGCTTCAGATGCGTACGTGATGTACGGTTCGCGCGCGCCGACCACTCACCGCCCGTGTTGCATTCAACCTCGAACGTGTGACAACGCTCTAGGACAACCGCGTCTCGCTGGGAGCCAGCCGATCGCCATCGCGCGCATGAGCGACGTGATGTGACCGGCCAATGCCATAGGCATGGGACACGATGCGATAACAACCGCACGCCCTGTCTCTCAGGACCGGTCGCTCCAGGACATGGATGACCCCTCGTGACTTGTGGATCAGCCCCTCCTCCTCAAATCGGATGAGCGCCTCGGTCAGGCCCGCCCGACGCAACTTGAGGATGACGGAGAGATGATCGTGGGTCACGGGCAGCACGTCGCCGTCGAGCGCATCACACGCAATGGACAGCCAGCACGCAAGGCGCGGCTCCAATTCGTGACAGGCGGCACAAAGCGCCGTCTGCGACCCGTGAACCATGAGTGCCTGAACATATTTGAGAAGGCGATCGCGCACCGATGGGCGCTCGACCATCAGGCGATGCAGGTCACCTGCGGCAATTCTCAGCGCCCTTCCCGCCACCAGTACCGACGAGTGGTGGATGGGCGCCTCCGCGCCCAGCGCAACCAGCGCCCCGACCGCGCCGTGACAGCCGACCATCGCGGTCTCGATCACGTTCCCCGCCGTCGACGTTCGCAACGAGACCAGCCCGGTTTCGATGAAGTAGACATGCTCGATCGGCGTCCTCGGCTCCTGCAGGACGGCGCGCTCCTTCAAGCTCACGGGTTGAAGATGCGGCCGGAGAGAATACAGGTCCGCCAGAGCAAGACCGTTCAGGATCCTGTTTCTGACGGCACTCGCTCCGTGGACATCCGGCATCATCCGCGCATCACCTGTTCAGCAACAGCACTCAGGCCGCAGCGGCAACATCCGCTTCGATGCCCAGCACCCGCGCGGCGTTGCTGGAGACCATCTTGCGGATCTCGTCATCGCTGTAGCCGAGATCCATGCACAGCTTGATGCCACGGCGGAATCCCTCGAGCGGACTGAACACGCCGACCTGGCCGAGGTCCGAGCACAGGATGGTCTGATCCACACCGGCTGCGTCGATCTGATGCCGCAGGTCCTCGTCGGTTCGCGTCTTGAACTTGCAGCCCTCCAGGAACATGCAGAGGGAGTGCTCGACAAAGGCCCCCATCGCGGCAATGCCCTTGACGTCGTTCAGGCTGGCATCGACGATATCTTCAGGGTGAGTGAAGACCAGGCGTTTGACGCCGCGCTTTTTGGCTTCGTCGAAAACAAGCCAGGTTTCGCTCACATGCAGATGCCCGCTGGCCAGCACCATGTCGTTCTTGGCGATGATATCGAGCACTTCCTTGACATCATCCCGCACCGCCTTGTTGCCGTCGAGGACCGGCACGGCCGATGCCGGGCGCATCTTCTGGGTCGACGCCGGGTGCGACCACTGCGCGGTCTTTTCCCAGCGCAGATGATTCTCCGCAGCCAATGTCGGCATCCAGACGATCTTGCCGCCCATCGCGGCGGTATGTTCGACCGCATAGGGATTCATGCCGCCAACCACATTGTTGAGTACGATCGCCGAATAGACCCTGGTTTTCAGATCCGGGAAATTCCTGGCGATGAGCTGCGCGGTCGCGACCCCGGCATAGTCGTGATCCTTGGTGACAACAGCGGCAAAACCCGCGGCCGAGGCTTGTTTCGCGAGTTCCAGATGATCCAGCGCACGCGGCGCGATCGACGGGCCGCTGTGAACATGCGGATCAATCGCACCCTTCAGCAGATTGTCGATGCGGGATTCGATCGCCGGGTTCGTGTCAGTTGCGTTAGTCATGTCATCCTCGATTGCTGGGTTTTGTTGTTGGCGGCTCACGCCGCGGGTCACGCTTTCGCCCAGGCGCTGGCGCCGACGTCGGCCAGCGCCTGCAGCGGATCAATCGCCGTCGTATCCCCACACCGCTGCACCGCGGCGAGCACGCGCGCGCTCCATGCGGTGAGATACGCCGCACGCTCGTCATCGCCGACCCGCGGCGCCGCATAGGCGACGAACGGGTCCTCGACCTCATATCCCATGTACTGCAGGGTCAGTTTCTCGACCGAGCGCAGCACACCGCTGATCTCGCCATAGACGCCGTCGGGTGCGAACCGGGCGGGCGTGCCGCCGGTCGTCACCGACATCAACGCGCGCCGCCCCCGGAACAGGCCGGTGTCGAAACGGCGGCCGTCCACATAGGCAAAGCCGTAGGCGAGCACGCGGTCGAACCATCCCTTCAGGATAGCGGGCGGCGCGCCCCACCACAGCGGAAACTGCAGAATGAGAAGATCAGCCGCCGCCACGCGGTCCTGCTCGCGCCGGATGTCGTCGGAAAATCCATTGTGGCGGGCGGCATGGTCCTGTTCGCTCTGGTAGTGGAATCGCGCCGCGTCCGCGACCGTGGTGAAGTCGTGCCGTCCGGCCACCGGATTGAAGCCCGACGCGTGCAGATCCGACACCGAAACCCCGTGCCCCGCGGCGCGCAGCGTGGCCGCGGCCTGCCGCATCAGCGCCGCGTTGAAGGACGTCGGTTCGGGATGGGCATGAACGATCAGGACCTGCATGGCACCCGTCCCTAGCCGTCGACCGGCATCGGATAGTCGTCGGCATTCAGCACCCAGCCGGGCTTTTTCGAAAAGTCGACGCGCGGCGGGCAGAAAATGTCGATCAGCTGATTGATGCCCGGCATCATCCCGCGCGAGGTATGGATGGCCGGCGGCGGAATCACCATCGCCGACGGCGAGCCGCAATACTCATGCTGGTCGTCGCGCCAGTTGTTGAGGTTTGTCGTCCAGGGCCAGCGCAGATGGTGGGTGAAGGCGCCCTCGATCGCCAGCGAGATCTGCTCGAAATCGTCGTGATGATGCGGCGACAGCTTGGTGACGTCGCGCGGCCCCGTCTGCGGCGGCAGGAAGTTCACCATGAAGGTCGAGCAGCGCCAGATCCGTCCAAAGCGGGCCGGATCTTCCGCGACGTCGAGCGAATAGACGCGGACCTTTGCGCCGGTGCCGGCCATCGGCCAGGGCTGCAGCGGCGCCACGTTCGGATGAGGCTCCGCATAGGCGGCCGCATCGGCGCATTTCGCGGTAAGATCGCCGGACCGTGTGGTCAGCAAGCGGATCACCTGCCCGCCGCCCTTGATCCTGATGGTGCTGTCGCCGGCGGGAATGAAGGCCAGCGAATAGCCGGCCATCGTGGTCGTCACACCCAGTGCGGTGATCTCCGCACTGGTCGCGTGGTCCGGCAGCAGCAGCACATATTCATCGGGCTGATTGCGCCGCGCGAAGACGGCGCCGTCGCGCGCTTCGCTGTAGGCGACGATCGCATTCTGGCTTCGGAACAGCCAGGTCTTGCCGTTGGCGTCGTTCTCCTGCGGCTCGGTCTCATAGAACTTGCCGCAATCCGCGGCCGCGAATGCGCCGGCGGTGATCTTCGGCGCCGCGGCGGCCAAGGTCGAACGGGGGTCGGATGTGTCGTACATGAGGGGTCTCCTTCGCGCTGCGATCAGCCGCTTCGTCTGAGATTTTTGAGGCCGGTGAAAAGGCCACTGGGGAACAGCAGCAGCACAACGAGCAGCACCGTCAGCGCCGCCACGTTCTTGAAGCCTGCGCCGAACAGCACGATCGCCAAAGCCTGCAGCACGCCGAGCAGCAGGCCGCCCGCAAGCGCGCCACCGGCGCTGCCAAACCCGCCGATGATGGCGGCGATGAAGCCGTTGACGCCGAACGGCGTTCCGACATTGTAGGCGGTGTATTGCGTCGGCGTGACCAGGATCCCGGCCACCGCGCCGAGCCCGGCGCTCAGGACGAACGAGAGCAGCAGCATGCGCTTGACCGGAATCCCCAGCAACGCCGCGGCTTCCCGATTCTGCGAGCAGGCCCGCAACGCGCGGCCCGTGCGCGTGTGAGTGAAGAATGCCCACAATCCGAGCGCCATCAGCGCGCCGCACCCGAGCACCCAGAACAGCTGGTAGCCGATCGCAAGCTGTCCGATCTTCAGCGGACCACCCGCGGTGAACTCGTCGAATGTGCGTGGCTGATCGCCGAGTGTCAGGATGGTGATGCGCTCGATCAGGATCTGGGTCGCCAGCGTGGCCAGGATGACGGCAAACATCGATGCGCCGCGGTTGAGCATCGGCCGGATAATGACCACGTCGATCAGCATGCCGACGGCGCCAACGATCGGAATCGTCAGTACGGCCGACAGCCACAGCGGCAGGCCGAGCCGGGACATCAGGGTGTGGCAGACCATGCCGCCGAGCATGAAGAATACACCCTGCGCGAAATTCACGATGCCGCTGGCGTTGTAGATGACGCAGAAGCCGATCCCGATCAGCCCGTAGATCAGGCCGAGACCGACGCCGTTCACCAGCGTCTGGAGAAATTGCACGAGATCAACCATCGACCAGCTCCGTGCCGCCGAGATAGGCGGCGATGACATCGGGATGCGCGCGGATCTCGTCCGGCGTGCCTTCCGCGATCTTGCGTCCGAAATCGAGCACCACGATGCGCTGGGCGAGGCGCATGACCAGCGACATGTCGTGCTCGATGAGGATGACGGTGACGCCGCGCGCGTTGATGCGCTGGATGACGTGCGCCAGCGCCTCGGTCTCCTCGGTGTTCAGTCCCGCGGCGGGCTCGTCGAGCAGCAGCAATCGCGGCTCCGCGGCCAGAGCCCGCGCAACCTCGAGCAGCCGCTGCTCGCCGTAAGGCAACTGGTCGGCCAGCACGTCGGCGCGGCGGGCAAGGCCGACGAAATCCAGGATCTCGCGGGTGCGGCGCGCCAGATCCTGCTCCTGCCGCCGGGTCCAGCCGGCTCGCAGCAGGCCGGCAATGATCCCGCCCTTGCTGACCCGGTGAAACCCGACCATGACGTTTTCGGCAACCGTCATGTCCTTGAACAACTGCACCAGTTGATAGGTGCGGATCAGGCCCTGCCCTGCGATATCGGCCTGCGGCAATCGCGCGATGCTTTGTCCATCGAATTGGACATCGCCTGAAGTCGGCGGGAAGGTGCCGGAAATCATGTTGAACAGCGTGGTCTTCCCCGCGCCATTGGGGCCGATGACCGCGAACAGGGCGCCGTCCTCGACATCGAAACTGATGTCATCGTTGGCGAGCAGGCCGCCGAATGTCTTGGTGAGTCCACGGACGGACAACAAGGCCATGGTCAGGCCTCCCGCCGCTGGAACAGCCGGCGCAGCAAACCCGACAGCCCGGAAGGCGCATAGATCAGGATGCCGAGCAGCAGGACCAGGTAGACCACATCCTGCAGCTCCTTGAAGCTGCGCAGCAGCTCGGGCAGCAGCGAGACGATCACCGCGCCGATGATCGGACCGGCCACGGAGCCTATTCCGCCGAGATAGAGCATGGTGAAACTCTGCACCACCATGGTGGTGCCGAACACCTCCGGACTGATGAAGCCGACAAAATGCGCGAACAGCGAGCCCGCGGCGGAGCCATAGAGCGCGGCCACGACAAAGGCCATCAGCTTGTAGCGCGCGACCTGGATCCCGAGCGCCGTCGCGGCCTGCTCGCTGCCGGCAATGGCGCGCAGGGCGCGGCCGAAACGCGAGTCGCGCAACCGATAGGACGCGAACACGCCGACGGCGAGCAACACCAGGATGACGGCAAGCTGCTGCTTCTCGGTCGCCGCCTCGAACGGCCCGAACCGCAGCGGCGGGATTCCGGAATATCCCATGTAGCCTTGCGTGAGGCTGGTCCACTCCACCGAGATCTCATAGGTGATGAGCCCAAGCGCAAAGGTCGCCATCGCCAGGTAATGGCCACGCAGCCGCAGCGTCGGATAACCGACCACTAGCGCCACGACGCCGGAGAACATCATCGTCAGAACGAGAGCCAGCGCCGGCTCCATGTTGTAGTCGGCGCAGAGGATCGCGCTGCCGTAACCGCCGAGCGCCGCGAAGGCATTCTGCCCGAACGAGGCTTGCCCGGTGAATCCCATGAAGACATTCAGGCCCGTGCAGAAGATGCCGTAGATCGCGGCGAATCCGACCACGGTGACGACATAACCGCTCGCGGAAAATGCGTAGGCGATGAGCGCCGCACCAAACAGCGCGGGCACGATCATTGGCCACGGCAGGCGAACCGGCCTAGTGGAGGTAATAGCTGGCGAGGTCATGATGCGATCGGATCTCGTTGGCTGGAAGTTCGGCGACGACGCGCCCGAGCGACAGGATGTAGACGCGCCTGGCCAGTTTCAGCGCCAGCGGCGCCTTCTGCTCCACCAGCAAGATGCCGAGGCCCTGCCGGTTCAATTCACCCAGCGTCTCGATGATTTCGCTGGCCACCCGCGGTGCAAGCCCGAGCGATGGTTCATCGAGCATCAGGAGTTTCGGTGCGGCCATCAGCGCGCGTCCGACCGCCAGCATCTGCTGCTCGCCGCCGGACAGCGACGATGAAATCTGACTCAACCGCTCCTTGAGCCGCGGAAACAGGCGAAACACCCGTTCCAGCCGCTCATCAAGCAGGGCTGTGTTGTTGCCGACCTGATAGCCGCCCAGCATCAGGTTTTCCCGCACCGTCATCTGGCCGAACAGGCCGCGCCCCTCCTGCACCATGATGATGCCGAGCTCCGACAGCTTGTGCGTCGGAAGTGTGCTGACGTCGCGACCCTGGAACACGATCCTTCCGGTTCCGGCCGTGAGGCGGGTCACCGCGCGCAGCAGCGTCGACTTGCCGGCGCCGTTCGGCCCGAGAACGGTCACCAGTTCTCCCTCGCAGACCGTCAGGGTGGTCGGCTTCAGGGCATGAACATGCCCGTATCGCGCCGACAGGTCATGGACAGCGAGAAGTGGCGGCGCCGTCATGGCCTCAGGTTCCATGGTCGTGCTCATTTCGCGGCGACGAACTTGCCGTCGCGCACCTGCGCAACGATCAGTGGGTTGCTGGTGATGCCGACATGCTGCCCGGCGGAGAAGTTGTAGGTCGCGATCGCGCCCTGATAGCCGGATACGCTCTCGATCGCCTCGCGCATCGCCGGGCCTTCCAGCGACTTGGCCTTCTCGGCGGCCTTTGCCGTCACCATCAACGAATCCCAGGCGCGACCGCCGGCATTGGCGTCGCGATCGCCATATTTCGCCCGCCAGCGCGTCAGAAACTCCATCATGGCATCGTGCGCGGGCCCTGCCGGCACGGCATCGGGAACCTGCACGCTCGGCGCGACAAAGAGGAAACGCTCGCCGAGCACGCCGGCAGCCTGCGCGAACGGCGCTCCGTCGTCGATGCTGGCGAGCAGCAGCATCTTGTCGAGGCCGAGCTGCTTGATGTTCTTGGCGGCGGTCAGGGTGGTACCGCCGAGCCCGATCTTCAGGATCGCCCCGGCGCCGGCCGAGCGCGCCTTGCTGATCTGGACGCTGAGATCGGCGTCGTCCTGCTTGTACTGATCGACCGAGACGACCTCGAGGCCGTATTCCGCCGCGACGGCGGGGGCGAGATTCTTCATCAGCGTTGCGTAGGGCGTCGGATCGAAGATGATGCCGATCTTGCGGATCTGGGTTTTTTCCTTGAGGTACTGCAGACGCGCCTCGATCTCGAAGCGCGGCGGCGGCAGGAAGCTGAAGGCCCATTTCTGTTCTTCCGGCCGCTGCGGCAGGATCGAACACAGCACCATCGGGATCTGCGCGCGAACGACCGCTCCCGCGGCTGCGAAATTTCCGGCGGAAACGCATCCCGAATTGAAGATCTGCACATGGTCGTTGGACATCATCTTGCGATATCCGACCACCGCCTCCTGCGGCTCCGACCGGTTGTCCTCGAACGTCAGTTCGATCTTGCGCCCAGCCAGCCCGCCCTTGCCGTTGAGATAATCAGCGGCAAGTTCCAGGCCGTCGCGCCAGCCGCGGTCGGTCGTGGCGGCATATCCGGTGAGCCCGACCGACGAGCCGATCTTGTAAGCATCCTGCGCGCCCGCAGGGGCTGCCAGACTGGCAACCGTCAACATCGCTGCCGCGAGCAGCTCCAGGCGGTACTTCATACGCGTCATCCCCCTCGACCATTTTCTTATGTTTCGATAGACGAAACATCGTTCTATTTATGGTGTTAGAAGGCGACCGCGCTGTCAAGCCCCCTCAGTCGAGCACGTACCCCAGCGCCGTCGAGGTGAGCCGCGCCGCCGCCACGGTCCGCTCAACCTGGTCTTGCGTCGGGTCGGCTGTGATGAACTGCACGGAATCGACGATCGCGACCGCGCCGAGCAACCGCCCCGATGCGTCGAACACCGGTGCGGCCAGCGCATTGAGCCCGATCACAGCCTCATTGGGGGCAATGGCCCAGCCCTGCCGGCGCACGCGTTCGATTTCCTTGCGCAGCGCCGCCGGCGCGACGATGGTGCTTGGCGTGCTCCGCTCGAGCCGGGTGTTGAAAACCGTCGCGCGAAGTGCATCGTCTCCGAACGCAAGCGCGATCTTGCCTTGCGCCGAGTTGTGAAAGCCGAGCAGCGACCCCTGCCTCACCCCGATTTCGATGGCGGATTTCCCTGAAACCGTGGACAGAATGCGAGCGCCCTCCGGCTCGAACTGCGAGATCACCGAGAAGTGGCCGAGGCGGTCGCGAAGTTCGCGGAGCGCGCGGTATCCCGCAGTGACGAGATCGAGTCCCTCGCCGACGGCGTTGCCCAACGCGATCAGGCGCGCACCGATCTCATAACGCTCGGTGTCGCCGGACTGCACGATGTAGCCCTGCTGCACCAATGTCTGCAGATGCCGCCAGATCCGGCTCTTGGTGGTACCCAGCGCCGTGGCCAGCGTGGTCACCCCCATCGGCCGCCGCTCCTCCGCAAGGCGTTCCAGAATATGCAGGGCGAGAACGACGGCTTGAACGCCCTCGCCTCCGGGCCCCTTGACGCGTGGCATGGCGACACCCCCTCGGCAGCTTGTCGACATCGGCCGTGGCTTGACACGGCTCCGCAGCGACATCACGTTATCGCGTATAACAATAAATAGTAACGTCTACCGAAACAACGTATGAGGAAAACCACCGATGTCAAGCGCGTCCGATCGCCCGTCGCCAGACCTGTTTCGCAGCCGCTTCGCGGCGCATGAGCTGCTGGTGGGATCCTTCGTCAAGACGCCGTCGGTCCATGCCACCGAGATCTTCGGCGACATGGGCTACGACTTCGTCGTGGTCGACGAAGAACATGCGCCGTTCGACCGCGGCAGCACCGAACTCGTGCTGATGGCGGCCCGCCTCGCCGGCACGGCCGCGATCGTTCGCGTCTCCGATCAATCGCGCCTGCTGGCGGTGCTGGACGACGGCGCCACCGGTGTGCTGGTGCCTCACGTGTCCTCCGCCGCCAGGGCGCAAGAGATCGCGATGGCCTGCCGCTATCGCGGGGGCAAGCGAGGCTTCTCGAACTCGCCCCGCGCGGGCCGCTACGGCGCGCGCCCGCTGTGGGCCCATGTCGATGCCCAGGATGCCTCGGTTTGCGTCATCGCCATGATCGAGGATCCCGAAGCGCTGGACGAGATCGATGCGATTGTCGCCACCGAGGGCCTGCACGGCTTTTTCATCGGGCGCGGCGATCTCACCGTCGCCTATGGCGCGCCTGGCCCAGACGCGCCGGTGATTCGCGCGGCCGTCGAGCGGATCTGCGCGGCGGCCCGTGCCGTCGGCAAACCCGTCTGCGTCATGGTAGCCAGCGCATCCGAGGCCGAAGGCTTCCAGAAACTCGGCGCCTCCGCCTTCATTGTCGCATCGGACCAGGCCTTCATGCGGCAGGCCGCCACCAAGGCGCTCCAGGGCTTCGATGGCCTTCGCGAGGCCGGCGACCTTCGCAAGACCATGGCGCCGGCGTGAGTGGCGCGGGCGTTTCGGCAGTTCACAGCACGGTCGTGTAGATTGTCATCGCCCCGATGACGATGGTGACCGTGCCGACAATGGCTTGAAACCAGCGATTGGCCCACGTCAGCCACCTCGCTGACACCGCAAGCGGCACCGCAATCACTGTCGACAACGCTCCCATGCCCAGCATCGATCCCAGTCCGAACAACAGGACGTAGATGATCCCATAGACCGGATTGCCGACCTGCGAGACGGCGAGCACGAGAAGCGCCGCCGAGCCCGCCATGCCGTGCATCAATCCCACCAGCAGGGATCGCCATCGGAAACCGTGTTCATGCGCATGGGCGCTGAGCCGGTGCGGCCCCGGCTCGGCCGCGTGACTGTGAAGATGGATGTGCTGTGTGCCATCACCATGATCATGATGATGGAAATGCACCCCGTCACTCCAGAGCCGCCACAGCACGTGTGCGCCAAGCCCCACCAGCATGACGCCCACGGCCGCCTCGAGCGGTCGCGCCAGATGTTCCGGGATCGCATGACCCAGAACAATTGCCGCTCCGGCAAACAGGAACAGCGTGAGGGTGTGCCCAAGCCCCCAGGTCAGGCCATGCTTGACGATATCACTAACATTGCTGCGGCGGGCGGCGATGCTGGACACCGCCGCGATGTGGTCGGCTTCCAGCGCATGCTGCATACCGAGCAGAAAGCCGAGTCCCAGAATTCCGAACATCCCTCCTCCAAAGTCTTCGCACCCGATCAAAACTGCCCGGCCACCGTCAGCCGGACAGCCAGCGGTTCGACCGGATGCAGTACGCGGTCCATGACGCCGTTCGCACACACCGCGGCCGGTGCCAGCGGAGGACCTGCAGCCGGAAAACAGGCTGCGAACAGCGAATCGGACTTGAGCAGCGAACCATAGGCATAGGTGATCTGGTCGGACTTGCTGTCCAGCAGATTGAAAGCGTCGAGCTGGATCCGCCATCCGTTGTCGAACCGGTAGCCCAGTTGCCCGTTCAGCAATCCGGTGGCCGGCGAGACGAACGCCCTGTCTTCGGTGAGCGGCCGCGGGCCGAAATAGCGATAGCGCAGAGCGCCGAACCAGCCGGTCTTCTCGCCGAGCCGGATGCCGGCCGAGGCGATCATGTTCGGCGCGCCGGGAATATAGTTGCCGGGTGCGTTGCCGATCTGCGCCGCTGGGTAACCCGCCAGCGACGCGTACAGCGCTGCCTGCTCCGGATCGTCGCCGCGAAAGCGCGCATGGGTGACCGCGAGATCGCTCTGCAGGCTCAGCCAGGACAGCGGACGATAGTCATTGGTCCATTCGATGCCATAACGCCGGCTGGGACGGCTGGTTTCGGTGTCGCCGGCATCGCCGGAGAACAGGATCTCGGAGGCGGAATCGAGCAGGAACAGACTGACCGAGCTGTCGAGCTGCGGGATGAGTTTCGTGCGCAGACCGATCTCGGCGCCCCTGGTCTTGACCAGGAAGGGCGACGCCTGCAGTGGCGATCCATCGAGCGGGGATTCATGGATCGTCACGCCTCTGGCGTCATTGCTGTGAAAACCCTCCCCGGCATTGACGAAGAATTCGGTCTTCGCGAACGGTCCCAGCACCATGCCCACCTTGGGGCTGCCCATGAATGCATTGGCGTTGCCGGAATTGGCGGAGGTGAAAAAGGAGTTCACCGACGTCTCATAGACGTCACCGCGCCAGCCGATCGTGGTCCGCAGCCAGTCGGCCCAGTGCACGGTGTTCTGCGCGAAGACGCCGACACTGCCTTCCTTCACAGCGTCGCTGCGGATCGGGGAGAGGAATTGGCGCTGCACCGTGTTGGTCAGGTCGAGCCGGATATTGTCATAGCGGCTCTGGATGCCGATTTCGGTCTCCACCGGCAGCCCGGCGAACTGGCCCTTGAAGGTGTGCGATGCGTTGATGCCGCCGAGGATACGATCGTCGTGCTGGTGGAATTGATCGCCATTGACCGGATCGCCGAGAAAATAAGTGAAATTGTTCCAGAGATTGAGCGAGCTCTTGATCACATAGAAACTGACTTTCGAGGCGCCGTTATCATCGGTCTCGGCCCAGCGACCCGACAGCGAAAAGCGATCCGAGTTACCGCCGTCGGTCGGATCGAATGCGCCGTACAATCCAATCTCGCCGGAGGTGATGGCGCGCAGCGGAATCTGGTCGGTCGAATTCCAGCGATTGGAATACGCCATGCCGGTGAGCGAGAAACCGTTGTCCGCGGTGCCCTCTGAATAACGCACCACACCGTTCAACTTTTTCAGCTTGTCGGGGTTGTCCCAGGGGCCATCGTAGGTGTTGACCTCACCCGCGATCAGCAGTGTCCCCTCCCCCAGCTTGGTGGAGGTGGCGCCGAAAATCCGGCGATAGCCGAAACTGCCGACCGTGATCGAGGCCATCATCGTTTTGACGCTATCGAGCAGACCGACATGGACGGCGCCGACCGATGAAAAATCGCCTTCATCGGCGAAATACGGCCCCTTGCGGATGTTGACCGAACCAATCAGCTCCGGGATCAGGAAATTCAGATCCGCGTACCCCTGGCCGTGGGCGTGGGAACGCATGTTGATCGGCATGTCGTCGACAAAGATCGCCAGATCCGTGCCATGATCCAGATTGAAGCCACGCAGGAAATACTGGTTGGCTTTGCCATCGCCACTGTGCTGGGTGATGATCAGGCCGGGAACGACCTCCAGCGCTTCAGCCGGCCGCGAGAACGGTCGCGCGTTGACGTCCGCGCCGGTGACACTCTTTTCGCTGGACGCGCCGACCGGCGCCTGTGCGACAGCCTGCGAATTCGCACCCGCGCCGGGGGCCGCGACCACCGGTCGTGGGGCACGTTGCCTTAAACCGCTCATGCCGCCCCGTGGCTTGCGGCTGGTTACGTGACGATGAGGTGACGTCACCTCGACCGCGGGAAGCCGTGTCGCAGCCTGGGCGGCGGCCTGCCCTGCGGTGCCGATCTCACCGACCAGGAAAGCCAGCAGAGCGCATGCGGACGACGACATGCAAGGATGTGATGTAACGCGGACATTGTCGTGGCTTGATCTACGGATCGAAACAGGCTCAGTTGGCAACATACGCATCGCAACCATTCCACGCGGCGACTTGCACAATGCGCGCGCGAAAGTCCTGTGCCACGACAGGGTCGGGACCAGCGGACTCGGAGACGCAAATTGATGTAAGCAGGCTTGCTATGTAAGCGACGTGCCATAGCCGCGCCCCACGCGCCATTGGCATGCCGATCAGACGACAAACTGACGCGCAAAACTGACATGCCGAGTATGATGATGTCAATCAATTATCATACTGCTGCATGAGCAAGAGGACCGACCGATGCAACGCATCACCATTACGCTGGACGACGACCTGATGGACGAGCTCGACAAGATGATCGCGGAGCGCGGCTACCAGAACCGGTCCGAGGCGATCCGCGATTTCACCCGCGCCGGCATGCAGCAGGCCGCCCAGACCATGGGGAAAACCGGAGAGTGCGTCGCCGCTTTGGTCTATGTCTACGACCACGCCGCGCGCGACCTGTCGCGGCGCCTGGTCGAGAATTATCACGGGCACCACGACCTCTCGCTGGCAACGCTGCATGTGCATCTCGACGGCGACAACTGCATGGAGGTCACAGCACTGAAGGGCACCGGCGCCGAAGTCCAGCACTTCGCCGATCACATCATCGCCGAACGCGGCGTCAAGTATGGACGGGTCGTGATGATCCCGACCGAGGGCGGCAAGACCAAAGCCGGCGCACGCAAGGGCGGCCACCGGCACGGATAAGCGCAAGCGCCGAAGCCTCCTCGACCGGAAATCGCGACGGCATGTGACCTGAGTTCAGGTCACTCCGGCTTCAAATTCCGGTCCTCTACGACTTTCTTGTAGACCTCGTACTCGGCCTTGATCTGTTCGGCGAACTCCGCCGGCGAATTACCGACGATTTCGGAACCGGTCTCTTCAATGCGCTTGCGGACATCGACGTCCTGCAGCGTCTTGCTGATCACATCATGCAATTTTTTCACGATGTCGTCGGGCAATCCTTTCGGCCCGACGATACCGTAGAAGGCGACGCGATTGACGACGGGCAAACCAACCTCCGCAAAGGTCGGCACGTTCGGCAGCGAGGCCACTCGTTTCGGCGCCGAGACAACGATCGGGATCAGCATGCCGTTGCCGAAGAAGGGCTGCGAGGACGGAAGATTGTCGGACATCATCGAGACCTGGCCGGCCACCGCATCGTTGAGGGCGGGTCCGGCGCCGCGATAAGGCACGTGGCGAATCTTGGTGCCGGTCATGTCCAGGAACAGCTCGGTCTGCAGATGCATGATCGAGCCGACGCCGGGCGTCGCATAGGTGTACTTGCCGGGATTGGCTTTGATTTCGGCCAGGAAGCCGTCGTAGTCCTTGGCCGGAAACGAAGGATGGACCGAGATCACGTTCGGCGTCGCCGCGACGTTGATAATCGGCGTGAAATCGGTGAGAGGATTGTAGGGGGTCTTCGGCTGGATCGCCGGCGCGGTGGCAATGGTCGAGACGGTGGCAATGCCCAGGGAATAGCCATCGGGCGCAGACTTCGCCGTATCGGTAGCGCCAATAACGCCGCCGCCGCCACCCTTGTTCTCGACCACGATGCTCTGGCCCAGCAGTTGCGGCATCTTCTGTGAAAGAATGCGCGCGATGATGTCGGTGGTGCCACCGGCCGCGAACGGCACGACAATCTTGACGAACCTCTCAGGATAGCCCGCTGCACGCGCCGGCCATGCCAGCGTGCTCGCGGCTGCGGCAAATCCGCACAGCAAAACGCGGCGGTCGATCGAGATGTCTTGGCCCATGGCAACGATCCTGTTCTGGCATCAAGGAGACAGCACCACGGGCAATGAGTTGAGGCCCGTGGAATATCAGCTTAGCGGCATGTCGCACCCCACCGCGAGGTGAAAGCGAAGCGCGCCACACTAGCCGAAGCACGCCTCCGAGAAAACCGCTGGCGGAGCGTTGTCCAAGGGCGGCTTCGGCCGACGACCGCGACCTTCGAGATGGATATGTCAGCAAGCGGCAGCACGTTCGCAACGCGCCCAAGCGGATCTTGAGCACCGTTGATTTCAGGTCACACGACGATTCACGTAGCTACTCGCCGCCGAGACCGAGAACATTCGGCATGCGCTTCTCCATGTTGAACTTGAGCAGCGCGGCGGTGCGAAAAATGCCGTGGGCGAACTTGCCGTAGGGCAGCGTCAGGAACAGCGCCATCACCGTGCCGAGATGGATGGCGAGCCACAGCGCCATCAGGCGGGTGTCGCGCAACAGCAGCAGTGCAAACCCTGTCGCGCTGACCAGCAGCAGCAGCGCGATGAACCCCCGGTCCATCGCGTTCTGGCTGGAATCCGCGCGTTGCACATCGCGCTTGAGATTCAGCCGGAGCAGCCCGACCGGACCCACGACAAGACCGATGCCGCCGAGCGAGCCCAGGATCACCGGCAGGCTGGTGAATGCATGGGGGGCGTGGAGGCCGAGCAGATAGTGATAGAGCGTCGCCACGCAGGTGGCCGCGAAGCACAGCAGAAAACCGTAGAGCGTGAGCTGATGGAAGCGCCGCCGCCACAGCGTGAAGCGATCGTCGCCCTCATTGCAGCCCTCGCCGTGGCCACCGCCGAGGTAACGCAGCCGCGCGACATCCGCCATCGACTCAGCCGCCGACGCGCCGATCATGGCCATCGCGGGGGCCGCAGTGGCCTCCTTTGCCGGCGAGACCTCGCCCCAAAACCTGACAACACCGATGCCGAGCGCCAGGATGGCGAACAGGAAGACCACGCTGAACAGCGCCGCCAGGAAATTATGCGGGAAGATGGCGTAGAAATTCCCCGCCAGCGGCTCATGGATCAGCCGTCCGTTCATCGCCACCGCAAGCACGAGGAACAGCGCGAGGCCTCCTGCCAGCGCCAGTGCGACCGTCAGGCCGGCGCGCTCATAGAGGCGGCCCAGCGCCGATGGCCATGCATAGTCCTGATAGGTCCGCACCCGCACCTTGGCCATTGCCTGCGGAACATTGACGGCGAACTCGTGCGGCGGCGCATATTGGCAGGCATAAAGACAGGACCCGCAATTGTGGCAGAGATTGGCGAGGTAGTGCGTATCGGCCTTGCCGAATTCAAGCCGGCGCGTCATCGCCGGGAAGACGGCGCAGAAACCTTCGCAATAACGGCACGCGTTGCAGATCTGCATGACGCGCGCGATCTCCTGCTCGCCCGCGGTCAGCGCGCTCGCAAGGCTGACACCGCCTTCGCAATCGCCGGCGCCGAAGACAGGCACGTCGGTTTCAATGAGCGGCGGCATAGGCCAGTTCCTCCTGGAAGGTGGGGTGCCGGAAGCCGGCGCTCTGCGCTGCCTGCACGCCGGCAATGCGACCGAAGGCGGTGCCGATGCTCATGCCGACGCCGGCGGTATAACCCTTGCCGAGTACATTGCCGGCCACCATCTCGCCGGCGGCAAACAGGTTGGCGCTCGGGACATCCTTGAAGCGCACCGCCGCCGTCGCATCGGTCTTCATGCCGAGATACGTGAAGGTGATGCCGGGTCGCAGCGGATAGGCATGGAACGGCGGCGTGTCGATGGTCCGCGCCCAATGGGTCTTGGCCGGCGCGATCCCTTCGGTGCGGCAATCGTCGAGCGTGGTGTGATCGAACGTGCCGGGACGGCACGCCGCATTGTAGGTCGTGAGCGTGTCGACGAAGGCCGTGGGATCGAGACCGATACGGACCGCGAGGTCTTCCAGTGTCTCGGCTTTGGTGCCGTCGAACACCGGCGGCATGAAGCGCCCGATCGCCTTGCGATCGATGATCGACCACGCAGTCTGGCCGGGCTGTTGCGCCACGAGACGCCCCCAGATCGCATAACGCTTCGGCCAGAAATCCTCGCCCTCGTCATAGAAGCGGCGCGCCTCGCGGTTCACAACGACGCCGAGCGAGACGCAGTCGATGCGAGTGCAGATGCCGCCGTCATAGAGCGGCGCGCGCGCATCGATGGCAACGCAATGCGCCTGGGTCGGATCGCCGATGGAGTCGGCGCCGGCATCGATCATGAATTTCAGCAGCACACCCTGATTGAAACGCGTGCCGCGGATCAGGAAGTTCTCCGCGGTCCATTCGCCGCGCGCGTTCTGCCCCCAGGCCTCGCGCTGCCATTCCAGATTGGATTCAAAGCCGCCGCAGCCCAGCACGCAGCTCTTCGCGGCGATGCGCTCGCCCGCCTCAGTGATGGCGGCGACGAAGCGGCCGTCCCGAAGCTCCAGGCTTTTCACCGGAGTGCCGTAGCGAACGGTCACGCCGAGAGCCTCGGCGCTGCGGTAATATGCATTCACCAGCGCCTTGCCGCCGCCCATGAAGAAGGCATTGGTGCGCGCGACATGCAGGGCACCGGACAATGGCGGCTGAAAACGCACGCCATGCCGATGCATCCACGGCCGGCAGCGCGACGAATGCCGGATCACCAGCCGCGCCAGCGGCTCGTCGGTCAGGCCGCCGGTGACTTTCAGCAGGTCCTGCCAGAACTCCTCTTCGGGATAGGCCTCCACCAGCACATCCTGCGGCGCGTCGTGCATGCAGCGCAGGTTGCGTACATGGATCGAATTGCCGCCACGCCACTCGCGCGGTGCCGCTTCCAGCAGCAGCACCGACGCTCCCGCCTCGCACGCCATCAAGGCCGCGCACAGGGCCGCATTGCCGCCGCCAATCACCAAAACGTCCGGTATCGAGGAGGACATCGTCATGACACCGGCTCCGCTGCGACCTGCCGGCCCAGCCCAAGGTTAATGCAAAGCCGAAGGTCATCCCCGGCCAAGGACAGGCATCTTCCATGACAGACGCGGTGTCGTTGCCGCAAGCGTATACCCCACCGATCGGCTGGCCGTCAGCAGCAAGGACGCAGGCCTGATCGTCGGTATCGATGGTTGCCGACATGCCTGGCCACGATGATTTCCCGCGCCCAGGGGCCTGCGTCTCGATCAGCGGATCGCCTTCGCGCTCTCCACCAGGCGGGCAACCGAGGTCGCTGCCGCAAGCGTCGCACCCGCCTCATCCATCAGCCGCGCTTCGAGGAAGGCGATCGACTTGCCGAGCTGCACCACCTGCCCCTCCCCGACGATCGGGCCCGGGCGCGCCGGCGCAAGATAGCTCACGTTCATGCTGATGGTTGCGGTGTAGAGCCCGCCTTGTGTCCTGACGAATGCCGCCGGCCCCATGGTGTCGTCGAGCATGGCGGAGAGGATGCCGCCCTGGATGAAGCCGGCCGGGTTGCAGAATTCGGGTTTGCCGTCGAAGCCGATCCGGACAAAGCCATCGTCCGGCCGCGCGTCCAGCAGGCGCCAGCCGAGCAGCCGGGAGCACGGCGGTAGGCGGAGACCATTGAGTGCCGTTTCGATCATGGACAAAATCCTCCGCGAGCTCCGCAAATCTGCGGCGATAGCAAACCTGTGACGTTTGGGAGGCTTGCCTTACGCCAGTCCTCCTGACAGCGTGGTGTCAGGAGGAATTGCGATGCGACGCGCCGATCGCCTGATCGACCTGTTGGGCCGACTGAAGGCCAGATCGCTGGTCCGCGCCGACGATCTGGCGGAGGCGATGGAAACCTCGGTTCGCACCATCTACCGCGATATCGCGACCCTGCAGGCGCAGGGATTTCCGATCGAAGGCCAGGCCGGTGTCGGCTACACCCTGCGCGGCGATATCGACTTGCCGCCGCTGTCGTTCGACCATGACCAGCTCGACGCCATCACGCTTGGCCTGTCGTTCGCCGAACAGGTTGGCGATCCCGAACTCGCCGCCGCCGCAAAGAGCGCCCGCGCCAAGATCGACGCTGCATGGGCGAAACAACCGACGCCGCCGCCCTCGCAGCGCCGGCTGCGCGCCCGCCAATTGTTCGAGCAGCGCGCACCGCGGTGTGCCGCGCTGGTGCGCACCGCGATCCGGACCACCAAGCTGCTCAGTTTCAGCTACAACGACGCGCAGCGGCGGCGCACCGAGCGGCTGGTGCACCCGCTGGCGCTGACGACCTACGCCCACGGCTGGCTGCTGATCTCGTGGTGCCCCGACCGCAACGACTTCCGGGTGTTCCGGCTGGACCGGATGAAAAAGGTCTCGATCAGCGACCAGGGTTTTGCCGAGGAAGCGGGACGCGATCTCGCGACCTATCTCAGGCAGCGGCATTGATTGAACTGGCGGCCTTGTAGCCCGCATGAGTCAACGTATCAGCGCAAAGCGCGGCCCGATGACAGGCTCCGCGACATGCGGGGCCGGCAGCATCCCGGCTGCTAAAGAATGGCCTCGATACCTTTGCGCTTTATCACATTGAGAAGAGTAAGCGCCGCGCCAGTCGGCTGCTTTGCGCCGCGTTCCAGCTGCGAAACATAACCAACCGTGAGATTGAGATAATGGGCAAATACGGCCTGGCTCAGGTTTGCACGCATGCGCATTGCCCGGATTTGCGGTCCGGTAATCGGGACAACCTTGGGCTTATCCGCGGCGCCGAGATGGCGCAGGGTGATCTTCTCATGCGTGGCCTTGTCCATGAGCCCCGCCTTCCGCATATCGCCCGCCGTTTCCAGCAGCGCCTTCGAAAGCGGGCTAGTCTTTTTCTTTTTTGCCATTGTCGATCTCCTGAATAATGCCTTCGGCAAGAGCCCTCTCCAGCGCCTTGCCATCCGCTTCGAGCCATACTCGCGCGATCTCCTGCGCAGTCACAAGCTCATCATCGTCGACATTCCCGCGGGCACTCTTGGCAAAGCCGAACAAGAATACCGAGCGGGTCTTCGCTTGGTAGGCAAGCAGCACCCGAAAGCCGCCCGACCGCCCTTGTCCTGGCCGGGCCACCCGCTGCTTGATGACACCACCGCCCAGATCCGCATCAACAAGGCCGCGCTCGGCCCGCTCAATCGCCTCACGCAAATCCGTATCCGAAATCCGTTCCCGACGCGCAAAGCGAGCGAACACCTTGGTCTTGAAAATACGCAATACCCTACCCTCGCCCCCTGAACTATAGTACTATGAACCATGATTTACAAGGTGCATGTACTTTCGAATATGTGTAGGTGCGTAGCCCGCATGAGCGGCAGCGACATGCGGAAACGGCACTGCGACAGATTCCGGGTATCGCTGGCGCTCACCCGGGCTACGGAGCCTCTCCCAACAAAACCTCGCTAACGTCTTCCGAGAACTGCTTTCGTTTCCCTGCGACCAGCACGCATCCGGGATTGCCGGGATCCAATGTCGCACGCGGCATGCCGTGATCGAGCAACGCGCGCGCGCAGCCGACCCAATCACCGCCTTCCACCGGTTCGTTGCAGGACGCCCATGACAGCGTACCGCAGGCGTTGTCGCCAAAGCCATGTTCCTCGGTCCAGCTGGCGCCACGCTCAAGCAGGAATCGCGTCAGGGAGGCGTCGCCGCGAAACACCGCGAGATTGAGCGCGGAGGCGCTCCAGTCCCCGCCGCGCACCGCAATCGGCCATCCCAGTTCGACCATCAGCTTTACGCCCGCGCTGCCGCCTTCACTTGCCATGTCCGGCAGCAATCGCTGTTGCGTTTCCGACAGCGACGCCGGCAGGTCGGGCCGCCGGGACCGGATACGCCGGGCCTCGCCGGCATCGCCGCGCGCGCACGCGGCGATGAACTGCTCGTCTTCGGAGACCGCTTCGGCTCCGCCTTTTTCACGCAGATATGCAGCGACGTCTTCAAGGCCGAACTGCAACGCCAGCCGGTAGGCGCTGACGCCATCAGGCGTGCGCACCGAGGGATCGGCTCCGGCGTTCAGCAGCGCCTCGATATGCCGGCGAGAGCGACGACGACGAATCGCCCACAGCAGCAGCGAGCCCCAGTCGGTCAGTGGCGCATTGCGCGCCGGCTCGTTCGGATCGCCGCCGTGTTGCAGCAGTAATTCCAGCGCGGCAGCATGGTCGAGGTCGAGCGACCGGTAGAGCGCGTTGGTGCCGTCGATCCGCGCGCCATGCTCCAGCAGCAGACGGGTGCAGGCGGGGCTTTCCAAGGAGTGATACAGCGATTCATTGTCATTGGGATCGGCACCCGCCTCGAGCAACAGTTTCGTCAGCACCGGATCGTAGTTTTTTCCGGCGGCGCCATAGAGCGCGGACAGCGGAGTACGATCGTCGGGCTGGCTGAGGGAGGCCGGCGGCCACCGGCTGCTGATGCGTTGGTTGGGATCGGCACCGGCCGCGAGCAGAAACCGCGCGCAGCCGTGCAGGCGTTCGCGAGACTCCGCAAGCTCCAGCAGGCTGGAGTGCGTCACCGCAACAAGCGGCGGCAAATTCAAAGGACCGCCCGGACGATTCACCCAGGCCGGATCGGCCGCCGTCGCCCGCCGCAGTGCGTCTTCGTTGCCGACAGCGCAGGACAGATAAGGGCTCCCGTCAGCGAGATCGGGATTCTCTGTCAGCACCCGAACCGCGACACGGGGATTGGCACGATTGACCGTGCCATCGACATCTCCCGCATAGACCAGTTCGAGCCAGCGCAGCACGCGCGTTGCACGGGCGTCGCGCGATGCGGACTGCACCTCCACGTATCGTTTCAAGTCGGCCCACGACAGGAAACCGAAGTCGCGCGCCACACACGACTGCGCATCATGCAGGCGCAATTGCAGCGCGACGATCTGCGCGTCGCTGCGGCCGGCGGCTGCCGGCAGCGCGCGGCGAAAGCTCTCGATCGCTCCGGCGTCGCCGTTGCGATACTGGCGGATGAGGTCTTTGGCTTGTTTCTTGAGATGATCGAGATTCAATCGATCGAGTGGGCGGATCATCGGAAACCTCCGTGCATGACGTCGCCGACGGTCCGCAACACCGGCTGCACAAAGGCAAAAACAAGATGTGAGCGCTGCAAGTGGGTTCGACCCTTCCCGCGGACCCGGGCGCGGCTTGCACCGCAAGATGAACATTATGACTGCGCCCGGCATCGGTCAACCCGACGGCGTTGCGAACGTCGGCCTGTAGCCCGCATGCGCGGCGGCGATATGCGGGAACGGCATCGCCACACATCCCGGGGTCGCGGCCGCGCGTGCGCGGACCCGTAGACTCGCCCGGGCTGCGAGCTTCATGAACACCGGCAAAATACGGCAGCGACAGCGAGCCCGAATTTTGCCGCGGACCGTGCAAGATTGCGGCCCATTGCGACCCAAATTGTCACCGAGAACCTAATTGGGACCTTGGGCGCACCTTGCGAGATGAACACATGCAGAGAACCAGGACGGTTGCATCGGCAATCACGGTCGCATTTTGCGCCAGTGTGGTTGCAACAGGTGTGATTGCAACAGCAGTCTCCTTTGACGCGGCCCACGCCGCCGACGAGTGCCTGAGCGCGCCAAAAGGCGCGGCGCCTGCCGGAGCTCACTGGTATTATCGCAGCGATCGCAAGACCAACCGCAAATGCTGGTATGTGGCAGACGAGGCGCCGAAGCCGCGGCAGGCAGCCTCGCAGCAGCCCGCGACGCCGCACCCGCAGCAGCCGGACACAAAACTCGAAGCCTCGACCGCCGATGCCCACGCCGAATTGCCGGCCGAGACGGCGCCAGCGGAACAGCCCGCCGAGACAGCCGCGGTGAAACACCCGGCCGAGCGCTCGCCCGTCGCAGAAGCGCAGCCTGTTCAATCCGTTACCGTTCAACCTGGTGCTGCTCAGCCTGTTGCTGTCGCGCCCGATCAGGTTTCGCGCGACACGGTTGCCGCAGCGCTCCGCGCCGCCGCGCAGTCCGGCGTCGCCCCCGTCAGCAATGTCGAGGTCGCCGATGACAGCGTCAATGTCGACCAGCCGGACGCCGATCCCCAGACCAAGCCCGCAGCCAGTGCCACTGTGGGACAAGCGCAAGCGGCGCCGAGTCCAGCCGCAACGGAACCAACCGTCGGCCCGCTTCGCGCGGCGTTCGGCTGGATCCTGATCGGMCTCGGATGCATGACCCTTCTCGGCGGGATGTTTTTCGGATTTCCGTCAGGGCGCCGCCCGCAAGCACGGCAGCGTTTTGCGGAAACAATGTCGCGATAGCGCGGGGGCGCCTCAGTCCCCCAACCCATGCGCAATCACCTTGCGCATGACATTGGGCAGCGCTTCATCGGGCAGCATCGCGATTTTCACCCAGCGCATGCCSTCRGGCGCWCGSSTGCCGGYCGGCACCKSCGCGGTGTAGACCACGAGYTCCAGCGGAAAATGCGTGAACACRTGSGTCACCACRCCGGCCTTGCGAGACCAGCGTGACGCTTTCGTGAGCGCTGGCGCYTGCTTCAGCGCGGCTTTGTCCTCATGCCCCGCCARCCAYTCGGAGGTSGGCACTTCGGTCATGCCGCCGAGCAGRCCTTTYTCCGGCCGCGTCCGCAGCAGCAATTCGCCCTCGCGCGTCACCACGAACGCCGCGCCCCGGCGCAGCTCGCCGCTCTTCTTCGGCGCCTTGCGCGGAAACGTCTCCTGRTCGCCGCGCRKCARSGCSGCGCAAYCGTCATTCAGCGGACACAATGAACAGGCCGGCTTCTTCGGCGTGCAGATGGTGGCGCCGAGATCCATCAGCGCCTGGGCGCTGTCGCCGGCGCGCGCCGGCCCGAGCAAGGTAGCGGCAAGCCGCTGAATCTCCGGCTTCGCCTTCGGCAGCGCCTCCTCCACCGCGAACAGCCGCGACACCACGCGTTCGATGTTGCCGTCGACCGGCATGGTGCGGCGATCAAATGCAATCGCGGCGATGGCGGCGGCGGTGTAGGGCCCGATGCCCGGCAGCCCCCGTAGCCCCTCCTCGGTATCGGGGAACACGCCGCCGTGCTCGTTCGCGACAACGGCGGCGCAGGCATGCAGGTTGCGCGCGCGCGAATAATAACCGAGCCCGGCCCACATCCGCAGCACGTCGTCGAGGCTGGCGCGTCCCAGCGCAGCGGCGGTTGGCCAGCGCGCGGTGAATTTCTCGAAATACGGCCCGACCGCCTTGACCGTGGTCTGCTGCAGCATGATTTCGGACAGCCAGACCCGGTAAGGGTCCGCCGCCTCGCCCGGCAGCGCTCGCCAGGGCAGCCGGCGGCGATGACGGTCGTACCAGGCGAGCAGCAGCGCCGCGCGATCGGCCGCGTTGCCCGGCTGTTCCCCGGCGGAAGGTTTCTTTCGCCGCAGCGCGGCGCCTGATAGACTCATGACACTATGTATCCAGCACGCCCAGCCATGAACAAGCCCGGTCCGATCTCCGCCAAGCCGTTGTCCGTTCTCGCGGGCCGCGCCATCAATGATGTGTTCGCGCGCCAGGGCTTCGCCTCGCGCGAGCTGGTGACGCGCTGGGCGGAAATCGCCGGTGCGGAGATCGCCAAACACACCCAGCCGCTCAAGATCCAGTGGCCGCGGCCGGTCGAAGGCCAGCCCCAGGAGCCGGCGACGCTCATTTTGCGGGTGGAAGGGCCGATGGCGCTGGAAATCCAGCACACCTCCGATGTCATCATTCAGCGGGTCAATCGCTTTTTCGGCTGGAACGCCATCGGCCGGCTGGCGCTGCGGCAGGCGCCGTTGTCCCGCCCGACCCGCCCCAAACGGCCTCCCCCACCCGATGCCCGGGAGGTGGCTGCGGTCGCCGAAACCCTGGCCTCGGTCACCGATGACGACCTGCGCGCGGCGCTGGCCCGGCTTGGCGCCTCGATCAAGCGGAAGTGAGCCTCTCCGGGCGTGCCGGTTCCCGGCGTGCCATTGCCATAATTATCGTTTCAAGTTAGCGAACGTGCCAGTTCCTTGACCGCTTTTCCGGAGCCACGCCTTTGACCCTCACGCGCCGCGCTTTTTCAGCTCTCCTGTCGATGACCGGCGTTGCCGCCCTCATCGGTGTCTCGCCCTGGCGCCTGATCAGCAGCGCGTCCGCGCAAAGCCAGACCGCCGCGGATGTGGCCAAGCCGAGCCCGCTCGGCGACATGGCGCTCGGACCGGAGAATGCCTCCGTCACCATCGTCGAATACGCCTCGATGACCTGCCCGCATTGCGCGGCGTTCACGATCCAGGTGTTTCCCAAGCTGAAGTCGGAATACATCGACACCGGCAAGGTGCGGTTCATCTTCCGCGAATTCCCGCTCGACCTGAAGGCCGCCGCCGGCTCGATGCTGGCGCGCTGCGTCGCCAAGTCCGATGCCGGCAAGTATTTCGCCGTGGTCGACACCTTGTTCAAGCAGCAGGCCGACTGGGCGATGAACGACACCGTCAACTCGCTGAAGCGGATCGGCAAGCAGGCGGGTCTGAGCGAAGAGAGCTTCAACGCCTGCCTCAAGGACCAGTCGACCCTCGACGGCATCAAGGCGACGCAGGAATATGCCGCCGACAAGCTGAAGGTGAACTCGACCCCGAGCTTCTTCATCAACGGCACCCTGGTAAAGGGCGAAACCTCGTTCGAGGGTTTCGAGAAYYTGATCAAGCCGYTGCTGAAGGCGTAATGCACRYRGCGGTTTCAGGCTCACRGGCCGGCGCGACAGCGACCGGCCYRAATCCARGCTTGGAACAATSCGAGCCTGGAACCGGAGCCTGCTTTGRGGGCTTTGGAYCTCRTYGGCACAATCCGGAGCRACGCCTTTGACCCTYACACGCCGCGCTTTTTCAGCTCTTCCGCCGATCGCGRGCCTTGCKGSCCTCGCCGGGRTGTCGCCGTGGCACGTCATTGGAYACGCSGCGGCGCAGAGTGCGGCGGAGGTSGCMAAGCCGAGCCCRCTCGGCGACATGGCGCTCGGRCCSSAGRRCGCYTCCGTCACMATCATYGAATACGCCTCGATGACCTGCCCGCATTGCGCGGCCTTCACCACCGAGGTGTTTCCCAAGCTSAAGTCGGCCTACATCGACACCGGCAAGRTGCGTTTCATCTTCCGYGARTTCCCGCTCGACCTGCTGGCSGCRGCCGCYTCSGTGATGGCRCGCTGCATCGCCAAGACCGAYGCGCCAAAATACTTYGCGGTGGTCGATACGCTGTTCAAGCARCAGAACGACTGGGCCGTGAAAAACCCGCTCGAACCGCTGAAGCTGATCGGCAAGCAGGCCGGGCTCAGCGAAGAGAGCTTCAATGCCTGTCTCAAGGATCAGAAGCTGCTCGACGGCATCAACGAGACCGAGGCTTATGCCTCCGACACGCTGAATATCAAGGGAACGCCGAGCTTCTTCATCAACGGTACCCCGATGCAGGACGAAGCCTCGTTCGAGAACTTCGAAAAACAGATCAAGCCGCTGCTGAAGACCTGAAAACCCGGCGGGTTCCATCACCGAAAACGGTCGCGCGCTCCGCGCTCCTGATCTAAATAGCTGAAAAAGTGTGGATAAAAGGCTTGGGATAAAGCCTTGGGAATCCCCGGCCGCCGGTTGCCCTCGCACCGCCGCCTCGCCATTGTCGGTCGCTACACGCCGCCGTCAGCGACTCAGTTAGAATGGGGTCCAGGTGCGCTATCGCCTTGGCCCGGCAGGGAGATTTCAGACCTGCCAACTAGAGCAAAGTGTCCATGAAACTCACTCGCCTTCGCCTTCACGGTTTCAAGTCCTTCGTCGAGCCCACGGATTTCCACATCGAGCCAGGCCTCACCGGCGTGGTCGGTCCCAACGGCTGCGGCAAGTCCAATCTGGTCGAAGCGCTGCGCTGGGTGATGGGCGAGACATCACACAAATCACTGCGCGCCACCGACATGGATTCGGTGATCTTCGCCGGCTCCGGCAACCGGCCCTCGCGCAACCACGCCGAAGTGGCGATGACCATCGACAATTCGGAGCGCAATGCGCCGTCGGCGGTGAACGACCAGGACATGCTCGAAATCACCCGGCGCATCGAGCGCGAAGCGGGCTCAGCCTATCGCATCAACGGCCGCGACGTGCGCGCCCGCGATGTACAGATCCTGTTTGCGGATGCCGCCACCGGCGCGCGCTCGCCCGCCCTCGTCCACCAGGGCAAGATCGGCGAAATCATCCAGGCCAAACCCGAACAGCGCCGCCGCGTGCTGGAAGACGCCGCCGGTGTCGCCGGCCTGCATGCCCGCCGCCACGAAGCTGAACTGCGCCTCAAGGCGGCCGAAACCAACCTCACCCGCGTCGAGGACGTGATCGGCCAACTCGCCGGCCAGATCGACGGATTGAAACGCCAGGCCCGCCAGGCGATCCGTTATCGCGAAGTCGCCGCCAAGGTGCGCAAGGCCGAGGCGATGCTGTTCCACCTGCGCTGGATGCAGGCGCACGCGGATGTCAATGATTCGGCGCAGACCCACGATCTCTCCGTGCGCGAGATGGCCGAGCGCACCCGCGAGCAGGCGGAAGCCGCGCGCATCCAGGCGATCCGCGCCTCCGAACTACCTGCGCTGCGCGACAGCGAAGCGCGCGCCGCCGCCGGGCTGCAGCGCCTGACCAGTGCGCGCGACCTGCTCGACCGCGAGGAAGAGCGCGCCAAGGATCGTGTGACCGAACTCGAACGCCGCCTGACCCAGCTGTCTCTTATACACATCTAGATGTGTATAAGAGACAGCGCGCGACCTGCTCGACCGCGAGGAAGAGCGCGCCAAGGATCGTGTGACCGAACTCGAACGCCGCCTGACCCAGTTCGGCGCCGACATCGAGCGCGAACAGCGCCAGTCGTCCGACGCCGACGTGGCGCTGGAGCGCCTCGACGCCGAGGATGCGGTGCTCAAGGACGACATCCGCGCCCGCGTCGACAAGCGCAGCGGCGCGGACGAGCGCGTTTCGGAAGCCGAAGCAACGCTGGCCGCCGCGGAACGCACCTTCTCCGAACTGACCACCGCGCTTGCCGACCTCACCGCGAAGCGCAACCAGCTCGAAGCCAATGTGCGCACCCACCAGAGCCGCGTCGCCCGGCTCGACCAGGACATCGCCAATGTCGAAGCCGAGATCGCCAAGCTCGCGCAGGAAACCAGCGCGTTCGGCGACATCGAGGCACTGACCGCCGCAATCGAGATCGCGCAGAGTGGCCTGGCGGACGCCGAGACCGCAACGCGCGAGAGCGAAGCCGCGCACCGCGTAGCACGGCAGACGCTGGAAAGCTCCCGCTCGCCGCTGGTCGAGGCCGAGAAGCGCGTGCAGCGGCTGGAGACCGAAGCCCGCACCATCTCCAAGCTGCTCGACGGCGAAACCAAGAACCTGTGGCCGCCGATCATCGACGGCGTCACCGTCACCAAAGGTTATGAAAAGGCGCTGGGCGCCGTGCTCGGCGACGACCTCGATGCGCCGGTCGATCCAGGCGCGCCGATGCGCTGGACCGACATCGGCGTGCTCGAAGGCGATCCCGCACTGCCCGAAGGCGTCGAGTCCCTCGCCGCGCATGTGAATGCGCCGGCGGAGCTGGGCCGGCGACTGGCGCAGATCGGCATCGTGCCGAAGGAGCGCGGCAGCGAACTCGTCGGGCAACTCAAGACCGGCCAGCGGCTGGTGTCGCTGGAAGGCGACGTCTGGCGCTGGGACGGTTTTGTCGCCAGCGCCCATGCGCCGACCGCCGCAGCGCGGCGGCTGGCACAGCGCAACCGTCTCAGCGAGATCGAAGGTGAACTCGAAGAGGCTCGCTTCGACGTCGCCGCCAAACGCGAAGCCCTCGACAATGCCGAGCAGGATCTCAAGGCCGCGGCTTTCGCCGAAACCGCCGCGCGCGACGCCTGGCGCGCCGCCCAGCGCGAGAGCGATGCGGCGCGCGAGCGCCATGCCGCCGCCGAGCGCGAGATCAACCGCCATGCGGCGCGCAAGTCGGCGCTGACGGAAGCGCAGCAGCGCATCCACGCCGATCGCAGCGAAGCCCACGGCGCGCTGGAAGCGGCCGCGGAACAGCATGCCGAACTGCCGTCCAGCGCGGAGACCGAAGCCCAGCTCGCCACCGTGCGCGAGGACATGGACGGCCACCGCCGGCTGGCCGCGCAGGTCCGCGCCGAGTCTCAGGCGCTGGCCCGCGAGGCCGAGCTCGCCGATCGCCGCGTGCAGGCCATCCTGGCCGAGCGCACCGAGTGGGCCACCCGCAAGCAGGGCGCGGCGTCCCAGGTCGCGACCATCGAAGCGCGCATCGCCGAAGTCACCATCGAGCGCGCCGAACTCGAGAACGCGCCGGAAGTGTTCGCCGAAAAGCGCCGCGGCCTGATCAGCGAAATCGAATTCGCGGAAGCGGCGCGCCGCACCGCGGCCGATACGCTGGCCGAGGCCGAGACGTTGATGGCGCAGACCGACCGCGAAGCCCGCGCGTCGCTGGAAGCATTTTCCGCCGCCCGCGAAGCCACCGCCCGCGCCGAGGAGCGCATGGAGGGGGCCAAGCGCCGGCTCGAAGACACCGAGCGGGAAATCCGCGAGACCCTCGAGGTCGATCCGCAGGCCATGTCCGGCCTTGCCGAACTCACGCCGGAGATGGAACTACCGCCGGTGCACGAGATCGAGAGCGATCTGGAGAAACTGCGCCGCGACCGCGAACGGCTCGGCGCCGTCAACCTGCGCGCCGAGGAAGAGCTGCGCGAGGTCGAGACCCAGCACGGCACGCTCACCACCGAGCGCGACGACCTGGTGGAAGCTATCAAGCGGCTGCGCCAGGGCATCCAGAGCCTGAACAAGGAAGCGCGCGAGCGGCTATTGACCTCGTTCGAGGTGGTCAACGGCCACTTCAAGCGGCTGTTCACCGAACTGTTCGGCGGCGGCGAAGCCGCGCTGCACCTGATCGAGAGCGACGATCCGCTGGAAGCGGGCCTGGAAATCATCGCCAAGCCACCCGGCAAGAAGCCGCAGTCGCTGTCGCTGCTCTCGGGCGGCGAGCAGGCGCTGACCGCCATGGCGTTGATCTTCGCGGTGTTCCTCACCAACCCGTCGCCGATCTGCGTGCTGGACGAAGTCGACGCGCCGCTCGACGACCACAACGTGGAGCGGTTCTGCACCCTGCTGCAGGAGATGGTGAGCAGTACCGAGACGCGCTTCATCATCATCACCCACAACCCGATCACCATGGCGCGCATGAACCGGCTCTACGGCGTCACCATGGCGGAACGCGGCGTGTCGCAGCTCGTTTCGGTCGACCTCGAAGGCGCGGTCGAAATCCTCGACAAGAACGTGGCGTAACCACGCCACCCGCGGGAGGCGGTGACGCATGGCGTCCGATCTGCCTCCCGACCTGAAGGGCGCCCTCGACCGCCTGTCACAAGGATTGTCGCGCAACGACCTCTCCGCCCGCGCGGCCGGCATCTCCGCGAATTATCGCAGCGGCGGCAGTTCGACCATCATCCGCAATTCCGACGACGCCCTCGCCTATGCGATGGCCCGGATGCCTGCGACCTATGCCGCCATTGCCGCCTGCCTCGATGCGATCGGCGAAACCTGTCCGGACTTCACACCGAAAACCCTGCTCGATGTCGGCGCCGGACCGGGCACGGCGACATGGGCCGCAACTGACGCCTGCCCGAGCCTCAACGACTTCAGCCTGCTCGACGCCAATTCGGCGCTGCGCACGCTGGCGCTTGCGCTGGCGCAGGACAGCCCGCGGCTGGCGGCATTGCGCTACGAGGCCGGCGACGCGCGCAAGGCGCTGGCAGGCGCGACCGACGCGGATCTCGTGATCGCCAGTTATGTGATCGGCGAACTGCGCGACGGCGAGCGCAGCGGCTTTGCCGATGCCCTGTGGGCGAAAACGCGCGACACCCTGCTGGTCGTCGAGCCCGGCACGCCGGCCGGTTACGCGCGCATCATCGATCTGCGCACCCGCCTGATCGGACACGGCGCCCATGTCATCGCGCCCTGCCCGCACGATCTCGCTTGCCCGCTGTCGCCGCCCGACTGGTGCCATTTCACCCAGCGGCTGGCACGCTCGCGCGACCACAAGCAGGTCAAGGGTGTGGAGGCGCCGTTCGAGGACGAGAAGTTCAGTTATGTCGCGCTGGTGCGAACGCCGCAGCAGCACCGCCCCGCGGCGCGGGTGCTGGCGCACCCCACCGTCACCAAGGTCGAGGTGACGGCGAAGCTGTGTCGCGCAGACGGCCACGCCGCGGTTCGAAAAATCCCGCGCCGGGACAAGGTAGCGTCCGCCCTTGCGAAGCGCTGGCGCTGGGGCGATGCGGTGACGATCGAGCCGTAACGATTGTAGCCCGGATGACCTGCCTACGTCGACGTCGCGATCGCCGCCTCGTCGATCAAGGCGGACACCTCCACAGGCAGGGAAGCGAGCGAGGCATGGCTCGACTTCAGCGTGATGATCTTTTTCGCATTCAGCCGCCCCGACATGAATTTTTGGGCTTCCGGTGCGATCATCCGGTCCTCGCTCGAGATCTGATACCAGGAGGGTTTGCTCTTCCACGCCGGAACGCTGATGTTGTTGCTGAAGGTCGAGACCAGCGGCGCCTTCTGGGTGACGCCCATGATCAGGCCTTCGTCGGCGGTCAGGTCCTGGCAGAAGCTCTCGTGGAATTTGTCCTGCTTGATCCAGAGGTACTGATCGTCGTCGACGAACAAGTTCGCCCCGCCCGGCGACGGATATTTCTGGGCCACGGCACCGGGACTTTCACCGGCATCGGGTGCGAAGGCCGCGATGTAGACCAGACCGACCACATTGTCGTGCGTGCCGGCTTCGGTGATCACGGCGCCGCCATAGGAATGGCCGACCAGCAGGACCGGCCCCTTCTGCGACGCGACCATCTTGCGGGTGCGCGCGGCATCGTCGGCCAGCGACGTCAGCGGATTTTCCACCGCATGAAGGTTCTGATAGCCCTTGCGCGTGAGCTCGACGATGACCTTGGCCCAATGTGCAGCTCCGCCCCAGAATCCATGAACGAGAACGATCGTTGGCTTTTGCGACATGGCGTGATCCTCTGCATGTGACAACATTGCTCAGATAACAGGCGACTATCGGTGTTTTTAAGACGCGGGGTCAATCCGCTTCGCTCCACCACAACCACCGGTATATTCAGTTCGGATGCGCCTGCTCAGATTGGGCGATTTTGACCGATTGCCTCACCCAGCCAAATACCTATGCTGGCGCACCGGGCCCGGACTGAGCTTCTCGGAACGAAAGCGACTGTGTCGGCCGCACCATTGGAGAGAGAAAAACATGTCCGTCGACGGAAACTGGAAGATCACCATGAGCACCCCGATGGGTGATCGGGACGCAACGCTGGCGCTGACCAGCGCCGGCGGCACCCTGACGGGCAGCCAGTCCGCGGAAGGCAATTCGGCCGCGATCTTCGACGGGACGGTGAACGGCAACGACGTCGCCTGGAAGGTCGACATCACGAGCCCGATGCCGCTCACCCTTGCGTTCACCGGAACGGTCGATGGCGATGCCATCGCCGGCGAAATGGGCATCGGCTTCATGGGCAGTTTCCCGTTCAAGGGCACCCGCGCCTGATATCAGGGATCCCGCGCTCGCGTCATTTGCACCACACGCGAGCGCGTCCGCGGGACAAACCATCCACTGCGGCCGCGCTGTCATGTAACTGTTACACCGCCCCCCTAAATCAACGGTCAATAAAAGACTAACAGGCTTGGGGTCTTGGGGCATGGTGGCGTTTGCGTGGTGCGGCTTTGGCCGCAGGTTTTCTGTTGTCTTCACGGGAGCTGACAGCACCCGGTCGTTCCAAAACAAACATCTTCACGATCAGCCTCGACCAGACTCGCGCAAGTCGCGGGCGTCGGCGCGCAAGGCGCTGCTGGGTTCGGTTTCGGCGCTTGCGATCGGAGCCATGGTCGGCCTGAGCGATCCCGCCTCCGCGGGACAATTGCCGCTCTCGGCATTCCAGACCTACGATCCCTCCTCCGCATCGAGCATCGTTGCCGGTCCTTTTTCGCTCTATCAGGTGCCGCTCAGCAACCTGAAGCCAACGCAGATGAACGCCGGCTTCGCCGAGGTCGGCAAGAAGATGGCGGGCTGGGACCTGCTGTCGCCCGCCGCACTGACACCGACGCTGCTCACCGATATCGAGCCGGTGGTGATCGGGCCGGGCGGCGTGCTGTACCTGACCGACGGCCATCACACCTTCCTGTCGCTGCTGCTGTCGAACTACGGCGCCTCGAATCCGAATGTCTTTGTCAACGTCATCGCCAATTATTCCAACCTCACGCCGACCCAGTTCTGGGCCAAGATGCAGGCCAGCAACTTCCTGTTGCCGCTGAACAACGGCGTGGTGCAGAGCGTGGACCCGACGACCGGCGCGCCGATCCCGAGCTCGTTCCTCGGCATGACCAGCGATGTCTATCGCGGGCTCGAATACAGCATCCTGAAGAACAAGAATTCCGTGCTGTTCCCGACCGCATCGAACATCACGGGCGGGGCCATGACCCTGAACTCGAAAGGTGTATCGGTCCCCGGCCTCGACAAGACTGCAGCGTTCTATTCGGACTTCATCTGGGCACAGGCCTATCGCAGCGCCAACCCCATGACCACGCAGACCGGCATCGTCAGCCTCGGCCTGCCATACCTGTCACCCGGCGACATCGCGATCGCGACCCAGTGGAACCTCAACGGCAACAACACGATTTCCCTGCCCGGCTCGACCGTGACCAAAGTGTCGCAACTGCCCGGCTACATCCTGCCGACCGGTGGCAGCCTCAACATCTCCAGCACCATCAGCGATACCACGCTGGCGAACGGCGTACTCGCCGGCGACGGCACCTTCACCGGGCTGCGCGGGTGGCAGCTCGGCTCGGTCACCATCGGCTCGTCGGCGCCCGGCTTCATCATGCAGCTCGGCGCCGATCTCGGGAGCACCGTCACCCTCAGCGGCACCAACACCTACACCGGCGGCACCACGATTCTGGCCGGCACTCTGAACATCACCAGCACCGCAGCGCTTGGCGCCGCAAGCCCGACCGGCGCGGTGATCGATCCCAACAACATCGCGGCGAGCATCTACGCCAACAACGGCGTCGTCTTCAACAGCCTGAGCGAGGGCGGCGGCACACTGATGTTCAGCCCGACCACCACGGGCACACTGGTTTCGCCGTTCGTGTTCAATCGGCCGATCGCGGTCGACGGCGAGGTTGCGACCCTCAATCCGAACGGCAATGTGGTGAGCCTGACCGGCGAAATCATTTCGCTCGGCGGCGGCGGCACCGGGATCGGCAACGCCACCGGCGTATCGGATCTCTCGATCAACGGCAGCGGCACCGTGGTGCTGGCGCCGACAAACGGCAGCAACCCCTACTTCTACGGCAACTGGATCATCACCAAGGGCACCCTGCTGGTGTCAAGCGATGCATCGCTCGGCAACACCACCGGGCAATCCTATTCGATTGGTCAGATCGACCTCGACGGCGGCACGTTCCTGGCCGGCGCATCCTTCAGCTCGGTGCGCAGCCTGTTCGTGACCAGCTCCAGCACCTTCGACACCGGCGGCTTCACCACGTCGTTCGCCGGATCGCTGACCGATATTCAGCGGGCGCTGACCATCTCCAACAGCAGCACGACCAACGCCGGCGCGGTCACGTTCGGTTCGTTGATCGTCGGCGGGACTGTCCCGCTGTCGCTGAGCGGCGGCACCAAGGGCGAAACGATCACGTTCACCAACGGCATCACGCGCTCCGCCAACGGAACGCTGCTGCTGCAGCCGTCGAGCGCGACATCGCTCGGCAATACTGAAAAGGTGTTCGCCGGCACCCCTCCGACGCTGACCAACGGCATCGTGTCGCCTTGGATCGCGGTAAATTCTGGCGCCTCCAACAATCCCTACGACTTCGTGACTTACGACACGAAGGGTTACGTGACTGCAATCTACACCTCCACCGACATCACCACCGCGACTTCCGCGAGCGTGGTGAAGCAGAGCGCCAGTGTCACGCTGTCCGGCAACGCGCAGGCCTACGCGCTCAATCTGCAAAAAGGCTTCAATGTTACCATCGGCGCAGGCAACACGCTGACGCTGGGCGACGGCAGTAATCCCGCCGGCCTGATCCTCAACGGCGGTAGCGGCTCTGGCCTGACCGGTGGCACGCTGGCATTCGGCGGTAGCGAAGGCGTGATCTGGAACAACGGCAGCAGCACGATCTCGTCGGTGATCTCCGGCAGTGGCGGCCTGACGTTCGCCGGTTCCGGCAACACCACCTTGAGCGCGACCTCCACCCAGACCGGCGCCATCACCGTCGATTCCGGCACCGTGACGCTGTCGGCCGCCAACGTGTTCGCCGGCGATGCCGCCGGCGTCATGCTGGCCGACTCCAAGAAGCCGAATCCCGCCGTGCTTGCGATCACAGCGAACAACGCCTTCACCACGCTCAACAGCATCGGCGGCAACAGCAGCGTGTTGCTGAGCAACGGCGCCGCACTGACCATCGGTGACACCTCGACCAACCTGAATTCGACGCTGTCGTCCGTCATCACCGAGAGCGGCAGCGCCGTGGCCGGCGCGCTGACCAAGAACGGTTCGGGGCTGCTCGACCTCTCCGGCATGAGCAAGGGAACGCTCACCCTGCTTTCGGGCTCGACGATCGTCGTTAATGGCGGCCAGCTCCGCGTTGGCGCCAGCATCTTCGCCACCGGCAGCACCAATGGTATCGTGCTCAATAATACGAGCGAACTACAGTTCGCCCAGAATGGCGGCGGCATATTCGCGGGCAACATCACCGGCACTGGCATGGTGCACCTGATCGGCGGCACGCTGCAGCTCACCGGCACGTCCAATACATACTCCGGTGGCACACTCGTCGAAGCCGGCTCGACCCTCGATCTGACCACGGCCAATGTGTCCAGCACCAATGCCAACATCGCCAACGCCGGCGGCCTCGTGGTGTTCGACCAGACGACCAGCGGCACCTACAGTGGTGTGATCAGCGACGGCAAACAGATGGGCACCGGCGCGGTCGCTTCCGGCAGCTTGGTGAAGGACGACTCGACCGGCGGCAATGGCGGCAATGTCACGCTCGGCGCCGTGCAGACCTACACCGGCGGCACCTTCGTCGAGGCCGGCACGCTGACCCTCGGCGCCAAGGATGCCGTCGCGGCCAGTTCCGGCGTCGACCTCGGCCGCGTCGGTGGCCCCACTGGGACGGGCGCCGCCGCCGCGGGCGGCGCAGCCACTGCAATTCTCGCTCTGGGGGCCGACAACACCATCAAGGGCCTGATGAACGAGACCGGCAACAACACCGCGGTCCAGCTCAACGGCAACAAGCTCACCATCAACACCGCGTCGAGCACCACCTGGACCTACGGCGGCGCGATCACCGGCGCCGGATCGCTCACCGTGGGCGGCCTCGGAACCGAAGTGCTGAGCGGCACCAACACCTTCACCGGCGCCACCACCGTTACCGGAGGAACACTCGCGGTCACCGGTTCGCTCGCCGGATCCGGCGTCACCGTCAATAGCGGCGTGCTCGGCGTCACCGGCACGGTTTCGGCGCCTGTCCAGGTCAACAATGGCGGCCTGCTGGTCGGCACCGGCACCGTCGGCTCGACCACCATCGCCAGCGGCGGCACGCTGTTGCCGGGCAACGCAACCGGCACCCCGCCGCTGACCGTCAGCGGCAGCCTCGCCTTCCAGAGCGGCGCCTTCTATGCGGTGAGCGTGTCGCCGACGGCGAGCGGCCTGACCGTCGTCACCGGCACCGCTTCGCTTGGCGGCACCGTGCAGGCCTCGTTCGCAAGCGGCGCCTACACCCAGATCCCGAAGGCCTACACCATCCTCACCTCGGCCGGGCTCGGCGGCACCACCTTCAATGGGCTCACCGTCAACAACATGCCGGCCGGCCTGATCGCCACGAGCCTGAGCTATACCGCCACCGACGTTCGCCTCAACCTGACCGCGGCGCTCGGCCAGGTCACCGGGCTCGGCGGCAACCAGTCCGCGGTTGGCACCGTGATCGATCGCGCGTTCAACAGCTCGAGCGGCGGCCTCAGCGGCGGCTTCGCCACCTTGCTCGGCCTGTCGGGTGCGGCGCTGCCGGGCGCACTGTCGCAGGCCTCGGGCCAGCCGGGCCCGAGCCAGCAGCAATCGATGCTCACCGCGGCGACCCAGTTCATGAACACCATGGGTGACACCACCGCCGCAGGTCGTGCCGGATCGCTCAGTGGCGGAGCCAGCGGCTACGCGGACGACGACACCGGCGCGAGCGCCTATGCCGCCAATGGCAAGCCGCGCTCCGGCGCCGAGCGCGAAGCCTATGCGGCAATCCCGACCAAGGCGCTGCGCCGCACCGATCTGTTCGAGCCGAGCTGGAGCGTCTGGGGCGCCGGCTATGGCGGCTCGTCCACCACCGACGGCAGCGCGGCTGCGGGCACCAACACCACCACCAGCCGGATCTGGGGCTTCGCCACCGGCGCCGACTACCGGGTGACGCCGGACTTCCTCGCCGGCTTTGCGCTGGCAGGCGGCGCCACCAGCTTCAGCGTGGCGAACGGTCTCGGCAGCGGCCGCTCCGACATGTTCCAGGCCGGCGGCTTCGTCCGCAAACAAGTCGGCGCGGCGTATGTCTCCGGCTCGCTCGCCTATACCTGGCAGGATGTCACCACCAACCGCACCGTGACCATCGCGGGAACCGATCAACTGCAGGCGCGCTTCAATGCCGACGCGTTCTCCGGCCGCGCCGAGGCCGGCTATCGTTTCATCACGCCATGGATGGGGCTGACCCCCTACGCGGCACTGCAGGCGACGCTCTATCATCTGCCCGGCTATGCCGAGCAGGTGCTGTCCGGGACCAGCACCTTCGCGCTGAACTACGCATCGAAGGACACCACCGCCACCCGCAGCGAACTCGGCCTGCGCGCCGACCGTTCGTTCGCGCTGACGGACGGCCTTCTGGTGCTCCGCGGCCGCGCCGCATGGGCCCACGACTACAATCCGACCAGCAGCCTCACCGCCACGTTCCAGAACCTGGGCGCGGCCTCGTTCACCGTCAACGGCGCCACACCGGCCCGCGATGCGGCGCTGACGACCGTGTCGGCGGAGAAGATCTGGGCCAACGGCTTCTCGCTGGGCGCCACCTTCGACGGCGAGTTCTCCAACACCACCCGCTCCTACGCCGGCAAGGGCGTGGTGCGTTATTCGTGGTGACGGCAGCGGCCCGGATTTCAGATCCGGGCCGATGACGACGAACGGCGGGACTGCAAAAACAGTCTCGCCCGCCGTGCTCAGGGGATCTCGTAAACCAGCGCATCATCCGTGATGCCGCGCAGCGCCGCGCGCTGCTCCACCGGATGCAGGCCGGCTTTCTCCAGGATCTTCGCCACATCGATATCGGTCACGATCGGCTTGGTGGCGAAGATCGAGCGGGTTTTCGCCAGCCCTTGCACCCGCGCCGCCATGTTGACGGTCTGGCCGAAATAATCCTGGCGGTCGTTGAAGGTCACCGCCAGGCACGGCCCTTCATGGATGCCGATCTTGAGCAGCAGGTCTTCGTTGCCGCGCTCCGTATTGATCTTCTGCATGGCGTCACGCATCCGCAGCGCCGCGGCCAGCGCCCGATCGGGCGTCGGGAACGTCGCCATCACCGCGTCGCCGATGGTCTTCACCACCGCGCCGGCCTCGGACGCGACGATCTCGTAGAGCACGCGGAAATGCTGCCGCACCAGATCGTAGGCGACGAGGTCGCCGACCTTTTCATACAGCTCGGTCGATCCCTTCAGGTCGGTGAACAGGAACGTCAGGCTGGTGATCTTGAGGCGCTGATCGACATCGAGCGTGTCGGTGCGATAGATATCACGGAAGGTCTGGTTGGTCAGGAGCCGCTTCGCCGTCAGGAACGGCTTGCGTTTGCCCAGCATGTCATGCAGCACATGGTTGGCGATCCAGACGCTCGGCAGAACACGGCGATGGGTGCGGTTCTCCAGCGCCAGCCGCAGCGGACCCGGCCGCATCTCCACCGTGCCGGTCGGCGCCTGCACAACGTTGAACACGATGGTCAGCGACTGCCGCTCCTTGGTCGGCTCGCCCTTGATGTCGATGAACTGCGTGGCATGCGTCACCGGATCGAACACGATGATGAATTCGGTGGGCAGTTGCAGCGAGACCAGCGCCTTCTCGCCGGGCGGCAATTCCAGCGCCTCCATCGAGAACTCGTCGAAATGCTGCTCGAGGTCGTCGGGCAGGTCGATGCCTGAACTCCAGAACACCTGCCGGCAATACTCGACGAAGGGCAGCGTGTCGGGATCGTGGGCGGCGATCTTGCGCACCCGCGGATTGACCGTGAAGGTGACCTCGACCATCTCGTCGAGGGTCGGTTCATAGGCGGCCGAGCACAGCGCGCAATCGTATTTCTCGTGATCGAAGGTCTTCAGCGAGGCGCCGGCATCGAGCACGCCGCCACACCCCGGACACAGCATATTCCAGGACAGATCGAACAGGCCGATCCGCGATGCATGCAGGAAGGCCGCGATCGCGTGTTCGACGTCGACATTCGCAGCCGTTGCAAAACTCAGCGCGTTGATGCGGCAGAGATCGCGGTCGGATCCGTCCCGGACCAGGCGCTCGATGGCGTCGACGGAACGGCCGTCGGCGGTCTGCCGCAGGATATCGAATAAGGCTTTGGTTTCGCTCATGGCCCACAGTCGCGCAAAATGCCGCGGCGGGAAAGGATTAACTCGGGTGCGCGTGCGCCATCGATCTCACAATTTCGGGGTTTCCACCGCCCCGCCCAAGGAATAATTTCACGGCCACGGCGTTTGTCACAGCAGACGCACACGCGTGCCGCGTCGTTTTTGAAAGGGAGTCAACAATCATGTCCAGGGCACTCGCCGCGATAGCGGCTTTCGCGCTTGTATTTTCCGGGTCCGTCGCGCTTGCGCAGATGGCCCCCGCCAAGACCGCCGACACCGCAAAGGGCAAGGCGCTGGTCGACGCCAAGGGCATGACGCTCTATGTCTTCGACAAGGACGCCGCCGGCAAATCCAACTGCAACGGGCCGTGCGCGCAGAATTGGCCGCCGCTGGCGGTGTCAGCCGATGCGAAGGCATCGGGCGACTGGTCCATCGTCGCCCGTGACGACGGCGGCAAGATGTGGGCCTACAAGGGCAAGCCGCTTTACACCTGGAAAAACGACAAGGCGCCGGGCGACACCACCGGGGACGGCTTTGCCAACGGCCTCTGGCATATCGCAGCGCCATAAACCATCCCCAATTCGGGAGCGATTTCAACGCCGAATTCGGCCACAAACTTTGAACAAATACAGTCTCCTGAGCGACTAAAGCGAGCGACGCCGCGGGGCAGCCCCTGCCCTGCGGCGATCTTTTCGTTTAGGTTGCGCCTCTCGTTGTTCATCAGGAGCCATTTCCCATGTCGACCGGCTGGATCGTTCTCGGCGTCATTGTCGTCCTCGCGATTTTCGCGCTCACCGCCTACAACCGCCTTGTCGCGCTGAGCCAGCGGGTCGGCCAGGCATTCGCCGACATCGACGTCCAGCTCAAGCAGCGCCACGATCTGATTCCGAACCTGGTCGAAACCGTGAAGGGTTATGCCGCCCACGAGCGCGGCACCCTCGACGACGTGGTCAAGGCACGCAATTCGGCACTCTCGGCGCAAGGGCCGGCCCAGGTCTCGGCCGCCGAAAACCAGCTCTCCGGCGCACTCGGCCGCCTGATCGCGCTGTCCGAGGCGTATCCCGACCTCAAGGCCAACGCCAATTTCCAGCAGTTGCAGGGCGAACTGTCCGATATCGAGAACAAGCTCGCCGCCAGCCGCCGTTTCTTCAACAACGCGGTCCAGGAATACAACACCGGTATCCAGCAGATGCCTGCCGCCCTGTTCGCCGGCATGCTCGGCTTCACCCGCAAGGATTTCTTCGACCTGGGCGAGAGCCGCGCGCAGATGGATCAGGCCCCCACCGTCAAGTTCTGATCCCGCTTCTTCTGATTTAGCTTCGCAAAACCAAGACCACCGCAGAGCAGCTGACCATGGCCGCATACGGTCTCTACACGCATATCGCATCGAACAAGTTTCGGTCGATGCTGCTGCTCGGCGGCCTGTTCCTGCTGATCTATGTGATGGTGTTCGCCGGCGCCCTGATCGCCGAGGCGGTGAGCAATGTCGGCGGCTCGGTGGACTATTACCTTGCCGCCGCCACCCGCGACATGATCAAGGCGGTGCCGCTGGCCACCATCGGCGCCGCGCTTTGGATCGTGATCGCCTATTTCTTCCACCAGAAGATCATCGACGCCGTCACCGGCGGCCATGACGTGACGCGGCAGGAGCAGCCGCGCCTCTACAATCTGCTGGAAAACCTCTGCATCTCGCGCGGCATTCCGATGCCGAAGCTGAAGATCGTGGACAGCGATGCGCTCAATGCCTACGCCACCGGCCTCAACCCGCGCCAATATTCCGTCACCGTCACCTCCGGGTTGTTGCGCTCCCTCAACGACCAGGAGGTGGAGGCCGTGCTCGGCCACGAACTGACCCACATCCGCAACGGCGATGTGCAGTTGATGGTGATTGCGGTGGTGATCGCCGGCGTGGTCGGTTTTTTCGCCGAACTGTTCTTCCGCATCTTCTTCAATTCCGGTTTCAACTTCAGCTTCGGCCGCAGCCGTTCATCGTCGTCTTCCTCGGACAGCGACCGAAAAGGTGGCGGCGGCGGGGCTTTCATCGTCATCATTCTCGCGATTGCCCTGATCGCACTGGCGTGGGGCCTGTCGCTGGTGGTGCGGTTTGCGCTGTCGCGCTCGCGCGAATTCCTCGCCGACGCCGGCTCGGTGGAATTGACCAAAAATCCCGATGCCATGATCTCGGCGCTGCGCAAGATCGAGAATCGCGGCGAACTGCCCGGCGCCACCTCGGCCGTGATGGAGATGTGCCTCGACAACCCGCGCGAGGGTTTTGCCGACCTGTTCGCCACCCACCCCTCGGTCGATTCGCGGGTGAAGGCGCTGGTCCAGTTCGCCGGCGGCCATGACCCCGGTCCGCTGGCCCTGCCTCCGTCCGTGGACGACACCGGCGCGCCGAACCCGGGCGGGCAGCCCTCGCTGCCGGGCAATACCGCGCCTCCCACCGGGCCGTGGAGCACTCCCGGCCAGCCGGCGTCCCCGCCGCCCGGCCCCTGGAACAAGCCCGCCGGGCCCTGGGGATAGCTCCGCCCGATCGGAATCTTGTCGGCTCATCGCGCTATACTCATTAACGAATTTCGCGATATGACCCCCGCGTTCGGGTGAGGAATTGAATTCTCGCTCGATTCTGCCATGGTCCGCCCCGATGCCCGGCCGGGGACTGGTAGTGCAGTTGGTCGGGAACTTAAGCGCGGGACTTGAGCGCAGGATTTGGGCGCAGGATTTGGGCGCAGACGGGACTAAGGGGATCTCATGGCAAAACCGGCAGTGATCGTGGTGGGTGCGGACAAGGGCGGGGTTGGCAAGACCACCGTGTCGCGCGCGGTTCTCGACTATTTCAACGCCAATAACGTTCCGACCCGCGCCTTCGATACCGAAGCGCCGCGCGGCACCCTGAAGCGCTTCCATCCGGACATCACCGAAATCGTCGACATGACGACGACCTCGGACCAGATGAAGATCTTCGATACCCTCAACGCGGGCACTTCGGTGACCGTGATCGACGTCCGCGCAGGCCTGCTGTCGCCCGCGCTGGCCTCGCTGCGCGACATCGGCTTCCTCGACGCCGCGAAATCCGGCCAGATCACCTTTGCCGTGTTCCATATCCTGGGACCGTCGATCGCCTCACTCGACGAAATCGCCGAGACCGCGAACTTCATGAACGGCGCCAAGTATTTCCTGGTGAAGAACTTCATCAACAACACAAGCTTCTTCGAGTGGGACCAGGCGACCTACAACTCCTATTTCCACCGCATCAAGGATGCGACCGAACTGACCATCCCGAAGCTGAACGAAATGGCCTACGAGCAGGTGGAAGTCGCCTCGGTGCCGTTCCTGAAGTTCGTCGCCAACAAGGGTCACAACGACGAAACCGCCAACTACTCGTTCGTTCTGCGCGGCTATGTCCGCCACTGGCTGGGCAATGTCTGGGGCGAATTCGACCGCATCAAGCTGACCGATATCGTCGGCTCCGGCGAAAAGGCAGGCCCGCGCGCCAAAAGCGCTGAGTAGGCCGGCTCCAACAATCGATCCAGGCACCGATCTGTGCGGTCCCTGGAGCAGGATAGATTGAGGTTGAATCAACTCCGTCATCCTGAGGCGCGAGCGTAGCGAGCCTCGAAGGATGCACGGCCGGGGCCGTCGCCCTTCGAGGGCCGCGCTGCGCACGGCCACCTCAGGATGACGGATGACATTGAGCAAACCTTATCTCATCATGCTTTAGGGCCGCATTTCCTTGATCTGGGGACACCTGCGCGTCATGCTGCGCATGGCGCGATATTGCCGTGACGTTCAGTTTTGACACATGAGCCGCACGCCCGTTTTCATCGTCTGTTCGACCCGTCCGTTTGTCGGCAAGACCTTGCTGTCGCGGCTGCTGGCGGAATTCCTGCTGCTGCAGCGGCACGATGTCGTGGGCTTCGACCTCAATTTGAAGGAGCCCTCGCTGATCGACTTCCTGCCGCGGGTCACCGAAACGGCCGACGTCATGGATACGTTCGGCAAGATCGACTTGATGGAGCGGCTGATCGTCAATGACGGCATCGGCAAGGTGGTCGACCTCGGCTTCCATGCCTACGACGAATTCTTCAAGATGATCGAGGAAGTCGGCTACATGAAGGAGGCCCAGCGTCGCGGGGTCGATCCGATCGTGATGTTCATCGCGGATTCCGATCGCGGATCCGGCGCAAGTTTCGCCAAGCTGCGGCGCACCTTCGCCACCTTCCCGATCGTTCCCGTCGACAACGAGCATGTGCTGCAGGGCGAGCCGCCCGCATCCTACGACGGCCTCCATACCTTGCGGATTCGCGCGCTGCCGCCGTTCCTGAAAACCTATATCGAGCGCCAGTCGTTCTCGTTCACCGACTTCCTGCGGCGGGACACCGACCAGTCGTCGGAACTCAACCAGTGGATCCGCAAGAGTTATCTGGCGTTCCGCGAGATCGAGCTGAATTTGTACAGGTACAGAGGATGAGCGCGGCTCTCCACCTGGAGGGCGGAGCTCGTAGGGCGGATTAGCCCAACGGGTCCGCGCGAAGCGCGGCCCGATGACAGGCTCCCGCGTAATCCGCCGACGCACGTTTCCGAAGCTTGCGTGCGATGGCGGGTTACGCTGCGCTAACCCGTCCTACATCTCCGCGCTAACGACAACGTTATCCGCCGGGCCATGCCTTCAACACGCGCACGCCGTCCGGCTCAGCTCCGGACCAAAGCTGCACCAGGTAGTGGTCGTCCCCTTCGAGACCATCTTCGCTGAGGGTGTCCAGACCGGACAGGCTGGCACGCACGCCCAGCGGCCCTGCTTTCACCGATAGTCGCGGAGCGGTGGGATCGTAATCGGTCAAACCAGCCAGCACGAGCTGGCCCGACGGGCAATCGAAACGAGCTTCGACGGCGTGCTGGCAGTCGTCCAGATCGAACGCGGGGCGTTGGTCGTGCCATTCGACGCGGATCGGCACGGTCATATTGCGCGCTGTGTGGAGAACGACCGCATGCGGCCCGGCCACGAGGCGGCGGGCGATCGCGTCATCGGTGTAATCGTCGGGGAGATCGGAATGGGCCTCGTCGCGCAGGTATATCTGGAAGTAGTCGGCGAAGAGATGGCCTTGATACAGAACTTCAGACATGGCTGCCCCATCCCACAGTTCGTGGCGCGTAGGGCGGGTTAGCGAAGCGTAACCCGCCGACGCACGTTTCCGAAGCTTGCGTGCGATGGCGGGTTACGCCGGAGCCTGTCATCGGGCCGCGCTTCGCGCGGACCCGTTGGGCTAACCCGCCCTACAAACCCAGATCAATGCCCGTCAAACGCCATCAGCGTCCGCACCGGCACATCCATGGCCCGCAGCTTGTCGGCGCCGCCGAGCTCGGGAAGGTCGACGATGAAACACGCCGCAATCACCTCGGCGCCGATCTGGCGCATCAGTTTGACCGCGCCCTCCGCGGTGCCGCCGGTCGCGATCAGGTCGTCGATCAGGATCACGCGCTCGCCGGGATGGATGGCATCGGCGTGCACTTCCATCTCGTCGAGGCCGTATTCCAGCGAATAAGCGATCCGCACCGTGGTGTGCGGCAGCTTGCCCTTCTTGCGGATCGGCACGAAGCCGGCGGACAATTGATGCGCCACCGCGCCGCCAAGGATGAAGCCCCGCGCCTCGATGCCGGCGACCTTGTCGACCTTGGAGCCGGCCCAGGGCTGCACCAGTTCGTCGACGGCGCGACGAAACGACCGGGCGTCGCCGAGCAGGGTCGTGATATCGCGAAACATGACGCCGGGCTTGGGATAGTCCGGGATGGTGCGAACAACCGATTTCAAATCGCTCATACGGATCAATCGCCTTTCAATGCGGCTCGCGCGCAGCGCCAAGCCGGAATGCATTTTCAACAATACGAAGCCCGACCTCGCCGCCCAGCGACATCAGCGATTCCGGGTGAAACTGCACCCCGCCGATCGGCAGCGTCTTGTGCTCGATCGCCATCGCCACGCCGTCCTCCGTCGTCGCCGTCACCTGCAGCACGTCGGGCATGCTGTCGCGCTCGACATAGAGCGAATGATAACGGCCGATCACGATCTCGTTCGGCAGGTTTTTCATGAGTGTGCCGCCGCGCACCTGGACRCGCGAGGGCCGACCATGGGCGGGCTGCGCCARCTGGCCSAGCTGGCCGCCGAAATATTCGCCGATCGCCTGCACGCCGAGGCAGACGCCGAACACCGGAAGCTTCCTGGCGATCGCCGCATCGAGCGTTTTGGCGATGCTGAAATCTTCGGGACGCCCCGGCCCCGGCGACAGCACCAGCAGGTCGAAGGCCTGCTTGTCGACCGTCTCCAGCGCATGGTTGTGCCTGACGACGCGGACTTCGGCGCCGACCTGGCGGAAATAATCCGCCAGCATGTGCACGAAGGAGTCCTCGTGGTCGATCAGCAGCACTTTCTTGCCGGAGCCGGATGCGTCCGGCGACAGTGCCGACAGCGGCTTCGGCGGATCGCCGCGCAGCGCCTGGAACAGCGCCGCCGCCTTGGTCTGGCATTCCTTTTCCTCAGCCACCGGATCGCTGTCGAACAGCAGCGTGGCGCCGACGCGCACTTCCGCGAGACCATCCTTCATGCGGATGGTGCGGATGGTGATGCCGGTGTTGATGCCGCCGTCAAAGCCGACGCCACCGATCGCGCCCGCATACCAGCGGCGCGACGAGCGCTCATTGTCCTCGACGAACTGCATCGCCCACAGTTTCGGCGCGCCGGTCACGGTCACGGCCCAGGCATGGGTGAGGAACGCATCCAGGGAATCGAAGCCGGGGCGCAGGATGCCTTCGACATGGTCGACGGTATGGAACAGCTTCGAATAGGTCTCGATCTGCCGCCGCGCCAGCACCTTGATGGTACCGGGGACGCAGATGCGCGCCTTGTCGTTGCGGTCGACGTCCGTGCACATGTTGAGCTCGAATTCGTCCTTCTCCGAATTCAAGAGCTGGCGGATCTGCTCGGCATCGCCGATGGCATCGACGCCGCGGGCGATGGTGCCGGAAATCGGACAGGTCTCGACGCGGCGGCCGTCGGAGCGCACAAACATCTCCGGCGACGCCGCCACCAGGAATTCGCCGTCGCCGAGATTCATCAGCGCGCCGTAAGGCGACGGATTGATCTTGCACAGACGCTGGAACACTTCCGCCGGCGAACGTTCGCAGGGTTCGCCGAACAATTGTCCGGGCACCGCTTCGAACAGGTCGCCGCGGGCAAAGGCCTCGCGCGCCTTCTGCACGGTGGCTTGATAAACACCAGGCGCGTGATCGGCAAAGCCCTGGCGCGGTGTTTTCGCATACACGCTTTCCGGCGTGTCGCGGTCGAGCCCCTCGGTCGATTTGTCCTTCCAGGTGAACTCGTAGGACAGGGTCACGCCGCGCCCGGTRGCGCGGTCGTAAGCCAGCAACTGATCGGGAATGTAGAGCACGATGTCGCGCTGGTCGGCTTCGCGGGCSCGCTTCTGCACCAGGTCTTCCATCTGGAACACCAGGTCGTAGGCAAAGGCGCCGAACATGCCGTGCAGCGGATCGGCGGCATGGCTCATGGCTGCAATGATGGCGCGCACCAGCGACATGATGCTGGCGCGCCGCGTGCGCTGGTCCTCGTCCACCGGGGCATCGCCACGAACGATATGACCGGCAAGGCGCGTGGCGCTGCGCTCGGTGAACGCGACGCAGGGCTCGCTCAATGTGTCGGCAAGAAACGCGATCAGCACGCGGCCCCGGGCGTTGAGCGCATGGAGCAGGAAATTGACGCCGGTGGTCTCCAGCCGCAGCGGCGGATTGGCRAARCCGAGGTCRAAGCTTTCATAGCGCCCCGGCACCGTCGTCCCCGAYGACAGCACCACGCCGCGCCGCCGRTCCAGCAGMTCGATCA
>BFBZ01000004.1_pt15 | contig 76420 bp, 74 predicted proteins | sample 1888401 | NCBI WGS metagenome assembly BFBZ01 (sample SAMD00112614, study PRJDB3348) | symbiont metagenome | host: Chara braunii
TCTTCTGTCTTATCGGCCTGCCCGGGCGATCCGTGTAGAGCCAGCCCGGTAACCATTGGCCGAATCCAGGTACCATGTCTTCTTATGCGGAAAATCTTGGGTCTCGCCGCGTGCGTTCTCGCCATTGCCACGTACCTCCCCGGCCAGAAGAAATCGGGGATCTCCATCCAACAGATCATGCGCGGGCCGGCGCTGACCGGGTACGAGCCGGCCAATCCGGTCTGGTCCGGCGACAACCAGCGGATTTATTTCCAGTGGAAGAAAGCCTCCGACGCGGTCCTTCAGCCGCTCGACACCTATGTCGTCAACCGTGATGGATCCGGACTGCGCAAGCTCACCGAAGCCGAGAGCCGGCTGACGCCGTCGAGCCTGGGCGACCTCTCCCGCGACCGCAAGCGCATGGTGTTTGCGCGCGACGGCGACCTGTTTGTCCACGACCGCGAGTCCGACCGCATTCGTCAGCTCACGCGTACAACCGAGGCCGAATCGAATCCGCATTTCACGTCGGACGGCCGGCGGATCTGGTTCACGCGCGCCAATAACCTATATCTATTGAGCCTGGAGGACGGGTCGGTGGAGCAGTTGACCGACATCCGTACGGCGGCCGGTCCGGTTGCGGCCTCCGGTCCGCCGATGGGCGGTTTCGGGCAGGGGCGGGGCGGCGGTCAGCAGGCGCGGTCCGGCGGGGACGAGCAACAGCGGGGAACCGACAGCCAGGAATACATAAAGAAGGAAGAGCGCGACCTGCTCGATATCGTGAAGCAGCGCGCCGCCCGCCGCGAGGAAGACGAAGCCCGGCGCAAGCGGGAGAATCCGCGCAAGCCGTTCACTTTACAAGCCCGGCAGTCAGTGGCGTCCCTGGCGCTGAGTCCCGACGGGAAAACGGTCATGGCGACTCTCGCCGAATTGCCGGACCGGGCGAAGAACACCATTGTTCCGAATTTCATCACCGAGTCGGCTTTCACCGAAGACATCCCGAGCCGGTCGAAGGTCGGCGACACGCAGGCCCGAACCAGGCTGGCGTTGCTCGATGTCGAGAAGGGCGAATCGAAGTATGTCGAATTTCCCGAGCCGGCTCCCGCCCCGGCCAAGCCTGAGGAGCGCCGTCCGGCAGCACCCGCGCGGGAGGTGACCGTCGGACAACCGGTGTGGTCCGAAGATGGATCGAAGGCCTTCGTTACGGCGCGGGCCGCCGATAACAAGGACCGCTGGATTCTGGCGCTCGATCCCGCGACCGCGAAAACGCGCGTTCTCTTTCACGACCACGACGATGCCTGGATTGCGGGCGGCGGATTTGGTCCCGGCGCCGGACCCTCCTCCGGTTGGCTGGCGAACAATCAGGACATCTACTTTCTTTCCGAGCGCACCGGTTACTCGCACCTGTACCTGGTTTCGTGGGAGGGCGGCGATCCCCGCCCGCTCACGAACGGAAATTGGGAGGTGCAGACGGCGCGCCTGTCGGAGGACAAGAACACGTTCTACCTGACCACGAACGAGGGCGATCCGGCTCAGATTCACTTGTACGCGATGCCGGCGAGCGGAGGCCCGCGGGAGAAACTCACGACGCGGGTGGGCCGGCATGTGCCGTCGTTCTCGCCCGACGGACGCTGGATCGCCGATCTCTACTCGTACACAAACCTGCCGACTGAGCTCTATGTGATGGAGAACCGCGCCGGCGCGGAACTGAAACGCCTGACGCAATCGCCGTCCGCTGAATTTCAGGAATACGGCTGGACCGACGTGCCGATCATCAACTTCAAGGCGCGGGACGGAGTCGAGGTGCCGGCGCGAATGTATAAGCCGGCGGACTATCGCAAGGGAGGACCGGCGGTGATCTTCGTCCATGGCGCCGGTTACACGCAGAACGTGCACCGCTGGTGGTCGTCCTACTCGCACGAGTACATGTTCCACCACTTCCTGATGGAGCACGGCTACCTGGTGCTCGACGTGGACTATCGCGGGTCTGCCGGCTACGGACGCGACTGGCGGACGGCCATCTACCGGCATATGGGCGGCAAGGATCTCGACGATATCGTGGACGCGGCGCGCTACGCCTCTCGCGAGCAGGGCGCGGATCCCCGGAAGATCGGCCTCTACGGCGGCAGCTACGGCGGCTTCATCACGCTGATGGCGATGTTCACGCAGCCGGACGTGTTCGCGGCGGGCGCGGCGCTGCGGCCCGTGACCGATTGGGCCCACTACAACCATCCCTACACTTCCAACATCCTGAACATGCCGCAGAAGGACGCGGAGGCCTACAAGCAGTCATCTCCCATCTATTTCGCCGCAGGGCTTAAGGGCGCGCTGCTGATCTGCCACGGCATGGTGGACACCAACGTTCATTTCCAGGATTCCGTTCGACTGGTGCAAAGGCTGATCGAGTTAGGGAAGGACAACTGGGAGTTGGCCGTGTTCCCGGTAGAGGATCACGGATTCGTTCAACCGGCGAGTTGGACGGACGAGTACAAGCGGATCTTCAAGCTCTTCGAGAAGAATCTGAAGGGAAGCGGCGCGCTCTGATTCCGAGCAGGGCCAAAGCCACGGCAGCCAGCCAGAGGGTAGACGGCTCGGGGACATCGGCGCCGAAGATCAACGAAAACCCGGTTAGATTACCGGCAGGCCCGGTGCCTGGTCCGGGGGCCATGTCGGAGATGCTCAATTGCCAGTATCCGGCCAGGGGCTGTGCGCCGAAAGCCGAGGAGAGCGCCGTTGGCGTTCCTCCCGGTCCGGTGGGGAAGTATTGGCCGCTGCCGTTTTGAGCGAGTCCGGGAATGGCTTGAGCTGCGCCCAACAGCGCCGCGACGGCCCAAAGATCGCCGCTATAGGTGCTGTTGAATAAATAGTTGTCGCCGGTTCCGGCGAGCGGGTCACCGAATTGAGCGTCCGAGCCGAAGGGTTGGGAAACACTCTGGCCGATCCGGCTGAACAGGTATTGCACCGCTCCGATCACGGTGCTCTGGTCCTCGGCATAGTGGGTGAGCGTGGCCACCAGGTCGCCCGATGCCTCGTGCTGGAGCCCAATCAAAGAAATCGTCAGCACGTTGCCGTTCGGCACCATCCCCAAATCGGTGACGTGGATGGAGCAGTTGAGCACGCCGGGTCCGCCTATGGTCGCGTCCGGGATGGCTCCGCACGGAGACACGTAGGTAGTGGTGGCGAGCAGGCTTCCCACAAAGACCGTTACTGCCAGAACGACCAACCGCACCATCCGTGGGGTTATCATGTCTAAAGATTATTTGATCGAATTCAGACAGTCAATCGAACGGTTGAAAACTCTATGATTCGTCTCCTGATGCTTGGAGTCGTATCGTGCGCGCTCCTGCCGGGCTTGGATCTGGCCGGGCGCGTGCTGGTGGTCTACGATTCCTCATCCACTGACTCGCTCGCCGTAGCGAACCACTATCTTGCCGCGCGGGGCATACCGGCGGCGAATCTGTGTGCAACCAACCCCGTCCAGACCCTTCAGATTCCGTTGTCGTCGTATCTCACGACTCTGCGGGATCCGATTCGAACCTGTCTCCAGACGCTGGGTCCGCAGAATATCCTCTATATTGTTCTGGCATGGGTGAGGCCGGCATCGGTGTTTGTGACCTACTCTTCCGGTGCGACTTCCTACTACAGTATCGATTCCTATCTGAGCGACATATGGGATCAGTACTCGACTCAGCCTTTCCCCATCGCACCTACGGCCGTGCACCGCTATTACGCGGACTCGCAGACGGAAGGTTTCGTCTACGCGCCCTTTCAATCGTTCGCTACGTTTCGCGCGCAGCCACGGTCGCAGTTGATTTACTCGGTGTGGAGACTGGACGGACCGACGCCGACCGCTGCATCCGCGCTGGTGGACCAGGCGACTCAGGCGATGGCTTCAGGACCTACCATGGTGGCTTGCATCGACCGTCAGAATCCGATCGCCAATTCGCACGACGCCGGGTACGGGCAAGGGGAATGGGACCTTCGCCGGGCCGCGCAGTTTCTTTCGCAAGGCGGGGTTTCGGTGACAGAAGATGAAAATACGGTGGAGTTTGGAACTGCGCCCGCTCCGCTGACCTGCCCGGGCGCGGGCTTCTATTCCGGCTGGTATTCGCTGGCGCATTATAATGACGCGTTCACCTGGGCGCCCGGCGCGATCGGTTTTCATCTGGACAGCGCGTCGCTCACTGACCCGAGAACTCCCGGATGCTGGTCGTGCACGGCGCTCGCTCGCGGTATCACCGTCACCGCGGGTTCGGTCGCCGAGCCGTACCTGCAGGGTCTGCCGCGCCCGGGCGGCGTGTTCCGAAACCTGCTCGAGGGAGCGAACGTCGGAGACGCATTTCTGAGAAATACGCGCTGGCTGAAGTGGATGATGGTGTACGTAGGCGATCCGCTCTACCGTCCGTTTGCCTCGGCCACGGTTTTTCCGCCGGCTGATTCTCTTTCGCTGCCGACCCGCTACCTGACGAGCGGTAGCACGACCACAGCGCGCCTGACCCTGGGCACACCCGCGCCCTTGGGCGGCGTCACCATTCCGCTCAGCATTTCCCCCGCCGGGACAATTCCTCAAAACGTGTTTATAGCCGGCGGCGCCACATCCGCCACTTTCACGGTGACCACCCCTCCGGCAACGGTGGAGACATTTGTGACCGTCACCGCCGCGACGGCAACGCCAGTCTCAAACACGATTGATGTCTTTCCCATGCTCGGAGCGATCGCCGTGTCGCCGGCGACGGTCACGGGAGGGCAATCGGCCACGGGGAGCATCCTTCTGAACGCTTCGGCGCCGCTCGGCGGAGTGACGGTCGCCTTGTCGAGCGATAACGCGGCGGTGACGGTTCCGCCTTCTGTGTTGGTTACGGCAGGCACGGGGCGGGCGACCTTCCCCATCACGACGTCCGCGGTTGGGTCCACTCAGACGGCCACGATTACGGCGTCGTATGCCGGCGCGACCCTGACGGTGACGCTGACGGTGAACTGAGAAGACTTCGTGTTAAGTCTGTTGGGCTAATCCCATCGGATTAGCCCAATCGAGGCGTTGCCGCGAGATCCGTTTGCCTTCAAACTGGCACATGCCCAGAACTCATGCGGCCATCGTATTGCTTGCCACGTTTGCCGTATTACCGGCACGGGCACAGAGTCATGAGGTGACCAGCCCTCAAGGCAACAAGATCCATGTCAGTTGGTCGGCGCCGGTGGTCGCTTCGACGGTGAGCGCGCAAGCGCAGGCGAACATGACGTATCACGGCGGTCCAGTGATGCGGAACGCGACGAACTACCTGATTTTCTGGCAGCCTCCGGGGCGCGCCGCTTTTCCGGCCGGATACCAGACGGCGATGGAGAAGTTCTTTGGCGACGTGAGCGGTACTCCGCTGTTCAACATTGTCACGCAGTACGGCGATGGCGGTTCCACGCCTCCGAACACAACGTCGTGGGCAGGGTCGTGGTCGACCACCGCTGCTTCATCCTCAGGTTGCGACGGAACGCAGGGCACGGTAGGAAACCCGCCCAACTGCCCGATGACTGACGGCGACGTCCGAGCGGTGGTGACGGCGGCGCTGACGGCCAATCCGAGTTGGGGTCCGGCTAACATCAACACGCTCTATTGGGTCTTCACGCCCTCGGATGTTCAGCAGTGCAGCGGTCCGGACAAGAAAGACAATACGCAGCAGGATTGTTTTGCCACCAGCGATCCGATTGGCCCGAACCAGCTCGGCAAGTACTGCGGCTATCACAGCGCCTTCAACACCAACACGCAATACGCCTATATTCCGTTTGCGGAAAACGGCTCCTGCTACGGTCCGCCGAATGGATATCCGAACGGAGTGAACAACGACATCGCGCTCTCGGTTGTGTCGCACGAACTGATCGAGGCGGTGACGGATCCGCATCTCGACGCCTGGTACGACAGCTCGGGCAATGAAATCGGGGACAAGTGCGCTTATCTATATGGCTTCGTGGCGCCCGATGGAACCAACTTCGTGCTAAACGGCAACCGTTACGTAATCCAACTCGAGTACAGCAACGCGATTACCGGCTGCGCCAAGCGGTATGGCACCGATCCAAACCTGAGTTTGCCCGCAAGTGTGGCGTTTGGGTTGAAGCCGCCCGGTTCGTCCTCGCAACTCCCGCTACCGGTGACCAACACTTCGGGCGGCGATGCCAACATTCTTTACATGGCCAAAGATGCCACAACCAATGCCGCGTTCAGCCTACTGAATGTGCCGCCCACTTGGGCAACGCTCGCGGCAGGAAATTCCATTTCGCCGGCCAAACAGGTTCAATTCGCGCCGCCCTCGAACCAGCCGCCGGCGAACCTGTCCGGATCGATCACCTTTTTCACGGACCAGACGGCGTGCGCATCCACCGATTCCACCTGCACGAAGGCGTTCTCCGGCGCGCTGGGCGTACCGCTGTCGGGCACCGTGGTGCTTCCGCCCAGCCTGACGAAATCTTTCGGAGGCTCCACGATTCCGCAAAATACCGACCGTCAGTTGACCTTCACGGTCACCAACCCGAATACGGTGCTGCTGACCGGCGTGGGCTTCACCGACACGCTGCCGGCGGGCATGGTGGTGTCGACACCAGCCGTGCTGAACTCCAACTGCGGCGGAGTAGCGTTTGCAGGAAGCAACGTCATCTCTCTGACGAGCGGATCGGTGATAGCCGGTTCTTCCTGCCAGGTGACGGTGAACATCCGCTCGAGCGTCCCCGGAACCGTTACCAATACGACCTCGGTGATAACGTCCACCGAAGCCGGCAACGGCAAAGCGGCGAGCGCGCAGGTGACGGTGGTTGCGCCGCCCTCCATCATTAAAGGCTTCAGCCTGCTGGCCATCCCGGTGGGCGGCAGCGCGACGACGACCTTTACGGTGACGAACCCCAATACGACCGTGGCGCTCACGATCAGCTTCAACGATGCGCTTCCCGCCGCGCTTCAGGTGGGCACGCCCGCCAACGTCACGAACACCTGCGGCGGAACGGTGACGGCAACCGCAGGCAGTGGTTCGGTGGTGCTCGCCGGCGGAAGCCTGGCAGCTGCCTCCACGTGCGCGGTTACGGTGACCGTAACGGGCGTTGCGGGAACCGGAGTGGCGACCAATAGCGTGACCATCAACTCAGTCGAGGGCGGCACCGGCAACACCTCGCAAGCCACCATCGCCATCGGCGACATCTTCTCGCTGGACTACATGCCGAATCTCGCCCAGGGCGACTCGGTGGTGAACCTGACCAACACTGGCGCCTCGGGCGCGAACCTCTGCGCCAATGTGTTCGTGTTCTCGCCCGACGAGCAACTGGTATCCTGCTGCGCCTGCCCGATTACGCCGAATGCTCTTGCTTCACTCTCGGCGAGGGCTGACCTGATCAGCAACACGCTAACGCCGGCAGTGCCCGGCGCCATCGTGGTGAAACTGATCGCATCTCAAGGCGCGGGCACGTGCAATCCGGGCTCCATCACGCCGGCAACGCTCGCCCCGGGACTCGAGGGATGGGGATCCAAGCTGCATAACACTCCCTCCGGATTCCAGGTGTCCGAGACGCCGTTCGTCCCCGGCAGCCTGAGCCTAGCCGAGTTCAACCGCGTAGTCGCGCTGTGCGGATTCCTGCAGGGCAACGGCTCGGGTTACGGCATCTGCAAGAGCTGCCGCTCGGGTGCGCTCGGCGGGGTGAAGCAGTAAGAGCGGGGCGGGGCACGGCTCCGCCCGCGCGGTCAGCTTTTGGCCGCGGCTTTCACATGGCATTTGCCGTTTGCGCAATTTCCCTTGGTCTCAAAAGCCTGCCCGCCCGCGCGGTGGCAGGACCCGCATGAAGTCTTGTTCGCTTCGGCGGTCTTGTGCATCGCGGGCTTGTACTCGAGGGGAGCTTTGGCGTCCTGCTTGAACAGCTTGTCATGGCAGACCTTGCAGTCATTCTTCTCGCGCTTGGCGTGGGCGGCATGGTCATAAGTGACGGCGCCGGTTTTGGCCGCGAAGGTCAGTTTGGCGGGCGCCTTCTTTTCCTGCGCAGACACGAGCAGCGCCGCGGCGGCAAACAGACACAGCATGGTTTTCATATGCCCGGATGATAACAGACTGGTTTGTCCGAAACATCCCGTGCGGTAGCTTGGAATTATGGATTACGTCCGTCTCGGCTCTACCGGACTCAAGGTATCGCGCCTGTGCCTCGGCTGCATGACCTACGGCTCGAAGAAATGGCGCGAATGGGTGCTGGAGGAAAAAGAGAGCCAGCCTTTCTTCCGCCGAGCCTTTGAACTCGGCATCAACTTCTTCGACACCGCCGACATGTACTCGGTGGGCGAAAGTGAGAGCATCCTGGGACGCGCGGTAAAGGAGTTCGGCACGGGGCGCGACCGCGTGGTGATCGCCACCAAGGTCTACAACGCCATGGGCGAGGATCCCAATCAGCGCGGACTTTCGCGCAAGCACATCCTGCACTCGATCGACGACAGCCTTCGCCGCCTCGGCACCAATTACGTCGATCTTTACCAGATCCACCGCTTCGATTACGAGACGCCGATTGAGGAGACGCTCGACGCGCTCGACACAGTGGTCCGGTCGGGCAAGGCGCTCTATATCGGAGCCTCGTCGATGTTCGCCTGGCAATTTGCGCAGATGCTGGCCCTGTCGGAGCGCGAGGGGTGGGCGCGATTCGTCAGCATGCAGAACCACTACAATCTCATCTACCGCGAGGAGGAGCGCGAGATGCTGCCGCTCTGCCGGCAGGAGGGAATCGGCGTGATTCCGTGGAGTCCGCTGGCGCGCGGCTTTCTCGCCGGCAACCGCCGGAAGGAGGATTTCGGCGAGACCATCCGCGCGAAAACCGACGATTACGCGCAGAAGATGTATTACGACGACTCGGATTTCGAAGTGGTGGCGCGGCTGAGCGCGATTGCCGAAAAACGCGGCGTTCCCAACGCTCAGGTGGCGCTCGCCTGGGTGCTGGCGCAACCCGGCATAACGGCGCCGATTGTGGGCGCGAGCAAGATGAGCCACCTGGAGGACGCCGCCGCGGCTTTGTCGATTCGCCTCGATGCGGGCGAGCTGGAGCAGCTGGCCGAGGCTTACCGCCCGCATCGCGTACTCGGGCATTCTTGATTTCAAAAACAGCCGGCTTCGCGACGATGAGGTAGCCGGAGGTGAGCCGCGCACAGGTGGCATCCTGGAAAGAAGCGGCGCACGGCGGCGAAAAATCCGTCGAGGACGCTCCCGCCCGGGCGCTACACGGTGCAGTGAAACAAAAAGGGGCGGCCCCGCAGAGCCGCCCCTTTGTCCTATTCCCGCCTGATTTCTAGAACAGGTTCCACAGGAACTGGTTGTACACCTCGTGGTGGAACTGCACTTCGGGCGCTTTGACGAACGTGCCCAACTGGCGCGGGCAGCGGTCTGCCGAAGCCTGCTTCAGGTCGGCGTAGCGCGCCTTGACGTCCGCGCCGAGCAGCGTCGAGCTCCACTCGGCCGCGCGGAAGTTGGCCAGCGCGTCATAGATGTTATCGGGCAGGAACCGCTGAGCCTGGCGCAGATTCTTGATCTTTGCCGTCGAGCCGTCGAGTCCGGTCTTGAACACGGCGAGCATCACCATGTAGGGGCTGGCGTCGGGCGCGACCGAGCGAACCTCGACGCGGGCGCTGCGCTCGTTGCCGATCGGGATGCGAACCATCGAGCCGCGGTCCACCGCCGAAGCCATGATCTGGTTCGGAGCTTCAAAGTGCGGATCGAGGCGGCGGTAGGCGTTAACGCTCGGGTTCAGCAGCAGGCAGATGTCGTTGGCGTGGGTGAGCACGCGGTCGACGAACTGCCAGGCGAGCTTGCTGATCTTCTCCTGTCCGTTGGGGTCCCAGAACAGGTTCTTGCCGCCTTTGCTGATGGACACGTTGGTGTGCATGCCGCTGCCGTTGACGCCCACCACGGGCTTGGGCAGGAAGCTGGCGGTCATGCCCATCTTGGTCGCCACCTGGCGGCAGATGAGCTTGTAAAGCTGAATCTGGTCGGCGGCGGCCACCGCTTCGCCGTAGCCGTAGTTGATCTCGAACTGCGAAGGGGCAACCTCGGGGTGGTCCTTCTCATTCTGGAAGCCCATCGCGCGCTGCACTTCGGCCACCGAGTCGATGAACATACGCAGCGGATCGCCGGGCAGCGAATGATAGTAGCCGCCGGTGTTGACGTATTCGAACTTGGCGGTTTCGTGATAGCGGCGCTCGGCGTCGGGACCATTGAACAGAAAGCCTTCAATTTCGTTGGCCGCGTTCAGCGTATAGCCGTGCTTCTGGTGCAGGTCGTGCGCGTAGCCTTTGAGCACGCCGCGAATATCGGCGGAGTAAGGCGAGCCGTCCTTGTCGATGATCTCGCCGAACACCAGCACTTTGCCCGAGCCGAAAACATCGGCCGGCGCCCAGTAGAAGGCGCCCCAATCGATGCCGAGGCGAAGATCGCTCTCGCGCTGCGCGGTGAAGCCGCGAATGGAGGAGCCGTCGAAGGTGAGATTGTCCCAGCTCTTGATCAGAAACTTCTTGTCGTAGTCCAGCATGTGCAGCCGGCCTTCGAGATCGCTGAACAGGACAGTGACGGCCTTGATGCGCTTTTCGTCGGTCAGATACTTGATGCGCTCCTCCTGGAGCTTGTGCATCGAAACACGGTTTTTGCGCTGTTCCTTGGCCTGAAGGTTCAGTTCTTCCAGCTCCGCATAAGGGAGCGCCAGAAAGTCATGGAGTTCGTTCTTCATTCATCTCCTCGAAGCTTGGTACCTAAGCTCCCTAATCGGTGCCTCGCGCGGAAAGGGTCCGCGCGCTCGGATCGTCGCCAATCAGGGTTTCTACTATAATGCAAGCTTTAGTTGCAAAAAGGGAAATAGAACCCTTGTATGGAGCTTATACAAAAAACCGTTAGCGGCTACTTCCAGGGTCCCAGCACGGCCATCAAGCCCACGGTGAAAGTAGTCGCGCCCTTCACGCCGTAGCTGCTCGACCCTTTCTCGAAGAACGACGAGTTCGAGGCGTCGCGGCGGAGTTCAGCCCGGGCGATGAAGTGATCGTTGTACTTGTACTCGCCCGTGACGGTACCTTCCCGAACCACCTGTTTGGTGCCGGTCGAAAAGCCGGTGACGTCGTTGAACACCTCGGTCCGTGCCGCGACGGCGAATTTGCTGGTCAGCTGATAACGTCCCGCGCCGGCTATGCCGTAGAAGGGGTCGTTGCCGCCGTCGATCCGGTTGTCGCGCGCATAATCGCCGTTGATGTAGAAGCTGAATTTCGGAGTGGCGTTGATGAGCAGCGTGGAATCGATGAGGTTTCGCTTGCCGCGGGTGGTGCCCGGGTGGTTGGGACCTTCGTAGTAGTTGAGATTGTAGGTGAACTTGGGTTTCGTGTAGGCCAGCGTGAGGCCGACGTTGTTCAGATTGTTGTTGCCCCAGACGGTGTTCCAGGCGTTGACGAGCTGAAAACCCACGGTGAGTTCCTTGGTCACCGGCAGGTTCGCGCGAAAGCCGAAGTGATAGTAGGGAATGTTCCAAGCAAACAGCAGGGAGCGCGAGTAATTCCAGTTGGCGTTTGTTTCGATGACCTCGGCGCCGGCAGAAGTCACGAACTGCCCGAAGTCGACTTCGAGGCCGTGCGCGTTGGCGGGCTTGTAGATCAGGTACGCCTGCTCGATGTACCGCAGACCCTTGTGATCGATCGCGGCCGGGTCGCCCGAATGAATAAAGCGCATGGCCTCGCCCAGGCCCACATCAGTGTGGATGCCGAACATTTTGTCGCTCTTGTCGATTGTGAACTTCGCCAGGTTGAGATTCGGCTGATCCGACTTCAGGTTGAAATTCTGCAGCTCGTTGAAGTTCGAAGCCGGGCTATTGAAGTTGTGCGTGAAATAGCCGTCAGCATAACCGCTGAACACCCAACCGTCGTACTTCGGCGGGGGCGGGGCCGGGGCGTCTGAAGCTGCCGGCGCCTGAGCCATGGCCATCGCCATGGAGGTGAGCAGAATGCTCAATGTTTTTTCAAATGTGGGGCGTTTCACAGGGCTGCCTCTCCGCGGTCATCGTTGCGGATTCGGATGGCCTGCTCGACATCGAAGACGAAGATTTTCCCGTCTCCAATTTTGCCAGTGCGCGCGGCGCGGCTTAGAGTGGAAATCACCGATTCGGCGCGGTCCGCGCCGACGACGATCTCCAGTTTGATTTTAGGCAGCAGATCCACTTCGTACTCCTGCCCGCGGTAGATCTCTTTGTGCCCTTTTTGCCGCCCGTGTCCGCGCACCTCGCAGACCGTTATGCCTTCGATTCCGATCGCCGTCAGCGCCTCTTTCACTTCGTCGAGTTTGAACGGCTGGACGATCGCTTCAATCTTTTTCACAGTGCCTGCTCCTTTTCGATGAGTTGCGGATTGCGATGAAACCTTCGTTGCATCGCGCGGAAACCTGCCGACTTGGAGGAGTTTGACCTATCATGCACGATTCGGCCGCGATCGTGACACTGAAACTTCTGATACGGGTCATTCGAACTATTTATTGGTAAACAGGCGCGCAGGCTGCGTACAATCTCCCCAAGCCCTTGTCGCTTCCATGGCTCCCCTGTCCCGGGCCGATTCGCCTTGTTCGCATCAGCGCGCCAAAGGCGCACCTAAAATCCAAACTCATCGGGAGGTTTCTCATGGGCTCGCATTCCCTGCAGGCCGTCGCACTGGCCGTATTCTTTTTGGCCGCGGTGGCATTCTGCTCCGGTTTGGCCACTGGCGGCAACATCCTTCTGCTACTGGCCGGCGCCGCGGCTTTCGGTGTCTCGCTCTGGTTGTTCGTCCGCTGTAAGCAGATGGAGGGATCGCGGTCCTGACCGCTGAGGCAAACACTATGCTCCTACTCGGCCTGCTGATTACACTGCTCGGCTTTCTGCTGAGCGTCATCGGTCTCGGGATGACTTCGGCCACCGGCGCGCGCCTCACTCTGGCGGTCGTCGGGATTCTGGTGAGCCTGTTTGGCATCATCGGCCTCATAAACCGGGCCTATTTGAAGAATGCGATCTGGAAAAGGTGACCTTGTGAACAACACTCGACTTCTCCTGGCTGGCGCAATCCTGGCGATCACGGCACTGGCTCAAACGCCTGCAGCGGCTCCGCCGGCGGCCGCAGCACCCGCCGCGGCCAAGCCCGCGCCCGTTCCCCTTACCGACCTCGACCTCAAGAGCGTTGACGTTCCCAAGCCCGACGTTCGCGCCAAAGGCGACCCCGACGGCGGACTCACCGGCAACGTGTCCGATATTGCCGTCGGCGACGCGAAAAAGGGACTCACGCTGCCCGACGTGCTCAACCAGATCGGACAGAATAAAGTCGCCATCAACTTTGTCTGGACGCTGATCACCGGATTCCTCGTCATGTTCATGCAGGCGGGGTTCGCGCTGGTCGAGACCGGACTATGCCGCGTCAAAAACGCCAACCACACGATGATGATGAACCTGCTCATCTACTGCACCGGCGTGGCCGCGTACTGGCTGATCGGGTTTTCGATTCAGATGGGCGGTGTCGGGGCGGTTGGCAACCTCGGCGGCACGGCTCCGCTCAGCGCCGAGTTCGCCATCAACCTGTTCGGAAAACCGTTCGGCCTCTTCGGGCAGCACGGAATGTTTCTTTCGCAGGGCGGCGCCTACGATGTCGGCGTGATGGTGGTGTTCCTGTTCCAGATGGTTTTCATGGACACCGCGCTCACGATCGTAACCGGCACGGCGGCCGAGCGGTGGAAATTCGCCGCGTTTATCTTCAGCTCGTTCTTCATGGGCGCCATCACCTACCCGCTGTTCGCCAACTGGGCATGGGGCGGAGGCTGGCTGGCGAATCTCGGCGTGAATTTCGGACTCGGCAAAGGCTACGCCGATTTCGCCGGCTCGGGTGTGGTGCACGCCGTCGGCGGACTCACGGCGCTGGCTCTCGCGCTTGTGCTCGGACCCCGCATCGGCAAATTCAGCCGCGACGGGAAGCCGCACGCCATTCCGGGACACGACATCGTGTTCGTGCTGAGCGGCTGTTTCATCCTGGCGTTCGGCTGGTTCGGCTTCAACCCCGGATCGACGCTTGGCGCCTCCGGCAACGGCAATCTTCGCATCGGTTCGGTGGCCGTCAACACGATGCTCGCGAGTATGGCGGGCGGCCTGTCTGCCATGCTCTACATGTGGTTCCGTTACGGCAAACCGGACGCCTCGATGAGCGGCAACGGTTTTCTGGCCGGCCTGGTGGCCGTCACGGCGCCTTCCGGATTCACCAACCCGATGTGCTCGGTGATCATCGGCCTGGTGGCGGGCGTGCTCTGCTGCGTCTCGGTGGAATTCGTCGAACGCGTGATGAAGGTGGACGATCCGGTCGGCGCGATTTCGGTTCACGGCGCCAACGGCCTGTGGGGCGTGCTCGCGGTCGGGCTGTTCGCCGACGGTAAGAGCAATTACGGCGGGTCATGGAACGGCGTCAACGGAAACGTCACCGGCCTGTTCTATGGCGATGCGGGACAGTTGGTGGCGCAACTCATCGGGATCTCGGCGTTGCTCGGGTTTGTTTTCGTGCTGAGCCTGGTGATGAACATCGCTATTGACGCCGTGCTCGGACAGCGTGTGACGCGCGAGGTCGAGCTCGAAGGTCTGGATCTGCCCGAAATGGGCGCATTGTGCTATCCGGAGTTCGAAGTTCGCGCGCCGCGCACGGTGGGAGCCTGAACGTGGAACTTGAACTGATCAGCCCGGAGAGGCGGGTCGCAACGGGGGCCGGCAGTTTGCCGCCGGTCCCCTGGCGCGATCCCCACACCGTTTCGAAGCACGAACTGCAGGGCTATATCGAGATGCTCGAGCAGGCCTGCGCGGCAAACCCGCGGAATGCCGATCTCCGCACCTGTCTCGGCATGGCCCATGCCGTGAACCTGGATGTCTACCGGTCGATGGACGCGCTCGAAAAAGCCGTGGAACTCGAGCCGGCCAACTTCTGGGCGCAAGTGAAATATGCCGAGCTGCACTACCGCATCCGCGCGCTGTCGACAGCGGAGCGCGAGATGCTGGCCGCGCTCGATCTGGCCACCAGTTCGTTTGAAGCCGCGGTGGCGAGAAGGCACCTGCTCGAGATTCGCAAGCTCATGCGCGAAGGCACGCAGAAGCCCGAGTGGACCAAGCAATTACGGGGTCCGGCAGTTGCGCTGGTGGCGATGATGGTGTTGGCGGCCCTGATGGTGATGCGATGAAAATGCAACCCAAGTATTTCTGTGCGGCGGCGCTGATTGCCGGAGCGGCGCTGTGGAAGGGCGGAGCGTCTCTGGCCGCCATCGCCGCTGGAATTGCGCTAGCGGCGGCGTGCGGCCTTCTCGCGGCCCGCAAAGCCGGCTAGCTGTCCATACGGGCTCACTCGAGGTTTTTCCGCATGGGCCAAGTTGAACGCATCAGGACGCACTATCAAGGACGCGAACTGCCCGAGCGTCCATTCTTCATACCGGCCGAGAAGTGGCTGCTGTTTACCGCCATCGTCACCGTTCGCCATCCGTTAGCCGTGGTGGCGGGGCGCTGGGGCATTACGGTCCACCGCGCCCGGCAGGTGCTCCAGGCAGTACACGCGCAGTTGAGCCTCCCCAGACCCTCGGAGCGCGAGTGGAAGGAGATTACGCCCCACTCGCCCATCGACGATCTGAACCTGTCGGTCCGCACCTCGCACAAAGTCCGCGAACGCGGCTGCACGACCGTTGAAGACGTTCTCCGGCTCGATCTAAGCCGCATCGGCGGCCGCGCATCCCGCGCGGAACTGATCGGCGCTCTCCGGCGTTGCGGTTTTCAGGCTGCCGGCGATGGATCCGACTGCGACCTCGAGAAAGTACGAAGCGAGTTGCACGACATCGGACAGCGGATGGAAAACGACCTGCGCGGCTGGCGCCAGCGCCTGCTCTGGATCGAATCCAAGCTGAACAAGCTCTCCGCTGAGTGAAGCCGCCGGTACAATCGAAGCATGCAAGTGATCGCGGACCTTTGCTTAGTGCCGCTCGGAGTGGGCGTGTCGGTTTCAGAATACGTTGCCGCCTGCGAGCGCGTTCTCGCTGAGGCGGGGCTCAAAACACGCCTGCACGCCTATGGCACGAATATCGAAGGCGAGTGGGACCAGGTGTTCGCCGCCATCCAGCGCTGTCATGAGGTCGTGCACCAGATGGGCGCTCCACGCATCACCAGCAGCCTCCGGTTCGGCACCCGGACCGACCGCGCTCAATCCATGGAAGCCAAGATCGAAAGCGTGGAACGGAAGAAGAATCCGAACGCGGGAACGCCATAAACACGAAAAGCTCCCGGGTGTCCGGGAGCCTTTCTGTGAGAATCAACCGCGGAACCGCTATTTCTTCTTCGGCGCGGGACGGGCGGCCGGAGCCTTCTTCTGAGCCGGCGGCGGCGCGCCGCCCACTCCCTTCCATCCGGTGAGCTTGGCTTTGTCAACGTCAAACGTCACCATGAACGGGCTGGCCGTGTAGCCGCTGGCGATACCGGCGAAACCGATCTCGGAACCCGGTTCCATCTTGCCGCGCAGCGGCGCTTCAAACTTCAGCGTCGCATCCGGAGTGGTGCCGTCCAGGATCGAAATGACGAGTTCCTTCGGGTTGGTTTCCGGCTTGGCTTCGATCAACTTGCCGGTGAAAGCCGGCAGTTCCGCGCCCTTCATGTGCTCGTCGAAGTACTTGGCTGCGTCCGCTCCGGTGAGCGCTTCCTTGATGCTCTTCCAGAGCGCCAATTGAGGGTTGGCCGCCGCTTCCTGCTGTTCTTTTTCGAGGCGGGCCTTTTCGATGTCGACGCGGCTCGGAACCTTCCAGTCCGCCGACGGCGGCAGGGCCGACGCCTTGGCCTGGTTCAACAGGTCGTCGAGACCGCTCTTATCTCCGTGGTAGCTGACGTAGGCCTTTTCGAGATAGGAGCGAACGCCGGTGCGGTTGGCGGCGGGCAGCGCGCCCGGTCCGTCGTAGGCGGCGGCGCGAGCAAACTGCCACAGCGCCGGCGACTGCTTGGCGGGATCCTTCTGAGCCAGAATCTCCGTCCCGAGCCAATAGGAAACCTGGCCCTGGTTCGGATTCGCTTTTAGGCTCTTGGTGAACTCTTCCTCAGCCTTGGCGTGATTCTTCTGCTGCATGGCTACGTAGCCGAGCGTATTCTGGCCAAGCTGCGCGATTCCGTCGCGGGCCTGCTTCCATTGATCGTCGGTGACATTGGCCGGCTTCTTGGAATTGTCGAACAGCGTGTTCAGGTTGGCGAGCGTTTGCGCCGCGGCCTTCTGGGCGCTGGCCAGTTGATCGGCATTGGGACCTTGCATCGTATAGATGCAGGTCATAATGATGTTGAGCGCGTTCAGGTTGTTTGCGTCCTTGCCGAGCAGTTCATTGGATGCGTTGATGGCTTCCGGACAGTTGCCGGCCTGCTGGTAGGTGGCCGCAAAAACCTGCAGGCGTACGTTGACGAACTCCGACTGCGGATACTTCTCTTTCCACTGGTTCAGGAGCTCGATGCGCTTGGCGGGCTGAGCCTCTTTGGTGATCGCGTCGTATAAGTCGAACTCCGCGCGGTCTTTCCATTGCGGCTGAGCGGCCTGCCCTCGGGCGGGTTGGCTTCCGAAAAAGGTTGCCGCCAGGGCGATCGTCAAAAGGGTCTTGGTTGTTTTCGCGAGCATTGAAAAATGCCTCCCCAAAGTGAGTCGGTCAAAAGCTGACTGCGCCGTCTGATTCACCGCGGCTCACGCAGCCCGGATGATTGCATGAACGATTTTACTGCAACCGGGAGTATATCCGAATCCCGAGCTTGGCTGCAAGCTTCACGTGCGGCACACTTTACTCCTTGACCCATTAGATGCCCGGAACGCCGAACTTGTTCCCGGCCGTTGCGCATTTTCAGCCCGGTCACGCCCGGAAACCGATATCCTGTGTTGGTGCGCTTTGTCGACCTGGGCGTGATCGTCCTCTACCTTATTGGAATCACCTGGTTCGGATCCCGCTTCCGGGAAAGCCAGAAATCGTTGAAGGACTATTTCCTGGGCGGCCGCAACGCTCCGTGGTGGGCCATCGCCTTCTCTATCGTTTCGGCCGAAACCAGCACGCTTACCGTGATTGGAACCCCGGCGCTCGCCTTTACCGGCAATTTGGGATTCCTGCAGGTGGTGTTGGGCTACCTGCTGGCGCGAATCGTGATCTCCACGCTGTTTCTCCCGGCTTATTTCCGCGGCGAAATGTACACGGCCTACGAGCTGATGCGCATCCGGTTCGGCAAGCGAATCGGTAAGCTGACGGCCGGCACTTTCCTTCTGCTCCGCGCCCTGGCCGAGGGCGTCCGCGTGTTTGCCATCTCCATCGTCATCTCCATCATTCTTGGCACCGGCGAGATGGCTTCGATCGTCGTGATTGTCTGTCTCACGCTTTTCTATACCTTCGAGGGCGGCATGACCGCCGTCATCTGGACTGACGTGATTCAGATGTTCCTCTACGTGGCCGGCGCCATCCTGAGCTTCTTCGTCATCCTCGGACAAATTCCCGGTGGCTGGGCTCATGTCGTCGCAACCGCCGCCCCGCTGGGAAAATTCCAGGTCTTCGATTTCAGCTTCGCGCTCACCCCCGAATACTTCACGCGAACCTACACCTTCTGGGCGGGCGTCGTCGGCGGGCTGTTTCTAACGACGGCCAGCCACGGAACCGAGCAACTGATGGTGCAGCGCTATCTGGCCGCCAGGAACCAGTCCGAGAGCCGCGCCGCGCTGTTTTCAAGCTGGTTTGTGATCCTGTTTCAGTTCACGCTCTTTTTGATTATCGGCGTGTGTCTGTTTGTCTACTACGCCGACCGGAAGTTGACGCCCCCCGCCGTCCGCGACAGCATCTACCCGTCGTTCATCTGGAACTATCTTCCGCACGGCGTCGCCGGACTCGTCATCGCCGCCGTGCTCGCCGCCGCCATGTCCAACCTGAGCGCCGCCCTCAACAGCCTGGCCTCCACAACGATCATGGACTTCTATAAGCCCTTTTCGCCGGACCATCCGGAGTCGCGCTACCTCAAACTGGCCCGATGGGCGACCATCGGCTGGGGCGTCGTGCTGTTCGCCGTGGCTTTGATCGCCCGCCAATGGGGCTCCGTCCTGCAGGCAGGGCTCTCGATCGCCTCCATCCTCTACGGTTCGCTGCTCGGCGTCTTCCTGCTCGGCCTGCTGACCCGCGGCACGGGTGAGGCCGCGGCCATGACGGGCATGATGGCTGGACTGGCCGCCACGCTCTACATACGCTTTTTCACCCCCATCGCCTGGACCTGGTACGTCCTCATCGGCACCGCCGTCACTATGGCCGTGGCGCTGCTCGTTTCTCCGTTCGTCGCTAAATCCGGAAAGGACGCACAAACTTCGTGAGCCACTCACAACCTCCCGTTTCCCAAGCTCACCTTCGGCGTGACCTCGGCCTTTGGGCCGCCGTGGCTATTGTCGTCGGCACCACGATCGGCAGCGGCATTTTTCTCGTGCCCAAGGATATGACCGCCCAGGTCGGCACGCCGTGGATGGTGTTCGCCGTCTGGATTTTTGGCGGAGTTCTATCGCTGTTCGGCGCGCTCACCTACGCTGAAATGGCCGCGGCGATGCCTGGCGCGGGCGGCGAATACGTCTACCTGACCGAAGCCTACGGACCCTTCTGGGGCTTTGTCTTCGGCTGGACGCAATTGTGGGTCGCCAAAAGCGCCTCCATCGCCACGCTCGCCACGGGATTCTACCTCTACCTCGCCAATTTCGTCCCCTCGCTTGCCGCCGTCGCCTTCACCATCCCGCTACCGCTTGGAGAAAACGGCGCCCCGCTTGCTGTGCATAACGGACAGTTGTTCGCTATGGCGGTGATCATGGGCCTTGCCTGGCTGAATTACTACGGGGTGAAAATCGGCGGCAACGTCCAGGTGGCCGTCACCGTCGTGAAAGTCGCCCTGATTGCCGCGATTGTCGTGATTGGACTCGGTTCGTCCCAGGGCAGCGTGGCCAACTTCTCTTCGTCCACTCCCGCCGCCGGCGGAATGACCGGCTTTTTCGCCGCCCTGGTCGCGGCGCTTTGGGCATACGACGGGTGGAACAACGTCAGCATGGTTTCGTCGGAAATTCGCAATCCCTCGCGGAATCTCCCGATTGCATTGATTGGCGGGATGTTGCTGATTGTTGCCGTCTACCTGGCGGCCAATGCCGCCTACTTCCACGTGCTCTCCGCCGCCGACGTGGCCACCCACGACCGCGTGGCGGGCGAGATGATGCTGCGTATCTTCGGCGAACGCGGCGCGGGCGCGGTCAGTGTCGCGGCCATGATCTCGATTTTCGCCGCCCTCAACGGGTCGATTCTCACCGGTTCCCGCGTGCCGTACGCCATGGCTCGCGACGGCCTCTTTTTCCGGGCCGTCGGCACCGTCCATCCCAAGCATCACACTCCGGCCGTGTCGATCATCGCGGTGAGCGCCTGGGGCGCCGTCCTGCTGTTGAGCGGTCAGTATGACAATCTCTACCGTTTGGTCATCTTTTCGAGTTGGATTCTGTACGGCCTGGCCACCGCCGCGGTGATCGTTTTACGGAAGAAAAGACCCGATTTAGAACGGCCTTATCGGGTAGTCGGGTACCCGTGGGTACCGCTTTTGTTTGTCGCGGTGGCTGGAATGCTGCTGGTTTCCACATTTCTGAAATCGCCGCGCGAATCTGTCATGGGTTTGCTTTTAATTGTTGCGGGAATCCCATTTTATTATTACTGGAAACGCCGGGCTCAACCCGCAGATTCCGGTGAGGCGCGGGACTCGCTCGAAGGACACGACTCTGGCAGTTGAGCCCGACCTGTTCCGTTTTCAGAACGAGGCCCTTGAAAACTTTCCTGAAAAAAGGTAAAACTGCAAGTGCGGAATCCACCCTTAGCTACCGATGTTCTCTTTTCAGAACGAAGGCTGGATTTCCCCAGACTGAGAGCCCGGAGATGAACATGGACGTTAGCAAAATGCTGGCGGAATTACGTCAGGAACGCCTGGCGATTGAAGAAGCGATTGTCACCCTGGAGCGGCTCGCGCAAGGACGCGGGAAGCGCCGCGGTCGTCCGCCGGCCTGGATGACCGAACTCAAAAAGAAGGAAAAAAGCCCGGGACGCAAATCGGCCACCACCAAGTCGGGCGGCGCAGACTAAGCCTCGTCAGGCCGTAAATGGCGCGGATTTCTGAACGACAGGGCGGATATTGTCCGCTCCGCCCTGCCCGTAGAGCTCAGTACAACAGATACGGGCCGCGGGCTGCCACGAACGCCTGAATCTGTTGTTCGGTGCCGCTGACCGTTGTCCGCGGGTCCTCACCCGCCTCCATCGCCGCCATTACGGCGCGGTTTCCAATCAGGCGCCGGTTCGCCTCCACGTCGATCTTTCCCGGATAAAGCTTCCGTAAGGCCCACACGATCTCCAGGCCGAAGCGCACGCTGTCGAACTCCTCGCGTCCGGTAATCACGAAACGCACGCCCTCGATTTCTTTGCCGGCGAAATTCGAAGTAGTGGGGCGGAACCGCGTGGCATACACGCGAACGCCGGGAATCTGCCGCGCGTTCAGGCTCCGCGCCAGTTCACGCCCGCGAATCCAATCCGCGCCCACCTGCTCGAACGGGGCTTCGGTGCCGCGTCCCACCGAGTAGTTCTTCGAGTATTCGATCATGGCCACGCCCGGGTAGAGCAGCGCGGCGCTCAAGCTGCGCATGTTCGGCGAGGGATCCACCCAGGTCTGCGTGATGGAGTCGAACCAGTCCCCGCGCTGCCATCCTTCCATCTTCACCACTTTCAAATCCGCGCCCAGTTTCCGCTCGCCGTTCATCATGCGCGCCAATTCGCCGAACGTCATCCCGTGGCGGAGCGGCATTTCGAAACAGCCGACAAAGCTCTCGAATTCGCGCTCGATCACCGGACCTTCGACGTGCGTTCCGGTGATGGGGTTCGGGCGGTCGAGCACGACGAATTCGCGCCTGTTCCGCGCCGCTTCCTCGAGCGTGTAAAGCAGCGTGCACGAATAGGTGTAGAAACGCGCGCCGACGTCCTGAATGTCGAACACGAGCGTATCCACGCCGGCCATCATTTCAGGCGTCGGACGGCGGGTCTTCTCGTTGTACAGGCTCACGATGGGGACGCCGGTGGCGGCGTCGGCCGAATTGGCGATCTTTTCGTCGTCCCGCGTCCCGGCGATGCCGTGTTCGGGCGTGAATACGGCGGTCACGTTGACGCCCGCCGCTTTCATCGCGTCGAGCGTGCGCCTGCCGTCGAGCAACCTGCCCGTGTGATTGGTGATCAGCCCGACCCGCTTGCCCTTTAGTTCCGCGAACCCGCGGGCCGCCATCACATCCACGCCATTCCTGACTTCCACCGCGCGCCCGGCTGTCCGCCTCACGCCCGCGCCGGTGAGCGTCTCGTTGTAGCCGGTGAGGATTGTGCCGGGAGCGTCGATGCCGAGCGCGCCCGCGGCGATGGTGGCCACGCGCCCGCGCAGTCCGGTGATGCTCTTGCCGCCTCTGGGATGAACGCTATTGGCCAGCAGAATGACGTAGGACCGGGTCGAAGGGTCGATCCAGATCGAGGTTCCGGTGAACCCGGTGTGACCGAAGGAGCCGATGGGGAACAGTTCGCCGCGGTTGGACGAATACGGCGAGTCGATGTCCCAACCGAAGCCGCGCAGGATGGGCTGGTCGGCGGGGGTTTGCGGCGTGGTGAACTTGCGGATGGACAGGGGGCTGAACACGCGCGTGCCGTCGAGTTCGCCGCCGTTGATCATCATCTGCGCGAAGCGCGACAGGTCCGCCGCGGTGGTGAACAGTCCGGCGTGCCCGGCGATGCCGCCCATGGCGCGCGCGGTGGGATCGTGGACGACGCCGCGCAGCGGTTTGCCAGCGTCGAGTTCGGTGGGCGCGATGCGCGGCAGCCACTCCGCCGGCGGATTGAACCTCGAATCGTTCATCCCGAGCGGCAGAAAGACCTTCTCGCGGACGTAATCGGCGAGCGTTTGGCCGGTGATTCGCCGCACCATTTCGCCCAGCAGGATGAAATTGATGTCGCTGTAGACGAATCGGGCTCCGGGCGGATTGGCGGGCTTATCGGCGAGCGCCAGCCGGATTCCCGTATCGTACCCGCGCCAGGCGGGCGGCATGTCAAGATCCGGGCGCAGGCCCGAGAAATGCGTCAGCAGGTCGCGCACCGTGATCTCGCTTTTCCCGCCCTGAAACTCCGGCAGGTATTGCGTCACACGGTCGTTGGTCCGCACCTTGCCTTCTTCGACCAGCCGCATCATCGCCGAAGACGTGGCGATGACTTTGGTCAGCGAAGCGGCGTCGAACACCGTGTCGAGGCTCATCGGCTCGCGCTCGGGCACCAGGGCGCGGGAACCGTACGCCTTCTGATACACCACCGCGCCGTTATGCCCCACCAGGAGCACCGCGCCCGGGATCAGGCCATCGGACACCGCCTTGCCGATCACCGCGTCGAGTGCCGGACCCCCGGAAAACGTCTGCGCCGCCGCCAGCGCCGTCCAAAGAAAAATCCCGATGATTTTCATGAGAATTTCTGAGCGATTCCTTCGAGCATCATCGCCAGGTCGAAATCCTGCATCGTGATTCCGCCCGCATCGTGGGTGGTGAGGTTGACGACGACGCGGTTGTAGACGTTCAGCCACTCCGGGTGGTGATTCATCTTGTCGATCGGCGCGGCGGCGGTGGTCATGAACCGGAACGCCTGATTGAAGTCCGCAAAGTGATACTCGCGATGCAGCTTGCCTTGCTCGAGCGTCCAGCCTGGCAGTTGCGCCAGCAGACTCTGCACGTCGGAATCGCTCATTTTTTCCATTTGCGGCTCCTCGGGCCGGCTGACACTTAAGCCCGGCCAACTTTCCACTTTATCAACCCGCCCGGCCGAAGCCGCACTCGAGCGCCATCAACGTGACGTCGTCGTACTGCGGCGCATCGTCGGTGAGAATCAGGCGGACGAGCGAATCAACCACCGCCCCGGCTCCATGCGCCCGTTCCCGGACCACGTGCTCGACCAGGCGCTCTTCGCCGAACTCATCATCGCCCACCGGAGCCTCGATGACTCCGTCGGAAAACACAACCAGCAGGTCGCCCGGGTCGAGCGCCGTAACGCCGGCTTCGAAGCGTACCTCGGGAAACGCCCCCACCACCGTGCCGGTGGGCGGCAGCCGTTCCACCCCGCCGCCGGCGCGCGCCAGCACCGGTTCAGGATGCCCGCAGTTCACATAGCGCAGTTTCCGGCCGTTCTCCTCATAGATGCCGAAGAACAGCGTGGCGAAGTGCTCCGGGCGGGTCGAGCGATAGAACAGCCGGTTCACCCGGCTGAGGAACTCGGCCGGATCGAGCGCAGAATCCCACTCGGCGCGGATCGTGGCCTGAAGATTAGCCATCATCAGCGCCGAGCCGACGCCTTTTCCGCACACGTCGGCGAGCACGAACACGCCGCCGGCGTCATTGCCCTCGAGCACGTCGTAGAGGTCGCCGCCCACGTCGCGCGCCGGACGGCACACACACTCGCAGGCGAGGCTGCCCCACCGTTGCCGGGGATTGGGCAGCAGCCGCTGTTGAACGTCGCGCGCGATCTCGCGTTCGCCGCGCTCCCGCAATTGCGCCCGCTTCTGTTCGCGGCCCCGTTCGATGTGCTTTCCGACTATCGCCACCAGCCGCTCGTTGTCCCAGGGCTTGGTGACGAAATCGCAGGCGCCGCGCTGCATGGCCTCGACTGCCAACTCGACCGTGCTCCACGCCGTCATCACGATCACCGGCAGGTACGGGTCGAGTTGCCGTAACTCCCCGAGCAGGTTCAGCCCCTCTTCGCCCGAGGTCGTATCGCGGGCATAGTTCATGTCGAGCAGCACCAGGTCGTGCCCGCCGGACCGCGCGCGCGTCATCAGTTCCTGCGGCGATTCGGCTACGTCCACGCGGTGCCCGGCGCTTTTGAGAAGCAGCCGGATGGCCTCGCAGATGTGCGGCTGATCGTCGCCCACCAGGACATGCGATGAAGAGGACACCTCTTTTAGCCTAACCTGCCCGCCCTAGCCGGAATCAGCTCTTCAATTCCTCGGCGATTTCAGCAGCCGCCTGCCGCGCCGCCTCGACGGCTCCGATTTCGAAGCTGATGGCGCCGACGCGCGCGTGTCCGCCGCCGCCATAGCGTTCGCAGATCGTCGCCAGGTTGTGCTTGATGCCTTCGTCCGGCACCCACGGATTCGAGCCCACCGAAACCTTGGTCCGGAAGCTCGACAGGCTGACCGAGACCGTGTACTTCGATTCCGGGTGCAGATAGTAGGGGATGAACTTGTTGTAGCCTTCGAGATCGTGCCCGATCAGGTCGAAGTACACCACCCCGCGGTCGCACGTCGATTGCTGCCGGATGATGTCCACCGAGCGCAGATGGCGTTCGTAGAGGACGTCATATGCCGCCGCCACCTGAGGATCGCGAATGATCTGGTCAAGCGGCTTTTCCCGCATCAGCCGGATGATGTGCTGCACCAGTTCCGAGCCCTTCACGCCTTCAATCACCAGCGTCAACTGAGTGGCGGGCGCCCGCAGCTCCACCGCCTCCTGCGGGTCTTTGTACTGCGCGCCGTCGACGATTTCCGCCCAGTGGACCAGGTTCTCGAGGTCCGGCGCATCAAAGCCCCAGCGCTCTCTCACCGTCGACGCGATAAATCGCGTGCACGACTTGAAACTCGGGTCGAAGAGCTTGCGTCCGCTGGTGTCGCGCCTGAAGTGCTCGGCGTCCTCGGGCGAGAGAAACGCGCTCTGGTGATGGTCGAACCACCAGGTCAGCCGCGGATTGGGCGAGTACTTGAAGTCGACGATAGCGTTCTCGTCGCCGTCAAAAAGGCTGTCTTCGAACAGTTGTGACGCTTTGTGCGCCATGCCCGTGAAAACGAACTCCGCGTCGGGGTGAAACGAGCCTTGGAGGAACCGGCTGAAGAACGCCGCCGAAGCCGCGCCGTCGAAACAATGATCGTGATAGAGGATTCGCACCCGCATGTCGTTAAGAGGTTGACCGGAAAACCTTCAAGCTTCTCGCAGTTTGGCATCGAAATGCAAGTCGATTTGCTTCTTGACATCGGCGACGCGCGTACTCACCATTGAAAAATGCTGAAATTTGGAATCGGGATGCTGCTGGCGGCACTTCCCTGGTGCGCCTTCGCGCAGCCTCGAGAGCTCACCACTGCCGACGCGGAGGCATTCCTCGACGGACTCCTGCCGCTGCAGCTCGAGCGCGACGACATTGCCGGCGCCGTGGTCGCCATCGTGAAGGACGGGCGGGTGCTGCTCGCCAAAGGCTACGGCTACGCCAACGTCGCCGGCAAAACGCCCGTATCGCCCGATTCCACGCTCTTCCGCCCGGGCTCGATTTCGAAGCTTTTCGTCTGGACCAGCGTCATGCAGCAGGTCGAACAGGGAAAGCTCGACCTCGACCGGGACGTGAACGACTATCTCGATTTCCGCATCCCCGCTCCCTTCGGCAAGCCGCTCACGCTCCGCCACATCATGACCCACACCTCGGGCTTTGAGGAAACCGTGCGCGAACTGTTCGTCTCAAACGAGCAGCGCCTGATGCCGCTCGACGTCTATCTCAAAACTCATCTGCCGAAACAGATCTTCGCGCCGGGTACGACGCCTGCCTACTCCAACTACGCGACGTCGCTCGCCGGCTACATCGTGCAGCGGATCTCCGGCGAACCATTCGAACAGTACATCGAGCGGCACATCTTTCAGCCCCTCGGCATGACCCGGTGCACGTTCCGCCAGCCCTTGCCCGAGGCGCTTGTGCCGCTCATGTCGGCCGGCTACAAGGTGGCCTCGGCGCCCGCCAAGACCTTCGAGTTCGTCGCCGCGGTGCCCGCCGGCAGCAGTTCGGTGAATGCAGCCGGCATGGCCCGCTTCATGCTCGCGCACCTCAACGGCGGCGAATTCGAGGGCGCGCGCATTCTGAAGCCCGAGACTATCCGGCTCATGCACGCGCGGCAGTTCGGGCTGCATCCTCAGATGAACGCCATGGCTCTGGGCTTCTACGAAGAATCGCGCAATGGCCATCGCGTGATCGGTCACGGGGGCGACACCGGATGGTTCCACAGCGACCTCCACCTGGTCCCCGATCTTGGACTCGGCTTCTTCGTCAGCTACAACAGCGCCGGACAATCGGCGGTCGCGCCGCGCCAGGTGCTCTGGCAAAAGTTCTTTGACCGGTATTGGCCGCCGGCGGCGCTTGCGCCCCCGCTCGCATCCTCAAGGACCAGCGCTGAAGCCGTCGCCGGCCACTATCTGGCGAGCCGCCGCCCCGAGACCACCGTCGTGTCTCTCCTCAACGCCGTCTCACAGCAGGAGGTCAACGCGAACAGCGACGGCACCCTGTCCTTTGACGGTGCGCGAAAGCCGAGCGGCGCCGCACGCAAGTTTCGCGAAGTGGCCCCCATGCTCTTCGAGGACGAGGAGGGAACCTCGCGCCTCGCTTTCAAGAAGAGCGCTTCCGGCCAGTGGACCGCCGCCACATCCTTCCCCGCCATCATGCTCGAACACTCCTCCGGCGCGCGCAATCAGACCTTCAACCTGCTGTTGCTCGCTTTTGCCGGCATCGTGCTCGTTCCGACGCTCCTGCTGTGGCCGGTCGCCGCGCTCGCGCGCTGGCACTACGGGCAACGCCTGGGCCTGGTTGGATACGAGCCCACTCGGTGGGCAGGACGGCTCGCCGCGCTTTGCTACCTGCTGGCGCTACTCGCCATCGCCTACATCGGATTTCGCGCCCAGGATATCGGACTGCTTGGTCCGCCGCTCGACCCGGCTTTGCGCCTAGCCCAGGTCTTTGCCCTGCTCGGCGTGCTGCTCACCCTCGTCGCTCTGTTCCACGCCTTCCGGACCGTCCGGAAGCCGGTGTGGTGGTGGACCCGCGTGCACGAGTGCCTGATGGCTGCAGGACTGCTCGCCATCAGCTGGTTTGTGATCTATTGGCGTCTGCTGACGCCAAGCCTGAGGTACTGACCGGTTTTACCCGATGGCCGCCGCGCGCAGCGACATCAGCTTCTCGACGTGTTTGGCCAGGATGTCGCACTCCAGGTTGACGCGATCGCCCGGCTTGTAGCCGCCCAGGCACGTCATTTCGACGGTGTGCGGAATGATGGTGATGCCGAGCACGTCCCGTTCGAGCGTGGCGATGGTCAGGCTGATGCCGTCGATGGCGATCGATCCCTTGTAGACGAGAAAGCGGTCGAGTTCGGCCGGAACGCGGATCTTGAGCCACCAGTTCTCGCCGCCGATGGGTTCGAACGAAATCAGCTCGCCCGTCCCGTCCACGTGACCCTGCACGATGTGCCCGCTCAAACGTCCGTTGGCCGCCAGCGGACGCTCGAGGTTCACGCGGCTTCCGGCGCCGAGAGCGCCCAGATTCGTGCGGGCCAGCGTCTCGGGCGCCAGGTCCGCCGAGAACGACTGTCCGTCGAGCGCCAGCGCCGTCAGGCAAACGCCGTTCACCGCGATGCTCGATCCTTCCCGAGCGTCCTCGAGAACGAGCTTGCAGCCGATGCGGAGCCGCGCTCCGCCGCCCGCCTGCGGCGCAATCGAAAGCACCGAGCCGACTTCTTCAACGATTCCGGTAAACATTTTTCAGACTTCCTTTTCGATCCAGGCTTCGACGGCGAACTCGTCCGGCGGGATCGGATGCAGCTTGACATCGTGAAAGCGGATGGCGTCCTTGCGCCTTTTCCGGCCCGCTCCTCCGGCCACCGGCAGCGACTCCATGCCGCCCAGAATTTTCGGTGCGTAGTAAAAGAAGATCTTGTCCACCACGCCCGATTCGAGCGCTGACCAGTTCACGCGGCTCCCGGCTTCAATCATCAGGGACAGATAGCGCTCGCGCGCCAGCCAGTCCACCACCTGCGCGATATCGGTGCGCCCGCCCTTGCCGTCGCAGATCAGCACCCGCGCCCCGCGCTCCTCGAGGGCTTTTCGCCGCGCTTCCGGCGCAGCCGAAGTGCAAACCACCAGAACGTCGCTCGAACAGGTCTCGATCAGCCGGGAAGCGGGCGAAAGCCGCAGCTGAGAGTCGAGCACGATGCGCAAAAGCGGGCGGCTCCGCTCCATTCCGCTGCGGTCGTTGAGCATCGGATCGTCGCCAAGCACCGTGCCGATCCCGGTGAGAATCGCATCCGCTCCATGCCGCAACTGCTGGACGTGGCGTCGCGCGGTTTCGCTCGTAATCCAGCCCCGGTTGTCCTCGGGCGCCGCGATCTTGCCGTCGAGCGTCACCGCCGACTTCAGCATCACCAGCGGACGCGCGTGCCTCATGAAGTACACGTAGGCCTCGTTCAGCCGGACTGCCGCGCCCGCGTACTCCGGCGTCATTTCCACTTCGATGCCCGCCGCGCGCAACTGCCGCAGTCCTTCGCCGGAAACGCGGGGGTTGGGATCCTCCATCGCCGCGACGACATTCCGAATGCCCGCCGCGATCAGCGCGCTCGTGCACGGCGGCGTGCGGCCCTGATGCGAACAGGGTTCGAGCGTCACATAGAGCGTGGCGCCGCGCGCGCGTTCTCCCGCCTGCTCGAGGGCCAGGATCTCGGCGTGCTTCACGCCCGACCAGGTGTGGAATCCGCGCCCCACCACCACACCGTCGTTCACCACCACCGCGCCGACCGCCGGATTCGGACTCGTCAGCCCCAGCCCTTCCCGGGCCAGTTCGAGCGCCTGCTCCATGTAGGTTGGGTTCATTTTTCGAAAAGGGATTCGATGAAGTCTTCGGCGTCGAACGGCAACAGATCTTCAGCCTTCTCGCCGACGCCGATGTAGCGAATCGGCAGGTTCAACTCGCGCGCGATAGCCACCACCACGCCGCCTTTCGCCGTCCCGTCGAGCTTGGTGAGAACGATGCCGGTCACGCCGCTCGTCTCGGTGAATTTGCGCGCCTGTTCGAGCCCGTTCTGCCCGGTGGTGGCGTCGAGCACCAGCCACACCTCGTGCGGCGATCCCGGGATCACCCGCTCCGCGGTGCGCTTCATTTTTTCGAGCTCAGCCATCAGATTGTCTTTGGTGTGCAGCCGTCCGGCGGTATCGACAATCACGTAATCCGTCTTGCGCGATTTAGCCGACTGCAACGCGTCGAACATCACCGCGCTCGGGTCGGCGCCCGATTTTTGCCGCACCACGTCGGTGGACGTGCGCTGTCCCCAAACTTCGAGCTGTTCGATGGCGGCTGCGCGAAAAGTATCGGCCGCGCAGAGCAGCACGCTCCGCCCCTCGCTCTTGAAGCGCTGCGTGAGCTTGCCGATGGTGGTGGTCTTGCCCGAGCCGTTTACGCCGACAATCATGATCACGGCCGGCGGTTCGTCCACGTGGGCCAGCGGACGGTCGGTGGCTTCAAGCACTTCGAGCAGATGCTCGCGGATGAGCGACTTCAACTCGCCCGCGTCGTTGATCAGCTTGCGGTCCACCCGCTGACGGATGCGCTCCAGAATCTCGGTGGCCGTCTTCACGCCCACATCGGCCGTGATCAGCGTGTACTCGAGCTCCTCGAGCAGGTCGGCGTCGATTTCCTTGCGGCCGGAAACCAGGTCCTCGACGCGCTCGACAAGGCCGGCGCGCGTCTTTTGAATGCCGGCTTTCAGCCGTTCGAGCAGGTTCGACTCGGGCTCCGCCGAGCCGAAAAGGGATTGGATGGCCATCTAAACTACTAGGTTAGCAGCCCTGCCGCCTAACCTCGGAACGCGACCGCAATCCCGATGAGCACCCGCGCCAGCGCCGGCGGTGGACCGTCTGCCTGCTCGATGGCTCTCGTGACGCTCATGAAACGCGCCATCGGGCAGGTCAACTCGCCGAGGCTCCAGCTGGCCAGCACGCAGCCCGTGACCACCGCCGCGATTCTCCAATGCCGTTTCACATCCTGATGGACGGTGAAGGCGGCGATTGGTTAGGCGAGCGCCTCCCGCAGATCGCTTTCAAAGCGCCGTAGCTTTTCGATGTCCCCGGCCGCCGCCCGTTGCTCGAAGCCGCCCCGCGCGATGAACCATGCTTCCGCTCCGCGCCACTGCACAGCCGCGAACCCGTGTTCGGTTCCGAGACCTGCTGCGCCGATATTGCCGAATCCGTCGTCGCGCCGCTCGACCAGGGCCACAAATCCGTCCCGTTCAAAAATGAAGTGCCGGTCGAATCCGTCCACCGGCAGCAGGGAAATGCCGGCAGCCGCCAGGCGCTCGAGTTTGGCCTCGATCATACTTCGAGGATCACCGGCATGATGAGCGGCCGGCGCGAGGTTTGCTTGGTGAGAAAGCGCTTCAGGTCGGCGCGGATCTTCTCCTGCATCACGCCCCAATCGGTGCGCTCTTCGGCGCTCGAGGTTTCGAGCGTGCGCGCCACCACCAGGCGCGCCTCGGTGAGCAGTTCGGTCCGCTCGTCGAACGAAACGAACCCGCGGCTCACAATCTCGGGCAGCGTTTCGCTCTTGCCGGTGTGCTTGTTGATGGCGATGATGGGCAGCACAAAGCCGTCCTCGGACAGATGCCGGCGATCGCGGATCACGATGTCTTCCACAACGTCGTCGAGCGATCCGCTGTCGATGCAGACCCGCCCGATGGTGACCCGCTCGCCTTTGCGAGCGCCGTAAGCGTCGATTTCGAGCGTGTCGCCGGTCTCGAGGACGAACGTTTCGTCGAGCCCGGAGTGCCGCAGATGCTGGGCGAGAGCGGCATGCTTCGTCAGCTGGCGGAACTCGCCGTGCACCGGCATGAAATACCGCGGCCGCACCAGGTTGAGGACCAGGTTCAACTCTTCCCGGCTCGCGTGTCCGGAGACGTGCACCGGAGGATTCATCGAACCGTACACCGTGTCCACGCCGCGCCTGGCCAGGTGGTTGATCATCCGGTAGATCGGTTTTTCGTTGCCGGGGATGATGCGCGCGCTCAACACCACCGTGTCGCCCGGGTTGAGCGACAGGTGCTTGTGATTATCCACCGCAACCCGCGCCATGGCCGACATCGGTTCGCCCTGCGTTCCGCTCACCACCACGCAGGTCTTGCTCGGCTGCGCGCTTTGAATGTCCTGCGGCCGCAGCAGGATGTTGTCGGGAATGTGCAGATGGCCGAGATCGTGGGCGATTTCCGTGGTCGACAGCATGCTTCGCCCGAGAAACGCCACTTTCCGCCCATATTCGGCGGCGAGGTCGAGGATCTGCTGCAGCCGGTGAACGGACGAGCTGAAGCAGGAAATAACCAGGCGCCGCTCGGTGCGGACGAACAGGTCCTCGAGGCGAGGGCGAACCGCGCGCTCGCTTTCGGTGTAGCCGGGGCGGTCGACGTTGGTCGAGTCCGACATCAGCAGCAGCACACCCTGCTTTCCGTACTCGGCAAAGGTGTGCAGGTCGAACAGATCGTTGTCGGTGGGTGTCGGGTCCACCTTGAAATCGCCGGTGTGCATCACCACGCCGAGCGGCGTCTGAATCGCCAGCGCGACGCAACTGACGATCGAGTGGGTCACATTGATGAACTCGATGGTGAAGCAGCCGACGCTGATCTTCTGCCGCGGCTTGACTGCAATCAGCTTCGACTCTTTGAGCATGTCGTGCTCTTCGAGCCTCCGCTCGACCAGCGCCAGCGTGAACTGCGTGCCGTACACCGGGATCTGCATTTGCGACAAAAGGAACGGAACCGCGCCGATATGATCCTCGTGGCCATGCGTGAGGATCAGCGCGCGCACTTTCTCCCGGTTCTGTTCGAGATAGGTGAAATCCGGTGTGACGATGTCGACGCCGAGCAGTTCGGCTTCCGGGAACATCATTCCGGCGTCAAGGACGATGATGTCGTCGCCGCACCGGAGCGCCATGGAGTTCATTCCGAACTCGCCCAGGCCGCCGAGCGGGATGACTTGGAGCTTCGAGTCGTTCAATGAATCAGATTATCAGATCAGGTGCCGGGGCGAATTTCCCGGCCGAGTGCTGCCATACTAGGGAAATCCAAATGGCGCACGACCCGGAACCGAGATTGCCGCGTTGGCAATATGCCCTCGCCGCCATTGCCGCCGGAGTCGCCGGGGGTCTGCTCAACGTACCGGATTTCGAAGTGCTGAGCGGCGCTCACATGCTGCTGGGCGGTTTTGCCGGAATCGCGGTGACGATCGCTATCGGTCCCGGATACGGGGTTTTGGCCGCGGCACTGGCCGCGAGCCCGACGCTTCGCTGGGGCACGCCGGCCGCTGTGCTGTTGTACTCGGCCGAGGCGCTCGCCGTCGGGTGGTTCGCCCGCCGGTGGCGCCCCCTTGTGGTCGACATGCTGTTCTGGGCACTCTTCGGCCTGCCGTTCTCGTTCCTGGTTTACGGAGTCCTGCTCGAACAGGCCTCCGCCAACGTGCTCAGCATCGCGTTGAAGAACCCGCTGAATGGCTTGCTGAACGTGGCCCTGGCCGAACTGCTGCTCTCGCTTCCGCGGGTCCGCAACTGGCGCGTCTGGCGCCGCCTTCCGCTCGACCAGCATACGACCCTGCGGTCGCGGATCGCTCATTCTTTCGTTCTGGTGGCCCTGCTCCCTCTGCTATTGCTCGACACCGCGCTCGAACGCATCTCGTCCAGCCATTTGCAGGCCGAAACCCGGCTTCATTTGCGGGAAGCGGCCCTGGCCACCGCCGAGCGGGTGAATGACGCTGTGGCCTTCCATCACCGGGCTCTCATTCAACTCGCCACCGGACGGGTCGAGTCCTCCTGCGCCGCTCTCATCGCTTTCCACCGCATCTACCCTGGTTTCATTTCGCTCAATATCGCCGGCCCGGCCGGCACGGTGGTTTGCTCGAGCCCGGCCGGCGCCGCCATCACCGGCACTCCTCTTTTGGAGCGAACGGTGTCCACCGGCCGGCCGCAGTTGTCCGATGCCTCTTCCACCCCTGGCGGCGGCGGCCCACGCATCGTCCTCACCGCGCCCTTCGATGACCAGGGACAGGTCAAGGCCGTCCTGATCGCCACGCTCCGCCTCGGCGAGTTCGCCCGCTTTGAACCGGGCACTCCCGCGCTCGCCGACACGCAGTGGATGCTGCTCGACGCCCACGACACGGTGCTCTACGCGAGCGCCGGGGCGCGACATCGGCCGGCCGAGCGGATTACCGATGCCGAGTTTCTGAAAGGCATCCGGTCCGCCGGTACGTTCGAGATCACCGCTCCCGGGGCATCCTCCCGGGCGCCCCGTGAATATCTCCTGATCAGCCAGGCCGAGACGCAGCAGGGCTGGCGAGTGGCGGTTCAGTATCCGCTGCAGAACATCCGCAGGAATGCGCAGATCTACCTCGTCATCACGCTGGCTCTCATGCTGCTTGCGCTCGCCATGGCCGTGGCGTTCGCGCGCCTGATTACCGAGTACCTCAGTGAGCCGCTCGAACGCCTGGTACAACGCGTGCGTTCCATTTCGCTCGACGCCACCGCAGGCACGGAAGGGCCGATTCTCGGCGCGCCTGCCGAAGTGGCTCAATTGGTGGCCGGATTCGACGATATGGCCGCACGGCTGCGCGAGTCCTACCGCAAACTCGAAGACACGCTTCGTGAGCGCGACCACCTCAACGGGCTGCTTCACGAGTTGCTCGAGGATCTCGATCGCAAGGTCCGCGAGCGAACCGCCGAACTGGCCGACGCGAAGGTCCGTGCCGAACAGGCGAATGAGGCCAAAAGCCAGTTTCTGGCCAACATGAGCCACGAAATCCGCACCCCCATGAACGGCGTCATCGGGATGATGCAGATGACTCTCGACACCGAACTCGCCCCCGAACAGCGCGATTACATCGCCATGGCCCGGCAGTCCGCCGAGGAGCTGCTCGGCGTTTTGAACGAAATCCTCGATTTCTCCAAAATCGAGGCCGGCCGCATGGACCTTCACCCCGTCCTGTTCTCGCCCGCCGATGTGGTCCGCAGTTGCGTTTTCAATATCGAGGCGCTGGCCCGGCGGAAAGCCCTGACCCTTTACACCAGCATCGACCCCCGCATCCCGCCCCAGGTAATGGGCGACGCGCTGCGCATCCGCCAGGTGCTGCTGAATCTTCTCAACAATGCGTTGAAGTTCACGCCCAGCGGAAGCGTGACCTGCGAAGCGAAACTCGAGCGCGACGACGGGTCGGTTGCCGAGGTGAAGTTCTCCGTATCCGACTCCGGCATCGGAATCCCGCCGGAGCAACTGGCCTACATCTTCGACGCCTTCCGCCAGGGCGACGGATCCACTACGCGTAAGTACGGCGGGACCGGACTCGGTCTCGCCATCTGCTCGAGCCTGGTCCGGCTCATGGGCGGGCGCCTGTCGGTTGAAAGCGAGCCCGGCAAGGGCAGCACCTTCCATTTCGTCGTTCCGCTGGCTCGCGAAGCTGAATCCTTGAAGCCGAACGTGCCCGCTCCGGAAACGCTCGTCCCGCGGCCTTTGCCCGCCCGCGGCATTCGCGTGCTGCTGGTTGAGGATAACCACGTAAACCAGCGGGTGGCCAGCCGTCTGCTCGAAAAAGCCGGGCACACGGTCACCGTCGCTGGCAATGGAGTCGAAGCCATCGAGCGATGGCGCGCCGGCTGCGACCTGGTTCTCATGGACATTCAGATGCCTGAAATGGACGGCATCGAAGCCACCCAGCTCATCCGCGGCTTCGAACGAGCGGAAGGCCGCGAACCCGTTCCCATCGTCGCCATGACCGCTCACGCCATGGCGGGCGACCGCGAACGCTGCCTGGCGGCCGGCATGGACTCTTATCTCACCAAGCCCATCGATTTCAACGCCCTGCTTGCGGTCATCGATTCCTTCGTCCGGGGCGCGCTCCGCTCCTGATTAAAGTTCTTCCCCGCCACGGACGATTACGCCTTGGGAAAGCCGTGCCTACCTACATCGAATACGTTCACGCCCGGCCGGAGTTCGATGAGATCCTCTCTAAACTCTCGGCTGCCAACCATTTCACAGCCGCTGACCTCGAGGCCAATCGCCGTGGCCAGATCGGCACCGACCAGTTTCGCTACCATCTGCGCGAGGCGCTGCTCGGTCCCGTGCTGGTTTTGCTCGGCTGCGTCGGGTTTTCCTTCCTGGTCCGGATTGCTTTTGCCGGCTACGTCGAGAAGACTAATATCTTCAGCTTCATGGGCAAGCTGCTCGGTTATCTACTGCTGTTTGAGTTCGACAGGTTTTACAAGCTTTACCTGTATACCGCCGGTGAGCGGCTCCCGATGATCGTTACCGCCTTTGTCGTCACGGCGCCGATGTTTTCATACAAGAAACTGCGCCACCTCCCGTTTCGCCTGTTGATGGAGATTTTCAAGGGCACGGTAAAACGTGTCGAAGGCCTGACCTTTACGTCGAGCGAGGAGGTCAAGGCGCCGGGCCGCGCCGGCAAGCAGGGCGAAACGATTACCAAGTACTACTACGTGGTCGGCGACTTGAAACTCCTGGTTTCGGCCGAAGGGCACAACGCGCTCTCGATGGGGCTCAAGTACCGCGTTTACTACCTGCCCTTTTCGAGAACCTTGCTCAGCATCGAGCCGATGCTCGGTTGAGAACTCTCCAGTTCCGCGGCCAACCTCGCCGGATTCTCAAAGCGCACCGCTTGAAGCCCGGCTGCGCACCCGCCCGCAACATTGTGCTCGCGGTCGTCGAGAAACATCGCATTCGGCGGGTCGACGCCGAGCCCCGCGCAGCATTCGAGGTAAATCGCCGCGTCCGGTTTCACCGTGCGTTGTTCGTAGCTGAGCGTCACGTGGTCGAAGCGGTGGAAGAACCCTGCCGCGCGCAGGTGCTCGCCCAGGTCCCGCGGCAGGTTTGAAATCAGGCCGATCCGGAGCCCGGCCTTCCGCAGCGCGTCGATCCAGCCGAGCATCACTCGATCCGTGTCCAGCCAGAAATCCACGTCGCGGCGCCGGAACTCTTCCACCTGCGCCGCGGTGTAGCTCCGTCCGGCATCGGTTGCCAATCGCGCCCAGTAGCCCGCCGGTTCGAAATCGCCCCGGTCGTATTCCACCCGGTGCCGCCAGTAGAGTTCGAGAAAGCGCTCGCGCTCGAGCCCGCAAAGCTCCGCAAGGGCGTCAATCTTGGAATCGGACGGGTGGAAGCACAATACGCCGCCGTAGTCGAAAATCACCGCTTGGAGCAAGCTAACGGGCTCCGTCCGTCACCTGAGGCTCGCGGCGCGTGCGCACCTCGCGCACCGCGTAGATCCGCCGCCCCTGGCTCTCGAAATAGGTCCGGATCAGGACCTCGCCCAGCAAGCCGGTGCAGAACATCATGATGCCGGTCACCAGCAGCAGTCCGCCCGCCACCATCAGCGGACCGTGATCAGCGAACACATCGCGCCGGGTGAAAAGCTTGTAAACGGCGATGTAGAACATGATCGCGCTGCCGAGCACCGTACCGCCGAGCCCCAGCGCGCCGAAGAAGTGCATCGGGCGCGTGAAGTAGCGGAGCAGGAACCGGATGGTGATGATGTCGAACAGCACGTGCAGCGTGCGTCCAAGCCCGTAGTGCGACGCACCTGCCGCGCGCGGCGAATTGCGGATGGGCACCTCCACCACCCGCGCCCCGTAAAAACTCGCGAGCGCCGGGATGAAGCGATGCAACTCCCCGTACAGGTTCACGTCTTTGAGAATCTCGGAGCGGTACGCCTTGAAGGTCGTGCCGAAGTCCCGCAATTCCACGCCCGAGGCTTTGGCCATCAGCCAGTTGGCCACGCGCGACGGGAACTTACGTGTGACGGCGTTGTCCAGGCGGTTTTTGCGCCACCCGCTTGCGATGTCGTAGCCTTCTTCGATTTTCCTGAGCAGGGCGGGGATGTCGGCGGGGTCGTGCTGCAGGTCGCCGTCGAGCGAGATGATCACGCTGCCTTGAGCCTCGTCGAATCCCGCCGACAGCGCAGCGGTTTGCCCGAAGTTCCGTCGTAAGCGAATCACCTTAAGACGGTGATCGGTTTCCACTAGGTTGGCAAGCAGGTCGAAGCTCCGGTCCGTCGAAGCATCGTCCACGAAGATTATTTCGTAAGGCTTTTGGACGGCTTCGAGCACTGTCGTCAGCTTGTCGTACAGCGGAAGAATGGCCGGTTCTTCGTTGTGGATGGGGATGACGATCGAGAGCATGACCTTGTCCGTTAGTTTAGCAGGCCGGCAAGCCAAAATTCTGCCACAAACACGTGCCGCGAATGGCGTTTTGGGGGCCGAAGATAGTGTTTTGAACGACTTGAGGTTGGAATGCCATGTGCTCTTCACCGGTTCAGGATGATGGAAACAATTCTTATCGTCGTCGCGATGGGCGCCTTGTGGGCCGCTCGCACCTGGCGCCGCCGCCGCGCCCGATCCGTTCGGGCTAATCAGATCTACCAACGTCTGATTGAGTGGAACTATCAGAACGAGAACTGAATCTAAGTACTTGTAGGCGTCGCCGGAAGCGAGGTGATTTTTTTGCCTTGCTTCCAGTTCCGCGCCTGTTTATACTGCTTTTTTCTGGGAAAGGCCGGCGGGTCCGAGGTGCCGCCGGTTGACGAAACATGACTCCGAGGGACGACTTCGATCCTTTAGCGCCGCAACGGGAAGCCGCTATGTTCTACGGCCTGTTCCTGCGGGGCCACTCCGCCGACGAGTTGCGCCGCGAAATTGACGTGCCCCGCCCGCTGCTCGACAAGTGGCTCAATTCGCGGCGGTTCGAGCCCGGCTTCCACGACAACCTCAAGCGCGTGTACCACTACCGCAAACAGGTGCTCGCGATCTTCGACGAACTTGTCGGCACCGAAAAAAACCGCGCCCGCGTCAACTGATTCCCGCTCGCTCGCCATCGCTCCCGAACCGGAGTGCTAAGCTCCTACTAAGCGCATGTCCATTCCCATCTATCAGGTCGACGCCTTCTCGGACCGTCTTTTTGCCGGCAACCCGGCCGCCGTGTGTCCGCTCGAAAGCTGGCTTCCCGATCACACTCTTCAGGCCATCGCCGCCGAGAACAACCTCGCCGAGACCGCTTTCTTTATCCCCCAGTCCGGCGGAGGCTACGCCTTACGCTGGTTTACTCCCGCCATTGAAGTGGACCTCTGCGGACACGCCACGCTGGCCACCGCCTACGTCCTGTTCGAGTGCCTCAAAGCTCCAGGCGACGAGTTGCATTTCCATTCGAAAAGCGGAGAACTGATCGTCCGCCGCGCCGGCGTCCGCCTTGCGCTCGACTTTCCGGCCCGCCCGCCTCAGCATTGCGAGGTTCACCCGCGCCTCATCGACGCGCTCGGCACGGTTCCGCTCGAGGTTCTCGCCGCCCGCGATTACCTGGTGGTCTACGAGAACGAGGAACAGGTCCGCACGCTCCAGCCCAACATGGAACTGTTGTCGCAAATCGACCGCTTCGCCACCATCGTCACCGCTCCCGGGACCGGCTGCGACTTCGTTTCCCGCTTCTTTGCGCCGGCCAAGGGTGTCCCCGAGGATCCGGTCACCGGGTCCGCTCATTGCACGCTGATTCCGTATTGGGCGCGCCGCTTCGGCAAGAATACGCTCCACGCCCGCCAGGTTTCTCCGCGCGGCGGCGAGTTGTGGTGCGAACTCCGCGAAGACCGGGTCACCATGGCCGGACATGCCCGCCTGTATCTCCAGGGTTCCATCGATTATTGACCGCTATTAACCCGCTCCCGGCTTGCCGATAAGTCCCACGTGGATCTTTTCGTTGCGCGGCAGGCCATTCTCGACGAGCGCCTGAAAACCTACGGCTACGAGCTTTTGTTCCGTTCCGGCTATCACCACAGCTTCGACGGAACCGAGGGCTCGGCGGCCACCATGCGGGTGATCACGAACACGTTTCTCTCGATGGGCGCCCAGTCCATTCTCGGAGGACGCCGCGGTTTCATCAACTTCCCCCGCACTCTGCTGCTCGACGGCTGCTGGCGCATCCTGCCGCGCAAATCCGTGGTCATCGAGATCCTCGAAACGGTGGAGCCCGACGGCGCCATCGTCGACGTCTGCCGAAAGATGACGGCTGAGGGCTACCGCTTCGCGCTCGACGATTACGTCCCCACTCAGGCCCCGAATCCATTGTTCGAACTGGCCGATTACGTCAAGTTCGATCTGCGCCAGACCAGCGCCGAGGAGTGCCGCCACGCGGTCCGGCAACTCACGGCTTGCGGCAAGCGCTCGGTTGCCGAAAAAGTGGAAACCCGCGATCAGTTCGAAGCCGCCCGCGCTGCCGGCTTTCGCCTGTTCCAGGGCTATTTCTTCACCCGTCCGGTTGTGATCACCGGCCGCGATGTACCCGGCAGCCGCATCAACTACCTGCGCATCCTGCAGGAACTTCAGAGAAGCGAACTTCGTATCGAACAACTCGAAGGTCTCGTGCGGCGGGAGTTGTCGCTTGCGCACAAACTGCTTCGCTATGTGAACTCGGCCGCTTTCGGCTGGCGCTCGCCCATCAAGACCGTTCACCAGGCCATGGCCGCTCTCGGCGAACTTCATCTGCGGCGCTGGCTCATGCTCGCCCTGCTGCCCGGCCTTGCCCACGACAGCCCGTCCGCGCTCGTCACCGCCTCGCTCGTCCGGGCGCGCTTCTGCGAGAGCGCTTCGGCCCGCGCCGGCGCCTCTCACCGGCAGCAGGAAGCCTTCATCATGGGCCTTTTCTCCCTGCTCGACTCGATCCTCAACCGCCCGCTCGAAGTGCTGCTCGAAGAACTGCAACTGCCGGGCGACTCCCGCAACGCGCTGCTCGGCCGCGATCCGGACAGCTTTTCGAGCAGCCTGTTCGCGCTTGCCTGCGCTTGCGAGAGCGCCGATTGGCAGTCCGTCGAACGTCATTCCCAACAGCTCGGCATCGAGCCTCGCGAAACCGGCGCCATCTTCGCCGAGGCCCTCAGTTGGTCCGACCAGGCGCTCAGCGAACCGGGCCGCTCCTGATCCGCCACTCAGCGCTTCTCGTAAAACTTCCCGCCCACCATCCGCATCACCTTGCCCCACAGCGCACGGCCGAGTTCTTCGAGATCCTCCTCCCGGTCCGGGATCACCTGCACGTGCAGACCGGCCATTTCATCCGTGCTTCCCGCCCCCCAGGTCACGCGCCGGGGCGGGGAATTCGGATTCCGGGGATTGGCCGCCGAGTTGTCGTAGGTGAACTCCATTTCGAGGCGCGTCCCGGCCGGGAGCGGAACCGGGTTTTTGTACCAGTAGCGGTCCTGCCAGTCGAAGTTCCAGTCGCGTATCCACAACAGCCAGACTCTCCGCCCGTTGGGGAGCGTCGCCCATCCCTTAACGTCCCGGCAGATGTAGTGAGCGTGCGGAATGATCCCCACCGCATGAACATCCACCGGCAGCGTAAAGTGGTCGCGGACCTTGTAAGCCGCGTCTCCCGCCGGGATGTCGATGTCCTTCGAGACGAGTCCGGCGTCCACGATGTGCCGCGACGGAGGCTCGCGCGAAAAAAACAAATCCAGCCGCGATTGTTCCGTCTCTACTTTTCCGCTCGGATGAAAGTGCAGTTGCATCACCAGCGACGCCCCGCCCGGCAGACGCATCGCCGTTGCTTCCGGCATCTCGAGCCTCCGGTTTCCGGGCGACCACCCGCCCAGGCTCGACGCCGGCACAAACCCCGGCGTTCCAAAACACGGATAATCCGCCGGCAGGTCGCGCTGCATCGTCGTGAAGAACAGCGCGTGATGCACAACGGCTCGGTTTGAAGGATGAAAGTCCACCGCCCGCACCCATCGCGTTGAGCCCTCCGGGACCGGAATCACAAAGCACCGGTAAGTGTCCGGACCATCCGCAGCCAGCGTGTAGGGCTTTGGCATGGTCAGCGTCAGGTCCGGCTGTTCCCCGGCATCCGCGGGCGCCCGCACCTCCCGCTCCAACCTGCCGTCCCACTTCTGAAGCGCCGCGATTTCGCCGTCCGTCAGCCGCCGCTCGTCCCGAAAGAGTCCATACCCGTGCACCGGCTTCCACGGCGGCATGTAGCGCGACGCTGTTACCGCGGCTACCTGGCGGGGGCGCGCCGCCAGCCATTCGGCCTGGTGGCAGCTGACACAATGCCGCTCGAGAATCGCCGCTGCCGCCAGAGCCAGCAACACGGCTCTAAGCTCCCGCGGCCACGATCTTCGCCGTTACAATCGCCTGACCCACGTGGCGCTGCGTGTGCTCGGCGATGTGCGTCACCAGCCCTCCCACCGTGGTCGGCAGCGCCTTACGCCCCACTGTCCGCGCGTCGCCCCAGGTGCGCGGGTCGAGCGCCTTGACAATGGCTTCGGCCCACAGCAACTGCTCCTCGAGGCGCGTGAACAACTGCTCGCGCGTGGCGCCCGGCTCCATTTCGCGCTTCAGTTCCGCCAGTTGCTGCTCGCTCAGCGGCGAGCCTGTGAGATACGTGGTGAGCCGCTCCACCGATCCGCCGGCATGCCGGATGTGGAACCCCACCGGCGCGAGTTCAAAGGGCCGACTCCACAGCTGTTCGGCCGAAAAACCGTTTGTCCAGCGCGCAAGATCCTCGCGCGCCTGCGTCATCGCAAACAGGAAGGGCATTGAGATCGGATGGACGCCGGCGATGGGTCCGCGGAGCCAGGGTTCGGCCAGGCCGCTCATGCTTTTGATGGTAGTCTAAGCACGATGAAAGTTCTCGTCACCGGCGCCGGCGGCTGCATCGGCGCCTGGATCGTCAAACAACTCCTCGAGCGCGCCATCGACGTCGTCACCTACGACGCTGATCCCGAACCCGTCCGGCTGCGCCGCATCGCCGACCCCCGGCTGCTCCGCAACCTTCAACTCACCTCCGGCCGCATCGAGGACACGGAAGCGATCCGCAATCTCGTGCGCGACGAACAGATCACCCACATCATCCATCTCGCCGCCGTGCTGATGCCGTTCTGCCAGCAGAATCCCGTGGCGGGCGGCATGGTCAACGTCATCGGCACTCTGAACGTTTTTCAGGCTGCGCGCGACGCCGGACGGCCGGTCCGCGTCGTCTACGCCAGTTCCTCCGCCGTGTGGGGTCCGGAGGACGCCTACGAGGACCGCAAGCTCACCGAGGACGATCCGCTCAAACCCGCCACTCACTACGGCGTTTTCAAGCAGGCCAACGAAGGCAATGCGCGAGTGTTCTTCACATCCGACGGCATCTCGAGCGCCGGCCTCCGCCCCTGGGCCGTTTACGGCTACGGCCGCGATGCCGGACTCACGGCCGACCCCAGCCTCGCCCTTCGCGCTCTTGCCCGCAAAGAGCCTTTCCACATCCGTCTCAGCGGCAGCATGGACATGCAGTACGTCGAGGATGTCGCCGCCATCTTCATTGCCTGCCTGCTCTCCGATCAGCCCGGAGCGCACGCCTTCAACCTCGCCGGCCACCTCATCGAAATGCCGGCGCTGGTCGAGCTTTACGAACGCATTCGCCCCGGCGCCGCGAGCCTCATCACCAGCGGCGGCGCGGTGGTGCAAGTGGCCAAGCGCATGGACGACTCCGCTCTCCGCGCCTATCTCGGCCACGTTCCCGAAACCCCGCTCGAGGACGGCATCCGCCGCACCCTCGAGTTCTTCGAAAACGAAACGTGAGGCATCCTCCATGTCCCGGCTCAAATGGATCTTGATCTCCGCAGCCGCGCTCCTCGTCTTTTCCCTTGGCGCCTGGTCCGGCAGCCGCTGGGCCGACCGCCCCGACCATGTCCGCGCCAGCTTCCACAAACTCTTCCACCGCCTCGGTGTCTACAACAACACCTCCTGGATCGGCGTGCCGGCTCAGAAGTGTCCGATGGACACCTGGACCTACCAGGAGATCCTCACCGAGACTCGTCCCGACGTTATCATCGAGGCCGGCACCTACAAGGGCGGCAGCGCCTTCTATTTCGCGTCTATTTTTGACCTGCTCAAAAAAGGGCGCGTCATCACCATCGACATTGAAGACTACCCCGGCAAGCCCAAGCACGACCGCATCACCTACCTCACCGGGTCCTCCGTCGCGCCCGAGACCATTCAGAAAATCAAGAGCCTCATTCAGCCCGGCGAACGGGTCATGGTTTCGCTTGACTCCGACCACCACGCTCCCCACGTCGCCTCCGAACTGAAAATCTACAGCCAGTTTGTATCGCCCGGCTGCTATCTGGTCGTCGAGGATACTCACTTCAACGGCCACCCCATCCTGCCGCGCTTCGGTCCCGGACCCATGGAGGCCGTGCGTGATTTCCTCCGCGCCAACCAGAACTTCGTTTCCGATCGAAATCGGGAAAAATTCCTGATTTCGTTCAATCCCGAAGGCTATCTCCGCCGGGTTCAGTGAATTTGCCTTTAGAAACGCCGGAAATTGGAACAATTCCCGGCCTGCCCGCGTCCGTGGGTTATACTCGACTTAGTCGACCGACAGTAAACAGGAGAACCGCGTGAACAGACGCTCGTACCTCGTCGTAATTGCGGCCGCGCTGGCGCTGGCCGTATCCGGCAGTGCTTTTGCCGCCAAACCGAACTTTTCCGGCGATTGGAAATTGAATGCCGGCAAGAGCGACTTCGGCCCCATGCCCGGTCCCGAGAAGATGGACCGCAAGATCAACCACAACGATCCGGAAATCAAAATCACCACCACGCAGTCCGGACCGCAGGGCGAGATGACCACCAATCTGGCCTACAAGACCGACGGCACCGAGAGCGTCAACAAAGTCCGGGAAGCCGACGTGAAGTCCGTTGCCAAGTGGGACGGCAATGCGCTCGTGGTCAGCAGCAAGCGCGATTTCCAGGGTATGGAGATCGTCATGAACGAACGTTGGACCCTCTCTGAAGACGGCAAGAGCCTCACCATCGTCAACAAGATCAACACCCCGCAGGGCGACTTTGAAATCAAAGTCGTGATGGACAAACAGTAAGGAGCCCCCACACCATGAACCGCAAAGCTTTCCTGCTGGCGCTCGCCGCCTGCTTCGGACTAATGATCGGCGCCGGTCAGGCGCAAGCCAAGCCGAATTTTTCGGGTGAGTGGAAGTTGAACGCCGAAAAGAGCGATTTCGGTCCCATGCCCGCCCCGGACAAAATGTCGATGAAGATCGACCACAAAGATCCGGCGCTCAACGTTTCGACCTCGCAAAGCGGTCCCAACGGCGATATGACCATGGACGCGAAGTACAACACCGACGGCTCGGAAACCACCAACTCCTTCGGCCCGATGGAAGCCAAGAGCACCTGTAAGTGGGATGGCGACGCGCTTGTCGTCAACACCAAGCTGAATGCTCAGGGCGCCGAAATCACCATCAACGGGAAGTGGACGCTGTCCGCCGACGGCAAGACCCTCACCCAAAACGCTCACGTCGCGACGCCGCAGGGCGAAATCGACATCAAGTACGTGCTCGACAAGCAGTAGCTTCCGAAAGGCGGGGTCGCGTGGCTCCGCCTTTCCTCTACAGCCGCCGGATGGCGGGTTCCTTCACTTCCTCGCACTTCACACCCAACAACTCAGGCATGGCCTTCTGCCGGTAGCGGAAGATCTCGAGCAGCTGCCGCCCCACGATCACGCCGTGCGCCATGCGGCCCAAAGCGCCCAGGGGCAGCTTGTAATCCACACAATCGGCCACCAGCGTCCCCTCCGGCGTCTCTGTGAACTCGTGACGGTGATGCCACAGCGTGTACGGACCGCGCGCCTGCATGTCGACGAAGAATTTCGGCGGTGCATATTCGGTGATCACCGTCTTCCACCGCATCGGCAACCCGAGCCATCGGATGATGTAGTCGATCTCCGCGCCCGGGCGCATGTCGATGTTGGGCGTGAGCACTCGAAAATTCAGCCACGGCGGCGTGATGCGAGCCAGGTTGCCTGCATTCTCGAACACCCGGAATACGTCGCCGACCGGCAGCGGTGCGAGCAGTGTGCAGGTGAGCTGATAGTCGCCTACCGGCCGAGTTCCGCCTGCTGCTCCGGCGTAAACCGGCATTGCGGCGGCAGGGGTTGCGGCGCGTTCCCGAGCCGCTTCAGATTCACTCGTGCGTTGAACTGGCATGGATCCTTCTTCAGTGCCGCCTCGAAGTCCTGCCGCGCCGCCTCCGTCTGGCCGAGCATGGCCAGCGCGGCGCCGCGATTGCTCAACGCTCCCGCATCGCCCGGCGTGAGGGCCAGCGCCCGTCCATAAGCTGCAAGCGCCTCAGCCGGGCGGCCGGCTTCGAGCAGCACTCTCCCTTGTTCCGATGCCAGCGCCGCATCTTCCGGCGCAATTCTTTGTGCTTCGGCCAGAATCGCCGCCGCCTCGCCCGCGCTCGATGCGGTCCGCGAGAGCCACAGCCGCGGGCGCGCTTTGAGCGGCGCCTGCTTCACCGCTTCGGTCCAAAGCCCGCGCTCGGTTTCCCATACCGAGCAGTAGCGCACGCTGATCGCGCACCAGGCAACCAGGAGCGCCGCCGCGATCCGCCAATCCACGCGCTCGGCCAACAGCCCCACGCCCGCCGCCACGGCGACCATCGGCAAGTACATACGCCGGTCCGCCGCATAATCGTCCGCCGCGAAGATCGACGAACTCGGCAGCAGCAGCAGAAACGCCCCGATGAACCAGAATCCTGGAGCGGCGTTGCGCGCGAAATGCGATGCCGCCGCGAGCAGCGCCGCCACTCCGAGCCACGCCCCGATGCGCAGCCACAGTGCCGGCGCGCCCAGGTCCGCATCGATCGTGAAGCCCCACGGAATCACCAGCAGCTTCGCGTAGCGCAGCATCGCCAGCCCCTGGTAGGACAGGTATTCGAAGGGGCCCGTGTGAGCCGAGTATCCCGTCGCCGTGCCCGGAATGGCCGCCGTCGCCCCAAGCACGCGAATGCCCGCCGCCAGTGAAAGCGCCAGCATCGCCGCCACCGCTTTCTGCCTCGCCGGCTTCATGCGCCCCGCCACAAAGTCGAACAGCCACAGAAAAAGCGGAAACGTCACGCTCTCTTCCTTGGACAGCAGCGCCGCGGCGAACCACGCCACCGCCGCCCACGGCTTCTCGCGCAGCCACGCGTCGAGCGCGACGATGCAGAACAGCGTCGAAAGCAGCGTGCCCCGCGCGAACACATAGTTCACCGGCTCGGTCTGTATCGGATGCACCGCGAACACGAGCGCCGCAAGCAGCGCGGCTCGCGCCGAAATCACGCGCCGGAGCGCCCGCTCGAGCAGCACCGCGGCGGCCACATGCAGCAGCAGATTGACCAGGTGGTAGCCCGCGGGGTTAGTGCCCCCCATCCAGCGGTTGATCTGAAAAGTGAGGTTCGTCAGCGGGCGCGTCGCCCCCAGCGAGATCACTTCGGGCGAGTTGAACAGCGCGTAGTCGTCGAAATGGAACGACCCTTCGAGCGACAGTCCGAAGGCCGCCACAGCCGCCGCTACCACAAGCCAAGCCACGCGCAAATGTTATTCTATGGTTTCCACGCCGTCCCATGCCAGCCCTGCCCGAGCCCCATCCGGTGACGCCGCCCAAAAAAGTGCCGAAGCCCAAGAACGCGGCCGAGCGCACGGCGCGCGTCCGCAAGATCCTGGCCGAACTCAATGCTCTCTACCCTGACGTAACCTGCGCGCTCCACCACCGCAACGCCTGGGAACTTCTGGTCGCCACCATTCTCTCGGCGCAATGCACCGATAAGCGCGTGAACGAGGTGACCCCCGCCCTGTTCGCCAAATATCCGACCATCCGCGATTTTGCCTCCGTGAGCCGCGACGAACTCGCCCAGGACATCCGCTCCACCGGCTTCTTCAACAACAAGGCGAAAAGCATCATCGGGGCGGCGCAGCGGGTGCTAGAAGCATTCGGCGGCGAGGTTCCGCGCAACATCGATGATCTGCTTACCGTTCCCGGCGCGGCGAGAAAAACCGCCAACGTCGTCCTCGGTTCCGCTTTCGGCATCGCCTCCGGCGTGGTGGTGGATACGCACGTTCAGCGCATCTCCAACCGCCTCGACCTCACCCGCCAATCCGACCCCGTCAAGATCGAGCGCGATCTCATGAAAATCGTGCCCGAAAATCGTTGGATCTTGTTCTCTCATCAGGTGATCCACTTCGGTCGCGAAATTTGCGCGGCGCGCAAGCCAAACTGTTCGCGCTGTGGCCTAGAACCGTTGTGCTACGCAAAAGATAAGAATCTCGATTAGCAAGCTCAACTTTGGTCGGACGCTTTAGGGTGTCTAGCCTATTTTGTGAATGCCCTCGACCGCTTAGGCTGCTAGTAGGGCATTATGAATGAGCATCTCGGTCCGGAATCAGAATACGACTATGTGATGGATTCGCCGAAGTACCGCGTCACTCGCGTTACCTTCATCGTCGTTTGCTGCGCGTTGATGGTGGCCGTGCCGTGCATGCTCGTACAGATCTATCGGTTGAACGCTCAGGTAGCTGCACTGCAGCGCGAACTCGACCGTTCGCGCGGTTCGGTTTCAAGCGAAGTCACCAAAGTCCGCGAACTGTCGAGCCTGATGGCCAACAGCAACCGGAACACAATCAAGAATCTACGCGACGAACTCGACGAAGCCAGGCGTAACGCCGAAGTCTCCGCCGGACAGGCGCGGCAGGAAGCCCAAAACAACGTCCAGCGTCTTGCCCGCCAGCTCCAGGCCGAGGAGCAGAAACAGCGCGAGCTTCACGAAGAAGTCCGCAAAGCGCAAGCCGCCACCGAACAGGTGGCCACTGCCGCCGATGCCAAGCTTGCCGATGTCAAAAACGAAGTTGGCACGGTGAAACACGAAGTCGCGCAGGCGCAAAACAGCATCTCCAAAGCCGTTTCCGACCTCAGGCGCGTCATCGGCGATATGGGTGTGATGAGCGGGCGAATCGCCACCAACCAGCAGGAACTCGAAATCCTCAAAGCGCTCGGCGACCGCAACTACACCGAGTTCCGCATCTCGAAGGCCAAGGAACCGAAAACCGTTAACGGCGTACGCCTGGCGCTCAAGAAGACCGACGCCGGTTCGCGCAAGTTTACGCTCGAAGTCGTCGCCGACGAACAGAAAGTCCAGAAAAAAGACCGCAACGTCAACGAGCCGGTGCAGTTTTACGTCGGCCACCGAAAGCAGCCGTACGAAATCGTGGTCAACGAAGTTACCAAGAACGAGGTTGTCGGCTACATGGCGACGCCCAAATTGGACCTCGACCGCAACTAGCCGGGCTTACAACGAGAGAATCCGCTTCACCTGATGGTCCACGTAGAGCTTTGGGAATTCGCTGCGAAATGATTTCTCGATGTTCTGCACCGTGGCCATGCGCACCCGCACGATGTCATTCAGCGCAAGCGCCTTATCCACATCCGGTTGCGGCGAATCCTCGGTCAGCGCCAAATGCTGCTCAGCGGCCTGCAGGCACCACTTGGCCAGGTCGTGATACCAGCGCGCCAGTTCGAATGCCATGTAGTTGCCCGTGACCGGCGCTGTCAGCTGTTCCATACATCCCTTATCGGTGCACAACCCGCCGGTGTGAGACCGCAAAACACCACTACGACCCGGGATCCAGTAAACCGCTTAGGCCATTTCAATCCATCAGCGCCGCCGCCGGCTCATCGAGAAACCACGTCACGCTGCGACCCCCGTGCGAACTCAATTGCGCGGGGTACTTCATCGCGTCATAGGGCGCCGAAAACACGTCCCGAACCGCCTCGGCCTTGTCCGCGCCCGCCGCGAGCATCACCGTATGCCGCGCATTCAGCAGCACTCCCGGCAGCAGCGTCACCCGCCAGCTTTTCAGCTTCTCGACATAAACTGCCGCCGTGAGGTTGTCCCGGTCTTCAATCAAGGGTTCGCCGGGAAACAGGCTGGCCGTATGCCGGTCGGCGCCGATGCCGCGGTGAATGATGTCGAAGTGCGGAAGTTCTCCCGGCCCCAGGCCGAAAACGTCGCGAATCTCCTCGCTGTATCGCGCCGCTGCGACGTCCGGTTGAAGCTCGCCCTGAATCCGGTGCACGTTCCTTCGCGGAAAGTGAGCCGGAACGATGAATGCTGTCTCGGCCATCAGATAGTTGCTCTGTGGATCCGTCGGAGGAACCGAGCGCTCATCCACCCAGAACAGGTGCACGCGGCTCCAGTCAAAGCGATGGCGAGCCATCTCTTCGAACATGAGCCTCGGCGTGGTCCCGCCGCTCACGGCGATGGTGGCTTCGCCTTCGCCGGCCAGCGCCGTCTCGAGCGTGGCCAGAATGTGGCGCGCGCAGGCTTGAGCCGTGGCCGCCGGGTCGGCGTATTTATAGGAGTGTATGGACATTCTGGAGGACTTTTTCAAAGATACGATCCGGGCCCGTGATCGACAACTCCTCCCGCATCGCGTCGCAATCGCTCGCATTCCGGTGCGCCGGAGCGCGTAATTCCGCATCATCGAAGTAAACGCCGACGATGCCCTCCGGCCCCTCTGCGGCCGTTTCCATCGTGGCCGCCGCGCCCGGCATTCCAAGGCGGAGCCAGGCCGCCAGGTAGAGCGCCTGCGTTTGAGCGCTCGCCCCCGAGAACACGATCCGCACCTTCCTGATCGCCGAGGCGCCTGCTTCGAACTGCTGCGAAACCGCCTCGCGCCACGGCGTGATCCGGCCCCACGCCAGATCCGCCGCGCGCCGGTCAGGACGCGCGAGCGCCGCGATTCGGGAGAATGCTTCCGCCGGGGAAGGGAAGCGTGCCGAGTCCACGATTACCTTGCCCGTGAGCGCCAAAAGCCGCTCGAAATGCGGCTCCGCCAGCCAGCGTGTTCCCCGGCACCAGAGCACCACCGGCAGGTCCGGCGCAAGCAGCCCGAGCATGAGATTCGGAACGTCCCCCAGATGCTCGCGCGCGGCCATGATCTCAATCTGCTCGCAGCAGATCTGCTGCCGGCTGCCGAACGGCATCCAGCACTGCGCAAACACGCGGGCGTCGAGCGCGCCCGACTCGTTCGGCCGCAGCACGATCGCGCGGCTTGGATGCTCGTGCATCAGTTCGGCGATCACTTCGCTCGCGCGCTGTCCGTCGGCTTCGTCTTCGGCCGCTGTGATCAGCGTCATCGCGCACGCTCTCAGCACGCCCGAGGCCGTGGAGGCGCCATGCTCCGGCTGCGCCATGGATTGCCAAAGCTGCGCCAGATCCTTCAGCAGGCTCTCGGGACGAATCGCCGCCGGCATTAGGGCACTCTCCAGGTGTGGCCGTTCCGCGCCAGCATCTCATCGCTCGCCCTCGGACCCCACGTTCCGGCTTCGTAGTTCGGAAAGTCGTGCTTCCGCCCGCCCCATTCGTCGAGAATCGGCTGCACGACCTTCCAGCTTGCCTCCACCATGTCCTGCCGAGTGTAGAGCGTCGGATCACCCGCCATCGCGTCCACCAGCAAGGTTTCGTAAGCGGCGGGTGAGCGCGTTCCGAAACTCGTGCCGTAGTTGAAATCCATTGAAACCGGCCGAACCGTCATGCCGCGCCCGGGGTGCTTGGAAAGAAACCGCAGTGAGATCCCTTCTTCCGGTTGAATGCGGACAATCAGCAGATTGGGCTGCGTCGCGGTCGAGTTGTCGTCGCCTTCGGCGGAAAACAGCGACAGCGGCGCGGAGTTGAACCGGATGGCGATATCGGTGACCCGCTTCGGCATCCGCTTTCCGCTGCGAACATAAAACGGAACCCCAGCCCACCGCCAGTTGTCGACGTGAAACGTCACGGCGGCGTACGTGTCGGTCTCCGATGCCGGGTCCACGCCCTGCTCCTGGCGGAAACCAGGCAGTTCGTCGTTGCCGACCCGCCCGGGTCCGTACTGGCCTGCCACCGCGTTCGCCGCCACTTCCTCCGGCTTGAGCACGCGAATGCTGCGCAGCAGTTTCGCCCGCTCGTCGCGAACCGGATTCGCTTCGAAGACGGTTGGAGGTTCCATCGCAATCGTGGCCATCACCTGCATCAGGTGATTCTGGATCATGTCGCGCAGCGTTCCCGCTTCCTGGAAATATCCGCCGCGCCCTTCCACGCCGATTGACTCGGCGGCCGTGATCTGAACGTTGTTGATGTAACGCCGGTCCCACAACGGCTCGAAGATCCCGTTGCCGAAGCGGAAGGCGAGAATGTTCTGCACCGTCTCCTTGCCCAGGTAGTGGTCGATGCGGTAAACCTCGTCCTCGGCGAACACCGCGTGTATGCGGTCGTTCAGCTCGCGCGCGCTCGATAGATCGTGCCCGAACGGCTTTTCGACCACCACCCGCCGCCAGCCTTGGTCCTGCTGCAGTCCCGCTCGTCCCAACTGCTCGACAATCGGCGCGTAGTAGCTCGGCTGGGTCGACAGATAAAACATCGCGTTGCCCGCCGTGCCGTGCGAACCATCGAGTTCCGACAGCTTCGCTTTGAGTTGCTGGTAGAGTGCCGGGTCGTTAACGTCCCCCGCCAGGTAAAAAAGGTTGCGGGCAAAGTCCTCCCACAACTTGTCGTCGAATGGGCTGTTCTCGAGAAACTGCTGAACGCTCTCCCGCATCTTCTCGCGAAATGCCTCGTCGGTCATCGCGGTGCGCGAATTGCCGACCACGGCGAATTGCGGTGAGATGCGGCGCTCGTAAGCCAGCCTGTACAGCGCCGGCATCAACTTCCGCTTGGTGAGATCGCCGTTGGCGCCGAAGATGACGATCGCGCACGGGGGAACCCGCCGGTGGAAGCGCAACGGATCGTGGAAAGGGCTGTCCATCAGAGACAAGGGTAGCAAGTGTTCCGCCGCCTCCGTCGCGCAGCGAATCAGTGGACGAACGTGCTGTAGGTGTAGCCTTCGAGCGCCACCACGTTCCGCATCCAGTTCACCGGGTCGCGCCACACCACACGCGACGGTTCCATCGCCTTCACCAGGTCCGGCAAATCGCCGCGCAGCAACAAACCCGGCACAACCGCTTCATGGAGGTTGCGCGACACCGGCGAATCGAGCGCCGACCGGAAATCGTAGGGAACGCGGTTCAGTTCGAGCTTCGCGATTCGCGAATCGGCCGCGGCGGCGAACAGCGCCCAGATTCCCGCCACGTCGCGCGCCACCACGCGAATGCGCGCCGGGTCCACTTCCGGCATGCCGGTCAGCTGCTCCACTCCCGCCAGAATATCCGCCGCGCGCAACAACGGGAGCGACCGGCCCACCACGAGCGCGCGTTCGTTGTTGATCCAGTCCCCCGGCAGCTCTTCGGCAAGAATCGCCGGAGCGCCGCGCGTCTCGAGCGCGAGCACCACGTTGCCCGGCGCCTCGGGCAGGTACTTGTATCCCACAAACAGAGTCGCCGGGAGTCGCTGCGCTTGCGCCGGAATCGTCAGCTTCCCCTGGATGGTCATTCCGTCCGGACGGTGCAGCGCGATGGTCTCCCCTTTGCGCTCCACGCTGACATTCGGTTTGTAATCGACGCCCGCGCGGATCCAGGCCCGAAAAGCCGCCGGGTCGGCGGGTTTCTTCAGCGCTTCATAACGGCTTCGGATGAAAGAATAAACTTCCACCGAGTTGAATTCCGTCGACACCTGCCCCGATTTTGTCGCCTGAAACCGGAAATCCGGCAGCAATTCCACCGCTTCCTCGTCCGGCTTTCCACGCCCGCCATCCAGCCACCGCTGCATCCATTCGTAAATCGCCTGCCGCACCACCAACGGCGTCCCGTGCCGCCCCGGACCCACTACCCACTTCACACGCTCCGGAACGCCGAGCATCTCGTACCACCGCCGCGCTTCCTCATAAACGATCCGGGCTCCCTCCGGCGTGAAGAAATCCTCCTCGGTTGACGCCATGAGCCACGGCTTGGGCGCGAACGACTCCGGGTAGTCGGCCATGTCGAGTCCGGCCGCCACAAAACCCGCGAACGTTTGCTCGGAATCGCCCGTTGGACCGCTCAGCAGTTTCCGCCACGAATTCGTGTAGCAGGCCGGCGCCGCCACTTTGATCCGCTGATCGAGCGCCGCAATGTAGGTCGTAATCGTGCCGCCGCCCGAACAGCCCGTCGCCCCGATGCGATTGCCGTCCACCTCCGGCCGCGATACCAGATAATCCACCGCTCGCTTTGCGTCCCAGATGTGATAGCGCGCGTAGCTCTCTCCGATCAAGATGCTCTGCGCGCCGGCTAGCAGGTGCTGATTCACCGAACCGCCGGCGATGGCTGCCCCCGTGCGCGGGTCGTAGCCTTGCAGCCGCTCGCCTTGCCCCATCGGATCGTAGGCGAGCACCACGAAACCCTTGAGCGCCAGATTGCCCGCGATCAACTGTCCCGCCGGTTTGCCCTGCTCCCAGTGCCCCAACGCAAACAGCACCCCGGGGTGCGGACCGGGCGTCTTCGGCACGTAGAGATTGGCCGTCACGTAGTACTTCGGCAGGCTCTCGAACACCAGCTTCTCGATCGTGTAGCGCCCCGCGTCGATGCTTCCCGTCGCCCGCGCATTCAGCGGACCCTCGTAGTCGGGAAGACCGCCGATCAGCTCGAGCACCTTGGCCCGCACTGCCTTCTGACGCTCCGCGGCCTGAGCCGGTGTCCGGAGCGAGGCGATCACCTCCGCCCGCGCGTCCAGCTGCTTTTGTCCGATCGCGTCCATCCACTTCACAAGAGCCGGGCCCGCGTCGGCCTGAAGAAACGCGAACAGCGGAATCGCCAGCATCAACATGATGCTTATTGTAGAAGGCGCGAAAGGATCTCGGGGATCTCAAACACCGCGCGGTTTTCGATCCGCGCCACATTGGCCCGGTAGCGCTCGAGCGCACCCGGTTCGAGCAACTGCCCCACGCCCGCCGCGATCTCGGTGAAATTGCGCAGAACGATTCCCGCGCCTTTCTCGAGCACCCATTCGGCGTTGTAGCGCTCCTGCGGCAGGGTCCACGCGTTGCGCTCGATGATCACCGGCAGTTTCATCGCCACCGCTTCGCTGATGCTGCCCGGTCCCGGCTTGCCGATCAGAAAATCCGACAGGTGCATGAAGTGAGGAATGGCCGTCGTGAAGCCCTCGATGTGCATCTGAATCGGAAGCTCGAGAGCCCGCAGGTCCTTCGCCAGCCGCTCGTTGCGGCCGCAGATCATGATGAGTTGAACCGGGCTGCCCGCCGCCGCCAGCCGCTCGGCGATCTTTATCATCACGCTCGACCCCTGCCCGCCGAATAGCACAATGCCTGTCGCACGGTGCGTGTTGAGGCCGAGTTTCACGCGTTCCGCCGCGCGATCGCTGGTCAACGGTTCGTAAAACATCGGCCGGATGATCATGCCGGAGGCCGGGAAGATCAGATCGTCGTCATAGCCCGCAGCCCGTGCCTGTGCCCGCGCGCGCTCGGTGCCGCAGACGATATACTGCCGTTGCTGTTCAATCCAGAAGTGGGGCGGGTAGTCGGCGAAATCGGTCATCACCGTCACGTAGGGCGTCTTCGGATTGGCCGCCCGCAGGCTCTCGAGCAGCGGCCGGTTGAAGTTCGGTACGAGCGACACCACCAGGTCCGGCCGTGTCCGTTGCCAGTGCGCCGTGAGCAGCCGCACCATCGGCCGCCGGTACAGCCGGATCACGCCGTGCATGAGCGGGAGCATGTACTCCGACCCCAGCGTCCAGCCTTTTTTCAGCATCAGGTTGTACAGGTCCTCGAGCCGGACTCCCGTGGCTGTCTTGAAAACGTCGAGCTCGTCCAGAATCTCCTGCAGGTTGACGAGGCGCACGTTCCAGGGCCGCTTCTGCTGCTCGATGACGCTTTTCAAGGCAGTGGCGGCCGCGCGATGGCCCCCGCCGGCGTCAAAATAGATAAAGTCGATGTCCGGCATGCGGAAGCGTTATCCTACCACCTGATGGCTCGCCAAAGCGAAAACCGGGTGGCTCGCCGATATGTCGTTCGCGGTCGCGTGCAAGGCGTCGGGTTCCGCTACTTCGTCGAGCGGACCGCCAACGTCATCGGCGTCCAGGGCTGGGTGCGCAATCTCGACGACGGCTCGGTCGAGGCGCACGCCTCCGGTTCGGCCGAACAACTGTCCGAATTCGAAGGCTATCTTTGGAAAGGGCCCCGCTGGTCGGAAGTGCGGGGCGTGGATGTCGAAGAGTCGGTGCACGGCGGTTGGCGCGGATTTCAGATTCGGCATTGAAGGGAGATCGAATGAACTGGTGGTACGCGGAAAACGGACAACAACTCGGCCCCTTCACCGACCAGGCCTTCCAGGAACTGGTGCGTACCGGCAAAGTCGTAGCCGGAACACTGGTCTGGCACTCGGGTTTGCCGGGTTGGATGCCCTATGCCGAGGCTGCCCCCTTTCTCGCTCCCCCTCCCGCCGTCGCCGAAGAAACCCGCTTTTGCTCGCAGTGCGGCAGGCCCTATCCGGCCAGCCAACTGTCGGGAAACGTGTGCGCGGCCTGCCGCGGCGCGGTGGTGCCGGAGATGCCCGTCGTTCCGCGCCCGTCCGGCCTGGTCTACGGCGGATTCTGGATCCGCTTTCTCGCCCGGCTGCTCGACAGCCTCATCCTGAGCGCGGCAGGGTTCTTCCTTTCGGCGGTCCTGCGCTTTGAGCCCTTCTTCTGGTTTCCGGCCGCTTTCGCCTACGAGACGATTCTTACGGTCACGCACGGCGGCACGCTCGGCAAGCTCGCGCTCGGTTTGCAGGTGGTGACGCCGCAGGGCGCCCGCATTTCCTACGGCCGCAGCGCCGGGCGCTACTTCGCGCAATGGGTGAGCGCGCTGACGCTGTTCATCGGCTACATCATCGCCGCGTTCGATACCGAGAAGCGCGCCCTGCACGACATCATCTGCGATACGCGCGTGATCCGGCGCGGGATGTAAGCTACCGTTTCTTCTTGGCCGCCGGCCTGGTGGGCTCGGCAGGCTTCACTTCTTCTTCCGGCGGCGGAGCCTCTTCGAGTTTCGCCTCCGTCCTGGTGCACACCGCGATTTGAATCGGGAACATCGCCAGCGTGCGCCACCGCCCATCCTGCCGCTGCTCCACCGCGTATGACTTCGTGGCTGCGTCGGCGCGAATCCGCCAATCCGGGTTCGGCGCCGCATTGCGAGCCTTGCGAATCGTCAGCGGGCGCGCCGACACTTCCTTGAGCGCCCATGTCTCGCCGCCCACCTGCGTCTCATACAGTTCGTAGCGCGACCCGCTTTCGTTGGCCTGCAACCGGTCGAAAACCAGTTCGCCAGTATTCTTCGAATCGAACCAGAACTGCTGGATCACGCCCGGGCGCGAGTCCTCAAATAGCGGCCGCTGCTGCCACGATTTGCCCCCGTCCCGCGTGATGAGAAAAAAGGCGTCGTGCGGGCGGCCCTGCAGCACCTGTCCGTCGATCCAGCCGTTCTGGAAATCGGCGAATTGCAGGTGCTCGAGCCCGGCAAAATCCAGCCGTGGATGAGGCTCGATCCAGGTGCGCCCTCCATCCTCGCTGGCCATCAGCAAAGAAGAGAGCGTCGTGTCCTCGGTGTGCAGATTGCCGGCCAGGAAAATCTTCCCGCCGAGCGTTTCGAGGGCGGAAAGCTCCACGAATACCGGACAGGGCCGTTCAGCCGTGCAGGAGAGTCCGGCCGCGTCCAGTTTGTCGGGCACACAGGAAAAGGGGATCTGCTGCTTGGGCGCTTGTCCCGCCACGGTCACGGCGAACAGGATCCAGGCGGCGCGGCGCATGCGAGTACGATCATTGTACCCGCTCTCCGCTCACTACTTCTGAGGCCGGTCAGGACGCAGGTATTGAGCCAGAAAACGGTAGACCTCGGCTCGCGATTCGCGCGCCAGTTTCGTATCCAGCCGGTTGAACGCGTGCCCGCCCGGAGCGTCCTGGTAGATCTTGTATTCGAATTTCTTACCTGCCGCCTTGAGCGCCTCGATCAGATGTTCAACCTCGAGTACGTTGACGTCTTCATCGTTGGTGTTCGTGTGGATCAGCAGCGGAGTCTCGAGCTTGGCGACGTGGTTCACGGGCGACCGCCGGCGATACTCGGCAATGTCCTCGCGCACCGTCTTGCCGATATGATACGGCGCCGAATAAAGCGCCCGATACGCCTCGGTCTGATAGCCCAGCCTCGCCACCAGGTCGCTCACCGGCACTCCCGCGTAGGCCACGGCGAACGACTTCGGGTGCTGGAAAATATTCATCAGCGTGATCAGCCCGCCATGGCTCCAGCCCATGATGCCCACCCGCGCGGCGTCGAGAAACGGGTACGCCTCGAGCATCCAGTCGCGCCCGGCGTAGACATCGTCCACTTCGCGCCCGCCGTAGTCGATCGCTTCGTAGAAGTCGCGCCCGTAGCCGGTGGAGCCCCGGTAGTCGGTGGAAATTACCGAGTAGCCCTGCTCGACCAGCTCCCTCACGATATGCGCGCTCGCGCTCGTGAAATTGGCGTGAACGCCGCCGTGAATGAGCACCATGAGCGGCTGCTTTTTCGAGCGGTCGAGGTTCTTCGGGATGAACGTATAGGCTTGGATGATCAGCGGGTTGGTGGCGCCCGGAGCGGCCGGATTGCTGACTTTGGCGCGCGCGGGACCGGTGTACTCGACCTTGTCCACCACCGCGATATCGCCCAGCTTCATCAGCCAGGCGAGATCGTCCACAGCCTTGAGCAGCGTGTCGTTTTGCGAGTCGCCCGTCGCTCGCGCGGCAGGCGCGGGAGGCGCGGGCGCAGGCTGCTGCGCCACGAGCCACGCGGCTCCCAGCGCCGCGACACTGAGAGTCCGAAGGAATGTGATCTTCATTGGGTCAGAATATATTGGGTCAAAACGTCATTGGGGCAATGCCTCGTGCAGCGCCGGAAAAACCGCCTTGACAAAGTCGCCCGCGAGGCGGGAAGCGCCTTCGTCGTCGTGACCGCGAGCCGGAACTACCACCCGGACCAGCGCCGTATCCGTCCGGTTGTACCGCATCGAATCGAGCACAACGAACATCTTGGCATTGTATTCGCTCGCCACCACGCGGTCGCGCGACTGGTACCAATAGAGCACGACACTGCGCGCCTCGCCCTTGCTCACCACATATTCGTTCACTTCGATCGGCGCGTGTCCGGGAACGTCGATCATCGAAGTCCCCGCCTTATCCTGCATCCAACCGGCGCCCGGTAAACAGTTCTTCGGTGAGTGAGGCGCTTTGCCCGTGCGTTGGGAACGGAACGCCGCGATGAAGAGGTTGGCGGGTGCCTGATCGCTGGTCCGGGTGTAGAGCCGGCTGAGCAGGTCGTCGGCCTGCAGCACCGATCGTGTCTCCTCGTCCACGTACCCTTCCTGCGAAAGCTGCCAGTCGCCCACCACCATGGGGAACGATGCCAGGGGCGGCGCCGTCGGCTGCAGTTCGGTGCGGGAAATGGCGTAAAGCAGGGCCGCTTGAACCGCCAGGGCGATCACGACAATCCGGACAGGAGTGCTTTTGAGAAACCGCATAACCAGTTAGCCTCTTGCGTGCACGCGCTTGTAGATCAGGTTGATGATCGTGTGAGCCGCCACCATCAGCGCCATGGCGACCAGGAAAATCAACCAGCCTTCCAGACTGTGGAAGAACCCCCGAGCCAGTTCCGGGTTGATCTCGCTCAGGATGCCGGTAATCGTAACGCGTCCGGCATTGGCCAGAATCGCAATCGGAATCGTCGCCGCCAGCAGCACCCATCGCATCCATTTCTTGGAATCGAAAAAGTAGGCGTAAACGAGCGACAGAAAAGTGAGCGACAGCAGCGACCGGATGCCGCTGCACGCCTCCACCACCGAGAGCGGCTGGCTCGGCAAATCGAGCACGTTTCCTTCGCGCAAAACCGGAATTCCGATCAAACTCAGCAGTTGTTCAGCCACGCTTGACGCGAATAATTGCAGCGGGAAAGTGATGCGCGTGTAGATAATTTGCGGAATGGGGATCATGAATATCAGCAGCACCAGCGGAAATGCCAGCACCCGGACCATCCGCGTTCCGCACGCCACCAGCAGCACGCCCACGAGCGTAAACAGAATCGCCGTGCGCTGCAAAAACAGTTCCGCCCCGAGTGTGCCGAAATAGAGCTGAACCGCTCCCCAAGCCATCAACGCCAGGCCCCAATAGTTCGGCTTGTGCGGTGTCGAGAGGATTTCGGATCGGCGCTGCCAGGCGATGTAGGCGGCCACTACCGGCACGAAAATGCCGTGTCCCATGTTCTCATCGCCCATCCATTGCTGGTAGAGGTATTTGAGGACCGGCGCGTAACAGATTGCGATGAGCGCTCCGATCAACAGGATCGGAGTCCAGGGAATCGCCGAAGCCGGGTGTCCTTCAGGTGCTGGTTGTTCCGGTAAACGATCGACTGCCGAGGCCATCTGGATCCTAATCGGGCGAGTTACGAAGACTCCCACATCGTAACATGCCGCGCATGGAACTCTCGGACTACCTGCCGAACTGCCCGGGTTTATTCGGAGTGGGCTGGTTCGGCTGGTTCGGCCCCAGCGGGTTGCCCGTCGGCGCTTGACCCGCCCCGCCCCTCTTCAGGTAGGGATCCTCTTTGATGTCATAGACGAACTCCCATTCCTGGTACTTCTGTCGCTCTTTGTAGATCTTGATCGATGGGCCCTTGAAGTTCGAAGCGACCCCGGCAATGCCGCCCTGCATTCCGGTGTTTCCGAACGCGCCCCCAACTCCGGGTGGTGCCTGCCGCGGATTGCGGAGCAGATTATCAATCATGCCGACCGCCTGGTTATTGGCTCCCTGCTGCGGCATCCCAGGCTGGTTGAACGACCCGCCGGACGGGTTTACCGCGCCGGGTACGTTGGTCATCGGATTATAAGGCTGCCCGGGCTGAGGCCCCCCCTGCTGAGGAGCGCCGGGATACCCCGGTTGACCCGGATAGATCGGCTGCCCTGTGTAGTTCGGCGTGCCCGGCGCAGGGTAGCCGGGCTGGCCCGGATAGATCGGAAGACCGGCCTGCGCCAGTTGTCCCGCGGTTGAAGGATAACCCGGCTGTCCCGGATAAATCGGCTGCCCTGTGTAGCCCGGGGTCCCCGGCTGCGGATAGCCTGGTTGCCCCGGGAAAATCGGTTGACCCTGGCCGCCCGCGACCAGCGCGTTCGACGGGTAGCCGGGTTGCCCCGGATAGATCGGGTTGCCCGTATGGTTCGGACTTCCGGGTGCCGGATAACCGGGCTGCCCGGGATAAATCGGTTGATTGGGAGCAACAGGCGGCCCGGACGGCAACGGGTTGAGGTTAGCCGTTTGCGGATAGCCCGGCTGACCCGGGTAAATCGGGTTGCCGGTGTAGTTCGGCGTTCCCGGCGCGGGGTAGGAAGGCTGACCCGGGTAGATCGGTTGTCCCTGGAATCCGCTCGCCCCCGCAATGCCCGAAGGTGAAGCATCCGGACCGCCCGGCATGGCCACGCGGTCGCTCGGACGCCGCAGCACGGCGGCGTTCACCTGCGGCTCATCGCCCGGATTCACCGTGCCCGACCCCACCGTGTTGCCGGGATTGGCGCCGAAGTTCTGCCCGCTTTGGGTTCCGGTTTGACCGTCTTTCGCATCGCCGGCTCCCGGCCCTTTCTTGATCAGCGAATCGGTCAACGCGCCGCCTGGACCGGCGTGGATAATCCGCCACTCGTCTTTGCCGGTCATCGGGTCCTTGTAGCGCCGGCGCAGGAACCGTATGTTGTTCGTGTTTTCGAGATCCTCGATCTTTTGAGGCAGCCGGTTGGTCTTGCGGAAAAACAGCGAAATGCCGCGTTTATATTGCTCGCCGCGCTCAATCAGCATCTCCTCGCGGTCTCGCGCCGTCTCAAACGCGAAACGCGGTACCTGCATCATCAGGCTGATGGCGATGCCCGCTGCCAGCAGAAAAACGAACAGCAGCGCAAACCCGGACTCCTCGGATCGCTGTCTCGGGCGGATTGGCGCGCGGTGTTTCACGAGTTGGCCATCTCCTCGACCAGCGGAAGCGTCTGCTGGTTCTTGAACTGCGTGTCTTCGACCACCGCCGAATTCACGCCGATGCGGATGATCTTGTACCGGTTCTTGATAACGTCGCCTTCTCCGGCCACGTAGATGTCCTCGCCTTCAAGGAAAAACGCGCGCTTCGGGCCCGGGCGCTGCGAGTTCGTGTAGCCATAGAACTTGAGCGGGATGGACGGAGGCGGAGGAGGCGGAGGTGGCGGCGCGGGAGGCTGTGGCTTGGTCGGCCCGGTGGTCAGCCCGGCCCGCAGCTCGGGACGAATGGGGTCCACTTTCGGAATCGCCGCGGCTGCCGTTTCGACCGGAGCGCTCGAGAAATCGAACAGGCTGCGCCCGCCGCCCGACATCCGCGAGTTGCGGACCTTCGCCAGACGGGCGAGGTCGAGCGTCGGGTCCACCTTCGACATGTCGGCAGGCGCGTCCTTCGGCTTGAGCGAGGGGCGGAATTCCTGGGTCGAAAGCCCGCGCGCTCCGGCCAGCCCCGCACGCGAGCGCGCAATCTGCCGCAACTGCGCCCGGTCTGAGCCGGCGCCGTTCCCCGGCCTTGGGGCGGCGGCGGTCTGCGGCGCGGCCGCGGTTGCGGGCGCCGCTGCCGGCGTGGTGTTCCGCGGCGTGTCCGACGAATTGATGTACCAGACAATTCCGAGAATCGCCACCAGAGCGCCGAGCGCGCCCAGGCGCTTGGGGTCCGCGCCCAGCTTCAATTCCGGTTTCAGCGCCGCTTTCTTCACAGCCCCGATCCTTCCTCGCGCACAAACGCGTTCATCTTCAGATTGATGTTCAGGCGGCCTTTCCCTTGCTGCGGCGTCGCGCCCATGCTCTCAATAATCAGCAGCCGCGGCGAACGGTCGATGCGGTTGATGAACTCCATCAGGTCGGCGTAGGTGCCTTCGTAATTACCGTTGATGGTCATCATTTTGAGCGTATCGCTGCCCTCGATTTCCTCCACCTGAATGGAGTGCTCCTTGGGCGTGATCTTGGCTTCTTTCGCGCTCCGGCTCAGTTCGTCGACCAGCGCCGAGGAAGCCTGCCGCGCCGGCAGGAAGTAACCCTTCAAGAACTGATCGCCCTCTTTCCGCCCGGCTTCCACCTTCTGTGTATTCGTGCGGGTCTGCTTGAGCAGCAGGGTCCTCTTGAGCACCTGCGCGCGCAGTTCGGTCACCCGGTTGTCGAGATCGTCCACCGAGCCGCCCGGCGGATACAGCACAAAATATCCGGCAATCAGGTTGGCGGCGGCCAGAATGCCGAGCAGCCAGCGCGCCACCGCGGCCGGATCTTTCGGAAGCTGCAGGTTAAAGTTTTTGAGCATAGCTCACCATCACGCGATACCGCCACAAGGGCTCGTTGTCCGAAGGCGGTTGGAAACTCGGCATGCTCGCCGGACCGAACAGGGGCGAGGATTCGAGGCGATGCAGAAATTCGACCACCGGCTCCGGACTTTGCGCGCCCACTACCATGTCGAGCGTCACCTGGTTGTCGCGGTCGATTTGCGGAAGCCGGATCGAGACCAGCCGCACATTGTGCGGCATCACTTTCTCGAGATCGCCGAAAATGCCGGTCCAACTGATGCCCTTGCGGGTAATCAGCGTGTTGAGCAGCAGGCTGCGCTCGAGCACCTCGGCGTTGGCCGGCTGCCGGAGCGTGGCGTCGAACCGGCTCTGCTCGGCGGTGAGCGTCCTGACCTGGCCTTCCAGCTTTTCAACCGTCGCGCGCGCGCTTGCGGCGCGCTCTCTTGCCGAAAGGATCGAGGCCAGCATCACAATCAGCGAAATGGTCAGCAGGGCCGCGCCCGCCGCCGCGGCTACCAGAAACGGACGGTCGCGGCGGAATGGCTCGCTGGCCAGATTGATGGGAATGCGCATGAGCTAGTTGTGCCCTCCCTGCAGGTAGCCGAGCAGTCCGGCATTGTACTCGCCCGGAGTTCCGAAGCGCGAGCCGGGCGTCTCGATGGGCAGGCCGAGTTCGCTCTCGAGGCCGGGCATTTGTCCGCTCTGCCCGCCGATCCAGTACACCCGCTCGGGCTTGCGGGCCAGTTCGTCTTCCATGTAGGCGATGGTCGGATGCAGCACGCCGAGCACTTCCTCGGAATCCACGCGTTCGAGCGCCACCGTCCGCGCCAGTTGCAGCCGCGAGCCGTCTTCGACCATCACGCACAGCACGTTGCCGCTGAGTTTCACCACCAGCGAAACGCCCGACGCGGCCGCCAGGTTGAGCGCGGCAAGCGACGAGGTGGTGACCAGTCCCGGCTGAAAGCCCGCCGCTCGAAACGGCGCTTCGTAACGGGCCACGATCTCGAGCGCCATCACGGCCGCGACCACGTCCACCCGCTTGCCGCCGTTCTGCACCAGGTAGCTCACCACCGCCGAATCGATGTCGAAGGGCACGGTCTTGCGCACCCGGAACTTGATGAGCGACACCTGCTCGTCGGCGTCCGAGGGAAACTGATCGAAGTCGAGCACCTGAACGCGGGCTGCGTAATCGGGCAGAATCAAGGCTGCCGGCCGCCGCTTGTTGCGGTTTGACGGCGCGAGCGCCGACACGTGCTGCTCGAACACCTCCGGACGGGCGATGTTGTCGCGCGAAGGCGAAACCGCCACGACGCCCGGTTCAAACGGACGCCACTCGACCTGCCCGGAGTGCGACCAGGCAAGGCCGGCTTCGGAAATCTCAAAAGCGTAGGCGGGCGGCGGGTCGGCCAGCAGGCGTGTGAGAAAGTTGTTCATTCGATGAACGTCACCTTGTTGATTTCCTTGAGCGTGGTGATGCCGAGCTTGACCTTTTCGACCGCGCTCTCGCGCAGGAACGTCATCCCCTCGTCGCGCGCGATGCGCTTGATCTCGCTTGCCGGGCGCTTGTCGAGAATCATCTCGCGAATGCGCTCGCTCAAATCGAGCAGCTCGTGGATCGCCGTGCGGCCGCGGAACCCGGTTCCGCCGCACTCAAAACAGCCCGCGCCTTCGTAGAAATCGGCTCCCCGCCACTCGGCCAGCGGCAGTCCGCTTTCTTCGATCGCCGAGTCCGGATAGTGGACAACATGCTTGCAGTGCGGGCAGATGATGCGCACCAGGCGCTGCGCCAGAATGCAGTTGAGCGCGCTCACGAAGTTGTACGGCTCAACGCCCATGTTCAGGAAACGGCCCAGCACGTCGAGCACGTTGTTGGCGTGGACGGTGGTAAACACCAGGTGGCCGGTGAGCGCGGCGTTGATGGCGATCTGCGCTGTCTCCTGGTCGCGAATCTCGCCGACCATGATCTTGTCGGGGTCGTGGCGCAGAATGGAACGCAGACCCCGGGCAAAGGTGAGGCCTTTTTTCTCGTTCACCGGAATCTGCGTGATGCCCTTGATCTGGTATTCCACCGGGTCTTCGATGGTGATGATCTTGTCTTCGTCGGTCTTGATTTCGGAAAGCGCCGCGTAAAGCGTCGTCGTCTTACCGGAACCCGTCGGTCCGGTAACCAGCACCATCCCATACGGCTCTTTGATGTAGCGCCGGAACTTCACCAGGTCCGAATCGCCGAAGCCGACCACGTCGAGCGACAGCTTGGCGAACTTTTCGCTCATCGACTCTTTGTCCAGCACGCGCAGCACGGCGTCCTCGCCGTGGGCCGTGGGCATGATCGAGACGCGGAAGTCGATCAGCCGGTTCTTGTAGCGCACGCGAAAACGTCCGTCCTGCGGCACGCGGCGCTCGGCGATGTCCAGCTCGCTCATCACTTTGATGCGGCTGATGATGGTCGAATGCCAGTCCTTGGCAATCGGCGGCATGGCATAGTGGAGCACGCCGTCAATCCGGTACTTGATGGCGACTTCCTGATCGCGCGTTTCGATGTGAATGTCCGAGGCGCGGCGCTCGAGCGCGTTGAAAATGGTGGTGTCCACCAGTTTGATCACCGGCGCGATGTCTGAATCCGACGCCGTCAGTTTGTCGATCGACAGCGTCTCGTCGGTGTTTTCCTCGTCGCCCACCACGTCGAGAGCGAAGCCCTCGGTGACCTCTTCGAGCACGCGCTGCGATTGCTCGGTTTTCTTGAGCAGGTCGGAAATCTGCGAGAGCGTCGCCACCTTCACCCGCAGTTTCTTGTTGAGCAGGATCGAAAGCTCGTCGATCAGGTTCAGGTTGCGCGGATCGGCGAGCGCGATGTCGAGGTTTCCGTTCTGCGCCTGAATCGGCACAAAGTTGTAGCGGAACATCAGGTCGACGGGAATCGAGTGGAACAGGTCGTGGTCAATCCGGACTTCCCGCAGGTCGACAAACTCAGCGCGGTAGCGCATGGCGAGGCGGCGCGCCTGCTCCATTTCGGCGGCAGGGTCGGTGAGCCGGACTTTTTCGGTAGCCATTAGCGGGTTTCCCTTCGAGGTGCAGTCGTGCCTCGCGCGACACTGGTCACATTACACATGACGGCAGAATCGCGAAAAACGTGCAGACCCCGCGGGTGTCCGATTCCGGGAATTGGCTGCGTTTCGTTTTTTAGCCTCCGCCCGGCGGGCGGCCCGCCGTGTCGGCCAGGCTGAAGATCGGCAAGTAGAGCGCAATCAATACGAAAGCGACAAAGATGCCCATGAAGATCATGATCGCCGGCTCGATCAGCGCGAGCGTCGCGGTCATGCGGGTGTTCACGTCGTCTTCGTAGAACTCGGCAACGCTGTTCAGCATCTGCGGCAGGGCGCCGGTGGACTCGCCGACCTCGATCATGTCGATCGATAATCCAGGGAAGATCTTGGTGGCAGCCAGCGAACTCGACAGGGTTTGCCCCTCGCGCACGCTGCGGCGGGCTTTGTCGAGCGTTCTCTGGAGCAGCAGGACGCCGAGCGATTCCGATGCCGTTTCGAGAGCCTGGAGCAGGGGAATACCCCCGACTAGAAGCGTCGATAGGACGCGCGAGAACTGCGCCACCTGGTACTTGATCCAAACCTCGCCCACCACCGGAATGCGGAGTTTCAAACGGTCGAGCGCTTCGTTGCCGGCATCGGTCTTTGCATAGAGACGGAGCGCGATGATGCCCGCCACCAGGCAGCCGAAAATAAGCAGCACGTAGCCGCGCGCCGTGGTTCCTACCGCGATGAGCACCGAGGTCATCACCGGGAGGTTCGCGCCCATGCTCGTGTAGAGCTGTGCGAAGTTCGGAACCACGTAGGTGATGAGGAATATTATCAAGCAGATAACGAGGAAAACCAGAACCGTTGGATAAAGCAGCGACAACAGGATTTTCTTGCGCACCGCCAGGGCGAGTTTCTGGTAATTGATGAAGCGCTCGAGCACCTCGCCGAGGGCGCCCGATTTCTCGCCCGCCATGATCGAGGTTACGTAGATGGGCGGGAAGATGCCACGGTTGGCGAAGGCTTCGCTGAGTAAGGTTCCGTTGCGCACGTCGTCGCGTACGGCTTGGATGTGCTTGCCGAGCTTGGGGTCGGTCAGGCGGTCAGCCAGGAGGTCGAGCGACTTCAGGATGGGCAGTCCGGCGCGGATCAGGGTGACGAACTGCTGATTGAAGATCAGGAACTTCTCGACGTTGAGCTTCTGCTTCTTCGGTCCTGTGCCTGCAATACCTTCCGAGCGCGGCTTAATGGAATAGATAAGGAAGCCCTGCTGCGTATAGCGGTCCCGCAATTCGCGTTCGGTCGTAGCGATGGCGACCTGTTGATGAATCTCGCCGCGGGCGTCGGCGTATTTGAGCAGCCATTCAGCCATTTAGCGGTTGACCTCCTGCGAGGAGTCGAGGAACGAAGCGCCGGGCGGCAAGCGGAAGGTGAAAAGGGTGTCGTCGAGGCGGGGGTTCATCTTTTCATTGGTGAAGGTGAAGTCGAGTATGGTGGCGTCCTGACCGGTGACTTTGAGGCGCTCAATGCGGCTGTCAGGGGTGATGAGAAACGAAACCTCGCGGTACGGTAGCTTGTCGCTCTTTGGTGTTGCAGTGATTAAAGCCTTGCCGTTCTCTTGGGTTACGCGATAGTCCTTGAAGTCTTTGTCGAATTCGAGGCGGCCCAGCAGGAAAGCCATGGGAGCCCGCATGTCTTCGGTTTCCTTGAGCTTCATCTTCTCGGCGCGATTTGAATCGGGCGAGTAGTAGTAGACGTTCTTGCCGTCCGAAACAAAGAGCTTGCCGGCGGGTTGGCTGTACTGCCAGCGCATGCGCCCGGGTTTGCGGAGGTAGAGGTCGCCGGCTTCGGTCCGGCGCCTGCCGCCCTGAGTCATCGTCTCGGAAAATCCGACCTGGAGGGTCCGCACGGAGTTATAGTGCGCCTCTATCTCTTTGAGTTGTTTGGACAACGCCAGATCCGCCGCCCAACCTGAGCCGGCGGCGAACAGCACGCTTAGAACCCGCACATCCACATAATGGAAGACGGGGCCGGGGGCAAATTCGTGCAAACGCACGCGCTGGTCAGAGAGTAATCTTGTAGTTTACGTTCGGGGTGAAACTGCCGGGTGAGGCTTCGTCGGTAGCTGCGGCGAATAAAATCTCATGCCAAAAGGGGAGCCGTTCCACTGGCCCGGTTCGTAGATGGTGGCCACCGGCGGGTGGTTCAAGGCGGCGATGGCTTCGGACTCGCGGGGAGCAAGCGGCGGAGACGGAAGGACGCTGAACTGTTCGGCACGCCGGTAGCTTTGTTTCGGACGGATTTGCCCGGGGCGGGCGCGATTCTCGGCGGTTACGACGTCGCACCCGACGGACAGCGCTTTCTGTTGGGAGAACTGATCGGAGAAGCTTCAAACCCGATTCCGACGGTGGTGCTGAACTGGCCCGGGCTTCTTTCCAAGTGAACGGCAGCTACTGGGACGGAGTGCGCCAATTCAGGATGGCTGTGATGGAAGTGTCGACGGAAGGGTCGGTAATGATAATGAAGCGGCCGTCGGGTGCGATGTCCCAGGACATGGGGCCGTTGCGGATACCTGTATCGACGAGGCCGGTCTGAAACAGGCGCCGCGGAGATCCGTAGCTGAAATCCGGGTGCGCAGCGATATCGACCGACATCATCTCATTGGACGGCGAGATGTAAAACAACTCCTTGCCATCGCGCCGCCAACGCGGCATGACGCCGCCGCCCTTGGAGATGAGCCAGCGTCCGCCGGACGGGGATGGCGGGAACGACACCACGTAAATTTCGCTCTGGCCCGACTCGTTGGACGTATAGGCGATGTATTTGCCGTCCGGCGAGAATTGGCCCTGGTTCTCGTTGGCGGGTGTCTTCACGACCGGGAACGGCTTACGGTCTCCCTGGAGGGGGAGCGCCATCAAGTCCGCGGCGGTCTGAGGATTAACCTCTGCGAACAGGAGAAACCGGCCGTCGGGTGAACAACTGAGCGGGACCACCAGAATCGGACTTGGGACCAGGGTCTCCTGCTCGCCTGCACCGGTGGCGAGCTTTCGATAAATGGTGGTTGCATGATTGAAGATAATGTACCGGCCATCCGCCGACCAGATGGCGTTTTGACCCTGACCGGGAAACGTGATGGGGACCAGTTGAGCTCCGGCCGGACTCATAATCTGGATGTTGCTGTTCACGCCGGCAATCCGCTTGCCGTCGGGCGAAACGGATACGGTGGCATTTGCTTCTCCGAAGGTTGCGAGGTTTTTGCCGTTGCGGTCGTACCAAACGTACGGCGAACCGGCACGGCTGGTAGAGATATAAGCGAGCGCGCCGGGCCCGGATGTCCACGGGCCGTTGGCTCCTCGGACGACCGGGAAGGGATCTCCGGCGGATTGAAGCTTCTTCGTATCAAAAGGCAAAGCCATCAGCGCTCCGGCGCGCATGAACAGAATGTGCCCTACGTGGCTGCCGGGCGGCGGCGGCACGAACTCGGGCCTGGAGACATCGGGAAGAATCTGGCGCGTCTCGGCGCTGGTGGTCGAATGGAGCCAAATGCCGGAATTCGGGAAATTCGACGACCATCCTTTCATCGCCAGATAGGAATGGCCGTCGGGCAGGAAAACGGGGAATCGCGACGCGTTATCGGAGGGGAGAGGCGAGTCCGTACCGCCGGTCTCCGCGACCCGGTGGACCCTTCCGGTTGCAGCGGCGGAAAACAGGATCTCGCCGAAACGATTCCAGGTTCCGCGCTGGCCGCCCTGTGCGTTGCACACAGTCTGAACGGGACCGCCGGCGGCTTCCACCTTCTTCAACTTGGAGTCGGCGAAGAAGGCGATGTAGCGGCCATCGGGAGACCAGAATGGGTCGCCGGCGTCCTCCGTGCCGGCGAGCGGCGTAAGGTCGAGCGAGTCGAAGGGGCGGATCCAGAGTTGTTGCCGGCCATCCTTGACGAGCGTGACGGCGAGCCGCCTGCCGTCGGGTGAAATGGCTAGCGCCTGGACGCGGGAGTTGGCGGGAAGCACCATGCTCATGCGAACCGGGCGCTCGAGCGGCGGCTTTTCGCTGAAGTGCAGAAAGGCAAGCGCCGCGAGCAAAAGGGATGCGAGGCCAAGCGCCACTCCTGTGATTCGCGAACGAAGGCGGGAGCGCGGGGCTGAGACCGGAGGCGGCGCGTCCAGGACGGACTGCAGTTCCCACTCGACGTCGCGCGCCGACTGCCAGCGGTTGTCGGGGTCCTCGGCAAGACACCTTTTGACGAGCCGGTCGAGAGCGGGGGGAAGAGGCGCGGGGTTGGCCGGCGACAGCCTTTTTCCGGTGACCATTTCGTAGAGCACAAGGCCGAGGGCGTAGATGTCGGTGCGCGCATCGGCAGGCTGTCCGGCTAACTGCTCGGGAGCCATGTAGGCCGGGGTTCCCATCCGGTCGCAGTCGAGCGTTACCTGCAGGTCATCCTGCGAGCGGGACAAACCAAAATCGAGGAGCTTGACGCTGTCCTTGGACAGCATGACGTTGGACGGCTTTAGATCGCGATGGACAATGCCCTGGGAATGAGCGGAGGCGAGCGCGCTGGCGATTTGCGCTCCGTAGCGAACGGTTTCTTCGAGGCTGAAAGGGCCTCGTTCCAGCCGGGAGGCGAGGTTCTGGCCGGTGACGAATTCCATCACCAGGTAGTCAGGACCGACATCGTGAAGCGTACAGATATTGGGGTGGTTCAAGCGGGCAATGGCGCGCGCTTCGCGTTCGAACCGCGAACTGAACCGTTCGGCGGGGATTTTAATGGCCACCGTCCGGTTGAGGCGGGTGTCGGTAGCCCGGAAGACGCGACCCATGCCGCCTTCGCCGATGGCGGCTTCGATGCGGTAAGGGCCGAGCGATTGGGGGACGGGGTTGGTTTGCGGCCGGGATGGCAGCGGAGGGTGGTCGAGCGGGCTGTCCCGTTCGGCGGCGGAAAACATTCGCTCAACTTCGGCGCGCACGCTGGGGTCGGCGCCGGCCAGAAGGGACTCGCGGTCAGCCGGATGCTGCTCGACCTCGGAGAAGAGACGTTCGATTTCTCGCCAGCGCTCGGGAGTCAAGGGAGTCCGTTCAGTCATAATACTTCGGTTTGGGCGGCGGATGCAGGTCCTGACCTTAATAGCGCGGAAATTGGACGAAAACTGGAATAAAATGGAGCGTATTTGTCATGAGTGGACCCGATCGAGCCGAAACAACGCAGTTGCTGCGCGACTGGGCCGGAGGCGATCGAGCGGCGCTGGATGAACTGGCGCCGCGGGTCTACCAGGAATTACGGCGCGTGGCGGGGAACCTGATGCGCGGGGAGCAGGGCGGGCGCACCTTGACGGCGACGGCCCTGGTACACGAAGCGTTCATCCGGATGGTGGACGCAAACGGCATCGAGGTGAAACAGCGGGCGCACTTCCTGGGACTGGCGGCGAAGATGATGCGCCAGATTCTGCTGGACGGCGCACGCCGCCGGCGGGCGGCCAAGCGGGGCGGGGGTGCGGCCGGCGTGGACCTGGACGCGGTGGCGGAAGTTGTGGCCAGCGATACGCGGGACCGGTCGCTTATCGCTCTTGACGATGCCATGGAGGAACTCGCGCGGGTGGACGAACGCCGGGCTCGCGTAGTGGAAATGCGCTATTTCGGCGGGCTGAGCGTGGAAGAAACGGCGGCGGCGCTTAGCGTGTCGCCCGAAACGGTGATGCGTGACTGGAAGATTGCGCGAGCCTGGTTGACGGCTCGAGCAGGCGGGTAAGCGGTCCTTCAAAAAAAAATTCTTGTGACGTGGCAGTTTTTGCCCTCTGTTTCCGCAACAAGGGCGAAGACAAGAGCGCCGGGGCGATGAAAGCCGCCCCGATGAGCGCTCAAGCGACCCAAAAAGGAGCACGCCATGCCGCGAGATTTCGCAACTCAGTTCCACCGGCTGCTGGTATTACCCGCCGCCGCCACTTTCTTCTTTACGTGTCCGGCGCAGAGTCAAACACAGTTTGATCCGGTGAAGGTGAAGCAGGGGCTCGCCATCGCGCCGGTCCCCTTGAATACGCAGGGCAAGGATCTCAACGCCGTGGGATATGGCAGCTATCTGGTGAATGCTGCGGGAGACTGCAACGGCTGCCACAGCGCGGGACCGCCGACGCAGTACGCCAAAGGCGGCAATCCCTACATGGGCCAGACCGCGGTGGTGAATCAGGCGACGTACCTCGGCGGCGGGCGGGACTTCGGGCAGTTTCCCGATGCCCGGGGGCCGCACATTGTGAGCCGCAACCTGACGCCGAACTATACGGGAATGGCTGCGGGCGGGATGACTCAGGATATCTTCCTGCTCACGATTCGCACGGGGGTCGACCAGGACAAGGCGCATCCGACCTGCACCGGCGCTCCGGATGGCACGTGCATTCCGGCGCCGTTCAACGGCAGCCTGCTGCAGGTCATGTCGTGGCCGGTGTACCGGAACCTGGGCGATGACGATCTGAAAGCGATCTATGCGTATCTGAGCTCGATTCCGTGTCTCGAGGGTGGACCGGGAGAACCTCCGAATCGCTGTCAACCGGCGGCGCAGACGCAGGCGATGGCGAGTCCGAAGAACGCGACGGTGGTGGCGCCGGAGCTCGTTCTGGACGGCTCGCGGTCGACAAGCGCGGACGGCAAGCCATTGACGTATTCGTGGAGCATTCCGCCGGGGAGTCCCGCGGCGGCGATCCTGCACGGCGATTCGGCGGCGCCGATGGTGCAATTCTCGCCGGCGCGCGGCAAGTACACGTTTCTGTTGACGGTGACGGATTCGAGCGGCCGGACGTCGACCGATGTGGCCACCGTCGATTTCGAGGGCAACTAGCCTGCGCGGACCGGGGCGGTGAAACGCCCCGGTTTCCCGACGGAGTCAACGGTATGACCACCCGAAATAAGATCGCGCTCGAAGAGCACTTTCTGATCGAGGACCTGGAAGAATACTGGCTTCCAACCGTAGCCGACATCGATCCGGCTATTTTCGGCGGGCTCCGAGCCCGGCTGTTCGACCTGGGCGCGCTGCGCACGGATGCAATGGATCAGGCGGGCATTGAAAGGTGCGTTCTGAGCCTGACGACGCCCGGCGTTCAGACCGTGCCGGCCGCGGCGGAGGCTTGCCGGAAGGCCCGGCAGGCTAACGACCGGCTTGCCGAGGAGGTCCGGAAGAGGCCGGACCGGTACTCCGGCTTCGCCTGTGTTCCGTTGCAGGACCCTGAAGCGGCTGCGGATGAACTCGAACGTTCGTGCCGCCAACTCGGGTTATGCGGCGCCATGATCAACGGCCACAGCAACGGCGAATACCTGGATCATCCGAAGTTTTACCCGTTTTGGGAGCGGGCCGAAGCGCTCGGGTGTCCGGTGTATCTCCATCCGGCGGATCCGGTTTCGACCTACCCGGCCATTGCGGGATGCGCGGCGATGAAGCGCGCGATGTGGGAGTGGACGGTGGAGACGGGTTCTCACGCACTGCGGCTGATTCTGGGCGGTGTATTCGACCGGTTTCCGAACCTGAGACTCGTGCTCGGGCACTTGGGAGAGACGCTGCCTTTCTTGCTGTGGCGTTTGGACAGCCGCGCCGAGATTTACGGGCTTCAACTGAAAAGGCGTCCTTCCGAGTATTTGCGGGAACAGGTTTTCGTGACCATGTCCGGGATGTTCTCGAGGGAGCCTCTCGAATGTTCGATTGCCGCACTTGGAGCCGGCCGCGTCATGTTCTCGGTCGACTACCCCTACGAGTCCGCGGTTGACGCCGCACGGTTCATCGAAACAGTACCGCTCAACGAGGAAGACCGGCGCAGGATCTGCTTTGACAACGCGGCGGAGCTGTTGGGACTGGACGGGCGCACCGGGACCCATCCCATCAGGAGAGCGGAATGAACCCGCCGCGCGTAGGGCAATGGTGGATTGTATGGGCCTCGGCGGTGGGGCTGCTCGTGGGCAATGGTCCGGTGATGCAGTTTACGATCGGGACGCTGCTGCCGTCGATCACGCGGGAGTTCGGATGGAGCCGGGGCGTGGTCTCGTCGGCGATGACGGCGGGGCTGTGGATGACGGCGCTTGTCACTCCGTTGCTGGGCCGCCTGGTAGACCGGTTCGGGATCCGGGCAGTGGCTCTGCCGGCCATCGCTTTGTTTTCGGCGGCCACGGCGTCGGCGGGACTGGTGCGGGGCTCGGCCGCTGCTTTCACCGCTGCGTACGCGTTGATGGGAATCGGCGCGGCATGCCAGACGCCGTTGATCTACGCCAAAGCGATCTCGTCGCGATTCGACCGTGAACGGGGCCTGGCTCTTGGGGTGGCGATCTCGGGAGTCGGCTTGGGCGCGATTCTGGTTCCTCGGTTCACACAGGTCTTGGTGGAGGCGGCCGGATGGCGGGTTGCGTACGCTGGTTTGGGAACTCTGATATTTGTACTGGCATTTCCGGCGGTGGCCTTTTTCGTGGGACGCCCGGCACAGGAAGGACGGCCGTCGCGGATTCCCGATTCGAGCCTGCCCGGGCTCACCGGGTTCGAAGCGCTGCGAACGTCGCGGTTCTGGACTCTTTCGTTCAGCTTTCTCATCGCCTCAGCCGCGACGGGAGGCGTGATCGCCCACCTGGTTCCGTTACTCGGGGATCGCGGCATGTCTGCCTCGGTCGCCACGGGCGTGCTCGGCGTGTCCGGCGCGGCACTGATCGGAGGCCGGATTTTTTCCGGTTTTCTGCTCGACTGGGTCCACGCACGTTATGTGGCGGCGTTCTTTTTTGTCTTGCCGCTCATCGGGATTGTCATCCTTCTGATGAGCCGGAGCCCGCGAGATGCGTCGGCCGGTGTGCTGCTGATCGGGCTCGGGCTTGGCGCCGAGGGAGATCTGATGGCGTTCCTGACCTCGCGATACCTGGGGATCCGATCGTTCGGGGAGATCTACGGATATTTCTTTTCGATCTTCATGCTGGGTGCGGGGACGGGTCCGCTCGCGATGGGCCTGTGGCATGACCGGGCCGGATCATACGACGGGATGCTGCTGTGTTTCGCGGGCGCCCTGGCCGTGGCGAGTTTGCCGATGGTGCGATTGGGAGCCTACCCTTACCCGCCGCCGCAAGAGCGGGGAGAGCCGAGCGCCGCACAGGCGCCGGCGTAAGCTCGGCAATCAGGCGTGGATGCCGGGCGCTTCATGGCCCAGTTTGGTGACGTACTCGACGTAGGTGCCGGGGTAGACGACGGGTTCGCGGCTGGTTCCGGATTCGCCGCCGAGTTCAAGAACGCGAGTGCCGAGGCCGCGGAGAAACGTGCGGTCGTGCGAGACGAAGATCATGGTGCCTTCGAAATCCTTGAGGGCGCTGACGAGCATTTCCTTGGTGGCGAGGTCGAGGTGGTTGGTGGGCTCGTCGAGGACGAGAAAATTCGGCGGGTCGTAAAGCATGCGGGCCATGGCGAGACGGGAACGTTCGCCGCCGGAGAGCGATCGGATGCGTTTATCGACGTCGTCGCCGGAGAACTGGAAAGCGCCGGCGAGGGTGCGGAGGGAGCCGAGGGTGTCGTGGGGAAAGTCGGCCTGAAGCTGTTCGATGACGGTGAGGTCGCCGTTGAGGACGTCGAGGGACTGCTGGGCGAAGTAGCCCATTTTGAGGCTCGCGCCGAGGCGGACATCGCCTGAGTCGGGTTGGGTGGCGCCGGCGATCATCTTGAGCAGGGTGGTTTTGCCGGCGCCGTTGCGGCCCATGACGGCCCAGCGCTCGCCGCGGCGGAYGGTGAGGCTGAAGCCGTCGTAGAGGACGCGGCCGCCGTAGCGTTTGTCGAGATTTTCGAGTACCACCACCTGGTCGCCCGAGCGGGGCGGCTGGCGGAACTCGAACTTCACCACCTGGCGGCGCTTGGGCAGTTCGATCTTTTCAATCTTGTCGAGCGCCTTGATGCGGCTCTGCACCTGGGCGGCTTTTGCGGCATGCGTCTTGAAGCGCTCGATGAAGCGCTGTTCCTTGGCGAGCATGGCCTGCTGGCGGGCGAAGGCGGCCTGCTGGTTGGACTCGCGGATGGCGCGCTCGCGTTCGTAGAAATCGTAGTTGCCGGAGTAGCTGATGATCTCGCCGCCGTCGATTTCGGCGATACGGGCGACGATGCGGTTCATGAACTCGCGGTCGTGCGAGGTCATCAGGAGGGCGCCCGAGTAGCTTTTTAGAAACTGCTCGAGCCAGATGATGGATTCGATGTCGAGGTGGTTGGTGGGTTCGTCCATGAGCAGGACGTCGGGGCGGCCGAGCAGGACGCGCGCCATGGCGACGCGCATTTTCCAGCCGCCCGAGAGCGCGCCGACGTCGCCGTCGATCTGGTCGTCTTTGAGGCCGAGTCCGGCGAGGACTTCGCGGGCCTGGGCCTCGAGGGTATAGCCGCCGAGGTGTTCGTACTCCTCCTGCACATGGCCGAAGCGCTCGAGGATCTGGTCGAGTTCGGCGGCGCGGGCGGGGTCCTCCATGG
>BFBZ01000033.1_pt21 | contig 76302 bp, 68 predicted proteins | sample 1888401 | NCBI WGS metagenome assembly BFBZ01 (sample SAMD00112614, study PRJDB3348) | symbiont metagenome | host: Chara braunii
ATCACCACGCAATCCGTGGGCGGTGGCCAGCTCGCATCTGCCTCGACCGCAACCGCCTCCCACACCGGCGTCAACGTCATCAGGCCGCTCGCGCCCTCACCCTCCGCTTCCTCTCCGGTCAACTTTACGGTCGCCGCTCGGCTGCTGAACCCGCGCAACTGGACGCAGATGCGCCCCGCTTCGTCACATACATCAATGTCCAGCTTGCCGGATTCCTCATTCTGCCGGCGGACCCAGGCAAAGCCCTGCACCGGACAGGCTGCGACAATTACCATTTCTTCCAGCGCAAACGGCAGCGATGGCTGTCCCGCCACCTCGCCTCCCGCCTTCAAGCTCACACTCGCCTGCAACGCCGCATCCATCACGCTTGGATGCAACACGTAGTCGCTCAGCGTTTCGGTCACACAGGACGGAAGCACAACGCGCGCCAGAACCTGCGCCTGCATGCCGCCGCCCGACCTCGCCGACAACCCTACGATCCCCCGGTACGACGGGCCGTAGTTCAATCCTTGCGCCGCAAAGCCCGCATAACAATCCTGTGCGGAGACGCGGTGGTCGCACCTCGCCTGCAGCGTCGCCACGTCCACATTGCCGAGACTGCCGATCGGCCCTATAACCGCACAACCCTGGCTATGGACTGTCTCTTATACACATCTAGATGTGTATAAGAGACAGACCCTGGCTATGGATCACCCGTTCCTCGTCGCTGCCTCCCGCCGCCCGGCTGTAGATCTCGTAGTCGATGCTGCCGTCGTCCGCAGCAAACAGCTCAATATGCAGATCAAGACCATCGGGGCCCACCACGACGGGCCGCAGCCACACCACCTGCTGCAGTCGAACGCCATGTCGCCCATCCGCACCGACCGCAGCCTCGACTGCCGCTCGCGCCATCTCCAGATGCGCTACTCCCGGCAGAACCCTTGATCCCGACACCACGTGATCCCGCAGGTGAAACTCCTCCCCGCTCAAGCGCGTGCTGAATCGCTGTGCCGAGAAATCCGACGTGTTCCGATGCAGCAGCGGATGCGGCACGGAACCACGCGACGCCGCGGCTCCAGGCCGCGCGCGATCTCCAGCACTCTCCTCGACCCAGTAGCGCTCTTTGGCAAACGGATAAGTCGGAAGACTGATCCGACGGGGCTTCGTTCCGCCGTATAATCCGTCCCAGTCGAACGACAGTCCCTTGACCCACAACTCCAGGAGCTTGCGGTGCTTGCCCCGCGCCATCCATTTCGTCACGGCGTCCTTTAGCTCTTCGTCTTGGGCAAAGATCGCAATGGTGTCTTTGTTTTGCTTGATATGGCCTAGATAGAGATCTTCGATCCCGGTGCGGCCAGCCAGATGGTCCCGCAGTTTCGCCTGCAGCATCGCCATCGAACTCGCGATCACGCCGATGCGGCTCTCCATCGCTTCACGGCCGACCTGGAGCGTATAAGCAAGATTCTCAAGATCGGCATCCTGAAGGCCGCGTCGGTCGATAGCCGCGACAAGCTGCTCAACTTGTACCTTCAGACGGCTCTCATTCCGTGCCGACAACACGACAAGCGCAGGACGATGGACACCCGCGAAGCTCGTCGCATCATGCCGCGACGCCACATACTCCTCGACAATGACATGCGCGTTGGTCCCGCCGGAGCCAAAGCTGCTGACGCCGATACGCCGGACGTCCTGTCCATCTCGCAGCTCCCAGACCCGTCCCTCGTCCGCTATGTAGAAGGGACTCGCCGCCAGGGAGATGTGCGGATTCAGCTCGTTAAAGTTCAAGGAGGCAGGAATCTTCCGGTGCCGAATGCAGAGTAGTGCCTTGAGCAGCCCCGCCAACCCCGCCGCCGCCTCGAGATGACCGATATTGGTCTTGACCGAGCCCAAACCGCAGAACGGCCCTTCGTCCTTGTCATTGCCTGCAACAGGAAACCGCGCGAATGCCTCCTTTAGACCGCGCACCTCAATGGGATCGCCCAATGACGTCCCCGTGCCGTGGGTCTCAACATAGCCGATTGATCGCGGATCGACGCTTGCCGCCTTGCAGGCTTGTTCTATGAGATCCGCCTGCCGGGCGGGGTTGGGGACCGTCAGGCCTGCGGTCCGGCCACCATGATTGGTTGCAGAGCCCTTTATGATTCCATAGATCCTATTGCCGTCGCGCGTAGCGCTATGCAGCGGCTTCAGCAACATCGCGATCGCGCCTTCGCCGCGGACATACCCGCTCGCGGTCTTATCGAAGGTCTTGCAACGGCCATCGACGGCCAGCATTCCCGCCTTGTAATAAGCAATGCTGTTCGCCGGGTGGCACATGATGTTAATGCCGGCAACCAGCGCCTGGCTGCACTGCCCGGTCGTGATTGACCTCGCGGCCTCGTGAAGAGCGACCAGCGAACTGGAGCAAGCACCGTCAATCTGGATGCTCGGACCATTCAGGTCATAAAAATAGGAAAGCCGATTGGCGAGGATCGCCATCGACGTCGCCAGGCCGAAATGCCCATCGATGTGCTCGTGCTCTCTGGATAATCGGAGCTGATAATCCGAACCGCTCGCGCCGACAAAGACCCCCGTCCTGGTGCCCGCGACCGACTGTGGCGCCTGCCCCGCGTCTTCCAGACACGCCCAGATCAACTGCAGCAAGATCCGCTGCTGCGGGTCCATCAAAGCTGAATCCCGGGGGGAAATCCGAAAGAAACTGGCATCGAACTTATCGATATCCTGTGCGAAGCCGCCGATATCGATTCCTCGATGTTGCTCTTGCGGATCGATATTCGGTGGCCACGTCCAGCGCCAAGGAGGCAATCGGCTGATCGCGTCGCGTCCCTCGTCCAGGAGCTGCCAGAACTGCTCCGGGTCGGTAACGCCGCCGGGCAGCAGGCACGCCACTCCTACCACAGCGACCTCATCAGTCCGATAACGGGCTGACCCATATTCCAGTTGCGCGGCCTCAGCTTCGTTCGTCCTCGCCGAGGTTTCATTCGACTTCGCAGCAGATGCCTGTTTCGCGGCATTCGTGCCGTCGGCGCCCCGCGATCGAGCTTTCATGCGCAGGAGTTCACCGACCCGGGAAATGATCCGCTCGCACGTGTTATGTTCGAAAAAGAACGCCGCTTCCAGCGCGATGCCAAAGCATCCACTGATCCGCTCATTGAGATCCAGCAGGTCGGCCGAATCGAGCCCCAGCTCGAACAGCGGCCGCGTCAATTCGATCTCGTCCGGTGCGTCCTTCTGCAGAATCGACATCACCGCATTAACGACAAAGGCGTCGACATCTTCATCCGTCTCAGCCGGGCTCGTGACGCCCTCAATCTTTACCTCGTTGCGGCGCCGCCGATGAATATCGTATTTGACTAGAACACCCGATCCCAGGTTGACGGCATCCGATGGACGATAATCCGCAACGACGTCCGCGATCACCGCGCCGTGCTGCTCGTGGAATCGCAGGACGGTATCCACGAGCCGCCCGCGTTCGTTTCTCAGGGCGACGTATCGCTCCATCGCGACTTCAGCGTGCTTGGCGTAATCCTTGCAACGCGTAATGCCGACGACCGTATCGATCCCCGGGAAGACGGCGCAGTACTGCAGCATGAACTCAAGCAGTTGATCGCCATAGCTCTGATATTGCGATTCCGGCAGCACATTGATTGCGAGCAACTGAACAATCGAGCCGCTCGGCCGGTGAAGGCGATGGACATCAAAGGCCGTCGTGCCCCCGAAGTTCGTCGTTCCAACCCGTTGGGAGTAAACGACCCCTAAGACGCCACCACCGGCTTCAAGGACCAACTGGCCCTCCCTGAAGGTCTCCAGGCGCCCCTTCAGTATCTCCGCCGACATTCGTAAGCCAAGCGGCCAGCACGCCGTCTCGAGCCGGATCAACGTTGGCAAGTCGTGCTCATCAGAGAACCTGATTCGATAGTCGCGCGCCTTGAACCGCCCCAGCGTCCGCCCGACGGCCGTTTGCTCCTTGGGATAACGATAAAAAGAATCCGGTTCCGGGAACAAACCACCCCGCGCCGCTAGCATCAAAAAAGTATCGGCCGCAGGAAGCGCCCAGGCCCCATCAGCCACCGCTCGCGACGCCAAGTGCGCGCCCGAAATGATCACGCCGTGTTTCCGAATCAGGCTGAGCCACTTCTCCGTACTGCCAAGCAAAGATTCCGCAACGGAGTAAACATCCTGCTCGTCGTCGCGTTCGAAGTTGGAAGCCGCCGCGGTGAGATCCTTCGGCCAAGCCGCAAGGATGTAGATTGCGTTCTCGGGATCTTCAATTCCGCAGCTGCGAAGCGCCGCCACGATCTGCTCCGGCTCTGGGCCCGCGCCGGCTACAAACAGCAGGTCGATATCTTGCCCCTGGGTAGTCGCATCTTCCGGCTTGCCGGAAGCCCCGTTGATCCCGATCGCTGTTATTGGAGCGGCATCGCGCATCCGGCCGCGCAACGTCTTCTGCCTGACGACCTCACACACCCTCTTCAACATGAGATCGTCGCCGCAGGCGAGGCTCACGATGTATTTCGGTTGAGCCGCGACCGGTTCTGTCTCTTATACACATCTAGATGTGTATAAGAGACAGGTTATTGGAGCGGCATCGCGCATCCGGCCGCGCAACGTCTTCTGCCTGACGACCTCACACACCCTCTTCAACATGAGATCGTCGCCGCAGGCGAGGCTCACGATGTATTTCGGTTGAGCCGCGACCGGTTCGGCGTCGAAAATCGACACGATCATACCGTCCAGATCAGACAAGCAGGCGCCGATGTCCGAAAGATCGCTCATCGTGTGGAGGCCCCCATGCGCGCCCTTCCGAATGTGCGAACGCCAGCCGCGAGGAGCACGACAATCGTGTCATCCCGTGCGAAAATTATGCGATTGGTTTGACGGTCGACATTCGCGGCGCAACCTGAAGCCGGCCACAACGGGATGGAAAGGACGCACATATAGCCGATGGCCTCAACCGACTCGGAAGCTCCAGAGATAGGTTGCACGTGCGCGGCAGGTTACGGCGGATGGCAACCACATGGCCCGTCGATAACGGGGGATCGGGGCGCAGTGCGACACTCCCCATCGGCGGCGCTCTCGAACTTGCATATGCTGCTGAATTTTCTGATTGCAGAATATGATTTAAGAGGCAGTTTCGTAAGATCGACTTGCCGCGAGAGGCTGGTCGAGGACCTACAGGCAAGTCGATGCCGCCCCTTCTGGCAGAACACGAACCGATGAGCGCAGCCTCGCTGACGTTGCTGCCGACAACGACGGTCGAGGCAGATCACCGCGAGCGGCTCTTCAACGATCTGGAAAGCAACAAGGACCACGCGCGTCACCGCAAGCCATTGCAAAAATCAGGGAGCACAACCAGTATGTGCAACAACCCCTGGATGTGTCAATTTGTTTTGCGCACGCTTGATGATCACGCCCAAACGGCCTCCCGCGCGACGAGGATCGCAAGATCGTTGCCTTCGCGCAAAAACAGATCCGCCTGTCTCATGGAGAAAACCTCGCAGCACGATCGCGACAAAACGAGACTTCCTGCAGTGACCAACGCGAGTCGGCGACGTCGTCCCAAGATTCACCCAACTCTGAGTTCGCTCTGGCTGTACGTCTCCGACGATCACAATCACTGCGCTGAGACACTCGCGGCATAAAGACCTGCGCCTCAGACTCGAGGGTTCGCACAGATTTGCGCCAAATGAGGATCATCAATCACGAAATCACTGGTGACGATCTTTCGAATTCATTCGAAATCGAGCCGCAACGACCCACATGCTCAATAGGCTGACCGATTGCCAGCTCTCGCATTATCGCACCTTCAGGACACGGAACCTAACATCGAACCAACCCGCAAGCCGCAGCATGAAAGCAACTATCGGGGGCCAAGTCGATGACACGTTCGTGCTATGCTGCCGGCTACTTCAAAAGCGCGATGAGCTGGCTGCGCCTGCTGATGCTAAGCCTGCTATAGATGATACGGAAATGATTTCCGACCGTGTGCTCGGAAATCCCTACGCGTGCTGCGATCTCTCTGTCGGTCAAACCTAGCGCTGCAAGATCGGCCAAATCGCGCTGCCGATTGGTCAGTGAGCTCAATTGGCCCTCCGATAGAGCGATTTCTTTGGTTCGAAAATAGAACGCTTGCACCAACGGTGCGAGGATATCGAGTAGCGCAAGAGTTTGCTTCGATCGGCTCTTGGGTACTCCCGAAAACCCCACATAGGTGCCCGTGTTGGCGAAAGGATCGAAAACGCCATGACAGGCCACGGCGCCCAGTGAGAACCGCTCGACATCTTCAATTTCGCGCTCTGTTGCGGGAATCCGCGCTCCCAACGCGTCTGTCGCACCGGTTCTGTCGAGGATCAGGGCCCTTCGATGTTTCATCCACCATGCGATGCTCCCGCGCAACTTCACATCGAACGCCGTGTCGCGGCTTGCGAGAAATTCCGAACTATGACCGCTCGATAGCATCGATCGCGCATAGATTCTGCCACCAGAGAGGCCTCCATAAGCACCGAGAAACCGGTCAAAGGGAAAGGCGCGTCGTAAAGGTCCTTCGAGCCAGGCTCGAAAATCCGCCTCGGTTACTGTCCCGATCGGAAGGTCGCGTAGCGCGCGAGCCCAGGCCCGGAGATCCCGTTCCGAAAGGTCCGCCGCGACGGCGGTGAGGAGGAATTGTTCAAGACGAAGTTGACCGAGATGTTGCATTTACACTGACCTTGTCCTCGGGTTTATCCACTTCCGAATTCACACTGGCTGCAGGTGATCAACCAGTGCGGGCTGCAGTTATGCCACGCTCGTCCAGCCTGGACGGGATCTATCAGGCCAATCCCGCATGGCGTTCTGCTGAAGCAACGCCCGGCAGGATTTCGCGGACACAATGGTCCACTGTGGTCGATCCGGCCCACTGGCGCGGGTATCCAAGCGAAACCTCCTCGAACCGAACACCATCGCGACGCGACGTGGAACGGATATGGAGATGCCCTGACACTACAACAGTCGCGTTGAAACGCAGGTGCCAATTTTCGGTGCGGCGGGTCCCGCACCAGAGCGAGAATCGGGGAATTCGGGGAAGTCTTGCCAGATCTTCACGCAGTGGAAAGTGATTGATCAACACTGTCGGCAAGTCATTCCTGAAGGTCTCCAGCCGCAACTCGGTGAGATCACAGCGAGCATGACACCACTCGGCGATTCCCGCATACGGATCCGGGTGCAAGAGTTGCTCGTCGGCACAAACCACTCCGGCTTCATTCGCCCATTCGAGTGCTTTCTCCCTCGAAACATCGGGCGGCCGAAAGCTATAATCATAGAGCAGGAAAAGCGGCGCTACCCGTACCTGCCTCCCGTCAATTCCAACGATAGGATATGGATCCTCAGGCGTCAGCACGCGATAGAATCGGCACAAATCAACCAGTTCATCGTACTTGAACCGGCCGCGAGCAGTCTCTTTGGGTAGCGTCCATAGCTCGTGATTGCCGGGAACCCATACCAGTTTCGCAAAACGCGGTTGCAGCGTCCTGAAAGCTAATTCAAGTTGAGCGGCGGTCTCACCGACGTCGCCCGCAAGTATGAGCCAGTCGTTCGGACGACTCGCAATCTTCGCCAGCTCGTGTCGGTTGGCTTCGTATCCCAGATGCAAGTCACTTATTGCATATAACTTCATTTATGTTGCTTCAGTGTCGCCAGATCATTCATTGGCTAATCCTAACATTGCTGGAGATCCGTCGACCGGCTCCGCGGCCGCAGACGTCGGGATAATCCAGCGCAAGCAAATGGTGGGCTCGGCGTCCGGCGGCGAAGTAACGGCAATGGCCATCCTGTGTTCCTGTGTCGGAGCAAACCTATAGAAACGCCATTGCCCCGGGTTATCGGGGCAGCGATCCGTAATGTTGAGACGCGGGGATAAACCATTGAGGTCAAACCAAAACGCATCGAGAGGAAGGGACAGGCCCATGCCTCGCCCCTTGATGTAGGCCTCCTTAAGGGTCCAGTATGAGAAAAAGCGCTCTCGCCGATCTTCCGACGGAGTCTGACGGACGTCCGCCAGCTCCGCGGGAGCAAAAACCGCCGGGGCCAAAGCGTCAATGTCCAAAACACGCTTGATGTTCTCGACATCGATCCCGATCTCACAATCTTTCGCAACCGCACACACCACCAAACCGGTCGTGTTCGACAGATTGAACAGAATGTTACGGGCGGCCTGCGGCTGCGCAACACGGGGACGGCCATAGCGGTTCGCTTCAAATCCCCACACATGTTCTGGCACTTCAGCATATCTTGACAGCGTGGCACGGACCAGCGCTCGGGAAACAAGATATTGAAGCTGCGCGTCCTCGGCGACAAATCGTTTCCACTTGGCTCGCTCCGGTTCGCTCAGCAATTGCAGATACGCAAGCTGCAGGTCACCGCTGGCGCCATCCAGACTGGTCAGCCAAACATCGACCTGCCCGCGCTCAAGACGCAGCAACCTGACACGAGCCAATTCTCGTCTCCCGGGCTATAGCTTATTGGCCAGATAATTTTCCACGATAGCCACGCGGCGAAACTTTGACAAATAACTATCCTTGGACAAAACAATAAAGAGATGTTCTTTTTGCGATGGCGCTAGTTCATGATAGCGTCAATGGCGCTGTTCCCATGCCGGACTCCCGAACAGCGAGGGTGGATCGACAAAGAAAACGATGTGCAAGAGACACATCATCGGAAGAGCGACATATGCCCAACCGTAACGTCGTCTTCATGTTTTCCGGCCAAGGCTCTCACTATTACCAGATGGGCCGAGCCTTCTTTGATGGAAATGCTGCATTTCGGCAGATCTTGCTCCAGTTGGACGAAGTTGCAAAGCCGCTGCTAGGCCGCTCCATTATCGATGTCCTGTATAACGATGGTCGCCGGAAGGATGAGCTGTTCGACGAGATCCAACTGACGAGTGCGGCCATATTCGTCGTGGAGTACGCACTCGCCAACGCCCTGATCGATCATGGCGTCAAGCCCGACTACCTTCTGGCATCAAGCATGGGCACATACGCGGCAGCCACCGTCGCGGAAGTTCTCGACCCAAACGAGGCCCTCAGATCCGTCATTGCAGTGGCCAAAGGTTGCGAGGCGAAATGCCAAAAGGGGAGCATGATCGCTGTTTTAGGCGCCCCCCAGTTGCACCGCGACTTAAAAGTGCTCCGCGAAAATTCAGAGATAGCCGCGGTCAATTTCGCCTCTCACTTCGTGATTTCCACCACAGACGAGCACGTTAACGAGATAGAATCGGTTCTTCTCCGCGAAAACATCGTCTTCCAGAGAATTGCCGTTTCCTGGCCATTTCACTCGCGATGGATGGACAACGCGAGGGAAGCAACCTTGGATGCTCTTGGAAAGCTCCGGTACCGGCAGCCGATCATTCCGCTAATCTGCTGCGCACGGTGCGCCGTTCTGGAGGCCGTGTCTCCCGAAAGCTGCTGGGACTCGGTACGCAAGCCGATCGAATTTGCGCGAACCATTGCCGAGCTGGAAAATCGCGGCCCATCGTACTATGTTGACGTCGGTCCAGCCGGCACGTTGGCCACTTTTCTGAAATACGCGTTGCCTTCCACATCCACCTCCCAGACCTATTCGATACTGACTCCGTTCGGAGGAGAGCTCAGGAATTACCAAAGGCTGATCTCTGAACGAAGTTCGCCAGAAAACCCATCTCCAGATGAGAAGCGCAAAAACTTGCGCGCATGAGCCGCCACTCTTCATGCACCGGGAGAAGAGATAGACATCCTCGTCAATTACACTTGCCGAAAATCGATCGTCAGTCCGAATCGTCTGAATACGCCGCAGAGGGGAGCATCAGATGCAGGTCTTCGTATTTCCTGGGCAAGGTTCGCAGAAGAAAGGAATGGGCCAGGATCTATTTGACAAGGTCCCGGAGTTTCTCGCTGTCGAGCGGGACATAGACGCCCTGCTTGGCTACTCAGTCCGGAGCCTCTGCCTGGAAGACCCAGACAAGCAATTGAGCCAGACTCAGTACACACAGCCATGCCTGTTTGTCGTAAACGCCCTCCACTACTACAAAGCAAAAGCTGAGGGAAAACAGCCGAGCTACCTCGCTGGGCACAGTCTCGGTGAATACAACGCGCTGATGGCCGCCGGCGCCTTCGATTTCATCACCGGCCTTCGTCTAGTTCAAAAGCGCGGCGAGTTGATGGCGATGGCCAAAAACGGCGCGATGGCCGCCGTCATTGGTCTCAGCCCTGAAAAGCTGACGCGGCTTCTCGCCGAGCATCGACTCACGGCCTTGGACGTGGCCAACTACAATTCTCCCACACAGACGGTGATATCCGGCTTGGTCGAAGACATCCAGCGGGCAGGTCCACTCTTCGAGAAGGCGGGAGCCAAACTCTATATGCCTCTGCCAGTCAGCGCCGCCTTCCATTCGCGTTATATGGCCGGTGCGGCCGAGGCTTTCGACAACTTCCTCGGCACGTTCGAATTTCGTGGCCTAACCGTGCCGGTGATCTCGAACGTAACGGGTCAGACTTATCTGGCCGACAACACGAGCCAATCCGTTAGATCCCTGCTGGTCAAACAAATCGTCAGGCCTGTCCTGTGGACACAAAGTATTCGCTTCCTGCTGAACAAAGGCGCTTCACTTTTCATCGAGGCAGGTCCCGGCGATGTGTTGACGCGCTTGGTCGGGCAGATACGGGAGGCCAAAAGCAGCGTACTCCAGGCAAGAGTCTGACGCATGCTACAGACTGAAGCCCATCGCGTGGCTGCGGCTCCCGCCCGGATCAGCGCCGCCAGCCTTGGCAGCACACAATTCAAAAACGCATACGGAATCCGGTATGCCTATCTCGCAGGCGCCATGTACAAGGGCATCGCCTCGAAAGAAGTGGTGGTCGCCATGGCGAAAGCCGGCCTGATGGGTTACCTCGGCACGGGTGGACTGCGGTTGGACCGCATTGAAGCGGACATCCGATCCATTCAATCACAATTGCCGGCCAACGGCTGGTATGGCATGAACTTGCTCAGCGACCTCTCGCAACCTGCACTCGAGCAGCACACAGTGGAGCTCTTCCTCAGGTGCGGCGTCCACTTCATCGAAGCCGCCGCCTACATGCAGGTCAGCCCCAGTCTTGTTCGATACCGGTCGAAAGGGCTGAAGCGGCAGCCCGACGGTCGCATCGAGGCTCCTCACCGCGTTCTTGCAAAGGTCTCGCGACCGGAGGTTGCCACCGCTTTCATGCAACCCGCTCCGGAAGCGATCGTTCGCCAACTGGTGCAAGCGGGCCACCTCAGCGCGGAGGAAGCAGACCTCAGTCGCCTGGTACCGATCGCGAGCGAGATTTGTGTCGAAGCCGATTCCGGCGGCCATACAGATCGCGGAGTAGCTCATGTGCTTATACCGGTCATGTTGTCTCTCAGAGATGAGGCGATGGGCCAGCACAGATACGGCGAGACAATTCATGTCGGAGCGGCGGGGGGCATCGGGACGCCGCAGGCGGCCGCAGCCGCGTTCGTCATGGGAGCCGATTTCATTCTGACCGGCTCGATAAACCAATGCACTGTGGAGGCAGGAACAAGTATTGCGGTGAAGGACATGCTGGAGACGGCCGGTCCGCAAGATACCGCATACGCCCCGGCAGGCGACATGTTTGAACTCGGAGCCAAGGTGCAAGTATTCAAGAAGGGAATCTTCTTTCCGGCCCGGGCGAATAGACTGTACGAGCTTTATCAGCGTCACAACTCGATCGACGAGATAGATGACAAGACAAAACGTCAGATCGAGGAGAAGTACTTCAGACGCTCCTTAGAAGACGTTTGGCGAGAAACCAGGTCCTACTATCTCCATGCCGATCACAAGAAGCTCGAAGAGTTGGAACGCTCTCCGAAGCTGAAGATGGCTCTCATTTTTCGTTGGTACTTTGTTCATACCAGCCGACTTGCGCTGAGCGGCGATGAACAGCAAAAACTGGACTATCAAATTCACTGCGGACCGGCTCTTGGGGCGTTTAACCAATGGGTCAAGGGTACGGAACTGGAGTCATGGCGCAACCGGCATGTGGCCGATATTGCGGAGCGGCTGCTCGACGCCACAGCTGATCGGCTGAATGATCGGTTTGCGCAACTGACCGGCGGATCCGCATAGGGGATTGATACGTGACGATCATGACCGGGCGGCAAGCAGCAACCAACCAAGCGGGCCTCTCTGCTGCGCCCACCATCGATGCAGCGGCCGCCAGGCGGCAGCGGTTGCTCGAGGGTTCGATCTTCGGCACAATACTCCGCTTGGCAGCGCCGACCCTCGTCGGCTCCCTCGCACAGATTTCCGCCGGCGTCATCCAGATGCACTTCGTGGGCCTTCTTGGAGTCGATGCGCTGGCGGGCGTCGCACTAGTCTTCCCCTGCCTGACGTTGATGCAGTTGGTCGCAAGCGGCGGGATCGGAGCCGGTGTTGCCTCCGCGATCGCGCGCAGCCTCGGTGCCGGGCGCAAGGCTGACGCCGAAGCGCTGGTGCTCAATGCCGTCTTCCTCGCGATCACCTTCGGTGTTGCTTTTATGGCGGCCGAATTGCTGCTCGGACCAAAACTATATCGGATGCTCGGCGGCGCCGACGCCGTCCTTGCGGCAAGCCTCGATTACTCCAACTGGGTTTTCAGCGCATCCGTATTCGTCTGGATTCTGAGTTTGTTGATCAGCGCCCTGGTCGGCTGCGGCAATACGACGATCCCTCAGATCGTCGCCGTGTCTGCCCTTGCCATCGTCGTCCCGTTGTCGCCTGCGCTGATGTTCGGATGGGGGCCGATACCGCATCTCGGGATTGCCGGGGGTGGCGCAGCGTTCGCGTGCTTTTACATTATTGCGACAGTCGCTTTGATCGCCTACTTCCGCTCGCGATACACTCCGTTGAGATTGCGTTTCGACCCGCGACTCATCGAGCGGCGCCTCCTGCGGGAAATCCTGAAAGTGGGCGGACTATCCGCGCTGAGCGCGGCCATCCCCACACTCAACGTCACACTGGTCACGGCTGCCGTCGCGCGATTCGGAGCTGCTGCCGTTGCTGGGTATGGCATTGCCATACGGGCGGATTACCTTCTCCTGCCGCTATATTTCGGCATCTGCGCCGGCGTTCTGCCGATGGTCGGAACAAGTGTCGGTGCGGGACAGTTTGAGCGCGCCCGACGGATAGCCTGGACCGGGGCGCTCATCGCGGCCGGCATCGGCGCCGTCGCTGGATTGTTATTGGCGCTGGCACCATCGACGTGGGTTGGCCTCTTCAACCGCGATCCTGCGGTGATCGCTTCCAGTTCGCTGTATTTCCGTATTGTCGGAATTCAGTTTCCCCTCTCCGCACTCGCCCTTGTACTTGGCTCAGCAGCGCAGGGAGCTGGTCGTCCACTTTGGCCGTTCATCGCCGTCATCGTTCGCCTAGCGGTTGCTGGAGGAGGCAGTTGGGTCGTCGTGGCCGGCATCGCTGGAAGCATTCAGACGCTGTACGCAATCCTGGCCCTGGGTGGCATTCTCTATTGCGGTATCATGGTCGCAGGGCAAGCGCTGGAACGAATTGTTCCGGGTCGCTCATCGACGACGATGGCAATGACGACAGATATGAAATCGAATAGGGTCGTGTGATGGCTTCCAGCCGTCAAAGAAGCAAGATACTAAGGCCCACACAATCTTGCGCCCGTTCGTTGCTCCACCCATGTCAGGTATTCTTCCGATCGAGCCATCACCTCCGCGCGCGACAGTCCGAACTGCTCAAGCGTGTAGACATGTTTGTATTTGCGGTTGACCGAATCCGCTTCCGAATATCGCCGAATGAGACTGTCGAACTCGGCGGTGTATTCGTAACCAAACTTGGAATAGATCGTACGGACGGTTCCGATCGGATCTCCGGTCAAATCGTTGAACAGAACGTCAATGAAATGCTCCGAACCCACGTCACTATCTGCCCGCATTATTCTGTCCATGGAGTCCAAGAACAGCTCCAGCATCCGCTGACCAAGCTCAGAAAAATCGATGCGACCCGCATAAGGTACTTGCACATGCGCCATAATGCTGGCGAGGGCTGGAATGATCTGGCACGGATCTCTGTGCAGTCGGACGACTCGCGCATCGGGAAAAATCTGAAACAGCACCGGAAAAAAATGTGCATGGGTCAGAGATTTGCTTACCCAATGCCCTGCTCGATGAAATAGCTGCAGGTGCTGAACCTGCAGTTTATAACATGCGTAGAGCACATGAAGTTCGGACGAACTCAAGTTGCGAAACCACTGCCAATAGTCTGACGACCTGAACCCAAGTGCGACGTGCTGTGGGCCATGCCACATCATGTTATTGCACTCCTCGGGCGCTCGCACATCGGAGACGTGGATCTTGTGAAAATCCGGCATCATGATCGACTGGGAACTTAAACGCATTTCAAGCCGGCGAATTCGCGGGTCCGTATCATATGTCTCGGGTCGAGGCGGTGGCGATGGCTCCAGCAACTCCCACAGCCGCGGCGCGCGCGCCCGCGGGTCAAGCGCCAGCAGATGATGCAGGAAAGTGCTTCCAGTTCTACCAAAGCCGACGAGAAACAAAGGCTTTGAAACGGGGACGCGGAAAACGTCCGGGAAGTTAGCCAGATCTCGCTCAAACTGAATGTATTTTTGGATCCAACTGTAAATGTAGTGGCTGGCCATACGCCGGCCAATGTTGTCATAATAGGAATCTCGCTGAATGGATTTGGCCAAGCATCTCAATCCTTCAAAATGAAGGTCGCTATGAGCGCTCCAAGAGACCGGCCCCGATCGACTTTGCGCCAATTCCAATAACTGATCGACGTTTAACTCTCTTGTTGTGGCAAGGTCCCGATCGAGAGAGATCAGCATGGTAAGGTACTTTTCAACCTTGGGCGAACGTTGCTGGGGTGCGACGACCATCGTTTCGTCGGTATCGGTATTCCGGTTGCTCATAGTCATGCTTTCTCGCATATGGCCAACCAGCTCAGGCTATCGAACCTGACCTTTGACCACAACAAAGGTACACATCGGCTAGCTCAACGCGTTCCGGCATAACAGTCACCGCGAACTAGAGCTTTCTTCCAAGGGCTCGATGCAACGTCGGCTACGCTCGGCGGCAGAGGTCATCGGCGATGCGTGCCCATTTGGAAAAGAGCCCGTCGATGTCCGCCATCAACGGCGCGATTGCGGCTTCAAACACTTGTCCCTTTGCCATCTTCTCAGCCACATCGATAACGTGAGGCATGCTCAGGCAAACACGAAGCGCGTTGCAACTTCCGATTGGAACGGGTTGCCCAACGTGAAAAATGCGTTTCGACGTTCCGGGAACAGAATTGTCAGGCAATTGCAACCTCAACAAGCGATGAATAGCCTCGGATGCCAAAGTCCTGTTGCCGTTGGCTACAGTCACGATCGGGAATATGGTTCGGTCCAACTCGACGGACTGCTGATCGATCATTTCAAAGCAAGGATTTTCGCGAACGCACTTTTCGACCGCAGATGCAAAAGCGCCGGCAACGGCTTCCCGTAACTGGACCGGCAAGCCAAAAAAACTTTCCAGTTCGGCCAAGGCCGCTTCCCACCTCAAGCCGGAACCGATATTCTCGGTGGCGACGAATTGGCGGCTGATCTTGCTGCGGAGGTCGGCCGGCCAATCTTCAGCGGCCGTATAGCTGAGCAAACCCGAAGGCAATTCGAGCCGTTGAACTTGTTCAACTATTCTCGGCGGTATTAGTATTGCCCCTGCAAACGGCGGCCCTCCAGCAAACTTCGAGCCCGTGATCATCACCATGAACCCGGCTTGAAGATCCGCCCTAATCTGATCGGGAGAACACCGCAGTTGACAGCTATCCACAACGACGAGAGCCCGGCCGGAGTATCGCGCCATGAGCGCAGATGCGGTTGACCTCCGGAGCCCGCTGCGGTTTGTTTTTGAACAATCAAGCAGATGAATCAGGGCGCAGCGACCATCGGCAATATTTGCTTCGACTCTTTCCGCGACTTCGTTGTCAATGCAATCCGGGGAAAGCGGCGTGCCCCGTTCGTCACGAATCTCGACGGTCTCGGCAAGGGATGCGGATTCGAAGCCCCCAACCACCAAACCATGCTCAACTTTTCCACTAAAAGCCGCCGAGCCGAGAAAATGCCGCCCGGATGCAGCGAGCGGTACCCCTCTTCCCGTCTCCTCCGGTGCAATTACCAAGTTTATCAAAGGAGGGCGCAAAATACTTCGCGCCAAAAAAAGTGCAATGAGCTCCAGCTCGGTGCCGGATCCGGATAGAATCACGGCGGCCCCCGGAATCCCGAAAAGCCTGGCTAGTCGGGCACGAATCCGATCGAACCAACCCGAAGTTGTCCGGGCATCCCAAGCGCAAATGACAGAACTATATATTTCCAGGGCCGCATCATAGCCACGCGGCGAGATCGCGGTGACGGTAGAGGACGAAAACCATGTCTCGTCACAGGCTTTCCCCGGGGGCGTACCGTAACGATTGCGGCCTGTGGACGGATCAACCGCGATGCGTTCATCACCACCACTGGCAAGCAATCGTTCGAAAGTCTGCAAGTAGAGAGGCGTTGGCTCCGTCGCACCTACACTGCGCGAATCAAAACCGCATCCGAGCGCGACGGGTGTCGAACGAGACCATTGAGTTAGGCTATCCATGAGCCGATTGCCTCTGCCCGATCGCTGAGAGTCCGCTGGTGAAGGCCCCGAAGTGAGCGAGCATAGCTCCATCTTCCTGACTATTTCAAGACTGTGGAAGACGTGCCGGTACAACACCGCAGCAGATTTGCAGACGAACGCTCGCGGGCGAGTCCGCAAAGCACGACCGAGGAACTACCGTCGCCGTTACGACAGACCACGCGCTAATGTCAGCCGTGATGTCAAAAACGGGCGAATTGCGAGATGGGTGCTGGTCGCTCGCCCCCTGTTTTCGTCACCGGGACTACCGGTCCCACCGTTCCGATCATTCTCCAGCAAGTTTTCCCGGCCAAGCCCGTAGCTTTAGGCGAAGGGCCGCCGCCTATAAAGGCCAACGCTTCAAGTATAAGGCAGATCTCGTCGCCGACGACTAGAGGCCGCACCAAATCGTTGAGCTTGGTAGAGCTTCACGCGCGACAACAGCGTGGCCGCATCGAGGAAATCTTTCATCGGCCGATGAACTCCGCTTCCGGGTCGCGCGATAGACATGCAGCGTGATACATCGATCATTTGCCGTCGATGGAAAAAGGCGATCAGAAGATTTCCTTCCTTGCCCGTGAGATCATCGATGCTCGCGGTCGAGTGTCCGGCGTAGCCCGAGTGAACATAGACCATGCCGTTCACGATCGTCGGCCCCGCCCCATCCATCACGCCGCCATAGGCGGGCTTGCCGAGCACATCCTTGATGGAGCCTAAGGCGTGCACACATCTTTTGGTCATCGGTCAGCACCGACAAAAAACGCGAGTCCTTTCAACGATCGCTGACTGACCGAGCTCAACGCTTTTCCGAAACCGGGAGTCATCTAAGTCCCTGTATTAGATTCGGTTTTCGAAATGTGTGCACGCCTTAGCTTGATGGAGCAGAGAGCACGAGAGTTGCCGATTTCGGAGTCCGCCGTCTATGCTGCTTTCACAGAGCTGCAGATAGGCAAGATGGCGGGATCCTCCAACCGGCCAAGATCGGCAGGGCATCGGCAGCACCTGAAGGCGGAGTGCCCGTACATACTCGGAACAGAAAAGACCTTCACTTGAACAGGTCTACATACTTTTGCCGGCCGTTCTAATAATCCTCAGCTTTTTTTGCTCAAGACCATTACAGAACTTCACGTTGTCGGAACAGCGACTGGCCGCGGCCCCAGCCGAGGATACCCCAGAGGCCTCGCTTGATCCAAGCAGCTCCGACAGCTTGATTTCTCATCCAACTTCAAAGATTGAATTTCCGCCGGTCGCCTTCCAGGTTTGAAAAAGATGGTGGGCTTCGGGCGGCTATGCAGGTTCACCTACACGCCTCTGGCCTTAGCGGGAGGATCTCGTCGACGTTCCGAAGGCCGACACCAGATTTTCTTTGATCTCTCGGTGCACTTCGCTCTTCTGATCAGCGCGACACCTTCAGCTCCTTCCGCCGCGCGCCGGTCGGTGTTTTCTTCTTCTGATCCGCCGACGGCTCGATCCGCGACAGATAACTCTTCTGCAGCCGCTTCAGGCACGCTTCCATTTCGGCGACCGCGGCGTCGGCATCGCCCTCGGCCATGTGCTTGACGAAGCGGCGGCGTGACGGCAGCACGAAGGCGTTCTCATAATCGCCGATCTTGCCGACGAAGTGCCTGAGAACGTCGAGCACGGCGTTCATCACGATCAGCATGATCGGGTTGCCGGTCATCGCCGCCAGGATGCGGTGAAACCCGATATTCTTTTCCGCGCGCAGCGCGAAGTCGCCGGCCTCGGTCGCGGTCTCGACCTCCTCGATATTCCTGAGCAGCGCGTCGATGTCGGCCTGGGTCGCGCGATGGCAGGCTTCGCGCACCACGACGGACTCGAGCCAGATCCGCGCTTCGGTCAGTTCCGCCGGCTGCACCGAGCCCAGATGATACATGTCCATCAGGCCGACGGTGATCGCCTCGCCGCTGCGCTCGCTGATGAAGGCGCCGCCGCGGGCGCCCTTCTGCAACCGGATCAGCCCGGCATGCTCGAGCGAGCGCAGTGCTTCGCGCAGGGTGTTGCGCGAGACGCCGAACTGTTCCGACAAGGCGCGTTCCGAGGGAAGCCGGTTGCCGACCCGCAGCCGCCCCGCCGCCAGTTCCTCGCGGATCTGCGCCGCGATTTCGTCAAACGCCCGCGATGGCCGGATACGCTGAAACTTGGCCGGCGCCGACGACGGCGCTTTCGGATCGGCGGACGGCACTTCGGCGGACATCAAGGGGTCTCCTGTGAACTGCGAAACTGCCTCGGTATAGCAGCCGCGAACGATTCCTCCTATCCGCGCCCACCCGCCGGATCTGCCCCGGGGCTCTCTTGCCCGGCCGGCGGTTGACCGGCCCTTCCCCATAAATGTAGAATGGTTGAACCTATAACGCAATAAACCCGGGGATCCCAGACTGCCTATGGACACCGCCTCCGACACTCCGTCCCCCGAGTCTCTCCCCACCGACGGCGACCGCGCGATGCTGCGCGAAGCCGTGCGCGGCTTCCTGGCGGAGGCCTGGCCCGCGGCGAACGCCGTGGCCTTCTCATCCGACTCGGACCGGCTGCAGCAGATCTGGCAGGCCCTCGCCGTGCAGGGCCTGACGGCCCTCGGCCGCGATCCGGCCGAGGGCGGCCTGCGCGAAATCCTGATCGTGCAGGAAGAACTGGGACGCGCGGCCTGCCAGGCGCCGCTGATCGCCTCAAGCCTGCTCAACCTGTTCGGGATCACCGCGCGGCTGGCCGAGGGTGGCCTGGTTCCCGCCGGCGACGAAGCGGACGCCACGCCATGTGTTGCGCTGACGTGCGTAGCAGTTGACGGCGATCACGCGGCCGGCGCGGTGGCGTTGTCCGACGACCGCCTGTCCGGCGACGTCGCCTTCGTCGAAGGCGCGACCATTGCAAGCCACTTCGCCGTCATCGCCGACAGCACGCGGCTGGCCATCGTCGGCGCCGAACAGGCCGGCATAACGATCACGGCCATGCGTACCATGGGCACCGAAGGATTGAGCCGCGTCCAATTCTCAGACGTCGCCACCCGGACTATCACTCTGGATGCCACCACGATCGACGAGCTCGTCGCCGTCTCACGGCTGTGCCATGTCGCACGCGCCTTCGGCGCCGCGCAGCGGAGCTTCGAGATGGCCGTCGATTATGCCGGGGAGCGCAAGCAGTTCGGCCAGCCGATCGGCCGGTTCCAGGCAATCCAGCACAAGCTCGCGAATTGCCACATCGCGCTGCGCGGCGTGCAGCTCACGCTCGCCAATGCGGGGCGGCAATACGACACGAGAACTACCGCATGGCGCTGGTTCGCGGCCGCCGCCTGCGCTCTTGCCGGCACCACGCTGCGGCAGGTGTCGCTGGAGATCCAGCACACTTTCGGTGCCATCGGCTACAGCGAGGAGCACGAGGCGCCGCGTCATTTCCGGCGCGTGCATCTCGATGTGCTGCGTCACGGCGCCGCTCGCCGCGCCCGCGAGGAACTGGCGGAGCACTTTCTCGGCAGTCGGCCGCAACCGCTGCCGGAATACGATCTCGGACCGGCGGGAAACGCGTTCCGGCGCGAGGTCCGGACCTGGCTGCAGCGCCACTGGTCCGGCGAACGCAAGGCGGCGTTCGATCGCCTGCCCTTCAGGCGGCGCGAATATGACCGCGACTTCGCCAGGGACCTCGGCAAGACCGGCTGGATCGGCCTTTCGTGGCCCCAGGAGTTCGGCGGCCAGCAGCGCAGCGCGTTCGAGCAACTGGCCTTCATGGAGGAAATGGAACGCGCCGAGGCCCCGCGGGCCGGTGCGCCGGTGCAGGCCGCCATGCTGCAGGTCTACGGCACGCCCGAACAACAGCAGCGCTATCTGCCGGAGATCCTGCGTGGCGAGGCGATCTATGGGATGGGCTACAGCGAGCCGGACTCCGGCTCCGACCTCGCATCGCTGCGGACCCGCGCGGTGCGTGACGGCGATCACTACGTCATCAACGGCCAGAAGATCTGGACCACGACCTATTGGGGCGAGTACATGCTGCTGGCGACCCGGACCGATCCGGATGCCAAGCCGCCGCATGCGGGCCTGAGCATGTTCATCGTTCCGATGGACACACCCGGCATCACGGTCAAGCCGTCGACCACGATGTATGACGGCACCTTCGCCAACGTGTTCTACGACGACGTCCGCGTTCCGGCGGCGGCGATGGTCGGCAACCTCAATGACGGTTGGCACGTGCTCACCGGGGCGCTCGCCACCGAGCGTGGCTTCATCGGCGGCGGTATCGTGCTGAAAGTCGCACACGCCTTCGAGCTGCTCTGCGGCCATATCAGGACCGCCCACCGCGACGGCAAGCCGATGCGAGACGACCCGATCGTCCGCGACCGCATTGGCGACCTGGCGGCGCAGATTGAGGCCGGCCGCCAGATGATGGTGTATTGCGCCGAACAGGTTGATGCCGGCGAGACGCCGCCGCACGACGCCGCGGTGAGCAAGGTCTATGCCGGCGAACTGATGGAACGTTTTGGCGAGATCGCGCTCGACCTGCTCGGCCTTGAAGCCACCCTGAGCCAGGACAGCCCTGGCGCCATCTTGCGCGGACGGATCGAACAGAACCTGCGTCACTCGCTGATGTGGGTCATCAGCATCGGCACCAATGAAATCCAACGCAGCCTGATCGCCCAGCGCGGTCTTGGCTTGCCTAGATAAAGGCCGCTCGACATGAACGACACGCCGACAAACGCAGCCCCCCTCGCCGGCCTCCGGGTGGTGGATTTCTCGCACTTCATCGCCGGGCCGGTCTGCACCATGTCACTCGCCGACATGGGAGCCGAAGTCATCAAGATCGAAAACATCTCGACCGGTGACGACTTCCGCCGCTTTCCCCCATCGATCGAGGGCCAGGGCGCGCCGTTCCTGTGGGCCAACCGCAACAAGCTCGGAATCGCCCTGGATCTGAAGCAGCCGAAGGCGATCGAGATCGCCAAAGAGCTGATCGCCACGGCGGATATCCTGGTGGAGAATTTCTCGACCGGGGTGATGGAGAAGTTCGGGCTCGGCTACGACGCCGTGGCGGCGATCAATCCGCGCCTGATCTACTGCAGCATCTCGGCCTATGGACGCGACGGCCAGTTCGCCGATCGCGCCGGCTTCGACCCGATGATCCAGGCCGAGACCGGCTTCATGTCCCTGAACGGTTTTCCCGACGGTCCGCCGCTGCGGACCGGCCCGGCCGTGATGGACATTTCGACCGCGCTGATGGCGACGGTGGCGGTGCTCGGCGCGCTGGCAGCCCGCACCCGCACCGGCCAGGGACAGCGGGTGGACATCTGCCTGTTCGACGTGGCCACCCTGATGCTCGGCTTCCATGCCATGAACTATCTCGCCTCCGGCAAGACCCCGACACGGTTCGGCAACAACAGCGCCGACAGTGCGCCGACCGGCGTCTTCAATGCGGCCGATGGCCCGCTGTACCTAGCCTGCGCCAACGACCGCACCTACCAGCGCCTGGTGTCGGGCGTGCTCGGCCGTACCGACCTGGCCAACCATCCCGATTTCATCACCAACGCCGATCGGGCCCGCAATCGCGACAAGCTGGCGGCCATCATCAATGCCGAACTCGGCGCGCAGACGCGGGAGCAATGGCTGCCGAAGATGCGGGAGGCCGGCGTCCCCGCCGGCATGGTCCGCACCATCGCGGAGGCGTTTCAGTCTCCCGAGATGGCCGAGCGCGGACTGGTCAGCCAGATCGCGCATCCGACCGCCGGCAGCATCCCGAACATCGCGTCCGCCCTGCGATTTGGCGCTACGCCAGTGGTGCCGCCGGTGGCGGCACCGATCCTCGGCCAGCACACCCGACAGGTGCTGGGCGATATTCTCGGCTACGACGGCGACACCATCGCGGCGTTGCAGTCCGACGGCGCCGTACGCGAAGCCTGACGCCGGCCGGATCGCGCTTCAGATGCGCCGACCAGCCGCCGCCCAGTAAGGATCGCGCAATCGGCGCTTGAAGATCTTGCCGCTCTCCTCGCGCGGCAGCGACGCCTGAAACACGATCCGCCGGGGCACCTTGTATCTGGCGAGCCGCGGTTCCAGGAACGCGCGGACCTCGGCGGCATCCAATGTCACTCCCGGCGCGGGCTCCACCACCGCAACCAGCGACTCGCCGAAATCATCGTCGGGAATGCCGAAGACGGCACAATCGTGCACGCCGGGACACTGCACCAGCGCCAGTTCGATCTCCGCAGGATAGATGTTGACCCCGCCGGAGATCACCATGTCGGCACGGCGATCGCACAGATACAGCCGGTCGTCCTTGAGGTAGCCGACATCACCGACGCTGATCAGGCCGTCCCGCTCGATCTGCCGGCGTTTCTCGTCATGATTGAGATAGGTGAAGTCGGACAGTGCCGGCTGGCGGACATAGATCTCGCCGATGCCTCCCGGCGCAACCGCAACGCCATCCTCGCCATAGATCGCAATCCGGGCGCCGGGGGTGAGCGTGCCGACGCTGCCGGGATGGGCGAGCCAGTCCTGCGGCGTGCTCAGCATCACGGCGCCAACTTCGGTGCCGCCATAGGTCTCGTAGATGATCGGGCCCCACCACTCCATCAGGCTGCGTTTGATCTCCGGCGCGCAAGGCGCTCCGGTGTGGATGATCCAGCTCAGCGAGCTCACGTCATAGCGCCGACGCACCTCCTCCGGCAGTTTGGTCAGCCGCACGAACATGGTCGGCACCATCACCGCATGGGTGATGCGATGGCGTTCGATCGCCGCCAGGGTCTGCTCGGGATCGAATTTGGTCTGCAGCAGCATGACCTCGGCTTGAGTCATCGCCTGCCGCAGGCACGCATTGGGAGAGGCATGATACAGCGGGCCGCCGATCAGGACGCGACAGCCCGGGGTCACGCCGTAGACCGTGCGCATCAGTTGCGCGTAGGCGGCGGCCTGCTCTGGCGTGGACGGCTCCCGCTTCACGCCTTTCGGGCGGCCAGTGGTACCCGACGTATAGATCAGCGTCGCCCGGCTGCGTTTGGGGCCGTCGTCCCACGGCGCGTGACGCGCGAGCCAGTCCGGCCAAACCAGGTCGCCCGCCACCGGCGCGGCCGTCGCCGGCGTCACATGAAATGCCGACTGTGCCTCGGCAGGGGTCGGCACCACCAGCACGATGAGATCGGGCGGCAGCAGGCCGCGCAGCGGCGCCAACAGATCCGCATGGGCAATCAGGACCTTCGCCTTCACGTCAGCGAGAATGTAGCTGACGTCGTCGAGCTTGCCGTGCCAATTGATGGGCACGCAATAGGTGCCCACGAGGGCCGCCGCCTGGGTGGCCTCGACGAAGGCAAAATCGTTGCGCAGCAGCAGCGAGATCGCATCGCCCTCCCGCACGCCGAGGCTGTCGAGGCCTCGGGCGGCCTTTGCGGCGTTGCCGAGGACGGTGTCACGCGCAATCGCGCGGTCGTCGAGAAAGATCTGGCTGGTGGTCATGGATCAGGCTGCCTCAACAAAAATGCGGATCACTGCGATAGCGGAGCGCGTCGGCCAGGTCAGATCACTCGGCCGCGGACACCGTGATGATGTCGCCGGAGCGGATCCAGCCGGTGCCGTTGAAGGTGACGACCTGGGCGGAGCGCCAGGGCGTGCGGCTGTCCGGCGTGACATTGATCTTGATCCCGGGCAGGAACATCGGCATTTGCAGCGCCGCGATGTTGGTCGCCTGCTTGATCAAATTGTCCCGCGTCAGGTCGTCGCCGCACCGCTGCAGCACCTCCACCAGCATCTGGGCCCAGATGTAGCCCAGCAACGCAGTCGGATCCTCGACCTGCTCGTTCGGCGCCCACTGCTTCATGACCGCGTAATAGTCCTTCATGGCGGCATCATCGCTCCACTCCGCGTTGCCCGGCAGCTTGCGCCAGATCGAGGTCACGATCCCCGTGGATGCATCGAAGCCGGCCGATTTCAGGGTGGTCGAGGCCTGCGACGACGTGGCGAGAATGATCTGCAACGGCTTCCACCCGATCTCGTAAGCCTTGCGGATCGCCTGGGCAGTGAATTTCGGCGTGGTCGCCTGGAAAAACGTGTCGGCGCCCGACGCCTTCAGCGAGATGATCTGGGAGTCGACCGACGGAAAGCTGAGATCGTAGCTCTCTTCCTTCACGATCATGCCCTGCGCCCTGCTGCCGAGTTCGGCCTTGAAGGCGCTGAGATAACCTTTGCCGAATTCATCGTTCTGATAAAGGATCGCGAGCTTGGCGTCGGGCTTCACGTTCAGGATGTAGCGCGCGGCGATCCGGCCTTCGACCGCTTGCGGGGCGTAGAATGCTGTCGTCCACGGATAGAGCCGCGGATTGTCCAGCGCGGCTGAGCCGCTCATTGCCAGGATCTGCGGCACCTTGGCGCCGTTGAGATACTTGGCCACCGCCAGGTTCGACGGCGTTCCGACCGTGCCGGCGATGGCGAGAACCTCGTCGCTTTCCACAAGCTTGCGGGTCTGCTCCACCGCGCGCGGCGGACTGTAGGCGTCGTCGAGCTGGATCAGATTGATCTTGCGGCCGTTGACCCCGCCCTTGCTGTTGATCATCTGGATGTAGGCCATCTCGGTGCGGGCCACCACCGCGAAGGCGGAGGCCGGTCCGCTGAACGGAACGGTCTGTCCGATCCTGATTTCGGTGTCGGTGACGCCCGGGCCGTACCGCTTGTCCGCGCCCTGAACGGCCGCGGGGACCGCAAGAGCACCGAGCGCCAGCGCGGCCAGGAGTTTCGCGGCACCACCTCCGCGCAGCGCGCGCGAGACGGGCCTGCGGACACGATATGCTGGACTCATGATGGTCTCCTCCCCTCGGTCGTTTTTGGGCCGGCATTCGCGATGACGGATCGCCGCGGCCTTTCTGGATCAATATTGCAATGGATCAACCAATTTGTCGATGGCCGAGGCCCATGAGCGGACCGCATGCCCGAACAGCACGCACCAAAATCATTGCAGCCCGCTCTCTCCAGTGATATTGGTTCAACCAATGACATAAATGGCAACAAGGCCACGCACACCAGGGACCAGAGAGAGGAAATGGCGTTGACCGACACGGCTGCCCGCATTCCCGATGACATCGCCGCGGTGCTGGTGAACCCGTCGACCTACAGCGACCACCGGATTTTCGACGCATATCGCTGGTTGCGGGCCAGCCAGCCGCTGGGCCTTGCCGCGCCGAACGGGTTCAATCCGTTCTGGGTGGTGACCCGGCACGCCGACATCCATACCGTCAGCCGCCAGAACGATGTGTTTCGCAGCAGCGATCGCCCGGTCGCCCTGCTCAGCAGCAAGGCCGAAGCGAAAATCCGCGAGGTCACCGGAGGCACGGGGCTTCTGCGCACATTGGTGCAGATGGACGCGCCCGATCATCCCAAGTTCCGGGCGCTGACGCAGAAATGGTTCCTGCCGGGAAACCTGCGTACGATCGAGACGACCATTCGCGACATCGCGCGGAGCCATGTCGATCGCCTCGCTGAAGCCGGCGGGCGCTGTGATTTCGTGTCCGACCTCGCGCTCGGCTTTCCGCTGCACATCGTGATGGGCATTCTCGGCGTCAGCCCCGACGACGAACCGCGCATGCTGCGCCTGACGCAGGAGTTCTTCGGTGCGCAAGACCCGGACAATCCGCGCGGCGCCCGGCGCAACGGCGTCGGAACGCTGGCGGAGGTCGTCGCGGAATTCGGCGCGTTCTTCTCGACCATTACCGCCGCGCGACGCGCCAAACCCGCCGACGATCTTGCCAGCGTCATTGCCAACGCACAGATCGACGGCGGTCCGATCTCCGATCTGGACGCGCTCAGCTACTATGTGACCATCGCCACGGCCGGCCATGACACCACCTCCTCGTCCATTGCCGGAGGCATGTGGGCGCTTTGCGAACACCCCGACCAGTTTGCTCGCCTGAAGGACAATCCGGCGCTGATTGCCGGCTTTGTCGACGAAGCGATCCGCTGGACCACGCCGGTCAAGCACTTCATGCGAACCGCGGCGGTTGGGACCGAGATCGGCGGCCGCGTCATCCCGAAGGGCGACTGGTTGATGCTGTGCTACGCATCGGGCAATCGTGACGAAGCGGTGTTCGAAAATCCCGACCAGTTCCGGATCGACCGCGCCCCAAACCGGCACCTGTCCTTCGGTTACGGCGCGCATCTCTGCCTTGGACAATATCTGGCCAAGCTGGAAATGCGCATCCTGTTCGAGGAACTGTTGCGGCGGCTGTCCTCGGTCGCACTCGACGGAGATCCGGCCATGAGCGTGTCGTGGTTCGTCAACGGACCCAAACGCCTGCCCATCCGCTATCAGCTGCACTGACGGCGCGGAGCCAACCTGAACACGAGGATGCAATCATGGACAATGCAAGCGTGGACCAGGCCATCGCGGATCACAAGACCTACGGCGACCTCAACCGCCAGCACGCTCTGTTCTCGATGCTGCGGAGCGAGGATCCGGTGCACTGGACCGAGCCTCCGGGCTTTCGTCCGTTCTGGACCATCTCCAAGCATCAGGATCTGATCGAGATCGAGCGGCAGAACGAACGGTTCATCAATGCGCCGCGAACCAAGCTGCTCTCGATCGAATTCGAGACCAAGGTGCGCGAGGCCATGAAGGGCTATCCCATGCTGGTGCGCGCCATCAACCACATGGATAATCCCGAGCACGCAAAATACAAGAAGATCACCCACACCTGGTTTCAGCCGCGCGAGGTCCGCAAGCTGGAGGAGCAGATCGCGCAGCTTGCGCGGGCCAGCGTCGACAGCATGCTGGCGCGCGGAGACATCTGCGACTTCTACAACGAGATCGCCGTCTGGTATCCGCTGAAGGTCATCATGCTGATCCTCGGCGTTCCCGACGAACACGGCCAGCGGCTGCTGGACATCACGCGCGCCTATTTCGGCGGCGGCGATCCGGAGATGCAGCGCGGCAACGATCTGATCGATGCCACCTTCGCCTACATGAATTTCTTCTCCGAGATCGCCAGGGAGCGGCGTCGCAATCCGACAAACGACGTCGCCACCATCATCGCGACGGCGGAAGTGGACGGCAAGCCGATCGGCGAATTCGAGGCCTCGTCGTATTATGTCGCGCTTGCCAGCGCCGGGCACGACACCACCAGCGCGACACTCGCCGGCGGGCTGCTCGCTTTGATCCAGAACCCCGCCGAGATGCAAAAACTGCGAGCGGATCCCGCCCTCATCCCGGCGGCGGTGGATGAGATGGTGCGCTGGGTTTCTCCGGTCAAACATTTCTTCCGCACGGCCACCGAGACCTACACCTTGCGCGGCAGGACCATCCGGCCGGGCGATCATCTTCTGATGGCGTATCCGTCCGCAAATCGCGACGAGGAGGCCTTCGACCGCCCCTTCGTTTTCCTGGCCGACCGCGCCCCGAACCGGCATGTCGGTTTCGGCTTCGGCATTCACGCCTGTCTCGGCATGTACCTGGCGAAAGTCGAAATGATCGCTTTCATGCGCGAACTGCTGTCCCGGGTCGATGAACTTCATCTCGCCGGCGACACCGCCTGGGTCGAGACATCCTTCCTCGGCGGAGTGAAACGACTGCCGATCCGCTTCTCGCGCTTGCAGTAACGATCGAGAGCGGCACGGAATGATGGACATGCGTCATCATCGGGAACGGGAGAACGGGATGCGGCTGCGGGACCACCTGCGCGTGCCTTATCTGCTGGAAGCGCAACGCGTCGAAACCGCGCCCGAGCATTTCGTCTGCCGGCTGTCCTATCCGGAACTCGCCGGCTGCACGGTCGATGCGGCGACACTGGAAACTGCCCTGCTGCAGGTCGAAGCGCTGCGGATCCAGATCATCGTCGAGATGCTGGACCGCGGCGTGGTGCCGCCGATCCCGCGCCGCCCGCTGGAGGCGAGCGATCCGGTCTGGATTGCCGAACAGGCCGGCCTGTCGGAGCAGATCATCGATCATATTCGCTCCGATGAAACCCGCCCCGACAACCCGCGCGAGCCCTCGCCGGCGCGCCAACACCCATAAACGGAGGATTGCATGCTGTCGGAACAAGACAACGAGACACTGGTCCGCACCGGACCGGGCACCACCATGGGCGCGCTGTTCCGCCTGTACTGGATCCCGTTCATGCTGAGCAAGGATCTCATCGCCGACGGACAGCCCAAGCGCGTGAAGCTGATGGGCGAGGACCTGGTGGCGTTTCGCGACACCGAGCGGCGCGTCGGCCTTGTCGCCAATGCCTGCGCCCATCGCGGCGCACCGATGATGTTCGGCCGCAACGAGGACTGCGGGCTGCGCTGCGTCTATCACGGCTGGAAATACGACGTCACCGGCGCCGTGGTCGACGTCCCCGCCGAGCCGCCGAAGAGCCGCATCAAGGACAAGGTCAGGATCATCGCTTACCCTTGCCGTGAGCGCAATGGCGTGATCTGGACCTATATGGGACCGCAGACGGACGCCGTTCCGCCGCTGCCGAATGCGGAATGGAATCTGGTGCCGGAAGAGAACGTCAAGCTCTCGATCCGCATCCAGGAATGCAACTGGCTGCAGGCGCTGGAGGGCGAGATCGATTCCGCGCACGCCCCGATCCTGCATGGCCGGCTGGACGAAAAGGGACAGGTCAATGCCTGGCTCGCCAAGCGCGACCTGCGGCCGACCTTCGAATGCATCCGGCAGGATTTCGGCATGAGCATCGCGGCGCGGCGGCGGCTCGACGAGCAGACCTTCTACTGGCGCGTCAACCAGTTCGTGATGCCGTTCACCACGCTGGTGCCGCCGCAATCGAAATTTCCCGATCTCAGCGGGCACGCCTGGGTGCCGATGGACGATACCCACACGCTCTGCCTGATGTTTTCCTATCATCCGTCGCAGCCCCTGCCCGCGCGCACCCGCCAGCTGTTCGAGCAGGGTCACGACGGCCGTGAAACCGGCCACGCCAGCCAGTCGGCCTTCGTCAAGAAAGACGCCACGGTGCCGTTTGCCGATTACTGGACCAAGTTCACCCCGGACAATGGATTCCAATTCGACTACCAGAGCCAGGTCGACACCTGGTTCTCGGGTTTGCCGGGACTCTGGGTGCAGGACGCGGCCTGCCAGACCGGCATCCGCCCGATCTTCGACCGGACAAAGGAGCATCTCAGCGCCAGCGACGCCGGCATCGCCATGACACGGCGGGTGTTGCTGGAAGCCGCCGCCGCCTATCGCGACCGCGGCGTCAAGCCCGCCGGCGTCGACAATCCGGATATCTTCATGGTGCGTGCGGTGTCGCTCACCCTTCCGGAGAGCGAATCCTGGGTCGAAACCGGACGCCCCCACATGGCGGCACGGCTCGGCGCGGACTTCGGCTACAAGCTTTAGCGGCGACCATCATGATCGAGCCGCCGATCCGGGTGTTGGTGAAAAGCATCACCTTCGAGGCCGATGCCGTCAACTCGTACGTGCTGCAACCGCTCGACGGCACCTCGCTGCCCCCGTTCACGGCCGGCGCCCACATCGATCTCCACCTCGACACGTCAACCATCCGCAGCTACTCGCTGCTCAACGATCCCGCGGAGCGGCATCGCTACGTCATCGGGGTCAAGCACGATCCCGCGGGCCGCGGCGGCTCCGCCCATGTGCATGGCAAACTCAGGCCTGGTGATGTCCTGACCATCGCGGCGCCCCGCAATAATTTTGCGTTCGACGAAACCGCCCACCCCTCCGTGTTCGTGGCCGGTGGCATCGGTGTGACGCCGATCCTGTCGATGCTGCGCCGGGCAACGGCGCTGGGGCGCGCCTGGGAGATCCATTACGCATCACGCACCCGTCGCGACGCGGCGTTCCTGGACGAAATCGAGACGCTCGCCCGCGGCGGCAATGGCCGCGTGCACGCAGTGTTCGACCATGAAGCCGGCGGCAAGGCGCTGGATATCGCGGTGATCGTCGCTAACGCTCCGGCCGACGCTCATCTGTATTGCTGCGGGCCGCTGCCGATGCTCGACGCCTTCGAGCGGGCGGCGATATCGCGGCCGCGACGGACAGTTCACGTGGAGTATTTTTCACCGCGGGAAGCCGCGGCGACTGACGGCGGCTTCGAAATCCGTTTGCAGAAATCCGGCCGCACCCTTCCGGTTCTGCCCGGACAAACCATCCTCAACACCTTGCTCAACGCTGGGATTCCGGTGTCCTACGCCTGCAGCGAAGGCACTTGTGGCACCTGCGAAACCCGCGTCCTCGACGGCATTCCTGATCATCGCGACGTCTATCTCGACGACGCCGAACATGCAGCGAACCGTCAGATCATGATCTGCTGCTCGGGCTCGAAGTCCCCGGTTCTGGTACTGGATCTCTAGACTAGAGCGTGATGAGACAAGATTCGCTCAAAGTAATCCGTCATCCTGAGGCGGCCGTGCGCAGCGCGGCCCTCGAAGGACGACGGCCCGGGCCGATCCTTCGAGGCTCGCTACGCTCGCACCTCAGGATGACGGAGTGACTCAACCTCAATTCATCCCGCTCTGGATCGCCCGCACCACTAAACGGGCTGCGCCGCGAACAGCGGCCCGTCGCGATAGCTGAGCGTCACGATCTGCACGGCGCCGCCCAGGCGCGGCTCCCTGTCGGCGAGAATACGGGTGGCGATCCGCACCTGCTCATCGAGATCGACAATGCCCACACGATACGGAACTTCATGGGCGAACGCGGCGGGAGCCGCATGAATCACGGTTTGTGAATACAGCGTGCCGCGCCCGGCGAGATCAGTCCATTGCACAGCCCTGGACCAGCAATGCGGGCAGAATGGCTTTGGCGGAAATGTCAGCTTGCCGCACGCGTCGCAGCGCGTGGTCGTCAGGCGGCCCAGCGCCAGGTCGCTCCAGAAGCGCTGGGTGAATTCCGTCATCCGGGGCGGATAGGCTCGCATTTGATCGATGGCAATCGACGGCAGCCTCATCGAACTCCCTCCAGCACGTGAACCATGGCGGCGTTGTAGTTGCCGAGCTCGGCGCTGGTGACCGCAAGCCGCGCGTCCCTGACCTGGCGCGGACCGGCGCGTCCGGTGAGCTGCTCGTTCAGTTCGAACAGGCTGTAGAACGGCGTCACATGCGCCGGATGCCCACGCGATTGCAGCCCGCCCGATGTGCAGATCGGGATCCTGCCGCCCAGCGATGTCTCGCCTTGCGCGCATCGTCGCGCCCCCTCACCGCGCGGCACCAGGCCCAGCGCCTCGCTGGCCAGCACCTCGATGATGGTGCACGGCGCATAGAGCTCGGCCAGATCGATATCGGACGCTGTCACCCCCGCTTCGTCGTAGGCGGTGCGGCCGGCCTGGGCCGCCGAAGCCAGCGCGATCATGTCGTTGGGAACCTCGCTGATCTGGTGGGCGCCTTCGTGAAAAAAGCCGCGGCCACGCACCCGCACATAGGGCTTGCCGCTGGCGCGGGCGATATCCTCATCGACCAGCACAAGACAGGCCGCGCCATCGCCGCGCGGCGGGACTTCGTAGAGCCCGAGCGGCTCCACGATCGGCTTCTGCGCCAGCACATCGTCAAGCGTAATCGGCTTGCGCAACTGGGCAATCGGGTTGAGCTCCGCATGCCGGCGGTTCTTCACCGCCACGCTGGCCAGCTCTTCGCGCGACGAACCGAACTCATGGATATAACGCGCCGCATCCATCGCGTACCACGAAATCGGCGTGAACCCGAACGGCGAATGGAAATCGACGTCGCCAGTGGCGCGCATCGAATTCATCGTGTGGTCAGCGGCGGGTGTGGCCGTCTCGAAATTGATCCCAAGCGCGAGCGCCACACGCGAACGCCCAAGCCGGATGTCATTGGCGGCCGCCTCGAAGGCCAGCGCGGCGGTCATTCCATTGCCGAGGATTTCCACCACCGACCCACTGCACGGCAGTCGCAGATAATTCGCCATGAACGTGGCAAAGTATTTCTGCTGGGTGTAAGGGCGCGGCTGCGCGAACACCAGCGATGAGATCTCTTTCTTCTCGATCCCCGCATCAGCCACGGCCTCGACCACGATCCCCGCAAGAGTCTCCTGCTCCAGAACCTGAAGCTCGGCGTCCGGCGCCGCCTGCCATTTGCGCACCGGCAGGACGGCCGCGCTCAGAATCGCAACGCTTTTGGTCATGGGCACCTCAGGGCGTGTTGAAGCCTTTCAGAATAGGCTTGGCGGCGGCTTTTTCCGGCGGCCAGACCGTGACCAGCCGATCATCCTGAAACTGGGTGATGGTGGTGTCGCGGCCCTTGTTGCGGCCATTCTCATCGAACGCAAGGAAGTTGGACGACGTCACCATGTCCTCCTTGCCGATTTTCACCTGGCGCAGCGCTTCGGAGATCGCCTCAGGGCCAAAATCCTTGGCGGCGTCGAGCGCCCGCAGCGCCACCATGGTGCCGAAATAGCCGAGCGCCGAATTAAGCGTCAGCGGATGATCGAACCGCTTGGCGAAGGCCTCACCGATGCGCCGCGCGTTCGGCGTATCTTCGGAAAACGGCGTCACCGCGAACTGCCAGCGCACCAGGTTGCCGATTTCGGTGCGCAGCTTGGGATCGCCCGACATGCCGCCGGTGCCGATGACGACCGGGTGGAAGTCGAGTTGCTCGTAAGCCTTCGACGCCAGGATGCCGGCGCGGAAATAGCCGATCTGAACCACGATATCGGGCCGCGACACTTTGACTTTCAGCACCGGCTGCAACAGGTCCTGGGCCTGGGCGCCGTAATCGATGAACGCTGTCAGTGTCAGATCCTTGCGCTTGCCAAGTTCGGTCTTGAGCTGCTTGCCCATCTCCAGGCCGTATTCATTGTCCGGGCACAGCACGGCCACCTTGGTCAGCTTCGGATCGATCTGGTGAACCATGTCCAGCGCACGAAAGATACCGGTCACGTAATCGGCGTCGACCAGCGTCGTCGACCACGTCCATTTCAGGCTGCCGTTGGTCAGCGACTCCTGCTGTGGGATGGTGTTGATATGCGGCATCCGATATTTCTCGAGCACCTGCGACAGCGGGATCGTCTCGTTGGATGTCGCGGCGCCGAGAATGAGCGCAACCTTGTCCTGGTTGACCAGCCGCTCGGCCTCTCCCACCGCGTTGACCGGCTTGCTTTGGGAATCGCCCTTGATCAGCTCCACCTGGGCGCCGCCGTGGTTCTTCAGGCCACCCGCAGCATTGACCTCGGCGATGGCGAGTTCGGTTCCTCGCACGGCATCGCTGCCGGCAACGGCGCCGCCACCGGTCAGTGCGTAAATGGCGCCGATCTTGACGCTCTCGGCGGCCTGCACCGATGTCATCAACAGCACCGCCGCGACGGCAGTGGCTCCTCTCATCAGGCGATCCATGACGTCCTCCCTCTGTTTTTGTTGCCGTCAAAGTCCCAGATAGGCTTGCTTGATCCGCGGGTCGGACACGAGGGCCGTTGCCGCGCCCTCGAGCACCACATGGCCGTTCTCAAGAACGTAGGCCCGGTCGGCGATCTCCAGCGCCAGCGCCGTGTTCTGCTCGACCACCAGAACAGTCAGCCCGCCCTCGGCCAGGCGACGGACCGCGTCGAAGATCTCGTCCACCACGATCGGAGCCAGGCCGAGGCTCGCCTCATCGATCAGCAGCAGCCGCGGCGCCGCCATCAGCGCGCGTGCGATCGCCACCATCTGGCGCTCACCGCCGGACAACGTTCCGGTGAGCTGCGCGCGACGCGCCTGCAGTTTGGGAAACAGCTTGAACACGAGATCGAGATTGGCCTGCCGCTGCGCGCGGGCCGACGGGGCGGACGAGCCGACCAGCAGGTTCTCGTAGACCGTCATGGCCGGAAACAGCCGCCGCCCTTCCGGGACCTGCACCAGGCCTGCCTCGACAATGCGGTGCGCCGCCATCCCGGCAATGGATCGGCCGTCGTACATGACGATTCCATTGTTGGGTGGAATGATGCCGCAAACAGCACGCAGCAAAGTGGTTTTTCCGGCACCATTGGCGCCGATCAGCGCGGTGACCGTGCCCTCTGCGATGGTCAGATCGACGCCACGCAGCACCTCGACGTCGCCATACCCGGCGCAAAATTCGTGGATCTCAAGCAGCGCCATGACGCCTCCTGCCGAGATAGGCCTCGATGACGACGGGGTTGTCAGCTATCTGCGCAGGCGCGCCTTCGGCGATCTTGCGTCCGTTCGCCATCACCACGATGCGGTCGGACAGCGACATGATGGCGCGCATGACATGTTCGACGATCAACAGCGCGATCCCGTCACGCCGCAGGCCGCTGAGGATCGTCATCATCTCGTTGATCTCGGTCGGGGTGAGACCGGCCATGACCTCATCGAGCAGCAGCAATCGCGGCCGCGTCGCGAGCGCACGCGCCACCTCCAGCCGCTTTTTCTCCGGCAGCGAGAGCCGGCCGGCGAGGATATCCCGGCGATGATCAAGCCCGACGCGCGCCAGCACCTCCCGCGCCTCGCGGGCCGGGTCCACCGCGGCGCGGTTCGGCCCGACGACGCCGGCAATCACATTCTCCAGCACCGAGAGCCCCGGAAACGGCTGGACGATCTGGAACGTGCGCGCGATACCAAGGCGCGCCAGCCGATGGCTGGGCTGGCCGGTGACGTCATGGCCATCGAACACAATGCGCCCCGCCCCTGGCGGCTGGAAGCCGGAGATCGTCTCGAACAGCGTGGTCTTGCCGGCGCCGTTGGGGCCGATCAGTCCAACGATCTCACAGGCCCCGAGATCGAACGATACATCGTCGACAGCCCGCAGCGCACCGAACGATCGCGAAATGCCGCAGACCTGCAGCAGCGCGCCGGTCATGCGCGCCTCCGTGCGACCAGCCGCCCCAGCAGCCCCGACAGCCCTTCCGGCGCGACACGCATCACCACGATCAGCAGGACGCCGTAGACGATCAGGTGCAGGCCTGCGAACTGGCCGCCGAGCTGATTTCTCAACAGTTCGGTCAGCGGCACCAGCACGATTGCGCCGAGCAGCGGACCGAACAGGGTGTGAAGGCCGCCGACGAAGGAAAACAGCAATGCGTCGATCGACAGTGTAACGCCATAGACGGAGTCCGGATCGATGAAGAGCACGTAATTCGCATAGATCGGTCCGACCATGGCGGCGAGCGCGCCGCTGAGGGCCGACGCGATCACCTTGCCCTGAACCACGTCGACGCCGAGCGCCGCGGCGGAACTCTCGTTCTCCCGGATGGTCGGAAACACATAACCGAGACGCGAGCGGTGCACCGCTGCGATCACCCCGGACACCACGACCACCGCGGCCATCGCCGCGTAGCAGAAGCCGACCTTCGAGCCGAACTGGAAATTGCCAAGGCTCGGCGCCGACGGAATCGACAGGCCGTTGGCGGCGCCGAGAAACGCCGTGTTGCTGACGAGATGGAGCACCATCTCGGCGATCGCGAGCGTCACCAGCGCAAAATAGACGCCGGACAGTTTGCGGCGAAACACGGTGTAGCCGATGAGGGCGCCGAGCGCGCCGCCAAAGGCCGTCGCAGCGATCAAGCCGAGCCACGGACTGATACCGAAATTCAGGAACAATGCCGTCGCGACATAGGCGCCGACGCCGAAAAACAGCGCGTGGCCCAGCGACATCTGGCCGGTCATCCCGCCGAGGATATTCCAGGCCAGCGCCAGCGCGCCGTACAGCGCGACCAGGATGAAGATATGCTGGCCGTAGGGCGGCAGCAGCGGCGGCAGCACCAGGCCGATCAGCAGCGCGATAGCCACGAGTCCATGTCCCCGCGTCACAGCTTGCGCCCTCCGAGCAAGCCCTCAGGCTTGAACAGCAGGAACAGCGTGAAAATCGCATAGATGATGATGAAGTTGATCGATCCTCCGGTCAGTAGACCGCCGACCGCTTCGGCGAGACCGATGATCAGGCCGCCCACCAGCGCGCCGACGAAGTTGCCCATGCTGCCGAGCACCACCACGATGAAGGCCATTAGGGTGTAGTTGGCGCCGACGCCGGGACTGACATAGGTGAAAGGCGCGATCAGCGGTGCGACCAGCCCGAGCGTTCCGACCCCGATGCAGAACGCCAGCAGATACATCCGGTCCACATTGACGCCGCACATCCGCGCGGCATCGCGATCCTGGGCGGCCGCACGGATCATCCGGCCGCGTTCGGTCGTGTGCAGAAAGGCGTAAAGCGCGGCGCAGATCAGGATCGAGGCCAGGCACGCGATCAGCGAGGCGGACTGAATGAAGATGTCGCCGACGCGAACAATGCGGCCGGCCATCACGGAGGGGATCGCGCGCAGGTCGGCGGTGAAGGTCGCCAGCAGCGCATTCTGCAGGATCATCGACAGGCCGAGGCTGACCACGATCTGGTTCTGCTCGGGCGCCGCCAGGATCGGCGCGATCAGCAGCTTGTAGGCGAATGATGCGGCCAGCGTCACCAGCGGCAAGACCAGGATGAGCGCGACATAAGGATCAAGCCCCAGCAGATGCGCGCCGAGATAGGTCAGATACAGTCCGAGCGCCAGGAAGTCGCCATGGGCGAAATTCACGATCCGAAGCACACCGAAGGTCATGGTCAGCCCAAGCGCGACGATGGCGTACACGCTGCCGAGCAGGATCCCGTCGGCCAGGGCTTGCGGAATGAGCGACAGCAGATCCATCAGCGCGTCCGGTACCTGGCGTCCCGGCCGAGCCGCCGCAGTGCCCTCGTCATCGCAGTCTCCTCCCCTCGGCCGATCCCGCCCGACGGCGTTGCGCCGGTCCATCGGTTGACATTCGTCATTGGTTGAACCAATAATAGACGATACCGTTTCGGACGGTCAACCCCGCCGATGCGGAGCCGCGGCAAAGCCGCTCGCGAGGCCCCGCCCGCAATCGCCGAGCCTTGTCCTCGAAAGTCCTTGGCCTCGAAAGTCCCTCGCCCCCGAACATCGATGGAGTCCCCATGAACCTGACAGAAGAACAGACCGCCTTCCGCGACAGCGTGCGCCGCATGGTCGAGCAGCACGTCGCGCCGATCGCCGCCGAAATCGACGAGAACGATCGCTTTCCGGAAGAGCTGATTCCCATCTACGGCGACATGGGCCTGCTGCAATTGTGGGTCCCGGAGGAGTATGGCGGCCCCGGTGGCAACGTCACCATGGTGTGCCTTGCGCGCGAGGAGATCTCGAAGGTGTCCGAAGCCTGCGCGCTGATGGCCGGGCTCAACAACATGTTCGCGCTGCCGATCCTCCATTTCGGCAGCGAGCAGCAGAAGCGCAAATATCTGCCGCTGCTGGCGGAAGGCCGCACCGTGACGGCCATCGCGATCAGCGAGCCGGATTGCGGCTCCGACGTCGGTGGCATGCGCACGCGCGCGGTGCGCGACGGCGATTGTTACGTGCTCAACGGCCAGAAGCAGTGGTGCACCTTCGGCAGCCGCGCCGACTATATCATGATGTTCGCGAAAACCGGTGGCGGTGGCGGCGCCAACGACATCAGCGCCTTTATCGTCGACGTCAAGAACAGCAAGGGTCTCACGTTCGGTCGCAACGAACGCAAGATGGGCATGAAGGGTACCATCAACGTTCCGATCTACCTGGATAATGTCCGAGTCCCTGTCGAGAACATGCTCGGCGAGGAAGGCAAGGGCTTCCGCTCCGCCATGCGCGCGCTCGATCTCAATCGGCCGGCCATCGCCGCCGCCTCCGTCGGCCTGGCCCAAGGCGCCCTGGACGCGGCCCTCGCCTATGCCCTGCAGCGCAAGCAGTTCAAGCGGCCGATCGCCGAATTCCAGGGCATCCAGTTCATGCTCGCCGACATGAAGATGCAGATCGAGGCCGCCCGCGCGCTGGTCTATGAATGCGCCCGCATCGGGGACGCCGGCGATTTCGCCCGCCTCCCGCTGTTCGCCAGCATGGCGAAGTGCTTCGCCAGCGACGTCGCCATGAAGGTGACCACCGACGCGGTGCAGATCTTCGGCGGTTACGGCTATGTGCGCGATTACCCGGTCGAACGCATGATGCGCGACGCCAAGCTCAACCAGATCTTCGAGGGCACCAACCAGATCCAGCGGGTGGTCATCGCCCGCGAGATGATGCGCCCAGGGGCCTGAGGCCACGGTGGAATTAACCGACGTACGACAAAACCCCTCGGGCCGAAACCCGAGGGGTTGTTTTTTGGCGAGTACTGCGCGTGGCGGGGAGCCGGGAAAGGCGCTCCGTCACACGCTGACGTGAAAGCCGCCGTTGACGGCCAAATGCTGGCCGGTGATGTAGGAAGCGGCGTCCGACAGCAGGAAACACACGGTCTTCACCACCTCCTCGGGCTGCGCCCAGCGCCCCATGGGAATCTGCGCCAGCATCTGGTCACGGAATTTTTCGCTGCGCACGACTTCCGTCATCGGGGTCTCGACCAGGCCGAAGCAGACCGAATTGGTGCGGATGTTGAATTTGCCCCATTCACGCGCCGCCGTCATGGTGATGCCGAACATCCCCGCCTTGGCCGCGGCATAGTTGATCTGGCCGATCGAACCCTTGCGGCCGGCATCGGAGGAAATGTTGACAATAGAGCCGCCGCTGTTGTCGCCGCCCTTGGCCCGCTGCAGCATGTGGCGCCCGACCGCCTGCAGCCAGAAGAACGCGCCGGTGAGGTGCACGTCGACCACATCCTGCCATTGCTGTCGCGTCATTTTCTCGATCATGGCCGGTCGAATGATGCCGGCATTGTTGACCAGGCCGTGGACGGCGCCAAAGCGCTTGACGGCCTCCTCCACGGTGCGCGCGGCGAGATCGTCGTCCACCACGCTGCCGGTCACCTTCACAACGCGATCGGCCGGCAGAGGCTCCAGCGCGGCCCTGAGCGCATCGCCGTTCAGATCGAGCGCGACGACGGCAGCACCGAGGCTCACCGCCAGTTCAGCGACGGCCTTGCCGATTCCTTGCGCCGCGCCGGTCACGATGATCGTGCGGCCTTCGAGGGTAACGAGATTGGTCATGCGACACCTGTGCGATTGGAATTTGTGCGATTGGAATTCAAACCTGCAACCGACCATCATGCCGGCCGCCCCGCTCTGTCATGCCCGTGCTGCCTGGATCGTGGCGCGTCCGTGCGTGATCACCGTCACCTCACGTGCCGGCACTCTTCCCTGAAAAGCAACCCGGTCGCCGGCGCGCCAGCACTCGAGCTGGATCGTCTCCCCGGGATAAACCGGCGCCGACAGGCGCGCCCGCATCGCGGTCAGCCGCGCGGGATCTCCAGCGCAACAGGCCTGCACCAGGCCACGGCAGACAATGCCGTAGCTTGCGAGGCCGTGCAGGATCGGCTTGGGAAAGCCGGCCCTGGCCGCCACCGCAGGATCGATGTGAAGCGGATTGAGATCGCCCGACAGCCGATACAGCGCGGCCTGGTCCGGCCGCGTGGTCAATTCGATGATCTGGTCCGGCGGGGACTCCGGAAGCGCCGAAGGACTGGACACCGGTCGATCCCCGCCGCTTCCGTTGGAAAAGCCGCCATCCCCGCGCAGGAACAGCACCTGCTCGGTGATCGCCACGACCTGCTGGGTCGGCTCGTCGATGAGCTGCTTCTCGACATGCATCACGGCACCCTTGCCTTCTCCCTTGTCCACCAGCCGAGTCACCCGGCTACGACCGATCAGGGTTGCATCGGGCCGCAACGGCCGCAGCAACTCGACACTCTGTTCTCCGTGCACCAGCTTGAGATAGTCGATGCCGAGCTCCGGGGTGTCGCGCATCCAGAAACCCGGAGATGCCAGCACCGTGGCCATCGACGGCAGCACGGCAAGGTTTTTCTCGTAGATCAGGCGCAGCTGGGTTTCATCGCAGGGGTCGGCGCCCGCGCCCACGCCGAGCGCGTAAAGGATCACGTCCTTCGCCGAATAGCCGTGACGCACGTCGCCGGATTGCCACGCCCGCGTCTTCTGATAGTCCAGCACGTTGACATCCCCTTCCCGCGTTGCGGTGACCGACAATCATCGATCAGCCGGCGATCGATTCCCGATCGGCGCCGGCCCGATGGTGCAGTGTCTTGCTGGCATAGAGACCCGCGATCCGGTCCTCGCCATAGCCAAGCAGGTCCCTGAGCACCTGAGGACCGTCCTCGCCAAGCAGCGGCACGCGGCCCCGCGCCTGCGCCAAGGTCTGCGCGAAGCGGAACGCGGGATTGGGCACCTGGAGCGGCCCCGCACCGTCGTCGATGGTCTGGAACGCACCGCGCTCGACGATGGGCGGCAACTGCATGGCCTCGCGAACGGTGAAGTAGCGCGAGCACGGCACCCCTGCGGCACCCAAGATGCCCTCGCACGCAGCCGCGCTGCGTGTCCCGGCCCATTCGTCGAGCAACCCCATCAGTTCGGACCAGTGGTGCTCGCGGCGACTGTTGGTTGCAAATCGCGCGTCGGTGATCCAGTCTGGATGGCCGACGGCACGCGCCATCGCCTCGAAATTGTTCTGGCTCACTGGCGCGATCAGCAGGAAGCCATCCTGCGCGCGGGTCGGCGTGTAGAGCGGCCGCCGGCGCTCCGCCGGAAACTGGGCTTCCTGGCATTCATAGACCAGGAGGCTCATCATGGCGTCCAGCAGCGACAGATCGATGCAGTCCCCCGTCCCCGTGCGAAAGGCACGCAACAACGCGCCCTGGATGGCGCCGAACGCCAGCCCTCCGCCCAGCACATCCGCGACGAATATCCCGTTCTTGAGCGGGCGCTCCACATCGCCTTCCTGATAGTCGAGGTTCGCCAGGTCATAACCGCAGGTGGCCTGCAGCACCGGCGCGTAGGCGCTGCGGCCGGACCACGATCCCTGCTGGCCGAACCCCGAAATCGAGCAATAGACCAGTTTCCGGTTCAGCGGCGCCAACGCGTCATAGTCGAGCTTCAGACGCTTCATGACACCGGGACGATAATTCTCGACGACCACGTCGCAAAACGGAACCAGCTCCCGGATCAGTGTGATCGATTCCGGCTTTTTCAGATCGAGGGACAGACTTTTCTTGCCGGCATTGAGCTGGGCGAAGTAAGCGCTGCGCCCCTCGCGGCTGGGCGGGCGCATGCGGATGAGATCGCCCTCGGGCGGCTCAACCTTGATGACTTCGGCGCCGAGGTCCGCAAGCAGCCGCGTGCAGTACGGGCCCGACATCACGGCCGTGAAGTCGAGCACACGAATGCCATCGAGAATGCCTGGTTTGGTTGCCACAGTCATCGCAGGTTCGATTCCGAAACCGCGAGCGCCGCGAGGCCGCTGCCGCCGACCGTATCCAGGTAGGTCGCATGCTCCGCCGCATCGCTGACATGACGTTTCAGATAGGCGGTGAAATCCTGGGTGGTCGCGCTAGCCCTAACATAGGCCTTGAGATGGCGCTCGTCGGATCGATACAGCGAAGGCGACGCGGTCGGGTGCGCGCCATACGGCGCTTCCACCACGGCATCCACCATCGCCGCCGGCAGCTTGGTCAGATGATTGGCACGCCGGATGGTGTCGCTGGAAACGATGCGATCGACCGATACGATGACCCGGCGCGACGCCTGCGCCAGCATCGCGTCGAAGAACGGTGGTCCCAGATACTGCACATTGCCGAACTCATCGGCTTGCTGCGCATGCAACAGGCAGACATCGGGCTTGACCGCGGCGGCGGCCAACAGCTTGCGCTCACCGGGCTGCGTGGGAAGCGGCCGATAGAAGTCCGGGGCATGTTTCGCCAGATCGGTGCCGAGGTCGGGGATCGGCATGTAAGGCAGGTCACAGATCGCCGCGCGCAGCCCGCCGGCGATGGCCGGCCCGTCGAGGTCATACACCTTCAGAGTGCCAGCTTCGGCCTGGCGGCGGAAATGCGGCGCAAGGCCGAACTGTTCGAAGCTGATGAAGACGCAGACCGTGCTGCGCGCGCAGCCGGCGCCGATCAGCATGTCCGGCGCGATCGATCCCGGCGTCGGGATCAGATCGAGGTCGCGTGCGCCCTTGCGGATCAGCGCGCGCACCAGGGCCATGGGCTGCGAATTGAAGATCCAGCCCCCCAATCCCACCCTGGCGCCATCGGCGATCTCGGCGACAGCTTCGTCGGCGGAAACAAGCTTGCTCTTTGTCATGGCGTCCCAGGTCCGGCAGTTGGCATCATCATCAAGGGAATTTGCATCAGGGAAACTTGCGGCGGAGATCGCCGCGGCGATCGACCCGGGTCCGCAACAGATCGAGTTCGTCCGCGTCAGGCATCCGGCTAACCGGCGGCGTGCCCTCCACCACGAGATCGAACGCGGTGGAGTCGTGGATCTGTTCCAGCGTGGCGCCCGGGCTGATCGATTTCACCCGCATCGCCTTGGTTGCCGGTTCGAAATCGAACACGCCGAGCGGCGACAGCACGAGCTTCGGCCCGCCCGGCGGCAATCCCATCCGCTCACGCGAGTCACCGCCGTCCATATGGCCAGGACCGCACAGGAAGTCGACCCGGGGCACGAAAGCGCTGCGATCGTGCCGCGTCAGGCAGACATAGAAACGTTTCGCAAGCCCACACAACGCGCTGATGCCGACGGTTCCCGGCCCGCGCACACGCGGCTTGCGCTGATCGCCGACCACGACGGTGTTAATGTTTCCGAACCGGTCGACTTGCAGCGCCGAGAGGATCGCGAAATCGAAAAAATGGATCTTCCAGTCGATAAAATCGATCATGTTGGGAAGGTCCATCCACGCCTCCGCCGATTCGATGTTCTCGAAATCCGCCGTCGAAAGCAGGTGATCCCGGCTCGGATTGACCATGCCCCCGGGACCGGAGACCCACCACAGGCGCGGCGCCTGGCGAAACCTGGCGAGGTTGCATGCAGCAAGCTGAATGTCCGAGTTCGTGCCGATGATCGCCTTTTCGTCATCGGCGATGTCGCGCGACAACAACACCGCCAGCGTCTCTCCCAGAGATGGCGACGCGTCTTCCTTCATGGATGTTCTCATTTATGGTTGAACCATTGAAAATGGTAGACCAAGCCGGCCCCAGTTGTCAAACCGGCAGAAACGCGTCGACACCGTGCCTGCTCACGTCTCGGGTTATGCGCATACGCGCCGCCGGCTCCTTTCGGTATTTCGAAACACGGCAAACCTTGCGGTGTTTCCCCCAGTCAAGGTGCCCATTACTGAACTCTGCTTCCCGCAGGTCTGGCACGTGAGACATAACCAGGATGCAGGACATCGATGGCTTCGAGACCTGATCCTGAATGCACTCTCAATGACTGATGGACAAATCGCAAAACGACCCAGCAGGAACGGCCAAATGCATGGCCGGTCGGACGCAGCGCCACGCCGTGAGAGACCAGAAACCTAATGACGTCGCGCTCGTGCGTATTCGCCCGAGAGATCAAAATCGACACAATACGCAGCCATCTCCGGCGCTTTTTTGCCGCAACCTGTTAGGCCGCGCGACTTTGCCCCTCGTCGCCGAACAGAAAGACCCTGTTGCGCCCCGCAGCCTTCGCGTCGTAGAGCGCAATGTCCGCCTCCGTGAACAATTCGGCAATGCGGCGGCGGTGGGGGCGGCCGACAAGAGCAACTCCGACCGATGCGCCGACCTCCAAGCGAAGACCGTTCCAGAAAAACGGCCGACTCAGCATCACCACGACCTGATGCAGCACACGCACGATACGGACGGGGGCGGCCGGAGCGTGCAGGATCAGCGCGAATTCATCACCACCGAGCCGGGCAACCAGGCCAGCATTGTGGAAGGCCCGCCGCAAACGCAACGCTATTTCGCGCAAGCATGCATCGCCGGCCGGATGGCCGAACGTATCGTTGAGCTCCTTGAAACGATCAAGGTCGATTAGGACAAGGGCCGACGCGAAACCATGATTCAGACTATCGCCCACAACCTCGCGATAGCGGGACTGGAAAACGGAACGATTGGCAAGCCCGGTGAGCGGATCGGTTTCGGCGCGTTTCCGCAGGTCTTCCATTGCCTGCCGGTCAAATGTGATGTCCTGCTTGGAGCCGAATATGCGTACTGGACGTCCGCGCCCTCCGCGGTCCGCGTTGATCGTGAGGCGCATCCAGCGCCTTTCGCCGCGCCAGGTTCTGATCTCAGCATCGAGCGCTAACGACCGGCCGCTCCGGATCACCTCGGCCCGAGCAAGTTCCATGTTGTGCCGGGACTCGTCAACATAGAGGTCCACGATGCTCGCGCGCCTCAGCGGGTTTCCCATCGGATAGCCGAAGATGTCGTAGACGCCCGAAGTCCAGGTCAGGCGTTCTGCCTGGAGCTCACATTCCCATGCGCCGATACCGGCAAGGCCCAAGGCCTGATCATAAAGACGCGCGCGAACCTCAGGCAGCGGAAGCCCGGCAGCACGGTCTGCTTCATATCTCATTAGCGACCCAGTACCATTCGGGGATTGTGCCCGCTACCGGGTTAAAGAACTCTGCATGCGTATTTGCAGCAGCCGACACAAGTGCAACCGCAGCGGCCGAACTCGCATGAGCGCGTTACCAGTCGGTCCTCCCAAGAGCCTACCCGACCATCATCTAGTCATTTGGCAGACGGGCTCCGGATCATCTTTGCCCAATAAATTTAACCAGAGCTCTCGGCGAGACTTCTTTCGCGACATCGCCAGCTGCCGAACGTCGACAGCACCGTGCAAGAGATTGATTTTATTGAAAATATCTTGCATCTTATCAGGTTTTTCACATCCATTCGATGTATCTCGTTGGATCCCGGCGCACCACATGACGTCTTATGACACGGCCGCGAGCAGCTTCGCGTTATCGTCGGCGTAGTCAGTCGACATTTGCCGCGCCGAGTGCGAACGGTAGTCTGGGCTTCAACTCCTGACGGAGGAGTGAAAGCTCGATATCCTGCCGAAGGTGAACAGCCAGCCTGTGGGCTGAAGGCGTGAGGATGGCATCGCCAAGCCGTTCCACCGCGAACCTCTTCCGATGGATGCGGCGCCTCCAAAGACCTCAGATCGACCAGAATGTCCGCAATGTTCCGGACGTTCGGCACTCGAAACCGCACCGTGGCAAATAGACGGGACAAACGGATACAGCGAACCAAGCTCGGCCTGACAGCCGAGCGCTTGTGCCGTCCATTGCACCGCACCCCACGTCGATGCGGCGACGATGCCTGAAGCAGCCTAATGGTAATATCAGCGCTCGCCGCATGGGCGTCGTTGGACAGATGATGCGGAAACTTATAAAGTGATCGAAGACCATCCCGACATGTCATGAATCTCTCAAGCCCCTTCATCCGCCGGCCTGTGGCCACCACGCTCCTGACCTTCGGATTGGTTGCCGCCGGCATCATCGCGTTTTTCAATCTTCCCGTCTCCCCGCTGCCCGATGTCGATATCCCGACCATCGCGGTGCAGGCGACGCTGCCCGGCGCCAGCCCGCAGGACGTTGCAGCCACGGTCGCGAGCCCACTCGAGCGTCATCTCGGCCAGATCGCCGATGTCACGGAGATGACGTCGGCGAGTACGCGTGGCTCCGCGCGCATCACCCTGCAGTTCGGCATCAGCCGCGATATCAACGGCGCCGCGCGCGATGTCCAGGCGGCGATCAATGCCGCGCGTGCCGATCTGCCCGCATCGCTGCGGAGCAATCCCACCTATCGCAAGTTCAATCCGGCCTCGGCGCCGATCCTGATCTACACCCTGACGTCGGATACGCTGACGCCCGCCGAGCTCTATGATGCTGCCTCGACCGTGCTGGCCCAGAAGCTGTCGCAGGTCGAAGGCGTCGGCCAGGTCGATGTCAGCGGCGGATCGCTGCCTGCGGTCCGCGTCGAGCTCGTACCTCAGGCGCTCTTCAAATACGGCATCGGCCTGGAAGACGTCCGCGCCGCGCTCGGCAGCGCCAACGCCCACAGCCCGAAAGGCGGCATCGACGCCGGCAACCGACGGTACCAGATCTATGCCAACGACCAAGCACTCAAGGCAGCCGATTACAAGCATCTTGTCGTCGCCTACCGCAATGGCGCGGCAGTGCGCCTGACCGACGTCGGCGACGTCATCGATTCCGTCGAGAACCTGCGCAATCTCGGCCTCGCTAACGGCAAGCCTGCCGTCATGATGATCGTGTACCGCCAGCCCGGCGCCAACATCATCAGCATGGTCGATCGGGTGAAAGGACTGATGCCGCAACTGCACGCATCGGTCTCGCCCGCAATCGACATCAATCTCGTGATCGATCGTTCGAAAACCATCCGCGCCTCACTGCACGATGTCGAGATCACGCTGATCATCGCCGTCGTCCTGGTCATCCTGGTGGTGTTCGCGTTCCTGCGCAGCGCCCGCGCCACTCTTATCCCCGTGGTCGCGGTGTCGGTGTCCCTGGTCGCAACGTTCGCCGTCATGTATCTGCTGGGCTACAGCCTCGATATCTTCTCGCTGATGGCACTCACGGTCGCGACCGGCTTCGTGGTGGATGATGCCATCGTCGTCCTGGAAAACATCACGCGGCATCTCGACGCTGGCCGGTCGCGGATGGAAGCTACGTTGCAAGGCGCCAGGGAGGTCGGCTTCACCGTACTCTCGATGACCGTGTCGCTGGTCGCCGTATTCGTGCCGATCCTGCTGATGGGCGGTCTGGTTGGTCGCCTGTTCCGAGAGTTCGCCATGACGATCACCATTGCCGTCGTGATCTCGCTGGTGGTTTCGCTCACCACCACACCGATGATGTGCAGGGTTCTGTTGCGCAATGACCGTGACCGGCCGCACGGACGTCTCTATCGGGCGAGCGAGCGCGTCTTCGAGGCGCTTCTCGGCGGCTACCGGAGATCGCTTGTGCTCGCGTTGCATCACCCGCGCCTGGTGATGCTGGTGCTCGCGACCGTGCTCGGCCTGAATTTCTACCTCTATGGCGCCGTTCAGAAAGGTTTCGTCCCGCAGCAGGACACCGGCCTGTTGCTCGGGTCGATCCAGGCCGATCAAAGCATCTCGTTTCAGCTGATGCAGCAGAAGCTCACGCAATTCATCGACATCGTCAGGAACGATCCTGCGGTCGATACCGCGGTCGGCTTCACCGGTGGTGGCCCGGGCAGTTCCACGAACTCCGGCACCGTATTCGCGTCGCTGAAGCCGCTGAAAGAACGCGGCATCTCCGCTGATCACTTGATCGAGCGGCTGCGCACCAAGCTCACCGCGGTGCCCGGCGCCACGCTTTTTCTGCAGTCGGTGGGCGACCTTGGCGGCGGCGGGCGGTCGTCGAATGCACAGTACCAGTACACGCTACAGGGCTCGACGTTCGAGGAGCTGAACGAATGGACGCCGAAGATCGTCGCCGCGCTTCAAGGCGCATCCACGCTGACCGACGTCGGCAGCGACCAGCAGAATAAGGGGCTGGAATCCAATGTGATCATCGACCGCGACGCCGCCTCCCGTCTCGGCATCTCCGTCAGGCAGATCGACAACACGCTGTACGACGCATTCGGCCAGAGGCAGGTCTCGACCATCTACGTGGCACGCAACCAGTATCACGTGATCATGGAGGTGGCGTCGCGATACTGGCAGAATCCACAGACGTTGAAGGACATCTATGTCAGCACTTCGGGTGGCGCCGCCAGCGGCTCGCAGACCACCAATGCGGTAGCGGGCACCTTTGCGTCGCCGGCGCAAAGCAATTCGGTGAACTCGGTCGCGGCCAGCGCCGTGCGCAATCTCGCCACCAACTCCATCGGTGCCACCGGCAAGGGCGCGTCGTCGACCGGCACGGCGGTCAGCACCAGCCAGGAAACCATGATCCCCCTGGCGGCCGTCGCCCGGTTCGAACAAGGAGAAACGCCACTGATGGTCAACCATCAGGGTCTCCTGGTCGCCAATACCATCTCGTTCAATCTTTCACCCGGCACCTCACTCAGCACGGCCGTATCCGTGATCGAGACCACGCTGAACCGGATCGGTGTGCCGGCGACGATCCACGGCTCGTTCGCGGGCGCGGCCAAGATCTTTCAGGAATCGCTCAGTAGCGAGCCATACCTCGTGCTCGCGGCACTGGCGACGATCTACATCTCGCTCGGCATGCTCTATGAGAGCTTCGTCCACCCGCTGACAATCCTGTCAACACTGCCGTCGGCCGGCGTCGGCGCGCTCCTGATGCTGATGGCCTTCCATTTCGATCTCTCGGTGATCGCCATGATCGGCGTCATCCTCTTGATCGGCATCGTCAAGAAGAACGGCATCATGATGGTCGATTTCGCCATTCATGCCGAGCGCGAGCAGGGCCTGTCGCCGGCCGAAGCGATCCGCCAGGCCTGCCTCATGCGCTTCCGGCCGATCATGATGACCACCATGGCGGCACTGCTCGGCGCAGTGCCGCTGATGATCGGCATGGGCGAAGGCAGCGAATTTCGCCAGCCGCTCGGCATCGCCATCGCAGGCGGTCTCGTCCTGAGTCAAATTCTGACCCTCTACACCACCCCCGTCGTGTACCTGTATCTTGACCGCCTGCGCCATTGGCGTAGGCGATCACGCGGCAGCACTCCGACCGTCAGCTCACCGGTGCGACCGAGCTGATCACCGCGCCTCTCGATCGCCGCAACCGGCGCGATCATGATGCGGAAGTGAGAGCACACACGACTACGACCTTCGAACCTCGGTTCTAAAATCCTGTGCGTCCAGGCGCGGCAGAAGCCGCAGTACGAGCTAGCGCATTCATGCGACCGCCCGATGTCGAAGAAATCGGCCGGTGACCGGAGCCGTCGATCGAATTTTCTTTCGTCCGAACCATTCTTGCACACACCGCCATACAGCGAATGTTGTGCCTGCCCTAATCTCTCACTGAAGTCCCTCACAAGATGCAAGATCACCGCAGCTGTCGATGAAGAAACTCCTCACGACGCCAGCAATGTGATGGAACGCCTTCGCCTCCCAGAGGCTCGCCACCCTCGAACTACGCTTTCACCGACCGATCATTGGATGGATCTAACCACACAACCCCCACTGTTCACACTGTGTTGCCGATTATCGCAGGCGTACATTGCATCATCTCAACAGGCCGCGCGTCCGGTCTGGCAGGAGCTCATCTAACGCGACAGGACAAGAAGCATGCGAATCAATGTGGTGACTGATCCCCAGTTTGGGGCAGACCCGACCAACAGCACTGACAGCACCGCCGCGTTTGCGGCGGCCCTCGCTGGCCCGGCCGTCGCGATCGTCCCGCCAGGCATTTACAAGATCAACAATCTGGTCGTTCCCAGCGGATCTTCGCTGATCGGCTACTCCGCCTTCGGCTACGGCAATTCATTCGGCGTGAGCACCCAGACGATCCTGGTGGCGTTGAATAGCTCCACCACGCGCGTTCTGAACGTGGACAGCGCCTCAAACGTTCTTCTGGCTGGTTTCCAGATCGACTGCGACTATGCTCTCAACGATGTTCAGAACACGACATGTGACGGCATCTCGGCCGGCGCCAATGTCCTGAACATGCGCGACGTCACCGTGCGGATGGGCAGATACGGTCTCGGCGGTGCCGTCTCGACCGGTACGAACGGCCCAGCCGGAAACGTCTGCTACCTGAGCAATTGCGAATTCTTCGGCTGCGTCACCGGCATCGGCGACCTGGTCGATGCGTGGCTCACGAATTGCTACATGAGCTCCTGTACGAGTGGCGCGGTCTTCACCGGGCAGTCCGGCTCGATCACGATGGTCGGCTGTCGCGTCGAGTGGAATACCACCAATGGCGTGCAGATCGACAATGCATCCGACATCATCATTTCCGGCACGGCGTTTGACCGCAACTACGTATCCGGCCTGTATCTGAACGGCACCTATATGGCGTCGATCACCGGATGTCATTTCAAGCGGAATGGCAGAAACCTCGACAGCAATTCCTGCCATATCCGCTTCAATTCAGCCGGCGACGTCACTGTCACCGGCTGTATTTCCCGCCACGGCAAGGATGACGACGGCACCGGCAACGATTCCCCCGCCGTCTGGGCACGCGACAGCGGCACCAGTGGCAATGTCAGCTTCGTCGGCAATGATCTGTCCGGCACCACCGCATCCGTCCCAATGACCCTTGCTAACGCCTGGGTCGGCAATCTGCCGACGAGCTACGCGTTCTCGAACAATGTCGGCCTCCGGATGGACGAGCGATCGACAGGACGCCCCGTGGTGCGCAGCGGCTTTGCCTATCAGGATCTGCAAAGCCTCAATCTGTCGGCAAATTCAACCGGAAATATGCAATTTGTGCATGATCCGGTGCCGGCTTTCAGCGGCGTATCGCACAAACTGCGTGTGACGGCTCGCAATCAAAGCACGGGAACGATGTATGTGACGGAATTCAATTACTTGATTCAGCGCGAGAGCGGCACTCCGACCGTTACGCCATCAGCGGCTATCGGAACCATCGGCGCCACCGGCTACATGGCCTTCGGTTCCGGCACGTTGCAACTGAGCTGGACCGGTGTCGCAGCGGATGCATCCACGTATTCGCTCAGCATCCAGAATACCAGCACCACTGCGATCCACTATGTCACCGCTCAACTTTACTGAGAAGGCAGCTTAAGCAAACAAGTCAACGAGAGCCGGCGGCCCTATCGCCGCCGGCAAAGAAAACCGGTCGCAGGTTCACCGGTTCGCGCGGAACTTCATCCCGAGCAGATCCTCGAATGGCAACACCATCGCGCCCTTGTCTTTGTCGCCGTGTCCTGGCGCAGGGCGGTTTGGTAAGTCGCGGTGGCAGCGGCCGTCACCGGCATCGGGAAATTGCCCTCGGCCGCGACCGCGGCAGCGCTAACAAGGTCCTTGTAGGCCTTGGCCAGCGGGTAGCCCTCATCGAACAGCCCCTTCAGGATGCGCGGTACGAAGTATTGCGACGCATAACTACGGCTCGTGCTGGTGGTCACCACCTGCCCGAGCTTTTCCGGATCGAGCCCCATCGCCACCGCCATCGGCAGCACTTCGGCGAGCGCGGCGATGTTGATGTCGTAGAGCACGTTGTTGATCGTTTTGGTCAATTGTCCCGAGCCGCACGGCCCCATATGCAGCACGGTTGTACCAATGCGCGCGAGGAGCGGTCGTACGGCTTCGAACGTCTCAGAGTCGCCTCCGCACATCACGGTGAGCGTACCGGCTGCCGCCCCTGCCGGCGCACCGGAAACCGGAGCATCGATGAACTTTTTCCCTTGCGCTGCGAGCATGCGGCCGATCTCGAGCGCCTTGCCGTGTGCGGTAGTGCTGAGGTCGACCACGATTGCGCCGTCGGCAAGGCTCGCCGCAACTCCATCGGCACCAAACAGCACCGCCTCCACCACGTCCCCGTCAGGCAAGCAGAGGAACAGCACTTCCGCCCCCGCGATCATCCTGCGCTCCATCGTCGCGACGAGCCCCGGCGCGACGAGTCCTTCAAGGCTCGCAGGATCCGCATCCAGCGCCACAACCTTTTCGGATTCCGACCCGCGCTTGTTTGCGAGATGGAGAGCGATCGAGCGGCCCATGGCACCGAGACCGACAAGCGCGATGTGTTCGGCTGGCATAATATTCTCTTCTGTATCGATCCGGGACAAGGAATCATTTCGAGAGCTTGACGATTTCGAAACAAACGCATTGTGGCCTGGCTTCTGATGTCATTCAAGCTTCGGCTCCTCGATGAACCGGACCGATGAATATCCGCTTTTCAAGCGGTCAATTACGGCGTATCTGCCCTCTTCGATGCGGAACGACCAAGACCTTCGATATGAGATCGACGAGACCGGTACCGCTGTCTGAATGTTGTCCAAGCGGTAGACCGATTCCATGATCAGCAAGTCCGAGTTTCTTTGGTACATTCCCAATGATGTCAAGGCCGGCCATCGCGGCGATTCCCCCATCGAACATCACAATAGTCTGAAGGTACTGACCACCCAGGCGCAGGCATTGGAAGAGCACGGCTGGACAGGCGCGCTTATCGGCACCGGCTGGAGCCGACCGGATACCTTCACCGTCGCGGCCGCACTTGCTGCACAGACAACCAGCTTCGAGCCGCTCATCGCAATTCGCCCGGGTTATTGGCAGCCGGCTCATTTTGCTTCGGCCGCGGCAACTCTGGATCAACTGACCGACGGCCGCGTACGTATCAATGTCGTGTCTGGCAAGGACAACCTCGCGGCCTACGGCGACAGCGAGGGCGACCAGGCGGATCGTTATGGCCGCACCAAGGAATTCATGCGCCTGGTTCGCAGGCTGTGGACCGAGGAGAATGTCACATACACGGGCGAGCATTTCCATGTCGCCGGCTCCACTGCGGAGCCTCGGATCCAGCTGCGCGACAACCGCCGGCATCCCAAGCTCTATTTTGGGGGCGCCTCAGGACCGGCCGAGCGCGTTGCTGCAACGGAGGCCGATGTGCAGCTGTTCTGGGGTGAACCGCTCGATGGCGTTCGGGAGCGCATTGAAAGGCTCAAGGCGCTGAGCAACGAATTGGACCGAGACCTCCCTCCACTCGAGTTCGGATTGCGGATCACAACACTGGTTCGCGACACCACCGAGCAGGCCTGGTCTGATGCCGAAGCCAAAGTCGCCGAAATGGCCAGGACCAGCGGCGCTGGCTGGCAGGATCACAGGGAGGCCGTCGCGGTCGGTCAGCGACGACTGCTCGACCTGCACAAGCGCGGGGACGTGCTCGACGACAATCTCTATACGGCTCCGGGCAAGTTCGGAGGCGGCGGCGCGGGAACGACATGGCTGGTCGGCTCCGCCGCGGACGTCGCGCGCTCACTCCGCAAATACCAGGCACTCGGCATCACGCACTTTATCCTTTCCGATACGCCATACCTGTCCGAGATCAAACGGCAAGGACACCAGCTGCTCCCGTTGTTGCGCGGCTAGTCGCCGACGTGCTCTGCCTCGATCTGCAGAAACGCTAGGCAAGCTGACCCGCAGCACTCAGTGCAGCCGAGAGCGCCTCGACTTCGGTCGCTGTCACGGCCGGCTGTGGCGGACGCAACGTGTCACCCTGGAGTTGACCAAGAAGCTTCAGGCAGGCCTTGAGCCGCGCCGTCGCCCGCCCGCCGGGCGCATCACGGTACACCGCGACGGCGAGCGGATAGAGCTTCTCATGTACGGTCCGCGCTTGCGCCCAGTCGCCGGCTTCGGCGGCGTTCCAGAGCGCAACCACGAGCTCGGGCACCACGGCTGCGAGGCTGACCTGGCTGCCCGCGCTGCCGACGACATAGCTCGTCAGCAAATGCTCATCGCCGGAGCCCAGCACGCGGATATCGGGTCGCAGCGCCCGGATCAGCCGTAAATTCTCCTCATAAGTGGCGACCTCCCAGCTGCCTTCCTTGATGGCGACAAACCGAGGGTCGGCGGCCAGACGTTCCAGCAGCGGCCGCGGATACGCCATGGCGCCCGCGCCCACAGACGCGCAGTAGAGCATGAGCGGCACGGTCGTGGCGTCGCGCACCCATCGGTGATGCTCGATCACACAGGCGTCGGCGTGCGCAAGCGCCCAGCTGTTCGGGGGAAAGACCAGAAGTCCGTCAGCGCCCGCCTCCTCCAGCGTGGCCGCCTCACACGCAGCTTCAAGACTTGCTTCATGATTGACGCCGGACACGATCAGGCAACCGTCGGGACTGCTTGCGCGGGCAATCTCGACAACACGGCGCTTCTCGGCCAGCGACAGCACGAAATTCTCGCCGGCATGACCGTTGACCAGAAGACCGTTGATGCCCCGCACCGCCGTGACGCGCGCGATATGCGACGCCAGCGCCTCCTCGTCGATGGCGAAGTCAGGCCGCATCGGCACGATCGTGGCTGCATGGATGCCGCACAAGCGGTCAAAAAACCATCCCGTCATGTGTCGCCTCGTCAGATCGATCCCCCTTAATGAATGATCTGGTCGAGGAATGTCGCCGCGCGTTCGGACGCTGGATGATTGAAGAAGTCATCCGGCCTGGCCTGCTCGAGAATTTTACCCTGATCCATGAACACGATACGATCAGCCACTTCCCGCGCGAAACCCATTTCATGGGTCACGCAGAGCATGGTCATGCCCTCTTCCGCCAATTTCCTCATGGTCTCCAGCACCTCCTTGACCATCTCCGGATCGAGTGCCGAGGTCGGTTCGTCGAACAGCATGATCTTCGGCTGCATGCAAAGCGCGCGCGCGATCGCGACACGCTGCTGCTGTCCGCCAGACAGTTGCCCGGGAAATTTTGCGGCCTGCTCCGGAATCCGGACCTTGGTCAGAAAGTGCATCGCGAGCTCTTTCGCATCCTCCCTGCTCATGCCGTTCACGGTCATCGGCGCCAGGATGCAGTTCTCCAGCGTCGTCATGTGAGGAAACAGGTTGAAATTCTGAAACACCATACCGGTATCCCGTCGGATGGCATCAATGTTCTTGCGCTGATCGTCCAGCTCGGTGCCGTTGATGTAGATCAATCCCTGGTCGTGCTTTTCGATGTGATTGATGCACCGGATCAGCGTCGATTTGCCTGAACCGGAGGGACCGCAGACAACGATCTTCTCGCCCTTGTCCACCTTGAGGTCGATCTCGTTAAGCGCAATGAAATCGCCGAAATATTTGTAGACCGCTTCCATTCGCACCGCAGGGACTTCGGACATAGACGGTTGCTCCTGGAGAGTGTCGATATCGGTTGTCATCGATCCATCTCCTCAATGGTGCGCGATGCGGGGCAATTTTGCGCGAGCGCAGCGCCGCTGTTCACAAAAAGAACGAATGTTCGGCCTTGTCATGCCCTGGCCTCGAGGGCGGTTTGCCGCACGGGCGCCTTCGCAACGCCCCTCGTCGTCTTCGCGACGCTCGAGCGGCTGAAATGCTTTTCCAGCCGGCGCTGTACCGCATCCCAGACCGAGGTAAGGATCAGGTAGTAGGCAGTCGCGGCGGCATAGACTTCGAGGATCTGAAAATGCTCCTGCATCAGCATGTCGCTCCGGCGCATGATTTCCTCCACCGAGATGACGGACGCAAGCGACGTCGCCTTCAGGAGCGAATTGATGGAGTTGCCGAGCGGCGGGATCATCAGGCGAAACGCCTGCGGCAGCGTGACACGCCGAAACGTCACCCACCGTGACAGGCTGAGTGCCCAGGCAGCTTCCCGCTGACCGGCCGATACCGCCATGAAGCCGCTGCGCACGATTTCGGCAAGATAAGCGGCCTCGTTGAGGATCAATCCAACCAGAGCGCAGGTGATCACGTTGAACTTGATGCCAAGTTGCGGCAAGCCGCTGTAGATCACCACAAGCTGGATCAGCAGCGGCGTGCCGCGAAAGAACCAGATGTAGAACCGGGCAAAGCCGGTGAGCGCGGCATTGGACGACATGCGCAGGAGCGCAATGCCCATCCCGAGAATGAGCCCTCCGACGACGCCGGCCGCAGTCAAGCCGATGGTGACGAGCACGCCCTTCATCAGGAAGTAGTTGAAGAAGTAATCGACGCAAGCTGCCGGACTGAAGTGGCTCATCGGCTTGTCTCCGTATGTCAGGCCGGACTTGTCAGGCGGGTCTTCTCAGACAGGGCCTGGACCGGCAATTGCGAGCGGCTGATCAGCGGGCATGCTGGTCAAGCCGAACTTGTCGAACAGCGCCTGATAGCTACCATCCGCACGCATGCCGTTCAGGGCCTTCACGACGGCCTCGGCCGCCGTCTTGTTGCGGAACGTGAGCGTGGTGCGGGCGATGCCGAGACCGGTCAGGACTTCCTTGACCCGACCACGGCCGACGAGATCGCGCGCCACGCTGTCGACCAGGAGAGCATTGTCCACCTGGCCGGCGAGAAGCGCGCTGACCACGTTGGTGGCGGTCGGAAAGGTGCGCATCTCCACTGCCGCACCGCCCTTCGCCACGCTTGCATCGCTGAGTTTCTTGAGCCAGTTCATCTGATAGGTGCTGACCTCGACGGCGGACGTTTTTCCGATCAAGTCCTGTTCGGCCTCGATTTTAGGAGCAATTTTCGTGCCGCCATCGGGCGCAACCACGACCGAGATCGCCTGGATGGCATAGGGCACCATGTACATCAGCCTTGAACGCTCCTCGGTCCAGAACATACCGGTGTCGGTTCCGTCGATGCGAGCCGCAGTCATGGCCGGCATCATCGCCGGAAAGTCCATTCGGATGAGTTCCACCGGAAGACACAAGCGCCTGCCGAGTTCCTGCGCGAGTTCGACATTGAGGCCCTGAAGCTGGCCATCCTTGTCCACAAATTGCTGTGGCGGATTGGTCGGATTGATGGAGAGCTGCAATTTCCCGGGCGCGACCAGGTTGTCGTCGCTGATGGCTGGCGTGCACGCGGCTTGCGCCGCAACCGACGAGAGAGAAAAGACGACTGCGGCAAAAGCTCCAGCGCAGAACAATTTCGAGACCATGTCGTACCTCCAAAAAGACGCCAAATGACCGATGCAGTCCCTCGCCCCAGCCTCCTCATTCCACAGCGTTTTTGGATGCAGAAGCGGCTGATCCCACAATCAGCCGCGGGCCACATCGTCATCGATCTGGTGAAGACAATTCCGAGAGCGGTTTCAGCTGGATACGTGCAAAATTTTTCACCAGGGGCGCGAACGGACCAAAGCCCGCGACCTTGCGGAATTCCGGTGTTTCGAACGCCCACCGCCCGGCGACCTCATACATGGCCGCATACTTCGGGCCTTCGCCGATGGAGACGAAGCGCTTCGCAGACAGCCAGCCGGGACACGCAAGCAGATCGGGGAAATGCGTATCCTCGTACCAGGCGTTGAAGGCCGCCTCATGCTCCGGATCGATATCGACCCGGACGATATGAATGAAGGCGCCGTCGGACATCGTGCCCCCCTACGTCAGCGTGATATCGCCGGCGCGATGCGCCGCACGAACCGTGGCGGAAATGGCGTCGCAAAGATCCGGCATCACGGGCAGCAGCGGCGGCCGCGGATCGGCATTCGAGATGACGCCGAGCACCTTGAGCCCGACCTTCATGCGCGTATGCATATCCATGATCGGAGCTGGCCCGTAGATGGCCCGCACGATCGGATGCAGCCGATCGTTGACAGCTCGCATCGCCTTGAGATCGTCGACAACGAAGGCCTGCCAGAGTTCGACAAACAGCTCCGGCACAAGGCTGACCAGACCGGACAGAATACCATCGCCACCAAGCGCGAGCTGCGGCAGAAACCAGTTGTAGTTCGACGGCAGGATCGCGACGTCGGGATTGGCCTGTTTCACGGCACGCCGGTTCTCGTCATAGGCAAGCATAGTGTCGCTGCCCTCCTTGATGGCAACGACGCCATCGATCGCCGCGATCTCCGCCAGCGTCTGCGGCGAATAGCCGAAACCCGACGTCACCGGATACTGGAAGATGGACACCGGAATATCGATGGATTCGCTGACGGCGCTCACGAACGCAACCGGCGCACGCGACGTCGCCGACGCACCGCCGCCGAGCGGCGCTGGCGGAAACAGCACTGCACAGGCGGCGCCTGCCGCTTCAGCAAGCTTCGCCTGCCGAATCGCCTCCGCGGTCGAATGGGCAATGATGCCGGCCAAAAGCGGCCTCGCGCCGATGTGGGCGCGCGTCCGCATGATCACGGCCTGGCGCTCCTCGTCCGACAGCGAGCCACCCTCGCCCGCATGCCCATTCACGAAAACGGCGGCAATCCCGTCCCGACAGGCACAGTGGTCGAGAACGCGAGCATAACCATCCCAGTCGATCGCAAGCTGCTGGTCGAAGGGTAGAACGGTGGCGACGGTCACACCGCGAAGATCGAGCTGTTTCATTGCAAGCTTTTTCATCGAGCCGCTCATGAGGGTTTACGGCGCGGAAATTTCAGGGTCGCGCGTGCCTTCAGCACCTCGAGGCTGTCTTCGTTGCGGGCACGAGCCTCCCAGACGATGGTGCGGGTGTCGTCGTGTTGTTCGGCGATCCACACCTCGAAGGTGACGGTATCGCCGTAAAACACCGGCCCGGTGAACCAGAAGCGATCCTCGATCGAAACGCCGATAGTGCCCACCAGTTCGCTGGTGAGGATGCTGGTGCAGAGACCGGCCACCATGATGCCGGGCGCGAGACGGCGGCCGAACCGCGTTGCCCCCGCATAAACCTCATCGACATGAACAGGCCCGAAATCGCCGGTCGCGGCGATATAGAGCGCGCCGTCAGCTTCCGTGATGGTCTTGCTGAGACTGACCCTGTCGCCGACCTTGAGATCGTCGAACAATTTTGCTTCATACATGGCTCAGCCTCGTCGCTCGAATGGAACGAGCGTCGCGGTGCCCTCCACGACCGTGTCGCCGGAGGAGGACAGTGTGCAGACGATGCGGCAGAGCGCTTCCTCGCCATCGACAGACACAACCTCTGCTTTCGCCTCCACCGAATCGCCAACGATGACGGGGACGGTGAAGTTCAGCGCGATGCTGCCGATCCGGCGGCCAGGACCGCCGAGCTGGCTGAGGCAGGTGGTCGCGAGGCCACCGACGGCGAGCTCGAAAGCCACCATGTTGGAGGCACCGGCCTTCCGGGCGCGCACCACATCGACATACAGTCCGCCGAGATTGCCGCTAATGCCGGTGAACATGGCCTGCTCGGCCACCGTCATGGTCTTGCGAAACGAGAATGCCGCGCCGGCTTTCAAGGGAGATTGGGCTGGAGTCATCGAAACAGATCCTAGAATTGCAAGCCGTTCTTGATGGCGCTGCGGGCGATCAGCATGCGGTGAATTTCGGAGGTGCCGTCATAGATGCGGGTGACGCGGGCGTCGCGATACATGCGCTCCAGCGGCAGATCCTTGCTGAAGCCCATGCCGCCGAACACCTGGATGGCGCGATCGACCACGCGCCCCTGCATTTCGGAGGCCGCGACCTTGATCATCGACACCTTGTCGCGCGGCTCCAGGCCCTGGTCGATTTCCCAGGCGGCGTTCATCACCATCATCTTGACGCCGAAGATCTCGATGGCGGAGTCCGCGATCAGCTTCTGCACCATCTGGAAATCGCCGATCGCCTGGCCGAACTGGCGCCGCTCCCCGGCATGCCTGCGCATCATGTCCAGCGCCCGTTGCGCCATGCCGACTGCGCGGGCGCCGATATGAGCGAGACGGATCTGCAGCACGCTCTGCATGATCAGCTTGAAACCGGCGCCGAGCTCGCCGAGCACAGCCGTTTTCGGGATGCGACAGTCCTCGAACGTCAATTCGGCATGGCCATAACCGCGATGTCCCATCATCGGCTGGGTGCGGGCGACCTTGAAGCCCGGCGTACCGCGATCGACCAGGAACAGCGTGATACCGCCGCGAGCCCGCTTCTCCTTGTCCGTCAGCGCCATCAGGATCACGTAGTCAGCGATGTCACCGTCGCTGATGAAGTGCTTGGTGCCGTTCAGCAGCCATGTATCGCCATCGAGATGGGCTGTGGTGCTGATCGAAGCGGCATCGGAGCCGGCTCCGGGCTCGGTGATGGCCATGGCGCAGATCTTGTCGCCCCTGACCGTTGGCAGCAGGTAACGGTCAATCTGATCGCCGCTACAAGCCATCAGCATGGGATAAACCTGCCCAAACACGCGGCGGATCAAAGCGTCCGACGTCTTGCCGAATTCTTCCTCCACCAGGCAGTGCTCGACACAGGACAGCCCACCCCCGCCAACAGCAGCCGGCATGTTCATGGCGTAGAGACCGAGCTCCTGCGCCTTGGCCTTGGTGCGCTTCAAGGTGTAGGCCGGCACGGTGGCGGTACGCTCGACCTCGTCCTCGAGCGGTTGCACTTCGGTTTCGACAAAGCGACGGACCGTGTCGACCAGCAGGCGGGTGTCATCGGGCAGCGAGAAATCGATCATCGCGACACCCCGATGGCTTTGCTGGCAATCATCGCCTCGACATCAGCGGAACTGTACCCGGCCTCTCCAAGGACTTCGCGGGTCTGTGCCCCAAGTGGTTGCGGCACCAGCCGAACGTCGGGGGATTGGCCATCATAGCGGGCGGGATGCATGACCATGGTGATGGGCGCACCCCGCGCACCATCAGCAGCCTTGAAAACACCCAGATGCCTGAGCTGCGGATCTGCCTGAAGGTCCGAATAGTCCTGCACCGGCGCGTGCCAGATGCGCGCGGATTCGAGAATCGGAAGCCAATCGGCCGTCGGCTTCTGTTTCAGCCGCTCGGCAACAAATCGCGTGATCTCCTCGCGTCGCGAAAAGCTGTCAGCTTCTCCGAACTGCTTCAGGTCGTCGCTGTCGAGCGCGGCCGCCAGGGCCTTGGGCGACGCCATCGAGATCGCCATATAGCCGTCAGCGGTCGCGTGAATGCCGTAAGGGCCGGGACTGAACCAGGCGGCAATCCCCGAGGGTGCGCGCGATGACGGTGACGGTGCGCCGTTCAGCCACGCGGTCAGCGGCTCGACCTGGAGGTCGATCGCCGCCTGATAGAGATTGACCTCCACCAGTTGCCCCTTGCCCGTCTTCGTCCGGGCAAACAGGGCAGCGAGAATGCTCATGGCATAGAGCGACGCTGCGTGCTGATCGACGATCACGGCACCGACCGCGGTCGGCTGCCCGTCGGCCCGCCCGGTCCGCATCGCGAGTCCGGACAGCGCCTGCAAGAGCAGGTCCTGGCCCGGACGATCCTTGTAGGGACCGTCGGATCCAAACCCGGTCGCGACCGCGTAGATCAGGCTCGGATTGAGCGCCTTGAGCGTATCGTAGCCAAGGCCGAGCTTGGCCATGGTGCCGGGCCGGAAGTTCTCCATGACCACGTCGGCGGTCGCGGCAAGCCTCTTCACCGCAACGATGCCGTCGGGGTGCTTGAGATCGACCGCAAGGCTGCGCTTGTTACGCCCTGTCGCCAAATGATTGACGCTGTCACCTGCGACAAAATGGTTGGCGACCGCCCAGTTGCGCTGGAACGCGCCTTCGATCGGCTCAACCGCGATGACGTCGGCGCCGAGATCGGCGAGCGTCTGCGCGGCCAATGGGCCCGCGAGGTAGTGATTGAAACTCAGGATCTTGATGCCGTCGAGCAGCTTCATCAGGTCACCCCCTCGTTGAGCCGTGTCTTGCGCCGTGCGATCTGTCCCGTCGTGACGGGCGCCGGTGTCGCCAGGCGATCTTGTCGCCTCGAACCTTGGCCGTCGATTTCACTGCGGACAACATCATGATCAATTATTTTGCGAGCCAAGTTGATAACCGAAATCTATGATGTGCCCTCACATCGCTGACCATTTCAGGATCGCTCCCAGGATCACTCCCATGAATCTTCGCCAGCTTGAAATCCTGCGGGCCGTGATGCGAACGCGCTCCGCCGTTGCCGCGGCACAAGATCTCGGCATGTCGCAGCCCGCGGTCAGCAACGCGATCAAACATGCCGAATCCACGCTCGGCTTCCTTCTGTTCGACCGCGTCAACAAGCGCCTGATTCCCACCCAGGAAGCACAGATCCTGCTCGCGGAAGCTGAGCCGCTGTTCCTGATGCAGGACCTGGTCAGCCAGACCGCAGCCCACCTGAGGGCCGGCCGCAAGGGACGCATGCGGATCGTCGCCACCTCGGAGCTGTCGGAAACGCTGCTGCCACAAGTCGTCGCGAGATTCAGCCGGGATCACTGCGGCGTGGAGGTTTCGCTGGAAACAATGACGCTGGATAGGCTGCTGGAGTATGTCGAGATCGGCATCGTCGACGTCGGCTTCGCCATGGAGCCGCATCCGCGCCAGGCGCTGGACTGCCTGCCGCTGGCGCAGCTTGAGATGGTCTGCGCCTGCCACGAAGACAGCCCGCTCACCCAGTTGAGCTTCGTTTCGGCCACCGATCTGCGCGATTATCCGCTGATCAGCGCGCCGCCGTCCGGCAGCCGGATCAACACTCTCGTCCGGGAGGCCTTTCGGCGCAGCACCGTCGACTACGCACCCGCATTCAATGTTCGTTTCATGAACGTCGCCGGGCATTTTGTCGAAGAGGGATTGGGGGTCGCGATCATCGACGAGCTGACAGCCTCTTCCAAACGCTACAGCCGCCTGAAAAGCCTGCCGTTCAAGCCGAAGACGCAGATCACGGTGTCGGCCATCGTGGCTTCGGAACGGCCGCAGCAGCGGCTGACGCAGGCACTGATCCGAAACGCGCGCGAGGAGATCGCGGCTCGGCTTGCTGCGTCGACCGCATGACACCATCACGCGCTCCGCCTCGATATATCAGGCGTTCCCGGCCAGACCAGACCGAGCATCTCAACCAGCCTGCGCGCTGCCGTGTCCTGCGCAGCCGGTAACGGCAAGCGCGGCGGACGCGGGTGGCCCGCGGCAAATCCCATATGGCTCAGCAGCGCCTTGGTACCGGCGACATAGGCCTGGCCGCCGACGAACTCGATCAGCGGCAGATATTCCAGATAAAGGTCGCGCGCCGAATTGATCGCGCCTTCGTCAGCCACAAGCTCGAAGATGCGCGCCATTGCCGCGGGCGCAACATTGGAGGCCACGGCGACCCAGCCCTGCGCGCCTTCCACGAAGGATTCGAAACCGAGGATGCCACCGAATACTTTCATTCGGTCGCCGCACAGACGAATGATGTCGCGCACGCGCGTAACTTCGAGCGTCGATTCCTTGATGTAGAGACAGTTGTCGATCTCGGCGAGCCGCGCCACCAGCGGCGGCTTGAGGTCGACATTGGCGGTTGCGGGATTGTTGTAGACCATGATCGGTAGCGCGATCGCGTCAGCCACCGTCTTGTAGTGATGGACGAGCTCGTCGTCGGTCGGCGTCGAATAGAACGGCGGGATAATCATCACGCCATCCGCGCCCATTTTTTCGGCACGCCGGCTGAGGCGCACCACCTCGCGTGTGTCCTCTGCTCCGGTTCCGATCAGCACGGGCACCCGCCCTGCTGCCTGAACGATCACCGTCTCAGCCACCAGAACCTTTTCCTCGTCGTCGAGCGACAGGAATTCACCGGTCGAGCCGAGCGGAATCAATCCATGAATGCCCTGCGCAATCTGCCAGTCGACGAAGGCCCGCAACGCCTCGACGTCGACGCCGCCCGCCGGCGTAAAGGGCGTGATCATGACGGTGTAGGTGCCGCGAAACATTCTCATCAAGAAACTTCCGTTAAGTCAGGGTGAATTCGGGCAGCAGACGATCCCTTCGCGGCGAACCGCAAAGCCTGGGAACGTTTCCATAAATGACGCTGCGTTGGGCAGCATCGATCCACAATTTAAGCTTGTAAAGCGCTGATTATGTCAATAGCGTTTTGCAATCGTTTCCAGAATATCGGCAGGATTGATGAGCGTCACGCTCAAAGATGTGGCACGGGCCGCACGCGTTTCGGTCAGCACGGCATCGCGCGCACTGGGCGGTGGCGGGCTCGCGAGCGAGCGCACGCAGGAGCGCCTGGCCCGCATTGCGCGCGAACTCGGCTACCGTCCCAATCCGATCGCGCGCGGTCTCAAGACCGGACAATCGCGGCTGGTGGGGCTGCTCGTGCACAACCTCACCAATGCATCGTTCCAGGTGATGGCCGAGGTGGTGCAGGCCCGGCTGAAAACACTCGGCTACCAGATGCTGTTGTGCATCGGCGGCGACGATCCGCAGCAAGAGAGCGACACGCTGACCACCCTCGCCGATCATCGCATCGACGGGCTGATTGTCGTTCCCACCGGCAAGAACGGCGCACAACTCGAAGCTCTCGCAAAGAACATTCCGATTGTCTGCCTGGTGCGCCGCGACAATGACACCGATCTCGAAACCGTGCTCGCCGACGATCCACAGGGCGCATATCTCGGCACCCGCCACCTGATTGAGCAGGGGCATCGGCGCATCGGTTTCATTGTCGGCCGCTCGGATACGACATCGGGACGCGAGCGGCTGTCGGGCTACATCCGCGCCCTGCGCGAGGCCGACCTCCCCATGGACAACGCCTTGGTCCATGCCGGTCATTTCGAGCCGGAAACCGGCGCCACCGCCTGCCGCAAGCTGCTGGACCTCGCAGACCCGCCAAGCGCGATCTTTGTCGCCAACCACGAGGCAACGCTCGGCGTGCTGCGCGTGACGGCCGAGCGCAACCTGTCGATTCCCGACGAGCTATCGCTGCTTTGCTATGAGGACATGCCCTGGTTCGCATGGCACCGCCCGGCCATCAGCATCGTCGACAACGGCGCACGCGATCTCGCCAACCTTGCCGTCGACCGGCTGCTGCATCGGATGGATGCCAAAGGGAACGGCAACGACGGCGTGCGCGAATACCGGGTCGGCGCCCGGTTGGTGAAACGTGATTCCTGCCGCCAATTCGAACCCTCCGCGTCACGCGCGGAGACGCCGAAATCCTCCCAACCAAAATCGAAATCTTCCAGATCTCAATCTTCCGGATCCAGATCCAAGGCCTGACCAAATGCCCTATGTCGAAGTTCTCGCACCACCCGCCCCGCCTGAGCACAAGGCGGCGCTGGCGAAATCCGTCACCGACAACCTGATGTCGGCGTTCAATGTCGGCGCCAAGACCGTCACCCTTTATTTCGTGCCGATCGTGCCCGGCGACTATGCCCATGCCGGCGAGATGGGAACGTCCGGCGACGCCTGCCAGCGCATCCTGCTCAAGGTGCATGCCTTCCGCCGCACCGAGGCTGCGCGCCGCGCCGCTGCTGCGGCCCTGACACGCAGCGTCTGCACCGCCTATGGAGTGCCGGCCGACGACGTCGCCGTCTACTTCCTCGACCGGGAGAAGAACGAGGTCGCCCACGCTTCCATTCTCGCCAGCGACTAAGGGCAACGACACGCCATGGACCGTTTCTATACCGATGATCAGAGGGCGCTGCGCGACACCGCGCGGCGCTTCGCGCAAACCGCGATCCTGCCGCGCGCCGCCGCCATCGATCGCGAAGACCGTTTCGATCGCACCCTCTACAAAGGCATGGCCGATCTCGGCCTGTTCGGCATCTGCCTGCGCGAGAGCGCGGGTGGCGCGGGTCTCGACGCTGTCGCCGCCTGCATCGCCATGGAGGAACTTTCGCGCTGCTCGGGCGCGGTCGCCAACGCCTTCGCAATTCCCGTCGAGGCGGTGCTGTTCTTCGACCAGCACGGCACCGAGGCCCACAAGGCGCTGATCCCGCAGATTCTCAGCGGCGACATCATTCCCGCCACGGCCGTTTCCGAGCCCGACCACGGCTCCGATGTCGCCGGCATCCGGGCCGCCGCCACCCGTGACGGCAATGGCTGGCTGCTCAACGGCACCAAGGCCTGGGTGACGCTTGGCGGCGTCGCGGACCGCATCATGGTGTTCGCTCGCACCGGCGCGGACGCAGGACACCGTGCGATCTCGTGCCTGCTGGTCGACGGCGCGCTACCGGGCATCGCCCGCGGCAAGACCGAAGAACTGTTGGGCATGCACGGCCTGGAGGATTGCCAGATCACTTTCTCCGACGTGCGGCTGCCCGCCGATTGCGTCATGGGCCCGGAGAACCAGGCCTTCAAGATGGCGATGAGCAACTTCAATTTCAGCCGGCTAATGATGGCGTCGATGGCGCTGGGCATGGCCCAGGCGGCATTCGAGGACGCCACCGCCTATGCCAGGGATCGCAAGCAGTTCGGACAGGCCATCATCGGCTTCCAGGCGGTGCAGTTCATGCTGGCCGACATGGCGACCGACATCGCCGCCGCCCGCCTCCTGATCCACCACGCCGCGCGCCTGCACGATGCCGGCCAGCCGATCGCCAAGGAGGCCGCGCAGGCCAAGCTGTTCACCACCGACATGGCCATGAAGCATGTGTCGAACGCGCTGCAGATCCACGGCGGCAATGGCTATTCCCGCGAATACCGCATCGAACGGCTGTTCCGCGACGTGCGCCTTGCCCAGATCTACGAGGGCACCAACCAGATCCAGCGCCTGATCATTGCCCGCCAGGTCGAGAAAGAAGCCGCGTAATGGGGAGCAGACGCGCATGCTGAGCATCATCACCGCAGCAGAGGCCGCCGGCCTGATCCGCAATGCGGACACAATGATTGTCGGCGGCAATGGCGGCACCGGCGTGGCGGAGGCCGTGCTCGACGCGCTGGAGCAGCGTTTCCTTGGCGGCGCCGGCCCGCATGGACTGACGCTGATCAACATTACCGGTGTTGGCGCAGTGACCGAGAAGGGCCTGTGCCATCTCGCGCACGAAGGCATGATCGCGCGGGTCATAGGCGGCAATTTCGGGCTGCAGGTACCGTTCATGCGGTTGGTCCGCGACGAACTGATCGATGCCTACAACTTCCCGCAGGGCGTGATGAGCCAGCTATGCCGTGCCATGGCGGCCAAGCATCCAGGTGTGCTGACCCATGTCGGCCTCGACACTTACATGGATCCGCGCCAAGACGGCGGCCGCATGAATGCGCGCACCACCGCGCCACTGGTCGACCTGGTCGAGCTGCAGGGACAGCAGTGGTTATTGTACCGGGTGCCGGCTCCGCCTGACGTCGCCATCATTCGTGGCACCTCGGCCGACGAAGACGGCTATATCAGCATGGAGCACGAAGGCACCACCCGCGAGGATCTCTCGATCGCGCAGGCCGTGCACAACGCCGGCGGCACGGTGATCTGCCAGGTGAAGCGGATCGTCAAGCGCGGCTCGATCCATCCGCAGATGGTCAAGATCCCGGGCTTCCTGATCGACCATGTGGTGCTCGAGCCCGAGCAAATGCAGACATACGGCACGGCACACGATCCCGCGCGCTGCGGCGAGACGCGGGTGCCGGTGGCCATGATCACGCCCGATCCGCTCACCGAGCGGCGCGTGATTGCGCGGCGCGCCGCCTTCGAGCTGCGCCCGCGCGACGTGGTCAATCTCGTCTAGATGTGTATAAGAGACAGGATCACGCCCGATCCGCTCACCGAGCGGCGCGTGATTGCGCGGCGCGCCGCCTTCGAGCTGCGCCCGCGCGACGTGGTCAATCTCGGCGTCGGCATTTCGGCGATGATCCCCAACGTCGCAGCGGAGGAAGGCATCGAGGACCTGATCACGCTGACGGTGGAATCGGGCGTGGTGGGCGGCGTTCCCGGACACGCGCGCGAATTCGGCACCGCCATCAATCCGCGCGCCATCCTCGACCAGGCCTATCAGTTCGATTTCTACGACGGTGGTGGGCTCTCCTGCGCCTTCCTCTCGTTCGCCGAGGTGGACGAGGCCGGCAACGTCAATGTCACCCGCTTCGGCAACCGCCGGGACGGTTCGGGCGGCTTCATCGACATCACCCAGAACGCCAGGCGGCTGATCTTCAGCGGCACCATGACTGGCGGCAAATTCGACATCGGTGTCGAGAACGGCCGCCTCGCCATCCGTCGCGACGGCGCCTTCCGCAAGTTCCTTCCCCAGGTTGGCCAGATCAGCTTCAGCGCGGCGCTGGCCGCGCGGCGCGGCCAGGACGTGACCTTCATCACCGAGCGCGCCGTTTTCCAGCTGGAGAATGGCGGCATCACCCTGACCGAGATCGCACCCGGCGCGCGGCTGGAGCAGGATGTGCTGGCGCACATGGGCTTTCGGCCACGCATCAGCCCCGACCTCAGGGATATGGACCCGCGCATTTTCCGGCCCGGACCGATGGGGATCAGCCAGAGTTTCCTCGCGCTGCCGGCGCGGCAGCGCAAGGTGGCCTGAGGGAGGATGCCATGAGCGACACCGGCACCGCACCGATCAACCTTCGCTACGAAGATATCGAGCTCGGCATGCAATTCCAGAGCGTGGAGCACACCGTGACGCCGGCCGATATCGCAGTCTTTGCCGACGTGACGCGTGACCATCATCCGCTGCACCTCGATGCCACCTACGCGCGGGCGCGCGGCTTCCCAGCCGTCATCGCACATGGACTGCTCGGCCTGTCGCTGATGGAGGGGCTGAAGTCGGAGCTGAAGCTCTACGAGGAAACCTCCGTCGCCTCACTCGGCTGGGACGCGGTACGCTTCAAGGCCCCCGTCGTCGCCGGCGACCGCCTGCGCGTGCGCTTTCGCTTTGTCGACAAGCGACCGACCCGCAATCCAGCGCGCGGCATTGTCATCGAAGCGCTCGACCTGATCAACCAGCGCGACGAGGTGGTGACGGAAGCCCGCCATACATCATTGATCCTGACCCGGCAGCCGGATCACGACACGACAACGAAAAAACAGTGAGCGCGGCGAACGCCTCCGTCAATCATCCACCATTGCACAGGAGTTCACGCATGCGATTGCCTACGACCTTCTCCGTCATTTTGTCCGCCCTGGCCGCGGCAATCAGCTTCGCCGGCACGGCCCATGCCCAGAGCTGCACGCCGAAAGTGCCGGCCTCCAGTCTTATCGAGGCCGGCAAATGGCAGATGTCGATCAACCCAACGCTGCCGCCGCAGCAATACGTCGACGACAAGGGCGAGTTGCAGGGGCTCAACGTCGAACTCGCCAGGGAAATCGCAAAACGCATTTGCCTGGAGCCGGTATTCCTGCGAATGGACTTTCCCCCGATGATCCCGGGCCTCCGCTCCGGCCGCTTCGATGCCATCAACACCGGGTTGTTCTGGACCGAGGAGCGCTCGAAGATGCTGTACCTCGTGCCCTACGCGGTGCAGGCGATCAGCATCTACACCGATCCCGCCTCCAGCCTGAAACTGGAGAAGTTCGAAGATCTCGCCGGCCGCATCGTCGGCGTCGAGTCTGCTACCTACACCGAGCGCAAGGCGCGCGAGTTCAACACCGAGATGGTGGCGAAGGGCCTCAAGGCGATCGATCTCCGGACCTTCACGACGGTGACGGCAACTTCGGCGGCATTGCGCGCCGGGCAACTCGAGGCGGCGCTCAACATCAACGAAACCGCCAATTCGCTGGAACAACGCGGCATCGCCAAGATCTGGGTCAAGGATATCGCCGGCACCGACATCACCTTCGCCTTCCGCGACAAGCTGCTCGCGCAGGCGGCGGCGGACGCGCTGACCGCGATCCGCGCTGACGGCACCTACAACAAGCTGTTCGACAAGTTCGGCATGACCAGGCTGAAGGCCGCGACTTTCACCATCCGCGGCGACGGGCCGACCAACTGACGGCCGTGCAGAACGGCCATCAACGGTAAATCGTCCGCTGCCTCGCAGGCTGTGACCTGCGAAGCGGCGCGGCCGCACGTCGATTTCACCGCCAGCGATTGGCCCGCCTCACGTCACCACTTCGACAGTCGAGGCAAAGACATCGATCAGGGCGGCGGCTGGCCCACGGCTGCCGATCATTCCCACCGCCCGCGCATACTTCGGATCTGCGATCGGCGCCACATGGATGTCCCGGCCGACTGGCGGGGTGATACCCCAATCCGGCAGCAGCGACACGCCGACGCCTTCGGCAACCAGGATGACGATGGTCTCCGGCGCGTCGAGCTCGAACAGTTCGCGAACCGCGATACGCTGGTCATGGAGGAAACGGCTCACCAGTTGGCCGGTCCAGGCGTTGCGATCCATCCGGATGAACGGCGTGCCGGCGAGCGTGGCCCCGACGCTCTGCCGCTTTGTCGTCGACGGTGCGATCATGACCAGGGGCTCGTCGCGCACCAGGCGCCAGGACAGGCTCTTGGGCAATCGAAACGGTGGGCGCACCGCCAGCGCGCAATCGATTTCTCCCATATCCAGCATATGCAGGAGACCGGCTGAGGTTCCCGGCACGACCTTGATCTCGATGTCAGGATAGCGCTGCGACAGCGTCCGGAGTGCCGCTGGCATCAACGCGATCAGCGCCGTGGAAATTGCCCCGACCCGCAACCGTCCGCTCAGCCGCCTGGCCTGCGCCAGATGCCGCAAATCGTCCGCCTGCATCACGATCTGCCGGGCTGCGGCAAGTACCGCCTGACCGGCATCGGTCAGCACAACGCCCTGTCCGCGTCGAACGACAAGCTCGGTGTTCAGCTCGGTTTCGAGAGCGCGAATCTGTTCCGCAACCGAGGCATTTGCCAGTCCCAGATGCCGCGCGGCAGCAGCCAGCGATCCGCGGTCAGCAACAGTGCAGAAGGTGCGCAGAAAGCGTGTATTCACGGCGTGAACGACCTGTTTCTCTCCGTTTTAAAATAACGGATATTCCGTTATCTGAAAATGGAAATATCACGGTTTTGCCGAACACGGAGATTGCGTAGGGAGTGGTATCCGCCAACAACCCATCGGATTTTCCCATGCGCCTTGATGCCACCGCGAAGGGAGTGTTTCCCATCGCCCCGACGCCATTCCACGCCGACGGCCGGATCGACATGGCCTCGATCGACCGCCTGACCGACTTCTATATCACCTGCGGCAGCACCGGCCTCACGGTGCTCGGCGTGCTCGGCGAAGCGCCCAAGCTGGACACTCAGGAAGCGATCGACGTCGCCGTGCGTTTCATCAAGCGCGCGCCCTCGCTGCCGGTGATCGTCGGCGTATCGGCTCCCGGCTTTGCCGCCATGCGCACGCTGGCGCAAGCGTCGATGGATGCCGGCGCCGCCGGCGTGATGATCGCACCGCCCAACACGCTGCGCACCGACGACCAGATCGTCACATACTATCGCCAGGCCGCCGAGGCGATCGGCACGGACGTGCCATTCGTCATCCAGGACTACCCGCTCAATTTCACTGTCGTCATGACACCCGGCGTCATTCGCAAGATCGTGACGGACAATCCATCCTGCGTCATGCTCAAGCATGAGGACTGGCCCGGGCTTGAGAAGATATCCGCCCTGCGCAAATGGGAAGCAAGCGGCGAGCTGCGGCACATCTCGATCCTCTGCGGCAACGGCGGGCTGTTCCTCGATTTCGAGACCGAGCGCGGTGCCGACGGCGCCATGACCGGCTACGCCTTCCCGGACATGCTGGTCGACACGGTGCGGCTGGCGAAGTCGGGCGAGCGCGACGCCGCACATGACTTGTTCGATGCCCACCTGCCGCTGTTGCGCTACGAACAGCAGCCGAGGGTCGGCCTGTCGGTGCGCAAATATGTGCTGGCGCGCCGCGGGCTGATCAGCTCCGACGCGCTGCGCGCGCCCGGCGGCTCGCTCAGCGCAACGGCCAAGGAAGAAATCGAGTATCTGCTCGCCCGCGTCGCGCGGACCGACAAGCGCGCCCTGCAACGCGTCGCCTGACAATACGCAACGAGAATTCCGGAGTTGCGACACACCCGGCAGCGATGCCGGGTGTGTCCGTTTCAGTTCAGCTCAACTTGTCGCAGGCTTCCTTGATACGGTCGCAGGCAGCGCGCAAACGCTCGGTCGCGGTGGCAAACGAGATGCGGAAGAAAGGCGCGAGACCGAAGGCCGAGCCGGGAACCACGGCGACATTGGCCTCCTCCAGCAGAAAGGTCGCGAAGTCGACGTCGGTCTCGATGACCCGGCCATCGGATCGCTTGCGCCCCAGCATCCCCTCACAGGACGGGAACAGATAGAACGCGCCGTCCGGCGTGCGGCAGCTCAATCCATCCGTGCCGTTGAAGGCCGCAAGGCAGAGATCGCGCCGCTGGCGGAACACCTCGTTGCGCTCGGAAAGGAAATCGAGCGGACCGGTCAGTGCCGCGACCGCCGCCGCCTGCGACACCGAGCTTGGATTGGTGGTGCTTTGCGACTGGATCGTCGCCATCGCCTTGATGAGATCGGCCGGGCCACCGGCATAGCCGATGCGCCAGCCCGTCATCGCATAAGCCTTGGAGACGCCATTGCAGGTCAGCACACGATGAAACAGCTTCGGCTCGACCGCGGCGATGGTCGCGAACTCCCAGCCGTCGTAGCGGATGTGCTCATACATGTCATCGGTGAGGATCAGCACCTGGGGATGCTCGAGCAGCACGGCGGCGAGCGCTTTCAGATCCGCCGCAGAATAGCCGGCGCCGGTCGGATTGCTGGGCGAGTTGAGCACCAGCCATTTGGTGCGCGGGGTGATGGCCGCGCGCAACGACGCCGCAGTGAGCTTGAAGCCGTCCGCCTCGCCGCACCGCACGGTCACCGGGACACCACCGGCAAGCAGAACCATGTCGGGATATGACACCCAGTAGGGCGCCGGGATGATCACCTCATCGCCGTCATCGAGCGTGGCGCACAGCGCATTGTAGAGCACTTGCTTGCCGCCGGTGCCGACGCTGATCTGCGAGATGTCGTAGGACAGTCCATTCTCCTTGCTGAACTTGCCCACGATGGCTCGCTTCAGTTCGGGCGTGCCGTCGACGTCCGTGTATTTGGTCGCTCCGGCATCGATCGCCGCCTTGGCCGCGTCCTTCACATGTTGCGGCGTATCAAAGTCCGGCTCGCCCTGCGACAGCCCGACGACGTCCCGCCCCTGGCGGCGCAACTCATTGGCGAGCCGCGTGATGGCGATGGTCGGCGATGGGCGGACCGCCGACAGTCGCGACGACAGCGGGATCGGCTTAGTATGGGCGTTCATGCGAAAGGCTCCTATGGATAACTTGCGATGGCCTGCTCGGTCGAACTGACGACGCCGTCGATCAGGTTCAGGCCGAGCAAGAATTCGGACGAGAATTGCGTGCGCACGAGCGGCTCGACAACGGGGCCGCATGCCAAGACGGTCGCCTCGTTGCGCCGTGCCGCGACGGCCTCGGCGATCGAGATCGCAGCGAAGCGGAATGAGGTTCCCGGCCGCGCCTGGGCCAGCCTGCCAAGGTCGGGACCGATGACGGTGGCGATCTTCGGATAGCCGCCGGTCGACTGGCGATCGGCCATCAGCACGATCGGCTGGCCATTGCCCGGGACCTGCACCGCACCCATGGCGATGCCGTCCGAGACGATGTTATAGCCGCGGATGTGGGTGAGCTGCGGCCCCTCAAGGAAATAAGCCATGCGATCGGCCCTGTTGGAGAGGCTCCAGGGGCCGGCCAGAAACGCCGCGATCTGGTCGTCGCTGAAGTAGTCATCCTGCGGGCCGAGCACGACACGAATGACGCCGGGCGGTCGATCCAGCCACGGCGCCGCGATAACGCCGAATGACGGCGCCACCACATCGGACGGCTCGACGCGCAAAACGTCGCCAGCCGCCAGCGCGCGGCCATCCAGGCCACCAAAGCCAGTTCTGGTATGAGTGGCGTTGGAGCCGAGCACCTGCGGCACCGCAAGATGGCCGGCGATAGCGATGTAGCACCAAGCGCCGCTCTGCCCAGCGCGAATTTTCAGCACGGCGCCGGGCTCGATAATCAGGAGAACGGCAGGCGGCAACGGACGGCCGTCAAGCGTGATGGCGAAATCGCCGCCGGCAATGGCGACAGTCAGCGGCCTGGCTTCCGCCGTCAGCTCAACGCCCCCCAGGGAGACTTCGATGGCGGTTGCGCCCAGCGCATTGCCGACGGCGAGATTTGCCGTGGCGTGCGCCAGCGGATCCATGGGCCCCGCCGCAGTGACGCCGTAGCGCAAATAGCCGTGACGACCGGCGTCCTGTAGCGTAGTGCCCGGCCCGACCGACAGAACACGAAGACCCACTTGCGACGAGGCAGACATCATGCGCCCACCTTTCGGGCGATGATCTCGCCGCTGGCGGACCGCCGCTCGAGCGCGGCGAAGGTCGCGGTGTCGATAGCCTCGAAGTGCAGGTTATCGCCGGCCTGGACCATGAAGGCATCGGCCCGCTCGGCCGCATAGAGACGCTCGGGCGTGCGGCCAATGACGTACCAGCCGGTCGGCATGGCAAAGGTGGAAACGCCGCAGAGCCCGCCGCCGATCAGCACCGCGCCCGGCGGATGCGGCGGCCGCGGCGACAGGCGTCGCGAAATGGCGAGCGGCTTCGGCAGGCCGCCGAGATAGATATAGCCCGGCACAAAGCCGTACATGTAGACGCGGAAGGTGGCCGCGACATGCTGGGCGACCAGTTCATCCCGCGAGATCCTGAGCAGGTGTGCCGCCTCGTCAATATCCTCGCCGAGCGCAGGGTCATAGCAGCACGGGATGATCCAGTTGGTCGGCTCCGCCGTCCATGCGGCTGATGTCGCCAACACGTCGCTGACGGTGGCGACGAGCACATTGCGATCGATCTGCAGGGGATCGTAGTGGATCATCAGGGAGCGATAGGTCGGCACCAGTTCCCGCGTTCCGGCCGGCGGCCTTGCTTGCAGCGCCGCATCAAGCGCCAGCACCCTGTCGTTGAGCGCGGGATCAACGGTATCGCCGAACTCGACCACGAGTGCAGCTTCACCTGCATCCAGAAAGCGTGGCATGGCCGGCGCGGTTCCCGCCTCCGACCCGGTTTGCAGCGTCATGCGGCGACCGGTCCGAAAGGCTTGAGCGTGATGCCGGCCTGCTCCAGCCGCTCGCGAATGCGGCGCGCGGTGGACACCGCGTGACTGGAATCGCCATGAACGCAGATCGAGCGGATCTCCGTCGGCAGGCGCGTGCCCTGCGCGGTGATCACGGTGCCGCTCTGGATCATGTCGAGCACGCGAGCCGCCGCCTGCTCCGACTCTTCGATCATCGCCCCCGGCAAGCCGCGCCGGATCAGCTGCCCCGTCTCGGTGTAGCCGCGGTCGGCGTAGATCTCCTGATAGACATCGAGACCAGCGGCATCACCGGCGGCGACGAGTTCGGTCAAGGCGGTGGCCAGCAGCGCGAGATTCGGATCGACCGCCCGCGTCGCCCGCGCGACGGCATCGGCCACGTCACGTTCCTCGCAGGCGATGTTGCCGAGCGCGCCGTGCGTCTTCACATAGGCTGTCTCTTATACACATCTAGATGTGTATAAGAGACAGGTCTCGGTGTAGCCGCGGTCGGCGTAGATCTCCTGATAGACATCGAGACCAGCGGCATCACCGGCGGCGACGAGTTCGGTCAAGGCGGTGGCCAGCAGCGCGAGATTCGGATCGACCGCCCGCGTCGCCCGCGCGACGGCATCGGCCACGTCACGTTCCTCGCAGGCGATGTTGCCGAGCGCGCCGTGCGTCTTCACATAGGTGATGCGATGACCGGCGTAGGCGGCGAGCGCCGCGGCCGCGCCGATCTGGTAGGCGACAAGGCGCTCGATCTCACCGGCCGAGAACGGCAGGCGGCGGCGGCCGAAACCCCACAGATCCGGAAATCCGGGATGCGCGCCGACGGCAACGCCGCGCTCACGCGCGATGGTGAAGGTTTTCGCCATCACCTCGGGATCGCCGGCATGGAAGCCGCAGGCCACATTGGCCGACGTGACGATCGACAGCATGGCGTCGTCGTCGCCACAGCGATAGGTGCCGAAGCCTTCACCAAGATCGGAATTCAGGTCGACGGATGGCATGGAGGCCTCCTTGTTCTTTATGGCATTGACCCCGGCCCATATGCGATTCAAGCCGAGCACGGTTCACATTCCCAGATAAATCCGCCTTACCTCCGGGTTGTCGCGGATTTCAGTTGCGGAGCCACTCATGACGATGCGCCCGGTCTGCAGCACATAGGCGCGGTCGGAGATCTCCAGGCTTTCCGACAACCGCTGCTCGACCAGCAGCACGGTGACGCCGGTGTCACGGATCTTCCGCACGGCGGCAAAGATCTCGTCGACCAGTTTCGGCATGATGCCCTGTGAGGGCTCGTCCAGCATCAGCAGCCGCGGCCGCGTCATCAGCGCGCGGGAGATCGCCAGCATCTGCTGCTCGCCGCCCGACAGCGTCGCGGCCCGCTGGCCCAGCCGCTCCTCGAGTCGCGGGAACAGTTTGAACACGAACTCAAGCGGCGCCTCGCGATCGGCCTTGTCGCGGAACAGATAGCTGCCGAGCCGCAGGTTGTCGGCTACCGACAACCGCGGGAACAGCCGCTTGTTCTCCGGCACATAGGCAAGCCCCCGCGCCGTGATTTGGTGCGCCGGCACGGTGTCGATTCGCTCCCCGGCGAAGCTGACGGTGCCGGACCGGGCCTTCTCCATCCCGGCGATCGATTTGAGCAGCGTCGACTTGCCGGCGTTGGGCGCGCCGATCAGCGCGACGAAGCCGCAGCGGGTTTGCTGGTCGCCTTCAGCCATGGTCGGCCTCCG
>BFBZ01000005.1_pt434 | contig 75512 bp, 77 predicted proteins | sample 1888401 | NCBI WGS metagenome assembly BFBZ01 (sample SAMD00112614, study PRJDB3348) | symbiont metagenome | host: Chara braunii
AGGACCAATAGCGCCAGCGCAACATAGCCGGTCTGCGAGGCAAAAAGGCCGCGTTGCCACCATCTGGCCTGGCCGACATTGGCAAAGGAGATCGGGGATTCCATCGGCAGGGCCATCACGCGGCCTCCTTGGCGCCGGTGATGAGGGCCGTTACTTCCTCAGGGCTGGTATCACGGATCGGCTTGTCCGCCCTTTTCTCGCCGCGACGCATCACGATGACGCGATCGCAGACCGCGAAGACGTCGGGCATGCGGTGGGAGATCAGCATGACGGCAACGCCCTGTTCTTTCAGGCGATGGATCAGGCTCAGCACTTGCTCGACCTGCCGAACCGAGATTGCAGCGGTTGGCTCATCCATCATGACAAGCTTGGCGTTGGATAGCCGCGTCCGCGCGATGGCGACCGCCTGGCGTTGCCCACCCGACATCTGCTTGACGAGATCGTGCGGCCGGGTCTCGGAACGCAACTCGCCAAAAAGCTCCAGTGCGCGGGCCGCCATCGCCTTGTGGTCAAGAAAGGCGAAGGGACCGAATCTGCGCTTGAGTTCTCGTCCGAGGAACACGTTTGCTGCCGCCGTCAGATTGTCAGCGAGCGCAAGATCCTGGTAAACGACCTCGATGCCAACGGCACGCGCATCAACCGGGCGATGGAAGTGGACAGCGTTGCTTTCGAAGCGAATCTCTCCTGAGCTCGGTGCGAAGTTGCCGGCGATGATTTTAACGAGTGTCGACTTTCCCGCGCCGTTGTCGCCCATGAGACCGACGACCTCTCCAGATGAAACTTGCATGTCAATGGCATGCAGCGCGCGGATCGCGCCGAATTGCTTGCCGACCCCCGTCAATTCCAGAACCGGCTGGCCGGCCTGAGGCATCTTCACCATGACAATCCCCTACTCATACGACGTCCGATAACGACCTCAAGACCATGTCCCGATCCGCGACACGGCGCAGACCTCCCGTGGTAAGACCGACCACCTTCGCCGCACGCCGGCGAATTTACCGACGCGGTCTAGTGTCCCGAATTTCACAGCCCCTTACGAGGACGCCTTGCGTTCGCTAATCCATCGCCGCCGTCGGGCGAGACAGAGAACCGCAACGATCAATGACCGCATGAATGGTGCTCTTGCCGGCCCCTCGCCGTCGAGGCGCCTTACCAGCAGAGCTCGCGGATGTGCGAGCTCTCTGATCGGGCTTTTCGGCATGCCCGCATACGGACATGCACGCACATCTCTCGTCCGGGTTGCTCAATGCTTTTGGCCCGGAAGGCAGTCGCCAGCGTCAGAAGTGGACCTCCGTGCGCAAACCATAAACCCAGGCATCCTCGGTCTTCACGCCGGCGACATTAAATCCGCGTCCGCCAGGATTGATCACATACTGGAGGTCGAACTTGAGGTTCATCCAGCCGGTCGCCTGCCACCCGTACCAGGCTTCGAGCGGAATTTCGTTACCGCCGGCATTCGGGCTGAGGGCGGCCGAATTCACATGAGTCGTGCCCACAGCGAAGCCGACTTCGTCCCTGGGGCGCCAGGCGAACGTTCCGGTGTGCCTAAAGCCCAAGGCAATCTGGTARTCCTGGTACGAGGTCCGGTGATCGGCAACGGTCGTATTAAGGAAGGTATACCAACCCTGCGCATCGGGGCCGTCAACGGTCAGCCGCTGCAGGATCGACTCGTAGAAGCCGTAGCGGCCTCTTTGATCCCCGAGAGTTTGACCTGGGACGCCACCGACGCCCGGGATGGTGGCGGTGATACCCGGAAGGCCTCCGTCAATGCTTGATGCGCTGTCGTACCAGCCGCCAAGTCTCCAAGTCCCCGTCAAGGGAGCCTTCGGCGACCAGACCAACTCCACCGGCACCAGCACGCCGCTGGCGGGGTTTGAGGCCGGGATGCCCGGCAACATGTAGATGGCAGGGTCTGACGTCGTCAGATAATTCGGATTGGCGTCGTAGACGCCGACCGAAAGCGTGAATTCCGGGGACAGCTTGTAGTGGGCGACACCGGCCCACTGACTCACCGGCCAATTATAGATGTACCCACCCTGGATATTGCCGGGCTGGCCGCCGCAGAAGGTCAGGTTAATGAATTCGCACAGACCGAAGAAGAAGTCGGAGCCGACTGGAAGACGGCCGCCCTTCAGTTCAAGGCGGTCATCGAAAAGCAACTGCGAGTAGTAGAACTGTGTCAGGCGCGGAATATTGCCGCGGCCGAACACTTCGTTGGTCAGCTGCAAGGCGGGAATGTCCGCGTCGGTATTCAGATTTCTGCCGAAGCGGTCGACCAGCGTGAAACCGACGGTGCCGCCATGGATGCCGGCAAGCTTCTCCAGATCGAACTTCGCGCCAAACCACAACTGACCAGCGTTGGCTGTGGCGTTCTTGCTTCCACCCGAGACATTGCCGACGGCTTCGTCACCCAGCGTCACGCCCAGATCGATGCCCATCTCCTTCAGCCTCGTCCTGCCGAGATCGCCAAACAGGTACGGTCTCGTCCAGAAATCATCGTCAACATAAGGAACAGGCGGAGCTTTCGTTAAAAGATCGGCCGCATACGCTCCACCGCTCATCAGAGATGACAGAGCAACCGCCACCCCCCACGCATGCACGGCCTTCACAGACCTATCCAGCATTTTTGGCCCTCCCAACGTCACAGGCTTTGTCTTTCATCTCACGTCCCGGTCCAAAGCCGTTAAGCCTGGAACGTGCTCTCTCCCCAGAGACTCCGATTTCAGTGGCCGAGAAAAAGCGGCTGTATATGAATTATTTCCTTTGGCGGTATCGTCGTTGGCGAACAGCGGACAGTCGCAAAGCCGTTCTCCCCATTGAGTCCTTCCGCCACTCTCGGGTCGTGGTTTTCCTTTGTTGAGCTGTCATGCCTGATCGCCTGTACCGGTTGGCAACGCTGCCGCGCCGCGCGCCGATGCGCTTTGCTTCCCCTGCACGAGTGTGGATCTTGGCGCCGTGCGGGCCAGGCCGGCCAGCGCCGCCGTGCGCCGCCGACGGGCCTGCAATTGCTGATCCGCCAGCACGCCGAGCAAAATCACCGTCCCCATCACCGCAAAGTTCAGGGAATTGGGAATGCCCAGGATGTTCACAAGGTTCTGCAGCACCTGCAGCAGCGCCGTGCCCAGCACGATACCCAGAATGGAGCCCTCGCCTCCACGCAGGCTGCACCCACCCAGGACGGCAGCCGCAATTGCATAGAGCTCGTAGAAGTTGCCAAAAGAACTCGGAGAGACCGAGTTGGTATAGAACACGAACAATACGGTTGAGACGCCAGCGAGCCCGCCACTGATGATGTAGGCGGTCGCGATCACGACAGTCGTGTTGATACCGGAGAAGCGCGCCGCTTCCTCGTTTTTGCCAACCGCATAGAGCCAGCGCCCGTAAACCGAGCGGTGCAGCAGCACGCCGAGAATCAGCGCAAGGATGATCAGGAAAATGAAGGTGTTCGGGATGCCCGCGATGTTGCCGGAGGCGATGTTGCCCAGCGTGCTGGCCTCATCACCGTAGCCGAAGCCGCGTGTCGAATCGCTCGTGTAGTAGCGCGCGGCGCCGCGATAGATCAGCAACCCGCCCAGCGTCACGATGAAGGGCTGCATTTTCAGGCGAGTGATCAGGAAACCCTGGATGCCCCCCAGCGCCAGTCCACCCATCAGGACCAGCAGCAGCGCGAAAGGCCAAGGAACCTGGTAAGTCGTCAGAAGGTCGATGAAGACGACACCAAGCAGCGCGAACATCGAGCCGAGCGAAAGGTCGATTCCTCCGGTGATGATCACGAACCCCTCGCCCAGCGCGAACACACCGAACAGGCCGATCAGATTGGCCATATTCAGCAGGTTCACAAACGACAGGAAGGCCGGATTGATCGCGCCGGTGATCGCAGAGATCACCACCAGCAGCAGGAACAGGCCGAGCTCTTTCTTCATCATGGCGTCGCGGCCTCCACGGTTTCCAGCTCTTGGGTTTCCAGCTCTTGGCCCACCGCCAGCCGCAACACGTTGTATTCGCTGAACTGCTCGCGCTTGAGCACGCCGCTGACGCTCCCTTCGTGCATCACGGCCACCCGATCGGAGACGCCGATGACTTCCTCCATGTCCGAGGAGATCATCACAATCGCGACGCCCTCGTCGGCGAGGCCGCGCATCAGCGCGTAGATCTCGCTCTTGGCCCCGACATCGATGCCGCGGGTCGGCTCGTCGAAGAACATCACGCGCGGCTGCATGGAAAGCCACTTGCCGAGCACGACTTTTTGCTGATTGCCGCCGGAGAGCGTCACGGCCTCCATATCGATGCTCGGCGCTTTTATCGAGAGGCTCCTGGCCTGATCCTTCGCGACATTGCGCTCGGCCGCGCCGTTGACCAGCCACATCCGCGCGTAATCCAGCAAGCTCGCGAGCGTCACGTTCTCCCGAATCGGCAGCTCCAGCACCAGCCCGGATTTCTTGCGGTCCTCCGGCACCAGGTAGATCCCTTGTCTGATGGCGTCGCGCGGCGACGCGATACCGACCGGCGTGTTGTCGATCCTGATCTCGCCACCCAGCAGCGGGTCAATGCCGAAGACCGCGCGAGCAAGGGAGGTGCGGCCAGCACCCACAAGCCCGGCCAAGCCGAGGATCTCACCGCGCCGCACCGACAGGTCGACAAGGCGGTCGGGAAAGGCTGATGTCACAAGGCCGGCGATATCGCAGCCGCCCGGCTGTGGCGAGCGCTTCGGCGGCGTATACAGCGCCTTCAGGTCGCGGCCGATCATCAGCCGGATCATCGCAGCATGGCTTAGCTCGTCCCGCGCCAGCTCTCCCACCGTGCGCCCGTCGCGCAGCACCACGACGCGATCGGCGCAGGTCATGATCTCGCCCAGCCGGTGCGAGATATAGATCACCGAGATGCCATGCGCCTTCAGGTCGGCAATCACGTCCAGCAGCCGTTCAGTTTCCGAAATTGTCAGGCTGGAGGTCGGCTCGTCCATGATGATCACGCGGGCATCAATCGAGAGCGCCTTGACGATCTCCACCATCTGACGTTCCGCGATGGACAGATCGTCGACCAGGGAGCTCGGCGTGAAATCGGCACCCAACCGCTCCAGCAGCGGCATCACGCAGGCGCGCATCTCCGCGTTATCCACCAGCTTCAGCGCGCCGCCAGTCAGCTTCTCGCGCCCGATGAAGACGTTGGCAGCGACATCGAGATTCTCGAACAGGTTGAGCTCCTGGTGCACGAAGGCGATACCTGCCTGCATCGCCCCGCTCACCGTCATCCGGGCGTGGGTGCTGTCGCCGATACGGATCACGCCCTCGCTCGGCGCGACCACGCCCGCCAACACACGCATCAGCGTCGATTTGCCGGCGCCGTTCTCGCCGATCAGGCCCAACACCTCGCCGCGGCACACGCGCAGACTGACATCGTCGAGCGCCCGAATGCCGGGATAGGTCTTGCTGATCCCGCTGAGTTCAAGCAGCGTCTCCGCCATTTGGCGCCCCTCCCCGCCCACCGCCCGGCGACAGCCGGGCGGTGAAGCACACCAAAATCACTTCTTCAGCAGTTCCTTCAGATTTGCAGCGAACTCGGCGACGTTGGACTTGCCGATCACCTTGGTCGGCACGATCAGCTTGCCGTCCGCCGGGATCCAGGACTTGTCGCCGTTCAGCGTTTTGATGATGTTGGTCGCGGAGAGATAGCCAAACTCGTACGGCTGCTGCACGACCGTCGATTCGATCGTTCCGTCGGAAATGCCCCGCAGCGTCCGCTGATCCTCGTCGAAGCCAACGATCTTCACCTTGCCGACCTTGCCCGCCGCCTTCACCGCGTCATAGATCAGCGGCGTCTCGTAGCTCCACAGGCCGGACAGCAGCGCAATATCGGGATATTTGACGAGCACGTTCTCCATGTTCGCCTTGGCCTTGGCGAAGTCCACCTGGTCGGTGAATACGTCGACCAACTCGACCTTGGTGCCGGCGATCGCATCCTTGATGCCCTGCACGCGCTCGCGGGCGTTGTCGGCATCCATCGTCCCGACGAACAATGCGATTTTGCCGCCGTTCGGCAGCGCCTTCTTGATCTCCTCGCCCGCCTGCCGCCCGGCCGCGACGTTATCTGTGCCGATGTAGGCAAGGCGTTTGCTCTGCGGCGCGTCGCTATCCGTCGTGATCAACACGGCCTTGGCCGCAACCTTGTTGAGTTCTTCGGTTGCGTGCGGCGCATCGTCGACAGAGATGGAGATTCCGGCCACGCCGCGCACGAGCAGGTCGTCCAACTCGCGCCGTTGGCCCGCTACGGTTCCTTCGTTGGTGACGATCAACTCGATGTTGTAGTCCGGATGCTCTTTCTGCGCCTTCTCGAGCCCGCGGCCGGCGATGGTCCAGAAGTCGGCCGCGACATTGGTCACCAGTGCGACGGTCTTTTTCTGCTGCGCCTGCACCGCCCCCGTGGCCAACGCGAGCGCGGCTGCGCTCGCCAGCAGCGGTACGATCAATGACTTCATCGAGTCCTTCATGTGCGCCTCCCTTTGAGTGATCCCGGTGTGAGGGATCCATGGCACTTCTTGCACCATATTTTCTTTATGATATGAATAAATTATCGCAACAAAACATCGAGTCAAGGGTGTTTCTTATCATTTACTCACGCATAAATGGTTATAAAGGTAAAATGAGCACCCTTAACCAGTCGATTTTCACTCCTATTGATGTTGCGCACGCTTATTAATTTCATTACGTGAATTAAACTTTTGCGTACATTGATTAAGTTCACTTACCGAAATAAGAATCACCATGGATGAGCAGCCCGAACCGCCCAGACGTGCTCCAAGCGTGGCCCATGGATCGAACCGCGGTCGCCTCGTCGAAGTCTTGCGACACCAAGGGCCATTGCCGCGGGTAGAGCTCGCACGCAGCACGGGACTGAGCTTTGCTGCTATTTCGGCCATAACGTCGAAACTGATGGCGGAAGAGCTGCTGTGCGAGGCCGACACCGGGGCGGCGACGTGGCCCGATGACACCGACGACGAGGATCCGGACCGGCTGAATGGCCGTCGCCGTGGCCGGCCGCCCGTACTGCTGACCCTGAACCCGGAGTTTGGCCGCATCATCGCGATCTCGCTGCGCATGAACCTGATTGAGACGCTGATCGCGGATTTCAGTGGCTCCGGCTTGGCGCAATCGCGGCTTGTACTCTCGACGCGCGCTCTCGATGCGGGCGCGTTGAGTGATCTCGTGATCGCACAGATCGACGCCATGCTTGGCGCGACGGCCACGCCGCGGCATCGGCTGTTGGGAATCGGGATTGCGCTGCAGGGCATCGTGAACACCGACACCGGCCGGCATCTGTGGAGTCCGGCGCTGTCGATCACCGACGTCGACCTGGCGACGCCGATCCGTCAGGCATTCGGTGTCGAAGTCGTGATGGCGAACGATGCTGTCGCGGTTGCGCTGGCCCTCGCAGCCTCCGAGCCGGCACTGGCGCAGGGCCTCTCGGCGACGATCATGGTGGGCCACGGCGTCGGGATGGGCATCGTTGTCGACGGTGAGGCGCGTTGGGGCGCCGGCGCAAGCAGCGAGATCGGCCATGTCAAGTTGGCACCGAACGGTCCGCAATGCCGCTGCGGTCAGCGCGGCTGCATCGAGGCTCATCTCGCCGACTATGCGCTCTACCGCGACGCCCGCACCTTTCTCGACCTGCCGCCGGCGGTGTCGCAGCAGCCGTCCGAGGCACAGATGGCGCTGCTGCGCGAGCGAGCGTTGGGCGGCGATCCTCGTCTCGAGCACTTATTCCAGCAGGCAGGCCGCGCGCTCGCAGAGGCGGTCGCCACGACGATATCGGTGCTGCGCCCACATCATGTCATCCTGGCGGGCCCCGGCCTGCAGGCCTTTGACATGATGCGCCACGCCTATGAGGAGCGGCTCGATCAGGCAGTGTTGCCGTGGCTGCTCAAGTCCACGGCGATATATATACGTCCAAGCGAATCGGCGGCCATTGTCGATGGCATGGCGCTGCGGACTCTGCGGGTCGTGGACCGAAGCCACATGGAGACGGCGGAACGAATACCGGGAGCTGCGGCCCTTGTTTGAGCCGCAGCAACGCAACCGACGCCCTTCAGGCGCCAAATCAAGAGGATCTCAATGCAGGGCGCGATCTATCCGAGCCTTAACGACCGGACTGTGCTAGTGACCGGCGGCGGCTCCGGCATTGGCGAAGCCATCGTCCGCCAGTTCGTCGCCCAAGGCGCGCGGGTCGGTTTCATCGACATCGATGCGCAGGCCTCAAAGCAGTTGCTGGCCAGCCTGCCGGCACATGCTCGCGCGCAGTTCGAGCACGCGGATCTGCGCGACATCGACGCCCTGAGACGCGCGGTCGCCAGCATCCGCGAGGCGCTCGGGCCGATCACCATCCTGGTCAATAACGCGGCCCGCGACGACCGTCACGCGATCGAGGACGTCACGCCGGAATACTGGGACGAGCGGATCGCCGTCAATCTGAAACATCAGTTCTTCAGCGCCCAGGCGATCGCACCGGACATGATCCAGGCGGGCGGTGGTGCGATCGTCAACATCGGCTCGGTGAGCTGGGTGATCGGCCAGGGCAACATGCCCTGCTACACCACCGCCAAGTCCGCGGTTCAGGGCCTGACCCGTGCGCTCGCGCGCGATCTTGGGCCAAAGAACGTGCGGGTCAACTCCATCCTGCCCGGATGGATCATGACCCAGCGGCAGCAAGATCGGTGGTTGACGCCCGAAGGTGAGGCCGAACTCATGCAGCGCCAATGCCTTAAGCGCAAGCTCGTGCCGGACGACATCGCCCGCGTCGTCCTATTCTTCGCCGCCGACGATAGCGGCGCCTGCACAAATCAGAACTACATCGTCGATGGCGGCTGGGTCTAACCCTATCCCGGACTGCGCTGACGAAATCTGGCGAACTGGACTTATGAGGCACGACACTCGGCAACGACGTGTGCCCATCGGCTCGAAGTTTCTGAAGGATTCGAAAACCGACGAGCGCCGAGGCTCATCTCGCGCAGCAACGCCCGTCGCAATTTAGAGCGTTTTCCAGCGAAGTGGATACCGGTTCGCGTCAAGAAAACGCGTCAAAACAAAATGCTAGAGCCCCGTTCCGATTCTATCGGAACGGGAAAGGCTCTAGTCGGAGCGGACGCCATCAGGCGATGATGCTTGCATCTCCGGCCTCGGCCTGACGGCTGCCGCCTGATTCCGGTACCGCGCCACGCAACCGGTCGATCAACTGGCGAGGTTCACGGGGCACAGCATCCCCACGCCAGGCGATATGAGAATCCGGCCGCACCATCAGCAGGCTCTCGGCAAAGTCGTAGCCAGCTTCGCCGCGCGCGACATCGAGCAGCGTCAATGGAACGCCTGCGCGCGCTGCGGCTTCGACGAGCGGCGCCGCATCGACGTCCCGGTCGAAGCGGACGAGCGTATAGGCCGGCCCAAATGCGTCCAAAAGCGAGCGTCCATCGCGCAACCAAACATGCGGCACGCGCACGCCCGGGACGGTCGAGGCGGTGAAACCGCCCATGCTGTAGGGAGGCGGCGCCTCGCCGTCATAGGCTATGATCGGCGACCGGTCGTAGTAGTAGCCGAAATTCAATCCGGCGCAGCAATACTGCTGCACGTTGAGATCGTAGGCGGCCTGGCCGACGCGACTGCGCGCCGCATCGCCCACCGGCCCGTCGATCTCGACCTCCGGCGGCACGGCTCGCCTCTGCCCCATGACGGCCAGCGCGTGATTCATCGCGAAATGCGAGACCTGCTCGGTGATCGGCTGGCGCTCAGCCTCATAGGCGTCGAGCAGTGCGGCACTCGCCCAGCCCTGCAGGACTCCAGCGAGGATCCAGCAGAGATCGACCGCGTCGGCGATGCCGGCATTCATGCCGTAGCCGGCATAGGGAATCCACAGATGCGCGGCATCGCCGCAGATGAACGCACGACGGTCGCGGAAACGATCGGCCACGAGGCGGCGGCCGACCCAGTCCTCCTTGCTGATGATGTCGTAGGCGAAGCGATCGTCGACGCCGAGAATCGTCCGCAGCGCCCAATCCCGATCAACGCTGTCGAACTCGGCCTCTTCCAGCGCCAGGTGATTGTGGATCAGCCAGTTGTCGCGGCCGTCGATCGAGACCGTGGTGCCGCAACGGCGCGGGTTGAGCGACATGGTCATCCAGGCCGGCTTATGCGCGATCAGGTCCTTCAGCATCGGTGCGTGAATATAGGTGGATTGCACGCGCTGGACGATTTCCGTGCCGGCAAGGCGTGCGCCGATCAGCCTGCGCACCGTGGAGCGGCCACCATCGCACCCGATCAGATAATCTGCGGCGATGGTGATGTCCTGGTTCGTTTCGAGGTCGCGGACCCGTGCGACGACACCATTCGCCCCCTGATCGAAATGATCGACCCGGACCCGATTGAGGATCCTGATTCCGGACTGCGCCTCGGCGCAGGCAAACAGGATGGGTTCGAGATAGATCTGGTTGATCCGATGTGGCGGTTCGGGTGTCGGCCAATCGGTGTCTGGCCCTTCGGTCGCCGTGTAACGGTCCGCGCGACACGGAATCGGGATGCGCGTCAGCTCGCGTCCGACGACGGTCGTGCGATATGCGCAGTCATTGGGGAAGTCGGCAGGCAGCCCCCCCTCCCGCACCTGCCGCACGATGCCCAAACGGCGGAACACCTCCATCGAGCGCGCCGAGACGTGGTTACACTTCACATTGGGCGGCTCACCGGCACCGCGTATCTCCGCCACGACGACATCAATGCCGCGGGACGCGAGATCCATGGCCGCAGTCAATCCGACCGGTCCTGCTCCGACGATGAGAACCTGGGTTTCAATTTTTCTCATGACAATCTCTCTGGCTTGCCGGTCAGGCGTGCTCGGGCGCTGAAAGCGTGGCTGGTCGTGTCTCCTCCGCCGCGGCGAGACCGTGGCGCATGCTGAAGAGCGCCAGGGCGAGGATCACCAGCGCCGAACAGAGCTGAGGCACCGCGCTCGCCTGGAACAGCGAGGCGATGCTCCATTGCGCGGCGAGCATCAGTCCGCCGACAGTTACGCCGAGGATCGAACCGAAACGGCCGATGCCGAGCGCCCAGCCAATTCCGGTGGCGCGGATGTAGGTCGGATAGATGCGCGCCGCATAGGCGTTGCAGCCAATCTGGCCGCCGATCACGGCGACACCGGCCATGAATACCGCGGGCACGAGGATCGGTAATGACGCGCCGGCCAGACCGATGGTCACGATCGAAACGAAGCCGGCGAGGTAGGTCACGAACAGCACGCGGTGGAAACCGAGCCGTTCGATCAGCAATCCGAGCCCGACCGTGCCGAGCATGCCGCCGAGCTGGAAGGCGACGCCGACCGTGATCGCCGCCTGCACTTCTAAACCGACCCCATGCGAAAGCGTTGGCAGCCAACTGTTGAGGAAGTAGATGTCGAGCATGTTCATGAAGAACATCCCCCACAAGAGCAGCGTCAGCACCAGACGGCGGTTGGTAAAAAGCTGCGGCAGCAGAAACCCCTTGCCGCTCTCCTCGACGATCGTGAAGCGCGTGTCGGCGGCGAACGTGGCCGAGGGGTCGATCCTCGTGAGCAGACCCCTGACCTGCTCACTCTTTCGTTCATCAAGCGCCAGCAAAGACAAGGATTCGGGAAGCCAGACGATCAGGACAGGACAGAGAACGAGCGGCAAGGCGCCGCCGAGGAGGAAGATCACCTGCCAACCATAGGCCGGGATCAACTTGGCGGCGATCGCGCCGCCGATCGCCGAGCCCAGTGACACCGTCATGAACATCAGCATGATGAGGAGGGTCCGACGGCGCTGCGGCGAATATTCGCCGGTGAGCGCAATCGTATTCGGCAGGACCCCACCGAGACCGAGGCCAGTGACGAAACGCAGGATCAAAAGGTCGGATACGCCGGTTGCCCTGCTCGTCGCGAGCGTGCCCAGCGCGAAGACGAGGACGCCTGCAATCACCAGCCATTTGCGGCCGAAATAGTCAGCGAGCGCGCCGAATAGCAGCGAGCCGATCATGACGCCGAATAACGAGGCCCCGAACACCGGTCCCAAGGCGCCCGGGGCCAGATGCAGGTCCTTGGCGAGCGCCGGCGCGACGAAGCCGAGCGCCTGAGCATCGAATCCATCCAGTCCGACTACGAGCGCACACAGGCAGACGACTCGAATTTGGAATCCTGAAAGCGGCCGGTCGTCGATGTAACGAGCGATGTTCACCCCTGCCAAATATCCCTCCCCGTCGTTTTTTATGTTTGCAGCCCGACGCCTAGCCCGCGCGATCGGGTTCGCCTTGCGCCGGGATTATCTTGCAGGTTCTCATTCATTCGATTAGTCATAAAATTCTCATCCATTCATTAGGTCATCTTATGATCCCGACCATGCGGCAACTCGAGGCCTTGGTCCTGGTCTATCGCCTCGGCAGCATCACCAAGGCCGCAGCGGAGCTGCGCGTGACCCAATCCGCGATCAGCCTCCTGATCCAGCAGATGGAGGATAATTTTCAGCTCAAGCTGTTCGACCGCACCACGCGCGCTCTTCATCCGACACCGGCCTGCAAGGACGCCATCGTGGTCGCAGAGCGCATCGTCGCCGGCGCGCACGGGCTCTCGCGGCACATGCGCGACCTCGTCGAGGTCAAGACCGGCCGCATCGTGGTTGCGGTCTCCGCCGGTGTCGCCTCGGCACTGCTTCCGCGGGTGCTCGCGCAGTACCGGTTGCGCCATCCCGACGTGAAGATCGATCTCTTCGACATCGCACCCGACGAGCTTCTGCCGTTCGTGATCGCGGGACACGCCGAATTCGGCATCGGCAGTTTCGAGGACGATGGCACGCCGGATGCGAAGATCGAGACGCTCATGCGGAGCTCACTGTCGGCGATCGGTAAAAAGGACGGCCGGTTCGAGAAGCGCCGGCGGCTGACCTGGGATGACATTGCAGGTTCCGACCTGATCGCCATGCGCAGGGGAACGCGCATTCGCAACCAGATCGACGACGTGCTGGCGCAGACTGGACGATCGCTGAAGCCGACCCTGGAAGTGTCGCTGATCACAACCGCGCTGGCGTTGACCGCAGAAGGCGCCGGCATCAGCATCCTGCCGGCGCACATGCTCCCCAGCGCGCAGTTCCCAACGCTCGTTGCCATCCCCCTGTCTCAACCGACAATCAACAGGCACGTATCCCTGCTAAGCCGGGCCGGCTTTGCGCTCTCGCCAGCGGCTCAAAGATTTGTGGAGATCGCCAAGCGGGTCATGTCGAAATAGCGAGCGCCTGATGGCGGCGCTGGGTTCAGAGCGGCGCAATCCAATCGCGCTTCGCCGAGTTCGCCGTGACGTCGGTCAAGAAGGGATTTGCCCAGGGCATGAACTGGCAAAGATGGACACGTCGATTGGCAAGGTCACGCCGCGGCGACGTGAATGATGCAACAGGCAGTTCCGGAGGTGGGAGCGGCGGGCGATCGCGGCATGTCGCCCGAAGTACTGAACGAGGTTTATTGCCACCATCATCCCGACATCATGCAGGGCGCAGCGAGCGCAATCACGTCGACCCACCTCGTATCGGTGGCCCAATCGATGGTCCACTTGGACAGCGCGCGCGAGAAGCGGGAAAACCTCAATGATAACTGGTCGGAGTGGTAGGATTTGAACCTACGACCCCTGCGTCCCGAACGCAGTGCTCTACCGGGCTGAGCCACACTCCGACTAGGAAGCGGCCTTATAGCCAAGGGTTTCGGATACCGCAAGAACTGCTATAGGGGAAAAAATTCGAGCAAAAACACCCGAATGATGGATCCGACCACCCAACTGATCGCGGCCGACGAGAAAGCCGCAGGAATCGCCGCGCAAACCCTGGCGCGCGGCGGTTTGGTCGCGTTTCCGACCGAAACGGTCTATGGGCTCGGCGCCGACGCCACCCAGCCGGAGGCGATCGCCCGGCTGTACCAGGCCAAGGGCCGGCCGTCCTTCAACCCGCTGATTGCCCATGTGGCCGATCTTGCGGCCGCGCAGGCCATTGCCCGATTCGATGCCCAAAGCCTGGCGCTGGCGCAGGCGCTCTGGCCCGGGCCGCTGACCCTGGTGCTGCCGAAGGCACAGGGATGCCCGGTGGCGGATCTCGCCACCGCCGGGCTCGACACTGTCGCGGTGCGGGTTCCCGCCCATCCGGTGGCGCATGCGATTCTCCAGGCTCTCGGTCGGCCGGTGGCCGCGCCCTCCGCCAACCTCTCCGGCCACGTTTCGCCGACCACCGCCGCCCATGTGGCAAGCGACCTCAACGGCCGCATCGACCTGATTGTCGACGGCGGACCGGTGCGGGTGGGCGTCGAATCGACCATCGTCGCCTGCCTCACGGTCCCGACCATGCTGCGCCCCGGCGGCGTGCCGCGCGGCGACATCGAGCGGGTGCTCGGCATGGCGCTGGCCGAGCCCGCCGCTGACACCGATCCCGACACGCCGCTGGCACCGGGCATGCTGGCCTCGCACTACGCGCCGCGCACCAAGGTTCGCCTCGATGCAAGGCAGATCACCGCCGGCGACGCCTTGCTCGCGTTCGGCGCACCGGCCATATCTGGTGCGGAGAATGCGGTAGCCACGCTCAACCTGTCGCCGCGCGGCGACCTGATCGAGGCCGCCGCCAACCTGTTCGGGTTTTTGCGCGCGCTCGACGGCAAGGGCGCCCGCGGCATCGCGGTGATGCCAATCCCGCACCACGGGCTCGGCGAAGCCATCAACGACCGGCTGCGCCGCGCCGCCGCTCCGCAGGACTGAAACAAGACCAAGGCTTGAGGATTCTCATGAATATCGTCGAACGGCCCGTCCCCGCCCTCTCGCCCGAACTGATCGCGCGCTTCACCGCGATTGTCGGCGAAAAATACGCGGTGACGGACGCCAACGACATCGCGCCGTATCTCACCGAGGAACGCAACCTCTATCAGGGCCGCTCGAAGCTGGTGCTGCGCCCGGGTTCGACCGCAGAAGTCGCTGAAATCTGCAAGCTCGCCTCGGAAACCAAAACCGCGCTGGTGCCGCAGGGTGGCAACACCGGGCTGGTCGGCGGGCAGACGCCGCACAATGGCGAGGTGGTGCTGTCGCTGCGCCGGCTCGACAAGATCCGCAATGTCGACACCCAGTCCAACACCATGACCTGCGAGGCCGGCGTGGTGCTGGCSRTSGCGCAGCAGCARGCCGATKCGGTCGACCGGCTGTTTCCGCTGTCGCTKGGCGCCGAGGGCAGTTGCACCATCGGYGGCAAYCTYTCCACCAAYGCCGGYGGCACCGCCGCRCTYGCCTATGGCGTGGCGCGCGACCTSGCCATCGGCATCGAGGTGGTGCTGGCGGAYGGGCGCATCGTCAACAACCTGTCGAAGCTGAAGAAGGACAACACCGGCTACGACCTGCGYGACCTGTTCATCGGCGCCGAGGGSACGCTCGGCATCATCACCGCSGCGGTGCTSAAGCTTTATCCCARGCCGCGYGCRGTGGAGACCGCSTTCGTCGGCCTCGCYTCGCCGGAAGCCGCRCTGAAGCTSCTGGAGCTGTCACGCGCCGARGCYGCMGGCGCRYTGACMAGCTTCGARCTGCTTGCCGACATYTGCATCGAMTTCTGCGTCAARCATGGCCCSAACATCCGYGCGCCGCTGGCGGASAARTATCCCTGGTACGTGYTGATGGAAGTYTCSTCGCAGCGCGACGATGCGCGCGCGACCATCGARGCCATTCTCGAGCGCGGSATGGARGACGGCATCGTCGAYGACGCCGTCATYGCCGCCAACCTCGATCAGCGCACCGCGTTCTGGACCCTGCGCGAGGTGATTTCCCCGGCGCAGAAGCCGGAAGGCGGYTCGATCAAGCATGACGTCTCGGTGCCKGTCGCCGCCGTGCCGCAGYTGATCGCGGAGGCCAGYGCMGCCGTGGTCAAGCTSATYCCSGGCGCCCGYCCCGTTCCRTTCGGCCATCTCGGYGACGGCAAYATCCAYTAYAATGTGAGCCAGCCGGTCGGCGGCGACAAGGASRCSTTCCTGGCGCGCTGGAGCGARGTSCATGACGTGGTCCACGCCATCGTGGCGCGGCTCGGCGGCTCGATCTCGGCCGAGCACGGCATCGGCGTGATGAAGCGCGACGAGCTGCCCCATTTCAAGGATGCGGTGGCGCTCGATGTCATGCGCACGCTGAAGGCGACGTTCGATCCGCTCAATATCCTTAATCCGGGCAAAGTTCTGTAGCACAAGGCCGCCCGCAGGTGCCGGGCCCCCGACGCCGTCGCGCCGAGGAGTCCCATGAGCATCGCCAATCGCATTCGCGTCAAGTCCGTCAAGCTGCTGTCGGACAACTGGTACATCCTGAAAAGCACGACGTTCGAGTGGCTGCACTCGAACGGGCAGTGGCAGACCCAGCATCGCGAAAGTTATGACCGCGGCAACGGCGTGGCGCTGTTGCCCTATAACCGCGCCCAGCGCACGGTGATCCTGACACGACAGTTTCGTTATCCCGCCTATGTCAACGGCTACGACGATCTGCTGATCGAAGCCTGCGCCGGCCTGCTCGACGACGCGGCGCCGGAGGCGCGGATTCGCGCCGAGTCCGAGGAGGAGATCGGTTACCGGCTGGGCGAGATCAAGAAGGTGTTCGAGGCGTTCATGAGCCCGGGCTCAGTCACTGAGAAGCTGCATTTCTTTGTCGCCGAATACGATCCGGCGATGCGCGTGAGCGACGGCGGCGGCCTGGCTGATGAGGGCGAAGACATCGAGGTGCTGGAATTGCCGTTCGACCAGGCGCTGGCCATGATCGCCGACGGCCGTATTGCCGACGCCAAGACCATCATGCTGCTGCAGCATCTGGCGCTGCATGTGTTTAGGTGAAGGCTTGCTGGTCCCTATCCGTCGTCATGCCCGGGCTTGACGAAATCATATCCCGTTTCCGCTGAAGATCTCGCGGACACACTGGCACCTCAAAACAGTGAGCCCTGCCCTTCATCTTCCACCTTCGCACGCGCCTGCCGCGCCGGCTTCTTCGCCTGCGCTTTCGCCTCTTCCTCGGCGGCCTGTTCCGCCGTGATCGGCAGGATCAGTTGCGGATCGTCGTTCGCCACGTGATTGACCGCGGTCGAGACCTCGTGCCAGGCCATCGATCCGGCTTTCGGCGGCACCAGCAGTGGCATGGCCTCATCGGCATCGACGGCCAAACAATCCAGCCAGCGCTCGAAATCCTCCGGCGCAATGGTCACCGGCACGCGGTGATGAAGGCTGGCCATCTCCGGCGCCGCCGCGGTGGTGACGATCGCCACCGTATCGACCTCCTCGCCGTTCGGCCCGATCCAGGTTTCGGCCAATCCGGCAAACGCCATCGGCGCACCGTCGCGGCGATGGATGAAGAACGGGCGCTTGCGGCCACCGCTATCCTGCCATTCGTAATAGCCGTCGGCCGGCAGCAGGCAGCGGCGGCGCTTGATGGCGTTCTTGAATGCCGGCTTGGTCTGCACCGTCTCGGAGCGGGCATTGATCACAAGGGCGAAGGCGCGCGGATCCTTGACCCAGGCCGGCATGAAGGCCCAGCGCATCAGATGATAGTGCCTGACGCCGCGCTCCTGCAGCACCACCGGCACCGGCTGGGTCGGCGCCACATTGTAGCGCACCGGATCGTTCGGCAACTCAGGGTAGTTGAACAACCGGCGCAGCACCTCGGGCGTTGCCAGGATGACATATCGTCCGCACATTTTTCGCTACCCGGGCACCATCGTGTTCAATACCTCTTAACCCTGCCCACCTAACACTTGAACGGATGAACGCCCCGGCCCCGAAGATATCCCCACCCGATGAGGTCGCGCCCGGCGAACATGCCGACGACCTCCTGCGTTCGTTCGGCCCCGGTTCATTCGCAGTGATGCGGGCACGCGCCGAGGAATTGCTGGCCGCCAACATCAACCCGCGCACCGGGCTTGCCACCGATTACCTGAATCACTTCAATGAAGCCATTATGCTGCTGGAGATGATTCCCGACATGCCGGACTGCGCCGAGGATTTTCTCGGCTGGCGGCCGCTGACGTACAGCGAACATTTCCGGGCCGCCAATTTCAAGGCGCGCGAACTTGCGATCAGCGCCTATGAGGCGGCCGATCCGGTGATCCGCGGCGAGTTCGACAGCATCACCTGCACCATGACCTCGATCCTGACCGCGGTGGGCGATGCCATGCGCCAGGTGCAGCAGGACAAGAGCCGGGCGCTGCTCGCCGAACAGGCCACCGGCTGGGTGAAGCCGCTGGTCACGCTCGCGGGCGGCATCATCAACGGCTCCGGCCACGAAGCCGATGTCGATAAAATCATGACCGCGTGATGGCGAGCGCCCCGGCAACGCCGGCGACACGGCCGCAGCTCGCGGTCAGCGCCTCGATCTTCCGCGACGGCAGGATCCTGCTGGTGCGCCGCGCCCGCCAGCCGGGCAAGGGCGCCTACACGCTGCCGGGCGGCCGGGTCGAATTCGGGGAAACCCTGGTCGAGGCAGCGCAGCGTGAGGTGCGCGAGGAAACCAGCCTCGCCATCGACGTGGTCGGCCTCGCCGGATGGCGGGAGGTCCTGCCCGATCCGGCCAAGGGCATCAGCGGCCATTTCGTCATCATGTCATTCGCCGCCCGCTGGCTTTCCGGCGATGTCGTGCTCAACGACGAACTCGACGATTTCCGATGGTGCGATCCGGACCATCTCGGCGTCGCGCCCACCACCGCGGGGCTCGACGAGATCATCGCCGCGGCGCGCGCACGCCTCGCGGGCTGAGGCGCCGGCAGCGTCCCCTGCCGCGGCTTTGCCTTGCTTCCTTCCCATTGAGAAGGCATATCCCGGGCGATCATGCTCAGGTCCTTCGCCGCAGCCCTCCTCATCGTTCTGACCGTCGCGGGCTCTTCGCCCGCCCGGGCGCAGGATGCGGCCGCGCCGTTCGACGCCGACCTGCAGCGGCTGGCGGAGATCCTCGGCACGCTGCATTACCTGCGCGCCATCTGCGGCAGCAACGAAGGCATGAAGTGGCGCAATGAGATGCAGGCGCTGGTCGAGGCGGAAACCCCATCGGGCGAGCGGAAGTCGCGCATGGTGGCGAGCTTCAACCGCGGCTATCACGGGTTCCAGCAGACCTACCGGTCCTGCACCCCAGCCGCGAATCTCGCGATCCGGCGCTACCTCGACGAGGGCTCGAAGATCTCCCGCGACCTCACCGCGCGCTACGCCAACTAGCCTCGGCCGCCGCCGGCATTCAGTAAATAGCTGGTAATCCTCAGCTTCTCGAAACGCGGATGATTGCAGCCGCGGCGTTAACCTTTCCTAAAGAACTGCCCTAGGCCGCGGCGTTCCCCGTGCTAATGCTTTGAGCATATTACGACGCGCTCCGTGGGAGCACGTATCACACAGGTTGTCGGGTACCATGAGCCATTTGCCGTCTTTCACCACTGCCCGCGATCCGTTGCCCGATCACGAGCAGAAGCAGGCTGCGCTCAGTTATCTTAACGAGGCCTGGGCGGAAGCCCGCCACGACGGCATCGACGGCGACTGCCTGGCGCAGGCCAGCCTGTTCGCCGCGTTCGCCGAACTCGTCGGCACCTATGGCGAGGATGCGGTGGCGAAGTTCGTCGAGGGCCTGCCGAACCGTGTGCGCAATGGCGAATTCTCCATCGTGCTGGCGCGGCAGTAAGACAGCAAACCAGCCCGCAACGGACGACCAGGTTTCATGTCAACGTGGCTTGATGGCCATTAGGTCCGATGGAATGGGCTGCGCATCGGCAGCCTTGTCCCAGGCCTGCGACACGATCTGCCATACCCCTTCGGTCTTGATCAGCAGCAGCATCTCCACGCTCCGGCTGACCTCAACATCATTCTCGATCATCTCGCAGGCGACGGCCGCGGTCGCCACATGGCCAAACACGCGAATGTCGCTGCCGAGCACGGTTTCGCGGAAGGAGCGCAGCTCGTTGCCCGCAAGGCCCTTCATGCGCGCGACGAAGGTATCGACACTTTGCGATCTTGCCGGACGTGCGGCAGGATAGAGCCGTGCATCGGGATGAAAGTCGGCAGCGAACGCCGACCAGTCGCCGGTCGTTTCGGGTGTCCAGTTCAGGCTACCGAATTGTCTGGCGATGACGGTTTCAATGGCCTGGATGTCGTCGCGTTGATACGGGTCCATATGCCCTCCTCGCTCTAACGACAGACCGTAACCCGGATTGGCGCGGAAGCGCGAGATCCGGGGAGTCCGTAGCGGCGGAAACTCGTGCCTACGCCTTCAGCGTTTCCAGAAACCGCACCGGCTCGCCCTGTGACGGCGTCACCACCTCGCCCTGCCACATCACGCGGCGGCCGCGCAGCAACGTTCCCACCGGCCATCCGGTCACGCGCACGCCGTCATACGGCGTCCAGCCCGCGCGCGAGGCGATCCACTTGTTGGTGATGGTCTCGCTGCGTTTCATGTCCACGATGGTGAAATCCGCATCGTAGCCCGCCGCGATGCGGCCTTTGCCCGCGATGTTGTAGAGCCGCGCCGGGCCGGCGCTGGTGAGATCGACGAAACGCGCCAGCGACAGCCGCCCCGCATTGACGTGGTCGAGCATGATCGGCACCAGCGTCTGCACACCGGTCATGCCGGACGGCGATGCCGGATAGGTCTTCTGCTTTTCCTCCGCCGTATGCGGGGCGTGGTCCGAGCCGAGGATATCGATGATGCCCTGATGGACGCCGTACCAGATCATGTCGCGATGGCTGGCATCGCGTACCGGCGGATTCATCTGCGCCAGCGTGCCAAGCCGCTCATAGCAGTCGGGCGCGGCGAGCGTGAGATGATGCGGTGTTGCCTCGGCGGATGCAACGTCCTTGTGGTCGCGCAGGAAGGCGATCTCCTCCTTTGTGGAGATGTGCAGCACGTGGATGCGTTTGCCGGTCTCGCGCGCCAGCGCCACCAGCCGCTGCGTCGCCTTCAGCGCGGCGATCTCGTCGCGCCACACCGGATGCGAGCGCGGATCGCCTTCGATGCGTTGGCCCTTGCGATCGTTGAGACGATATTCGTCCTCGGCATGGAATGCGGCGCGGCGACGGATCACGTTGAAGATTCGACGCAGGCTTTCGTCATCTTCCACCAGCAGACTGCCGGTGGAGGAGCCGATGAACACCTTGACGCCGGCGCAGCCCGGCGCACGCTCCAGCTCCGGCAAGGCCTCGACATTCTCGCGGGTGCCGCCGATGAAGAAGGCGAAATCGCAGTGCATGCGATGATGACCGGCCTTGACCTTGGCGGTGAACGCCTCCTCGGTAATGGTCAGCGGGTTGGTGTTCGGCATTTCGAACACGGCGGTGACGCCGCCCAGCACCGCGCTGCGCGATCCGGTCTCGAGATCTTCCTTGTGCGTCAGCCCCGGTTCGCGGAAATGCACCTGGGTGTCCATGACGCCGGGCAGGATGTGCAGCCCATTGCAGTCGATGACCTCCGCGGCGCTGGCGCCACCGAGCGAACCGATCTCTGCAATGCGGCCGTCCCTGACGCCGATGTCACGCACGCCCTCGCCATCCTGATTGACCACGGTTCCGGACTTGAGAATCACGTCATAGGTCTGGCTCATCGCTCGCTGTCGTCCATGTCAGGGGGCATCCAGATGCCGGGCAGATGCCGAAAACGGAAATCGGGTTTCGCGGCGGATCGTGCCCGAATAAACCGATTCAAGCCCACCCGCCACGTGACGGGCCTTGTGGCGCGCCGTTTCGCGACTTACGTTCAACACCAACAGATGACAAGCGAATTTCGTACGGATATCCCATGAAATCAGCGTTTCTCCCGGACCGGGGCGTGGTCAAGGTCTCAGGCGAGGATGCGCGCAGCTTCCTCAACAATTTGGTGACCACCGAGGTCGACCTGGTGCGGCCGGGCGTCGGGCGGTTTGGCGCACTGCTTACGCCGCAGGGCAAGATCGTGGCGGATTTTCTCATCACCGAGGCGCCCGCCGGCCACGGCGGCGGCTTCCTGCTGGATTGTCCGCTGCCGCTGGCGGATGCGTTCGCGACCAAGCTGAATTTCTACAAGCTGCGCGCCAAGGTCGTGGTCGAAAATCTCTCGGGTGGCCTCGGCGTGCTCGCGGTGTGGGACGGCAAGCCCACCGCGACGCCGGAGCTCGCCTTCGCAGATCCGCGCAGCGAGGCGCTGGGATGGCGCATCCTGGTGCCGCAGGATCTCGCGGAGAAAGCCACGCAATTGATTGGGGCACAGTGGGTGGCGCCCGCAGCCTATGAGGCTCACCGCATCGCCTGCGGCGTGCCGCGCGGCGGCATCGATTTCGGTTATGGCGACGCCTTCCCGCACGAAACCAACATGGATCATCTGCACGGCGTCGACTTCGACAAGGGCTGCTATGTCGGACAGGAAGTGGTGTCGCGGATGCAGCATCGCGGCACCGCGCGCACCCGCACCGTGCAGGTGACGGTGGACCAGGCCGCGCCCGCAGCAGGCACCAGCATCCTCGCCGGCGACAAGGCGATCGGCACCATGGGATCGTCGGCGCAGGGCCGCGGCCTCGCGGTGATCCGTGTGGATCGCGCCACCGAGGCGCTCGACGCCGGGCTGCGGTTTCTGGCAGATGGCAAGCCGATCGATCTTGCCGCGCCGGACGCCGTCCGCGCCGCCGTGAAGAAGGCCAGCGCATGAGCACCACCCGATGAGCAATGCCAAACTGCACGCCGACGGATTGGTGCGATGCCCGTGGCCCGGCGAAGACCCCTTCTACATGGCCTACCATGACGAGGAATGGGGCGTACCGGAGCACGACGACCGGGCGCTGTTCGAGAAGCTGATCCTCGATGGCTTCCAGGCCGGCCTGTCCTGGATCACCATCCTGCGCAAACGCGAAAATTTCCGCAAAGCGTTCGATAATTTCGAACCGGCGAAGATCGCGCGCTACGATGCCAGGAAGATCGAGGCGCTGATGAACGATGCCGGCATCGTGCGCAACCGCGCCAAGATCGAAGGCACCATCGCCGGCGCGAAGGCCTATCTCAAGATCATGGACGAAGGTCCCGGCTTCTCCAAACTGCTGTGGAGTTATGTCGGCGGCAAGCCGAAGGTGAATGCGTTCAAGACCACCAGGAGCGTACCCGCCTCGACGCCGATCTCGATTGCGATCTCGAAGGAGCTGTCGTCGCGCGGCTTCAAGTTCGTCGGCCCGACCATCGTCTATGCCTTCATGCAGGCCACCGGCATGGTCAACGACCATCTCGTGACCTGCCATTGCCACACCACCTGCGGCACGGCGAAGCGGCCGAAAGCGCGGAAGACCGCAAAGGCCTGACCGCGCCCCTCATCACGGGAGAAGCGATGCGTTATGTGCTCTATTCCGTTTCGCAGAACGCCCGCGTGAGTGACCTGTTCACCACGGAAGCCGAGATCTGGACCTATGTGCGCATCCAGGGGCTCTACAGCGACGTGGTGGACCGGGAAGACCTGGAGCTGCAGACCATCCTGAACCCGGGCTATGAGATCCACGTCTGCAACGTTGATGGAGCGCGGCTCGACGATCGCGCCATTCGTCACTGGCCGCGTCCCGCGGCACCATGAGGACTATGGGCTCTCACGCCGCTTGCGGCATCTCGATCAAGGGCAGCAGCCGTGAATCCTCCACCGCGGCCGTGCGATGGCCGAGGCCGGCGAGATAGGCTGCGTTGGTCGCAAAGGCCATGAACGCCTGCACGCTGCTCTGGCGCACCAGCATCGCGCAGTCCCAGCGCTCGTGCGCGGGGCCGATCAGGAATGGCCCGCCAGTACCGAGAAACACGAGATCGCCGCCGCTGTCCTTCAGATGCGGCAACGTATGGGCGATATAGCGCTGATAGGCATCGGCACCGCTGATCGGCGTGGCGGGCGCAAGCTCCGGGGTGGCGGAATAGTCGGCCACCGCGCGGAAACGCAATAAATTCAGCATCACGACCTCGCCCGCAATGGTGCGCTGGATCAAGGCGCGGCCGGAGTCCTGCGTCGGTTCGAGGTAGCTGACAGTTTCTGGCGCGGTCATGGGCATGGTCCTTTCGCTCACGCGTTCGTCCCTCCTTGGCAAGCTCGCGGAAGGCGAGAGATGTCATCATTATATCCGGATAAAATAACTTGCGTCAATATTACCCGTATAATATTGACGAGACAGGCGCGTGCTCCCGGGATCCTGGTCCCGGGCCACCCGGCAATTCGGCGAACGAGGTGGCTTGATGAGGGGCGACGACAGGAAGGCGGCGATCAAGGCCTACAAGGAACGCAAGGTCGTGGCCGGCATCTACCGGGTGCGCTGCGCCGTCTCCGGCGAGACCTGGGTCGGCCAGACCCCGAATCTCGAAGGCATCCAGAACCGCATCTGGTTCACGCTGCGCTGCGGCAGCCATCCGCAGCAGGATCTGCAGCGGGCGTGGCGCGATCATGGCGCCGAAAGCCTGGCCTTCGACGTGATCGAGCGATTGCCGGAGGAAGAGACGCCTTACGTCAGGGACGCGCTGTTGAAGGAACGCCTGACCCATTGGCGCGCGACGCTTCATGCCCGGATCATCTGACCCGATCCGGCAAACTGCAAACGTCTCGACCGGAAGCACCGGAATCCCGCTTGACGGCTGAACCTGTGAGGCGTATAGAACCTAAAGGTTATATAACCATATGGTTTTAAATAGATGACCGACCGCCTTTCCATGACCCTTTCAGCTCTTGCCGATCCGACCCGACGGGCGATCCTGGCGCGGCTGACCCTCGGCGAGACCTCGGTCACGGAATTGGCCGAGCCGTTCAAGATGAGCCAGCCAGCGGTCTCAAAGCACCTGAAGGTGCTGGAGCGCGCCGGACTGATCGCGCGCGGACGCGAGGCGCAGTGGCGCCCCTGCCGGCTGGAAGCCGGACCGTTGCGCGAGGTCAACGACTGGCTCGAGCACTACCGGAAGTTCTGGGAGCAAAGCCTCGATCGCCTCGAGGACTACCTGCAGCAGCTGCAGGCCGAGGAAGCCAAGGCAATGGAAACCGAGGCACTGGAGACGACAGCGTCGGACGACCGGACGTCGGCGCCCCAAGCCGCTGAAGCCAATATCTCCGAAACCGAGACGTTCAATAGGACGACTCCCGAAACGAAAATCTCGGAAACGAAGGTCTCGCAAGCCAAGGAGAGCAAGCGTGGACGGAAAAACTAGACAACGAAGCGACTTCCAGCTGACGCTGCCGTCAGACCGTGAGATCCGGCTGACGCGCACGTTCAACGCCCCGCGCGACCTGGTCTGGATCGCGACCACCGACGCCCGGCACGTGCGACGGTGGTGGAGCTGCGAGGAATTCGAGCTGACGGTCTGCGAGATCGATCTGCGCATCGGCGGACGCTTCCGCTTCACGATGCAGGGACCCGACGGGATCGCGCATCCGATCACCGGCGTGTATCGCGAGATCGTGCGACCACAGCGGGTGATCCATACGCAGGTCTACGACGTCGCGCCGTATGCGGATCGCGAAGCCATCGTGACCGTCACGTTCGACGAGGACGACGGGCGCACCCGATACACCAGCACCATCCTCCATCAAACCCGTGGAGATCGTGACGCTCATGTCGCCAGTGGCATGGAAACCGGCTCCGCCGCAGCGCTCGACCGGCTGGCCGATCTGCTGCCGACACTCGAAACAACTCTGATCTGAATTTCACCGACAGCGGCATGTGCGTCAGCACATTTCGCCGTGCCTGCACTCGATTTCCGTATCACCAGCAATCTGCATCGCCATCAAGAGGACGTTTCGACCATGACCGAACAACTGCAACGCGTCACAGCCCATCTCGTCGTTCGCGGCGCCATCGACGCCATCGAGTTCTACAAGAAGGCGTTCGGCGCCACCGAAAACCTGCGGATGCCGACGGAAGATGGCAAGCGCCTGATGCATGCCGATGTCACGATCAACGGCATGCGGGTTTTCCTGGTCGACGATTTCTCCGACCTGCCCGACTGCCCCGGCGGCGACAGGATCCTGTCCCCGCAGAAGCTGAAAGGCACCTCGGTGATGCTGCATCTCGAGGTCGAGAACTGCGATGCAGCCGTCAAGCGCGCCGCGGACGCCGGCGCCGAGGTCCTGATGCCGCCCTGGGATGCGTTCTGGGGCGCACGTTATGGCCAGGTGATCGATCCGTTCGGCCATGCCTGGAGCTTCGCGCACATGCTGCCCGGCAAGCCCGCCTGACCCAGCCCTGATCGTTTTCGCCACGCAAGGACTTCGACGATGCCCGAGACAAACAAGATCGCCCCATCCCAGGAGCAGGACTTCTACATCAGCCGCACGTTCGACGCGCCGCGCAGCCTGGTGTGGAAAGCCTGGACCGAAGCCGAACGGCTGGCGCAGTGGTGGGGGCCGAAGGGCTGCAAGCTGACCGTCGAGAGGCTGGACTTCCGGCCGGGCGGCATCTTTCTCTACGCGATGGACATGCAGCCGGGCCAGACCTGGTGGGGCCGCTTCGCCTATCGCGAGATCGAGGCTCCCGAACGGCTGGTGTTCACCACGGCCTTCTCCGACGCCAATGGTGGCGTCACCCGGGCACCGTTCAGTGAGGACTGGCCACTGGAAGTCCTCAACGTCATGACCCTGACCGAGCGGGACGGAAAAACCGCCCTCACCCTGCACGGCGGCCCGATCAATGCCACCGAGGCGGAGCAGAAGATGTTCGAGGGCATGCACGCCTCGATGCAGCAGGGCTTCACCGGCACGTTCGATCAGCTCGAAGCGTATCTGGCCGGGGCCTGATCCTGGTCTAAGACAACGGTCCGCGGGACGTGTCCTCGATGTCCCGCGGACCTGACCATCTCTTCTTTTGTCAATTTGCGGAGCTCCTCATGTCGGCGACCATTGCCACCTATACCGAATCGAAAGCGATGATCTGGACCGGACGCGTCATGTCCGGCGTCGTCATCCTGTTTCTGCTGTTCGACGGCGCGATCAAGCTGATCCCGCTCGACGTGGTGACCGAGACCTCCCGCGAGCTCGGCATCCCGACCGATCTCGCCCGCACCCTGGGCGTGCTGACGCTGATCTGCACCGTGCTCTATGCCATCCCCCTCACCTCGGTGCTCGGCGCGGTGCTGATGACCGGCTACCTCGGCGGCGCGATCTACGTCCACATGTCGAACGGCAGTCCGCTGCTCTCGCACACGCTGTTCGGCATCTATCTCGCGCTTCTGATGTGGGGCGGCCTCTATCTGCGCGATCCGCAGCTGCGCGCGATCTTCCCGTTCCGGCGCGCATAATCCGTCAAAGCCATTCAAGGGAGATTGACATGCTCGCCACGATTGCCGTGATCGCCATCATCATCGCCGTTGTCCTCGCGGCCGTCCTGATCTACGCGGCGACGCGGCCGAACATTTTCATCATCCAGCGCACGACCAGCATCGACGCGCCGGCCGCCAGGATCCATCCGCTGATCAACGACTTCCATCAGTGGAAACAGTGGTCGCCCTACGAGACCAAGGATCCGGCCATGACCCGCACTTTCAGCGGCGCGGCCAGCGGCAAGGGATCGGTCTATGCCTGGCAGGGCGACAAGAACGTCGGCACCGGCCGCATGGAAATCATCGACACGTCCTCCTCGAAGGTGACCGTCGACCTGCAGTTCATCACGCCGTTCAAGGCTCACAACACCGCGGAGTTCTCGCTCGTTCCCAACGGGGACGCCACCCGCGTCACCTGGGCGATGCGTGGCCCGCTGCCCTTCATCGGCAAGGTCATGCATCTTTTCATCAACATGGACCGCATGGTCGGCAATGATTTCGAAGCCGGCCTCGCCAATCTAAAAACCGTCTCCGAGAGCTGAAACGAGGGCACAATGGCGTCATCGGCGCTGCGTAAACTTCCACTTCCGAGGAACTCAAATCCGACATCGGCGCAGCGGTTCGCCGTCGTCGTGTCGTTCTCCGGCGTTTCAATCGTCAACAGGGAGCCTCCCATGCAGGTCAATCCGTATCTGTTCTTCAAGGGCAACTGCGAAACTGCCTTCAGATTCTACGAGGAGGCTCTGGGCGGCACGATCGAACTGATGCTGCCGCACGAAGGATCGCCGGCAGCCGAGCATGTGCCGGCCGAATGGGGCAGCAAGATCATGCATGCGCGGCTGGTGGTCGGCAGCATGGTGCTGATGGGATCAGATGCACCGCCCCAGCATCAAAAAGAGATGCAGGGCTTTTCCGTCTCGCTTGGCATCGACACCCCGTCGGAGGCGGAACGCGTGTTCAAGGCGCTGTCCGAGAACGGCACCGTGACCATGCCGCTGGAAAAGACCTTCTGGGCCGAACGTTTCGGCATGCTTGTCGACCAGTTTGGCACGCCATGGATGATCAACTGCGAGAAAGCGGCCTGACTCCTCATCGTCCCGACGCCGTCGGGTGATGCTCCCAGCCAACAAGGACACCCTTATGACTTCGATCACGCCATTCCTCTGGTTCAATAACAATGTCCCCGAGGCCGTCGCCTTCTACAAATCGGTGTTTCCCAATGCCAAGATCGAGACCGTCAACGACTTCATGGCGAGTTTCGAGCTGGAGGGGCAGCAATTCCACGCCCTCAATGGCGGCCCGACCTACAAGTTCAACGAAGCGGTGTCCTTCTTCATCAGCGTCGAAACCCAGGAACAGGTCGACTACTTCTGGAACAAGCTGACCGCCGACGGCGGCCAGGAATCGAAATGCGGATGGCTCAAGGACAAATTCGGCCTGTCCTGGCAGGTCGTGCCCACGGCGCTCGGCCGTTACCTGGGCGATCCCGATCGCCAAAAGGCAGATCGCGCCATGCAGGCCATGATGAAAATGCAGAAGATCATCATCGCCGACCTCGACAAGGCCTACGCCGGCTGATCCCGGCACATCCTCAACATATCCGGGTGGCGCTCGGTGCCACCCTTTTTTATCGGTCCAACAATGAGCGCGTCCATGACGACAGCAGCGGACACTGGATCCACGTCCGACGACGAACTGGTCATCACACGGGTGTTCAACGCACCGCGGGACCTGGTATTTCGTCTGTGGACCGACCCGCGTCACGCCCTCAACTGGTGGGGCCCGCGGGACCATCCCGCCACCCACATGGAGATGGACGTGCGGCCCGGCGGCAAATGGCGCTACTGCCTGCGCGCGGCCACGGACGGCCGCGAGCTCTGGCACAACGGCGTGTTTCGCGAGGTGGCGGCGCCGGAGCGGCTGGTGTTCACCTTCGCCTGGGAAGAGGAAGGCGAGCGCGGGCTCGAAACCCTGGTGACGGTGACCTTTACCGAGGACGCCGGCAGGACGCGCATGACCTTCCGCCACGCGCCGTTCAAATCGATCGCCGAACGCGACGGCCATGTCGGCGGCTGGACCAGCGCCTTCGACCGCCTCGACCTGTACCTGTTGCACCAAGGACGCACCTCATGATTTCAGTCATCCGGATCTTTCGTTCCTTACATTTGTCATTTTCTCCGGCCACACACGACACACCCACATCTCCCCACATCTGTGCCCATCGACCTGCCGCGACCGCCAACAGCGTGACCGGCGGACGGCATTGGGCCGACCACAACGCATCACCGTGACGAACGGCCGGCGGAGTCACGCCGTGCTTGCGTCAAACCCTATCCATTGGAAGTCAGTCTCATGGTCTCGACCTATACAAAAAACGCTATCGTCCTCGGCCTGCTGTCCGCGGTCGGCCCGTTCGCCATCGACATGTACCTGCCCGCGCTGCCGACCATCGCCAGCGACTTGAAGGCCTCGACGGCGGCGACGCAGATGACGCTGATGGTGTTCTTCATGGCGTTCGGCATCTGCCAGATCATTTACGGCCCGGTGTCCGACATGGTGGGCCGCAAGCCGCCGCTCTATGTCGGCCTCGTGCTGTTCATTGCCGGCTCGATCGGCTGCGCGTTCGCTCCCAGTGTCGGCTGGCTGATCGCCTTCCGCTTCGTCCAGGGCGTTGGTGCATCGTCGGTCATGGTGATCCCGCGCGCGGTGATCCGCGACCTGCACACCGGCATCGAGGCAACGCAGCTGATGGCGCTGGTGATGCTGGTGCTCAGCGTCTCTCCGATCCTCGCTCCGCTCGGCGGCAGTGCACTGATCGTGCCGTTCGGCTGGCGTGCAGTGTTCGTGGCCGTCACCATTGTCGCGGTGCTGGCGTTCATCCTGATGGCGCTGTTCCTGCCGGAAACCCGGCCCCCGGAAGAGCGGGTCGATGTCAGCGTCCGCAACGTGCTGGACGGCTTCGGCCAATTGCTGCGGCACTGGCACTTCCTCGGCCTGACCTTCATCGGAGGTCTCGGCATGGCGAGCTTCTTTGCATTCCTCGCCAGTTCGTCGTTCGTCTATATCGAGCATTATGGCCTGAGCCCGACCACCTTCAGCTTCGCATTCTCGATCAACGCCTTCGGCTTCATTGGCGCCTCACAGTTCGCAGCCTGGCTCGGCCAGCGCTACGGCATGGGCCGGGTGGTGATCGCAGCCACTTCGACCTACGCGTTCTTCACCACCCTTCTGCTGGGGCTGAACCTCGCCGGCGTCGACAGCCTGCCGGTGATGATGGTGCTGCTGTTCCTGGGCTTCGCCGGCCTCGGCCTGGTGATTCCCTCGACCATGGTGCTGGCGCTGGAAGAGCACGGGCCGATCGCCGGCATGGCCTCGGCGCTCGGCGGCACCCTGCAGATGGTGACCGGCGGCATCATGATCGTGATCGTCAGCGCTTTCTTCGACGGCACCGCACGCCCGATGGTGGCGGCCATTGCGTTGTGCGCCCTCGGTGCGTTGGCCCTGAGCTTTTTGACGCTTCGCCCCCGTGAACTCGCGCCGCAACTGGCGGAGTGAGCCTCGACCGGGACCGAGCCCTCTCGGTCCCGGTCCGCCGCCCGACGGCAGAGCGGGTTTGCGGTCCATCACCTCTTGACCTCAACTATAGTTGAGGTTTTAGCGTTGCGTGATCCTACGGCTCCTCATCTCACGGACACGCCATGCGCATCCCCATCACCATCGGACATCGTCCCCTCACCGCCCCCGCGCACGACGGCGCACAGGCTGCGCCCCGCCCGCGGCTGCGGCCAGTCGTCATCATCAACACCTTCACCGCCAAACCCGGAAAGCTGGACGAATTCATCGCCCTGCAGGACGCGGCGCGGCGCCGCTTCGCGGGTCGGATCCCCGGGTTGCGCGGCAGTCGGATGCATCGTTCGCTGGACGGCGAAACCGCGGTGCTGATCACCGCGTTCGACACCATGGACGATCAGAAGAACTGGCTCGCGACCGAGCAGTTCGCCCAGCATCGCGCGCAGATCCTGCCGCTGATCGAGCAGGCAAGCCCGAAAGCGTTCGAGATCATCTATGAGGCTGGAGAGCTCTGACCTCGGCCGGCTTCAGGACCTTCGCGACGGCATCGAGCAGGGTGTGGTCCGCGCCGGTCCTGCTCCATGTCGGACACAGCACGCTTCCCCCCTCGTCGCACTCGTTCCAGGAGTAGACAAGGGCGGTGCCTGCCGGACATGTCGCGGGGTGCGATTTCACAAACGCGACAGCGGCGCCGATATGACCGGCGATTTCCGCCGGTGTTCCCGGAACGACATAATCGTCGGGCTTGGCGGCAATCGGATCAAACGGCGGCGGCCGCTCGATCCGGGGGCGGCGATCCCATCCGGTCAAGCCATTGGGCACGATCGGAAGCCCCGTCGCCGCCATCTCCAGCCAGAACTTCCGTACAAACCCGTCCAGGCTCGCATAAGGTAACGGCCCGCCTGAAATGGGGGGCGCACTCGCGTAGGCGCTGATCGCGTCCGCGCCGATGCTCCGCGCGTCCGCAGCCGCCAGCTTCGCCACGCTGCTTTGCAGAACGATGTACGGGTTCCCCACGCCGGCCGAGGCGCACGCCGCGCGCAGCGCCTCCAGCGCACGCGCCGCCGCCGGCAGCGACGATTTATCGTGCATCACATAGAGCAGCGGCCGATCACCGAATTTTTCATAGTTCGGATACTGGAAGTAGGAAACCAGGTCCGACCGCGGCGGGAAGTTGCCGGCAAGAGACCCCAAACCGATCAACGCGCACCAGTTGATCAGGGTGTTGCGTTCACTGAGCTGATAGTACTCCCAGCCCTTGCGCAGCGGGCGGCCGAATTGATACCAGCCGAACGCCCAGTAACCGATGCCGGCATTGGCGGCATAGGAAATCTCCGCATCCATACTCGCTTGTGTGCCGCTGATGAACATGCGGTCTTTATCGGACTCCTCTGCAAAGAACGGGGCACGATGATGGTACCTCTGCGGATCCAGGCCGTGTGCGGCGTACCATTCGGATGAATTGGGCGCCATGTCCGGAGCATACCAGGCATCCCAGCGAATGGCCCCGATACGAACTCTGTCCGGTTCCCGAGCCAACAGCGCTCGCGGTCTCGCAGTCGCCGCGGCAGCAAGGCCGCTGGCGGCAAGCTTGAGGGCAGAACGGCGGGATGTCCGCAGCATCATGTCGACCCGATCAGCCTAGATCAGGGATAACGTCTTTCCCCGGTTCAGGATCATCGCGTCCACATCGATATTTTCCGGCGCCTGGCCACCGCCGCGCTTGATGAACGCGACATTGAAATCGATGAAAATGTTATCGATCAATCCGCGCGTCGACGGCATCAGCATCACAACCTCGAACACCAGATTGGTCAGTGCGGGCTGATCGGTCCACTGGGTGCTCTGGTATTGCCCGGCTTCATGAGCCCACGACCAGTCCTCCAGGCAATAGAACCCGCCGGCCGCGACCCGACTGAAGGTGTGTTCGAAGGTCAGGCGCGACAATTTATACATGTGGGAGGCATCGTCGATGACGCAGCCGATACGCTCCGAGCCGAAATTCGAGGTGATGATCTCGTTGACCCTGCGCGCGTCGGACTGATCCACATTGTAGTAGAGCTTGACGCGTTCCTGCAGCCCAAGCCGCCGCACGTGCTCCAGCAACGCTTCGTTTGGATCCCGAAGATCGATGCCGACATATTTGTAGTGCGGGAATGCCTGGGCGAAATACAGGATGGAGCCGCCCTCGGCGATACCGAATTCCAGCACATGCGGGACCGGCAGGCTGCTGAACGCGTGGTCGTACTTCCGCAGGAAATTCGGCGACTTGAGGATCAGAACCTCCTCGCTCGTGGTCTTGCGCGAGGTGCTGTCGGCGGTGAGTTGCCTGAACACGGTGTCGTTGACGCGAAACCGCAATCCTTGTTCGTCGGTGATCACTTCAGAGCCCATGACAGAGATCCTTATGTTGGCGCCGGACGAGACGTCGATCCGGACTGTCCCCTTCATTTCCAAAACGAGATTTCAAAGACAGGATTTCAAAGACGGGAATTCAAACGTGAGGAGGCCGCTCGCCATTTAATGTGGCGGATCATTGAGAATTCGTTGCGACACTCGTTCGAAACAAGCCGAGCAACTGCGTGGAGTCACGGCAATGAATTTGCTAAAATGGAAACGATTTTTTCGCGACTGCGAATCGTCGCGGCTGTCGGCCAGCAATCACGATGCCGCGACGGGTGCGGGCGAGGACTTCTTTCGTTTCGCCACCACATCGAGATAGGCCTGCTGCAGCCGCTCGCCGACCGAAGAGCCCCCTTTACGGTCGTGCTTGATGCCGAGATGGGTCTCGCGCAGCTCGTCCATGAACTCATTCCACATCGCCGGGCCGCCTTCGCTGAGCAGTTGCGCGCGAATGCCTAGCTCTTCGCTCACGGGAAGATACTTGAATCCCCATGCCGACATCTGCGCCAGGATCGGCAGCAGCTCGATCCCCTGCTCGGTGAGACTGTAGACGCCTTTCTGCTTGTGACTGGGATCGTCCGCCTTGGTGAGGATGCCCTGCTCCAGCAGGGTCTTCAGCCGGTCGGCCAGGATGTTCGACGAGATGCCTTCATCGGACTTGGTCAGCAGTTCGCGGAAATGCCGCCGGTTGCCGAAGATGATGTCGCGAATGATCAGCAGGCTCCATTTGTCGCCCACCACTTCCAGCGTCAGGTTGATCGGGCAGCCCGATCGCGGGGAATCATTCATCCGGTGTTCCAAGGGCTCGAAGCGGCGCGGGCAATTTTTTCGGGCGCGCCTCAAAAACCACTTGCATTATCGCACCAGTTATTCCAATCTGCAACCAGTTGCAAATTGCAATCAGTTTTCAAGGAGCTCGCCATGACCGATCGATCCGTCGTCCATGCCACCTTTGTCATCGAACGCTTCTATGATGTTCCTCCCTCACGGGTTTTTGCCGCCTTTGCCGACCCCGCACTTCATGACCGCTGGTTCGTCAAGGCGAACAGCTGGCCGATCGCCGATTACACCCATGACTTCCGGGTCGGCGGTCATGAAAAGGGGCGCTTCAGCCCCGACGGTTCGACCATGATTTTCAACGACACCGTCTATCAGGACATCGTGCCGGACCGCCGCATCGTCTCGGCCTACACCATGACGATCGGCGACAAGCGAATCTCGTCATCCCTTGCCACCATCGAGTTGATCGCCGAGGGTTCGCGGACGCGGCTGATCTACACCGAACAGGGCGCATTCCTCGACGGCGCGGATCAGCCCGAGAGCCGCGAACAGGGCTGCGGTTCGCTGTTCGATTCCCTCGGCGCCGAGCTTGAGCGCAAAGCAGCCTAGACTTCTCCGAACACCACCCCTCTGGCCCTCCGCCCTCCGCAACCAGCGAGCCGACCATGACCCTCAAGCTCTACTTCCACCCGCTGTCGTCCTATTGCCAGAAGGCCTTGATCGCTTTCTACGAAAACGACGTGCCGTTCGACCCCCGCATCCTCAACATCTTCGATGAGGCCATGAATGCCGAGGTCAAGGCGCTGTGGCCGATCGGCAAATTTCCGGTGCTGCGCGACGAGACAAGGCGGGCCACGGTCGCGGAATCAAGCATCATCATCGAGTATCTCGATCTTCACCATCCCGGCCGCACGCGCCTGGTGCCGGCCGACGCCGACCTCGCCTGGCAGACGCGGATGCGCGATCGTTTCTACGATCTCTATGTCAACGACCAGATGCAGATCCTCGTCGGCAACCGGATGCGGCCGGAAGACAAGAAGGATGCGCTCGGCATCGAACAGGCGCAGGCGCGGCTGCGGACGGCGCTGGGTGTGCTCGATGCCGAGATGGCCGACCGGACCTGGGCCATGGGTGAGGCCTTCACCATGACCGACTGCGCCGCCGCACCGGCGCTGTTCTACGCCGACCAGGTGATGCCGTTCGGCGATACGTTTGCCAATCTGACGCGGTATTTCGAACGGCTCAAACAGCGTCCCTCCTACGCCCGCGTCCAGCAGGAGGCTGAGCCCCACTTCCATCTGTTTCCGAAGGGATAGACGGCGAAGTGAAAGCATGGCGGTGCGCCTCGACAGCGCATCGCGGGTGCTTGTCGCTGCCAGGCTTTGCCCCGGTGACGGTGCACGTCTCGTGGAGACGCGCCAGCTTAACGATACCGCTCCCAAGTGCTCGCCTCGCCGAAACGTCATATACAATCGCCGACACACGCGATTCGAACCGGCTCCACGGCGCTTCATGGCGACAGCAAAATCATCGGCAAGTACATCGACAAGTACATCGCCCCCCCGCGCCTGGCAGCGCATGCTGTCGGGGCGGCGGCTCGATCTGCTCAACCCCTCTCCGCTCGATGTCGAGATCGAGGATATCGCCCACGGTCTGGCCCGGGTCGCGCGCTGGAACGGACAGACCCACGGCGCACACATCTTCTCGGTGGCGCAGCACACGCTGCTGGTGGAAGCCGTGCTGCGCGCGCGCACGCCGCGGATCGACCGTCGCATCCGCCTCGCCGCCATGCTGCACGACGCGCCGGAGTATGTGATCGGCGACATGATCTCGCCGTTCAAGGCGGTGATCGGCGGCTCCTACAAGCAGATCGAAAAGCGGCTGCTGTCGGCCATTCACATCCGCTTCGGCCTGCCGGCGATGCTGTCCGCCGACATCGAATCCCAGATCAAGCTCGCCGACATGGGCGCCGCCTATCTGGAGGCCACGCGGCTAGCCGGATTTTCGCAAGCCGAATCGCGGCGCCTGTTCGGGCGCGATCCCGGCCTGCCGCATGCGATCGAAGCCGGCTACATGACGCCGTGGCCCGCCGGTAAGGCCGAGAAGCAGTTTCTGGCGCGGTTCAAGACGCTGCTGGGCTAGAGCATGATCTCACGGGGCATGACTGCGTCGCAACAAACCGTTTGCGCTGCCGCAACCATCACGATCACCGCTGTGGCCCATTCACGCAAGCACAGCTGCTGCGTCATCAGCCGGTCTCGATAGACGGAACATTGCGAACTATAAATCGGCTTGGGACCTTCTTGTCGTCTACTTATGGAATGCACGTCCATGTCGGAATCGAACGGGGCCGGTCGACACAGGCATGATCTGCTGCAGACCATTCTAAAAGGCCACTTCGCCTCGGATGACGCCGACCTGATCGCCAGCATCAAGGCATCGGCCGAATTCATCGACCTGCCGTCGGGCGCCATCCTGTTCCACCAGGGCGAGCACAGTGACGATGTCTATTTCGTTCTGGCGGGCCGATTGCGGGCGCACCTCGACATCAGGGGCGAAACCCGGATTCTCGGCGAAATCGGCCGCGGCGAAACCGTGGGTGAGCTCGCTCTGTTCACCGGCGAGCCGCGCTCCGCCTCCATTATCGCGTTGCGCGATTCCCTGGTCGTCAAGGTGACCCGGCAGCTCATCGAACGCACGCTGGCCAAATCCCCCCAGGTCGCGCTGGAGATGACCAGGATCGTCATCAAGCGGTTTCAACGCTCGGAACGCGAGCGCCAGGCCGCGGTCGTTCCCATCAATATCTGCATGGTCGCGATATCGCCCGGCGTCGACACCGCGGCGTTGGCACAGCGCTTGCGGGCATCAGGCCGGGACAGCGCAGCGACACGGATCGTGAGCGCTGACGATATCGCGCGACAGTTCGGCACCGATGCAGCAGGCGCGGTCCAGCGCGATCACGACGCGGTCGCCGATTACATCGACGAGATCGAGGCCGCGAGCAAGGCGGTTTATCTGATCGCCGACCCCGGCGAGTCGGCCTGGACGCAGTTCTGTCTGCAGAACAGCGATGAAATCATGCTGATCGGCGATGCCCGCCAGGATCCGGGCCTTTCAGGCGTGGAAAGCCGTTATCTCGTGGGTGAGACACCAGTTTCGATCGCACGCCAGACCCTCGTGCTTCTGCATGGGGTGGAGACCAGGAGCCCGACCGGCACTGCGCGATGGCTGAAAGCCAGGCACGTCTCGCGGCATGTCCACATCCGGCCGGATCTCGGGCGCGACATGCGCCGGCTGGCGCGGATCATCTCCGGCAACGCAGTCGGTCTGGTGCTCGCAGGCGGGGGCGCGCGCGGTTTCGCCCATGTCGGTGTCATGAAGGCCCTGGAGGAAGCCGGCATCGAGGCCGATTTCATTGGCGGCACTTCGATCGGCGCCATCATGGGCACATGCCTCGCGCTCGACCAGTCGGCGGAGCACATCGCCGCTGCCGTTCACAAGGCGTTTCTGCGCCATCCCAAGGGCAGCATCACCGGCGACTACAACCTGATTCCCCTGGTGTCGCTGATCAAGGGCAAGCGCACCCACGAGGCGATGGCCGAAGCCATCGAGACCGCGGCGGGCGCCAGCATCGACGCGGAGGACACCTGGAAGACATTCTTCGTCATCGCCTCGGATTTTTCCACCAACAGCGAGGCCGTGCTCCACAGGGGGCATCTCGCGCGCAACGTGATCGCGAGCTACGCCATTCCCGGGGTGCTGCCGCCGATGTTCATCGGCGGCCACCTGATGTTCGACGGCGGCATGTTCAACAATTTTCCCGTCGACGTGATGGCGCGGCTCGGCGCCCGGCAGATCATCGGGGTGGACCTCCTGATCGAAGACGGCCACCTGTTCGAGATCGACCAGATCCCCGGCACGCTTGCGCATCTGCGCGACAAGCTGCGCGCCCGGGAGGCGCAGCGCTACCGCCTGCCGAGTGTGCCCGAAACGATGCTGAACTCGTCCTGCATCAGTTCGGTGCCGAAGCAGAAGGCGATGCGGCAGTTCGTCGATCTTCTGTTCGAGCCGCGCATCGAGCGGGTGGGACTGCTGGAATGGAAGCGTTATGACGAGGTCGTTACCGCCGGATACACCCACGCCAGGCAGGTGCTCGCGGCCCTATCCGAAGAGCGGCTGAACACGCTCCGGTAGCAGTCGATTGCCGTCAAACGGTGGTCATTTCCTCCCCGGAGACGTGCTTTTGCCCGCTTCCCGTCGCGACGGACGGGGCCTATAAGGGCGTCAACCATGGTCAGGAATTCTCATGATCCACGTCTGCTCGCTTGCCGATCTTCCTGCCACCGTCGAGGCCACGGGAGCCCGCTATGTGCTGACCGTGATGGCCCAGGTCGACAAGGCGCAGCGCCCGCCGTCGGTTCCGGAAGCCAATCATCTCAAGATCTCGATGGACGACATCACCGAGGCTGCCGACGGTTTCGTCGCCCCCTCCGCCGTGCACGTTGCCCGCGTACTCGATTTCGTTCGCGGCTGGAGCCGGGATGCACCGATGGTGATCCATTGTTATGCCGGCATCAGCCGCTCCACCGCGAGCGCCTTTGCAGCCGCCTGCCTGCTCAATCCGCACCGTGACGAGATGTCGATCGCGCAGCAGATCCGCCAGGCCTCGCCGACGGCGTTCCCGAATCGCCTGATCGTGACGCTGGCCGACGAAGCGCTGGGCCGCCAGGGCCGCATGGTGCGCGCGCTCGACGCCATGGGCCCCGGCAACATGATGATCACGGGCCGACCGTTCCGGGTCGAGATCGAATAGGCTTGTTGTCATTGCCCGATCTGATTCGGATATGTGACGCCCGATGACCGACAAGCTGCTCCGGCCCATCGAGATCGGCCTCACCGCCGCGATCGTTGCCGTCGACGCCAACCAGCCGCTGGTGCTCACGGCATCGGGCGGCGACGGCGACCGCCTCGCCGGATTGCCGTTCGGACCGTTCGACGCGCTCTCGCACCGCACCTTCGAGATCGGCCTGCGTGCCTGGGTGCAGGAACAGTCCGGCCTGACGCTGGGCTATGTCGAGCAGCTCTACACCTTCGGCGACCGCGGTCGCCATGCACGCCCCGGCGATACCGACGCGCACATGGTGTCAGTCGGCTATCTGGCACTGACGCGGATGGCCGATGCGGTCTCGCAGCCGCATGTCGCGGGCGCCGCGTTCGAGCCGTGGTATCGCTATTTTCCGTGGGAAGACTGGCGCACGACACGGCCCGACATCATCGAAAAGCAGATCCTGCCGGCACTACACGACTGGGCGGCACAGCCCGAAGCGCCGAACACCGCCCGCGCGCTCGCCCGCGCCGACCGCGTCCGCTTCTATTTCGGCAACGACGGCGCGCAGTGGGACGAGGAGCGCGTGCTCGATCGGTATGAGCTTTTGTACGAAGCCGGCCTGATCGAGGAAGCGCGGCGCGACGGCCGCAGCGCGGCGCTGACGCGTGGCGCAATGCCGCAGCTCGGCGTCGCCATGCGCTTCGACCACCGGCGGATTCTGGCGACCGCGATCGCGCGGCTGCGCGCCAAACTGAAATATCGCCCGGTGGTGTTTGAACTTCTGCCGCCTGAATTCACACTTACTGAATTGCAGCACACCGTTGAAGCGGTGTCGGGGCGTCATCTGCACAAGCAGAATTTTCGCCGCCTGGTCGAGTCCGGCGCGCTGGTCGAACCCACGGGTGAGATGTCGACACGAACCGGTGGTCGCCCGGCGGCGCTGTTTCGCTTTCGCCGTGAAGTCCTGCAGGAGCGGCCCGCACCGGGCCTGCGCGTGCGGGGCCGTCGCTGAGCAATTCCAACCGCCGCCGAGACGGCGGTTGATCTGGAGGACTGATGGAATTTCTGGCCCTGCTGATTGCCATCGTGGCCGTCATTTTCGCGCGCAAGGCGATCACCCGGAGCAATGAGCTGACCCGGCGCATTGCGCTGCTCGAAGCGATGGCAAGCGCGACGCCCGCGCCTGTCACCGCAACAGCGACAACACAGCAGCCGGCAGCGGAAGCGCCGATCGCGCCGGAGCTTCCGCACAACGATCGCACGACGGCCGCCGACGCGCCCGCACCAGTTGCGCGCGAGACCCCGCCGCCGGAGGCGCTCGCATCCCCTGAACCGCCGCCGCTGCCGCCGCTCGCGGAGGCGCCGTCGGTCGTTCCCTCGCCGCGGCCCGGCCTCGAGGAACGGCTCGGCACCCGCTGGGTGGTCTGGATCGGCGGCCTGACGCTGGCGCTCGGTGGCCTGTTCCTGGTGCGCTTTTCCATCGAAGCGGGCCTGATCGGCCCCGGCGTGCGCGTGCTGCTCGGCGGTCTGTTCGCATTGGCGCTACTGGCGGCCGGCGAATGGACCCGGCGCAAGGAAAGCCTCGCGGCGATGCCGGCGCTGCCGATCGCCAACATTCCCGCGATCCTCACCGCCGCCGGCACCGTGGTGGCGTTCGCGACGGTCTATGCCAGTTACGCGCTGTATGATTTCCTCGCGCCCGCATCCGCCTTCATCCTGCTCGGGCTGGTCGCGCTCGGTACCCTCGCCGCCGCGCTGCTGCACGGCCCGGCGCTGGCTGGCCTCGGCCTGGTCGCCGCCTTCGCGACTCCTATTCTCGTTTCATCCGGCAAGCCGGATTACTGGGCACTCTACGTCTATCTCGCTGTTGTCACCGCAGCGGCGTTCGGCCTGGCGCGAATCCGGCTGTGGCGCTGGCTTGCGGTGACCACCATCGGCTTCGCGCTGTTCTGGCTTGCGCCTTGCCTTGAGTGCGGCCCGTCGATGATCCCGCCCCACGCCTTCCATGTGGTGGCCGGCTTCATCCTCGCCGCAATGCTGGTGGTCTGCGGGTTCCTGTTCGGGCCGCCGCAGGAGGCCGGACAAATCGAACCGGTGTCATCCGGCTCGCTCGCGGCGTACCTGCTGGCGGCGACCATTGTGGTGCTGAGCAGCGATCACGCGGACGCCGCACTGGTCGTGTTCGCCGTGCTGACCGCCGCCACGCTGTACGTCGCCTGGCGCACGGACGCCGCCGCAGGTGCGGTCGGCGCCGCCGCGGTGCTCGCCGCCATCGTCTTCCTCGAATGGGCAGTGCGCGCCACGCCCGACCTGCTGGTGCTGTCCGGCGGCGCATTGCCCGGCATTGGCCCGCGACCGGTGGACGAGTCCATCAGTTCGCATCTGGTCATGGCCGCGATCTTTGCCGGCGGCTTCGGTGCTGCGGGTTTCCTGGCCCAAGGCCGTGCGGTGAGCGCGGTGGTTCCGGTGATCTGGTCGGCGACGGCGACGTTCACGCCGCTGGTGTTGCTGATCGCGCTCTATGCACGGATCGCCCAGCTCGATCGTTCGATTCCGTTTGCCATCGTGGCCGTGCTCCTGGCCGCCGCCTTCGCCGCAGCCACCGAAGTCCTGAGCAAGCGCGAGCATCGCCCGGGTGTCGCTATTTCAGTTGCGCTGTTCGCCACCGCGACGCTGGCCGCGCTGGCGCTGGCGCTCACGTTCGCACTGGAAAAGGGCTGGCTGACCATCGCGCTCGCCTTGATGTGCACCGGCACCGCCTGGATCTCGATGCAGCGGCCCATCCCGTTCCTGCGTTGGCTCGCGGCCGTCCTCGCCGGCATCGTGGTGCTGMGGATCGGCTATGAACCGCGCATCGCCGGCGATGCGGTGGGCACCACGCCGATCTTCAACTGGCTGCTGTGGGGTTACGGCGTTCCGGCGCTGGCGTTCTGGAGCGCCGCCTCGCTGCTGCGCCGGCGCCGCGACGATGCCCCGTTRCGGATGGTGGARTCCGCCGCCATCGTTTTCACCGTRCTGCTGGCSTTCATGGAAATYCGCCATGCGGTCAATGGCGGCGATGTCTATGCATCCAGCGCCGGCCTCGCCGAGGTCGCYCTTCAGGTCTGCGTCACACTCGCCATGGCGATCGGGCTGGAACGGCTGCGGCTGCGCAGCGGCAGCATCGTGCACAACATCGCCGCCATCGTGCTGGCCGCCTTTGCCGGCCTCGCCACCGCGTTCGGCCTGCTCACATCGGACTGGCCGATGTTCACCGGCGCCGATGTCGGCGGCCTGATCATCAACCTGCTGCTGCTGGGTTACGCGCTGCCCGCAGTGCTCGCGCTGCTGCTGTCCTACGCCGCCGCGGCGGGCAAGCGTCCGGCCGCCTATGGCAACACCATTGCCGGCGTCGCGCTGCTGCTGGCGCTGGCCTATGTCAGCCTCGAGGTGCGCCGCTTCTATCACGGCCCGATCCTCACCGGACCGACCACCGACCCCGAGCAATATGCCTATTCGGTGGTGTGGCTGGCGTTCGGCGTGATCCTGCTCGGCGCCGGTTTCATCTTCACCTCGCAACGGGCACGGCTGGCATCCGCCATCATCATCGGACTCACGGTGCTCAAGGTGTTCGTGATCGACATGTCGGTGCTGACCGGCGTCTATCGCGCGCTGTCCTTCATGGGCCTCGGCCTGGTGCTGGTGTCGATCGGCTGGCTGTACCAGCGCATCCTGTTCCGGCAGCGCGCGCACGCGGCGGGCGAAGCGCCCCAATAGGGGCGCTGGTCACGCCGGCGACACCGCCCCGCCCAGCAGGCAGCCCACGGCACGGCCGCCGGCAAAGCCGATTCGCACGCCGATCTCGGACAGGCGCCCCATGGCGCGGCCCTGGAAAATGCGGATCAAACGATCGTCAGGCGCGATCGATCCGTCCTGGAGCAGGCCGAAGGCGAGCGCCGCGGCGGCGATGCCGGTGGCGGCATCTTCTGGATAGCCGGAGGAGCGCGGAAACTGCCGCGCCTCGAAGGTTCGGGTCTCGGCATCGCGGACAGCATAGGGATAAAGCCCGGTCGAGCCGATGCGCCGGCACACGGCCTCGACCGCCGACGGGGTTGCCACCAGTGCGTTGAGACGCTCGCAATCAGCCATCGGGATCAGGGTCTTGACCCGCGAGGTCACCGCGTTGTGGACCGGCAACGCCGCAAGCGCATCGCGCCCGATGCCGAGCACCGACAACACCGCCGCCTCGTCGTCGCGGCCGAGCGGGACAACCTTGCCGGCCGGTTGCGTGATCTCGACAATCGGTTCGCCATCGTCGCTGCGACCGACGAAGCCCGTGACCGGACCACTGCGGGTTTCGATCCGCACCGTCTGTCCCGACAGCCGGCCCTGCCGCGCCAGCAGCCAGAGCGCGCCGATGGTGGCATGGCCGCACATCTCCATCTCATGATTGGGCACGAAAAACCGGAAGCCGAAATCATAATCGTCTCCGGTCGGCGAAAACACGAAACCGGACTCATGGCCGAAGCGTCGCGCCACCTCCTGCATGTCCGCCGGACTCATGCCGTCCGCGCGCGTGATCACCGGACACGGATTGCCGCCGTCCTTCGCGTGGGTGAAAACGTTGACGAAGTCGACATTGCTCATCGAAAATGGATCCCTGTTGTGTCGGCTTGCGACCTTGCCGCGATCAGCGCGTCCGGATGTGCGATCTGCTTAAGTCCGACAGCGTAGTCCAGCAGAATGACGCGTCCAAGCTGGATTCAGCAGCTCGCGCAATCAAATTGAAGACACGCGGCTGTTCGCAAACAGGCCGATGATCGGAGCTCCGGGCGACGGATCGAGCACACGCACCGCGAAGCGCTTTGCCGGAATCGTCATCGTGCCCTATCATTGATCCTGATCCCGGCAGGAGGCAGACACATGCGCAGGACAATCCTTGTCGCCATGCAGATCGTGATGGCCATCGCGTTCGGCGCCCCGGCGATCGCAGCCGATTCATGCCCGGTCAGCGAGAGCACCATCGAGAAAGCCGGTGGCTATGGCAATGCCGTCACCGCCCTTGTGAAGGCCGCGTCAACGTGCGAGCGCGCCTATGAGGCGCTGAGGATCTGTCAGCTCGGCTCGTCCGGCGACAACGCGCTGTCGGATATCGTCGCATCGAAATGCGAGCCGCTGTTCCTGGGCAAGGCCGGCCCCGCCACCAGGGCGACGTACAAGGCGGCACAAGCCCGCTGCAACACCATCGCGGAAAAAAACCAAGGCACCATGTACCAGGGCCTCGCCGCCGTCTGTCGCGCCAAGGCCGCAAGGGATCTTGCGCGCAAGACCGCCGGGAAGCGGTAGAACGCGTTGCCGTATATTCAGCATGGAATCGTGGCGGCGCGAGACAGCCGTGGTTCGAAGCGCATCGCGCCCATTTTCATACCTGCGCTTTTTCAACCTTACTTTTATCCTCTCCCCTTTTTCCAGATTCGCGCTATGTAGGATTCATGGCCCGACCCCGTACCTTCGATCCCGACACTGTGCTTGACGCCGCGCTTCAGGTGTTCTGGAGCAAAGGCTTCCACGGCACGTCGTTCGATGACATCACGGCCGTGAGCGGCCTGACCAAGCCCAGCCTCTATGCGGCATTCGGCGACAAGAACGCGCTGTTTCGCAAGGCGCTCGATCGCTATCACGGCTTCCTGCTCAAGCGCACCGAGAGGCAGCTGGCGAAAGGCGCGACCGCGCGCGAGGCGATCGCGGCCTGGCTCGCCGACTATATTCCCTTGTGCACGGGCAGCCGTGGCGCCCGCGGCTGCTTCTCCATCAACACGCTCACCGACAGCGCGCTGGATGATGCCGAGATCACCCAAAGCGCCGTCCGCTTCTATCGCGATCTCGAAGAGATGGTCGCCACGCGATTGACACAAGGCGCGAGCGAATTCCCCGATGATTTCGACGCGGCTGCAACGGCCCGCGCCATGATCGCGGCGTATGCGGGATTGATGGTGCTGGCAAAGGACGCGCCCTCCGCCGCCGAGACCAAGGCGGTGGCGGCACAATTGATGCGGTTGCTCGACACCCCCTCTTGACAGCGGCATTCCATTATATACCGTATAGTATATAACTCGGCAACAGCCGGGCAGCGCGTCGTCATCTGACCTTGGAAGCGGGTCGGCTGCATTCGGAGATGTCCGGACGCAGACCGGTGACGGCTGCGCGCAACCATCGTGATCCGGAGAACTCCCATGAAGGCCGTTCAGATTGTCGCGTTCGGAAAACCGACCGAGGTGTTGCAAGTCGCCGATGTGCCCGATGTCGGCGCGCCCGGCCCGAACGAAGTCGTGATCGCGCTGGAAGCATCGCCGATCAATCCCAGCGATATCTTCATGTTCACCGGAAACTACGGCTACCGGCCGCCGCTGCCGTCGATCGTCGGCGCCGAAGGCGCCGGTCGCGTGGTGGCGGTCGGCTCGAACGTCAAGCATCTCAAGGCCGGCGACCACACCATCATTCCGTTCGGAACACCGACATGGTCCGAGCGCATCAAGCTGGACGCAACCTGGCTGCGTCCGCTGCCTGCCGGCGACATCAGGCAATTCGCGATGGTCGGGGTCAATCCGGCAACCGCCTATCTGCTGCTGACCGACTTCGTGGCGCCGCAGCCGGGCCAGTGGGTGATCCAGAACGGCGCCAATTCCGGCGTCGGCCGCGCCGTGATCCCGATCGCCAAATCGCTGGGATTGAAAACCGCCAATGTGGTTCGTCGCGCCGAACTCATCGACGAGATCAAGGCGCTCGGCGGCGATGTCGCACTGCTCGACGGACCGGATCTGCCCAAGCGGGTGGCGGAGGCGACCGGCAACGCGCCGATCCCGCTGGCCCTCGATGTGGTCGGCGACACCGGCACCACGGGTCTCCTGGGCAGCCTCGCGCCGCGCGGCACGCTGGTCTCCTATGGCGCGATGAGCCGCAAGGCCATGGTCGCGCCACCGCAGTCGCTGATTTTCAAGGACATCACCATTCGCGGCTTCTGGCTGGTGACCTGGCTGCAGAAAGCCACGCCACAGATGGTCGCCGAGATGTACGACCGCCTGGTGCCGATGGTGGCCTCCGGCGCCATCGCAACACCGATCGCGGCGACCTTCCCGTTCGCGCAGGTGACCAAGGCGGTCGAGACGGCCATCGCCGGACAAGGCAAGGTACTGCTGACGCCGTAATACGCAGGGCGAAAATCGAAACGGAAACGCGCAGGGCGGGTGAGTCTGTAGCCCGGGTGAGCGCAGCGAGACCCGGGGTGAGCGCCCATTGCGTGATCCCGGATGTCGCTGCGCTCATCCGAGCTACGAACCAATAAAAAAGCGCGTCTCGAACGACGCGCCCGCATCACATCATTGCAAACAATCCGCGCGAAAAAATCACTCCGTCGAGCGGCGCAGTTCCAATGCCGGCTCGGCCTTCTGCGGCTCCGGCTGGGCTTCGGGACGCGTGGCGTCTGCCGAGCGGGTCGGATGCAACGAACGCGGACGCGCCTGGGCGCGCGCCATGATCATGGAGTTGCCGTGCTTGTGGAAGTCGCAATAGGCGAAGCCCATGCCTGACACCGAGCCGCGGAAACTGACTTCATCGCTCTTGTTGAGATTGAAGCAGGGCTCGAACGGCAGCCCCTTCAGCGAGGCGCAGACCGCGTTGCTGCGGACCTGGATGGTGTTGATCGGCAGCCTGGCATAGCGAATCGGACCCGAGCCGCCGAACTGAATGGAGCCTGCCACCGAACCATCGCTGAAGATGCGGCCGGAGCCGCGCGAGCCGTCGAAGCAGGTGAAGGAAAACATCTTGTTGGCGACGAACTGGCGAGCCTGTTCCGGACCCAACTCTTCGGCGATCACCGGGAAAGCGACACTGGCTGCAACGAGAGACCCAGCAACAAAACGCGCCAACATGATGCAACTCCAACTCATCGGGTTTGCCTGCGACCGCGCCAGCGATGCTGTAAAGGCCGCCTTAACCCGCTGCTTACCATACCAACCGTGGCAACATTGGCGCAGGATGGTTGGTAAAGTCTGAACGTTTCACAGGATTTTCACGACCAGCCGTCCCCGGACCTGACCACGCAGGATGTCCGGCGCCGCGGTGATGACGTCATCCAGAGAAATTTCCTGAGTGATTTCAGCGAGTTTCCCGCGATCCAGATCGGTCGCAAGCCGGCTCCAGGCTTGCCTGCGCTTGTCGATCGGGCACATCACGGAATCGATGCCCAAAAGGCACACCCCGCGCAAAATGAAGGGTGCGACCGACGACGGCAGGTCCATTCCCGCCGCCAGACCACAGGCCGCGACGGCGCCGCCGTACCTGGTCATCGACAGCACGTTGGCGAGCGTGGTCGATCAGCACGTTGGCGAGCGTGGTCGATCCCACGCTGTCGATGCCGCCGGCCCAGAGTTCCTTGGCAAGCGGCTTGGCCGGCCCGGAGAGTTCGTTGCGATCGAGGATCTCGGCCGCACCGAGGCTGCGCAGATAATGTTCTTCCGAGGTCCGCCCGGTCGAGGCGATGACATGCCAGCCGGCCTTGGCGAGCAGCGCCGTCGCGACCGAGCCGACGCCGCCGGCCGCGCCGGTCACGATGATGGCGCCGCTCTTCGGCGTCAGTCCCTGCTTTTCCAGCGCCAGCACCGACAGCATGGCGGTGTAGCCGGCAGTGCCGATCGCCATCGCTTCGCGCGTCGTCATGCCCTCAGGCAGGCGCACCAGCCAGTCGCCCTTCACCCGCACCTTTTCGGCATAGGCGCCGAGATGGGTCTCGCCGAGACCCCAGCCGTTCGACACCACCTTGTCGCCGGCCTTCCACGATGAGTGGGTGGATTCGATGACGGTGCCGGCGAAATCCACGCCCGCGATCATCGGGAAACGGCGCACCACCGGCGCCTTGCCGGTGATCGCAAGGCCATCCTTGTAATTCACCGTGGACCATTCGACGGCGACGGTGACATCGCCTTCCATCAGATCGGCCTCGTCGAACTGCGTCAGCGCAGTCGTGGTGCCCTTCTCTGCCTTATCGATCCTGATTGCCTTGAACGTTCCCAAAACGCACTCCCCGCATCATGACGCAACTAGTGTCCCGAATTCGCTCATCAAGCCGGAACGACACCACGCACCACCGGCTTCTCCTCGATCGGCAGATTGATCAGCGCGGACAACACGCCGAACATCGCCGACAGCCACCAGATCACGTTATACGATCCGAAGCGGTCAAAGGCGATACCACCAAGCAGCGCGCCGAGGAAGCCTCCGACCTGGTGACTGACGAATGCAAATCCGTAGAGCGTCGCAAGCCAGCGGGTTCCGAACATCAGCGAGATCAGCGACGAGGTCGGCGGCACCGTCGACAACCATGTCAGGCCGGTGACGACGCCGAACATGATCGCCGACAAGGTCGTCATCGGCAACACCACGAACGCCACGATGGACAGCGCGCGGGCGAAATAGATCGCGGACAGGATGTAGCGCTTGGGAAAATACGTCGACAGCCAGCCGACGCTGATCGAGCCGATGATGTTGCAGAGCCCGATCACCGCCAGTACCCAGCCACCGGTCTGCGCCGGCATGCCGCGGTCGACCAGATAGGCCGGCAGATGCGCGGTGACGAATGCCAGCTGGAAACCGCAGGTGAAGAATCCCAGCACCAGCAGCACATAGGAGCGATGGCCGAACGCTTCCGCCAGCGCTTGCTTGAACGATTGCTGCTGCTCGGCCGAGGCGTCGGCGGTGGCCGCAGCCGGCGTCGCGATCACGAACGACAGCGGTACCACCAGCAGCATCAAGGCGGCAAACAGCAGCAGCGTCGACGGCCATCCCAGATTGTCGATGAGGGCCACGCTGATCGGCGCAAACAGGAACTGGCCGAATGAACCGGCCGCGGTGCCGACGCCGAGCGCAAGGTTGCGCTTCTCCGGCGGCACCAGTTTGCTGAACGCCGCCAGCACCAGATTGAACGAACAACCGGACAGCCCGAAGCCTATCAGGACGCCGGTCGACAGCGTCAGCACACTGGGCGAGCCCGCATAACGCATCATCAGCAGCCCGGCGGCATAGAGCAGCCCGCCGACAGCCAGCACCCGCAGCGTGCCGTAACGATCGGCAATGGCGCCGGCCACCGGCTGCCCAAGGCCCCACAGCAGATTTTGAACCGCGAGCGCCAGCGCGAACACATCGCGGCCCCAGCCGAGATCATGACTCATCGGCTGCATGAAAAAGCCGAACGTCGAGCGCGGGCCGAACGTCAGCATGCCGATCAGGCCGCCGCAGATGATGACGACCGCAGGTGTGCGCCAGTGTGAACCTGCTGTGGCTGGCGCGGCGTCAGCGGCCGACATGGCGAATCCCCGGGGTGTTTGGAAAATTGTTATCGCATCAGAAGATGCGTGTGCATCAAGGTAGCTGATCGCTGCCGATTTTCGAATTCCTCGGTGCTGCATCGCAGCGATGCAAATTCAATTCACCGGGATTGCGAAATTTCGATCGCCCTGCCGCTGGCGCAAGTCCGATCGCCATGCTATATTCGTTTTGCTCAATATGAGAATAATAAAATCCGGATCGGTGAACCAGCGGCCATCGCGGCCGTTCACTGATCGGGGACCGAAAGCGCCGGCCCTTGTGGCCGGATTTCTCAGGACTCTAATATGCTCATATAGAGCATATATCGACAAGCAGGGAGATGGCCGATGCCGATTTCAGCAATTTTTGGCCCAGACGATCTGGAGTATCCGACAACCGCCCGCACCGGCGCGCTTCGCCACGTGCACGCACCGAAACGGACCAACGCCCTTCCCGCGCCATCGCTGGAGTGGACGCCCGAGGTCGAGCGCGCCACGGCGCATCTCTATGAGCGCGTGCGCTCGGTCATTCCCCCGGTCGAATGGCCGCTGATGGCGCCGACCGTCAAGGCGATCAACGACCTCAAGCGCGAGCGCAATGCCGTGATCCTCGCGCACAACTACCAGACCCCGGAAATCTTCAACTGCGTCGCCGACGTGGTCGGCGATTCGCTGCAGCTCGCGCGTGACGCCACCCGCGTGAAGGCCGACATCATCGTCCAGTGCGGCGTGCACTTCATGGCGGAGACCTCGAAGATCCTCAATCCGGACAAGATGGTTCTGATCCCGGATTCACGCGCCGGATGTTCCCTTGCGGAAGCCATCACCGGCGCCGACGTGCGGCTGCTGCGCGAAAAATTCCCCGGCGTGCCGGTGGTGGCCTATGTCAACACCTCGGCCGAGGTGAAGGCAGAGGTGGACATCTGCTGCACCTCGGCCAACGCCGTGGAGGTGGTGGAAAGCCTCAACGCCGACACCGTGATCTTCCTGCCGGATCAATACCTGGCGAAATACGTCGCCTCGAAGACCCGTGTGAAGATCATCGCCTGGAAAGGCGCCTGCGAGGTGCATGAGCGCTTCACCGGCGACGAGCTGCGCGGTTATCGCGCGACGGATCCCTCCGCGCAGATCATCGCGCATCCCGAATGCCCGCCCGACGTGCTGGCGGAAGCGGACTTCACCGGCTCGACCTCGCAGATGATCGACTGGGCGCGCAGGACCAGGCCGCGGCGCCTGATCATGATCACCGAATGCTCGATGGCGGACAATCTCAAGACCGAACTGCCTGACATCGAATTCCTGCGGCCGTGCAACCTCTGCCCGCACATGAAACGGATCACCCTGCCGAAGATTCTCGACAGCCTGCTCACCCTCACCGAGGAGGTCACGATCGATCCCAAGATCATCGACCGCGCGCGCCGCTCGGTGGAGCGGATGATTCATTTGAAGAGTTGAGATCACACTTGAAACATGACGCGATTCGACACCCTCAGCCGTCATGCCCGGGCTTGTCCCGGGCATCCACGACTTAACCGCGACCACCGCAAGCAAGACGTGGATGGCCGGGACAAGCCCGGCCATGACGACCTGGAACTCCAATAAAGGTCTTCACATGAGCTCAACCTCATCCAACACCATCCCTACAATCGACGACATCGTCATCATCGGCGGCGGCCTTGCCGGCCTGTTCTGCGCACTGAAGCTCGCGCCACGACCGGTCACGGTGATCTCCGCCGCGCCACTCGGCCAGGGCGCTTCGACCGCCTGGGCGCAGGGCGGCATTGCGGCTGCGGTCGCCGAGGGCGACAGCGCGGAGGCGCATGCCGCCGATACTGTCGCGGTCGGCGGCGGCCTGGTGGACGAAGCCATCGCGCTCGGCATCGCCCGTGAAGCTCCCGACCGCATCGACGACCTTCTACGGTACGGCGTGCCGTTCGATCGCGACCTTGCGGGAAAACTCGCGGTCGGACGCGAGGCCGCGCACTCCGCGCGGCGCATCGTGCATGTGCGCGGCGACATGGCGGGCAAGGCCATCATCTCGGCGCTGATCACCGCGGTGCGCCAGACGCCGTCGATCCGTGTCATCGAGGGTCATGTCGCCGATGAGCTGCTGACTGAGGGCGACACCGTCACCGGGCTGCAAATCCGCAAGGCCAGCGATCCCGGCGCCAGAGCTGTGACAATTCCGGCCCGCGCGATCGTGCTCGCCACCGGCGGTATCGGACATCTCTACGCCGTCACCACCAATCCGGCGGAGGCCAGCGGCCATGGACTCGCGATCGCCGCCCGCGCCGGCGCTGTTATCGCCGATCCCGAGTTCGTGCAGTTTCACCCCACCGCCATCATGGTCGGCCGCGATCCGGCACCGCTCGCCACCGAGGCGTTGCGCGGCGAAGGCGCCGTCCTGATCAACGGCCATGGCGAACGTTTCATGACCGCGCAACATCCGCTGGCCGAGCTCGCGCCGCGCGATATCGTCGCCCGCGGGGTATTCGCCGAGATCGCCGCCGGCCGCGGCGCGTTTCTCGACGCCCGCACCGCGCTCGGCGCGAGTTTCGCCGACAAATTCCCCACGGTCTATGCCAGTTGCCGCGCCGGCGGCATCGATCCGGCCGACGCGCCGATCCCAATCGCACCCGCCGCGCACTATCACATGGGCGGCGTGGCGGTGGATGCGCACGGGCGCACATCGCTGCACGGCCTGTGGGCCGGCGGCGAGGTCTCCTCGACCGGCGCCCACGGCGCCAACCGGCTCGCCTCCAACTCGCTGCTGGAAGCGGTGGTCTACGCCGGCCGCATCGCCGAGGATATTTTGGGACACGTCTTCCCGACCGTCAGTCATCATACGGCAGCGCCAGAGACGCCACGCGGGCAACGCACCGGCGACGAGATGCGCTTGCGCAGGCTGATGACATCGAACGTCGGCGTCATCCGCGACGGTGACGGTCTTGCGGCCGCGGTGCGCGACTTCGCCGCGATCGAGACCGACGCCGCGACATCGCCGTTGCGCAACATGGCGACGACGGCGCTGCTGGTGGCGACCGCCGCCTGGGCGCGGCGTGAAAGCCGCGGCGCGCATGACCGCTCCGACTATCCGGCGGAGCGCCCCGCCCTCGCGCAGCGCACCCGCACCACGCTGACCACCGCCCGCGCCATCGCCGCGTCGCTCGCGGATGGCGCGCGTGTCGCAAAAACCCCACTGATCGCTTGAAACCATGAGGATACCGTCCATGACCACATCATCCCTGCTGACACCCGCCGCCCTGCTCCACCCGGACGCCTTTCTGTCTCCTCTCGCCATCGGCGAGGCCATCGGCCGCGCGCTTGACGAGGATCTCGGACGTGCCGGCGAYATCACCTCGTTYGCGACCATYCCCGAGRCSACRCARGCYCATGCGRTCATGGTGGCRCGCCARGCCGGCACCATCGCCGGMYTGCCGCTCGCCATCGCCGTGTTTCAAAAACTGTCCGCCGACATCGTCATCACGCCGCATGGCCGCGACGGCGACASYGTCGCCGCGGGCRCGCATCTCCTGACCATCTCCGGSCCGGCCCGCGCCGTGCTGACSGGCGAACGCACSGCGCTCAAYTTCGTCGGCCGCCTGTCGGGGGTCGCCACGCTGACCGCCAACTATGTCGGYCGCACCARRGGCACCARGACCCGCATCTGCTGCACCCGCAAGACCACRCCGGGGCTGCGRGCGCTGGAAAAATACGCGGTGCGCTGCGGYGGCGGCTTCAATCACCGCTTCGGACTCGACGACGCGGTGCTGATCAAGGACAACCACATCGCGGTGGCCGGCRGCATCACCGCGGTGCTGCAGCGCGCCCGCGCCCATGTGGGACATCTGGTCAAGGTCGAGATCGAGGTGGACACRCTCGCGCAACTCACYGAGGTGCTGCACACCGGCCTCGCTGATGTGGTGCTGCTCGACAACATGGATATTGCRACGCTGCGYGATGCCGTGGGCCTTGCTGCCGGCCGCGTGGTGCTGGAAGCGTCCGGCGGYGTCACCGAACAATCGATCGCCACCATCGCCGGCACCGGCGTGGACTAYATCTCGAGCGGAGCGCTGACCCACTCGGCGCCGAACCTCAACGTCGCGCTGGACATCGAGACCTGAGCGGTGTGCATCAGCGCCGCKYKCCGGGTGCAGCGTCGACCGGCCAGAGATAATCCAGCACGTCCCGCAACCCGGTCTTGATCGCGCGGCGGCCGGYCTCGCTGTCCGCCGCGCCGAACTTGCCYTCCAGCGCCAGCTTGGCGAAGCCGTGAACCGCCGACCACGCGGCCCTGGCGGCGATGTCGATCTGGGCCGCCGATGCCGGGCGGCCTTCATCCTGTTCCCGGGTCAGGTCGCCCATCACCTCTTTCAGCGGCGTGTAGGCCGCCTTCGCCGCCGCGTGCAGCCGTTCGTCGTCGGCCAACAGCCGTTTGTTGCTGAACATCATCTGGAAGCGTCCGGGAAACGTCAGGGCGAAGCGGACATAAGCCTGCCCCTGGGCGTGCAGCCGCTCGCGCGGTGTCGCATGGGCCGCAGCCGCATCCACCAGCGCGCGCGTCAGTTCGCCATACCCGCGGATCGCCACYTCRGTCAGAAGTCCCGGCGCATTGCCGAARTGATGTGAGGGCGCAGCCGGCGACACGCCGGCCCGCCGCGCCGCTTCGCGCAGCGTAAACCCGTCGGCGCCGCTGTCGGCGAGAATGKCCTCGGCCGCYGCGATCAGCGCCTCCTGCAGATCGCCGTGATGRTAGCCGGCCTCCGGCTCCGGGCGCTGCYTGGCCGGTTTGTTCTGGATTTTCTGYCTCACCCGCTTATCCGCCAAAGTTTCCGGCCCCATCTTGACAGTGTTTAGATGTCGGCCTAGTTATCTTAACACTGTTAAGATYGACCGTCACCCGCATGCAGCCGCCACAGGAGATCGCCATGCCRACCACGTCAGACGTTATCACAACTGCGCCCGTCAAACGCCGCCAGGTGGTCGGAAGCGCGGCGATCGGCGCCGTCACCGGCGTGATCGGCGGATTGATCGGCGGCGTCCGGCTCGGGCAGGCCTCGAATCTGCCGCAGCAGAAGCCGAGCGGAAAACGCCGCTTCGAGGACAAGGTGGTGCTGGTCACCGGCGGCACGTCGGGAATCGGCCGCTCCGCATCGCGGATGTTCGCGGCCGAGGGCGGCCGTGTCGCATTCTGCGGCCGCAACGAACAACGCGGCCACGAGATCGAGGAGGAGATCAAGGCCGCGGGCGGCCAGGCCATGTTCGTCCGCGCCGACGTCCGCAACGAGGACGACATCAAGGCGCTGGTGGCGCGCACCGTCGAGAGCTGGGGACGGCTCGATGTCGCGTTCAACAATGCCGGCATCTCGATCGAGCGGCCGCTGCACGAATACACGGCACAGGAGTTCGATGACGTCATCGCCACCGATCTGCGCGGCGTGTTCCTCAGCATGAAATACCAGATTCCGCATATGCTCGCCGCGGGCGGCGGGTCGATCGTGGTGACGTCGTCGTCCAATGCCGTGGCCACCACCGCGAAACGTTCGGCCTACTCGGCTGCCAAACGCGGACTGGTCGGATTGGTGCAGGCCGCCGCCCTCGACTATGCCCTCAAAGGCATCCGCATCAACACCTTGATCCCCGGCACCACCGATACACCGATGATCCGCCGCCTCGCCGGTATGGACAATATGCCCGATGCGGTGTGGCGGGTCGGCATCGCGCAGTGGGCCAAGTCCAACGTTCCCGGCCTCGAACGCGTCGCAACCCCGGACGAGATCGCTGCTTTCGCGGTGACGCTCGCCTCCGACGATCATCCCTATCTGACCGGAGGGCAATTCGTCATCGACGGCGGCAAGACCGCGCACGGGTGAGGATCGTTGAAGGCAGCGTGTAGAAGCCCGGATGAGCGGAGCGACATCCGGGACCAATCGCACCGTCGTCCCGGATATCGCGCGGCGCGCTCATCCGGGTTACGGATCACCCGTTGCCGTGACTCACAGCTTCGCCGAAATCGCCGCAGTCTCCGCCGGATTGCCCCAGCTCGGCGCATCGCTGCCGTCACCCCAGGCGCGCGGACGATAGAAGGTGTGCACACCGTATTTGTACATCTTCTTCATCTCGTGCACCCATGACGGGCGGACCCAATAGGCATGATAATGGGTGGATTTGGCGACTTCGGGCAACCACAACTGGCCGTCAAGCGTGGCTTTGGCGATCTTGCGGGCACGCACCCACATGTCGGGCTCACGCACCACGTCCGCGACATCGTCACAGGCAAAGGTAAACTGGCAGGCCAGGTGGCGGTTCTTGTTCTGATAGACCACGCCGCACACGGTGGTGGGGTAGAAGCCGGAGAACACCCGGTTCATCACCACTTGCGCCACCGCGATCTGGCCACGCACCGCTTCGCCGCGGGCTTCGAAATACACTGCCTCGGCAAGGCATTTCTCGGCCTTGGCGCGCGACTTTTCATTGAGGCCGAGCCGCTCCGCCGGTGTCTTCTGCCGCTTCGGCTCGACGCTGACATGGCCCTTGTCGACCTTGGTCTCGCCGCCCTTGCTCTCGGTGCCGGGCTTGATTTCCGAGCCGGACTTGCCGTCGGTGCCGGCTGACGGCGGCGCATAGGCCTTCAGATCGGGATCGGCCTGCGCACCCGGCATGATGACCACCGGCTCCTCACCGGGCTGCCATCGCTCCAGCGATCCGCTGGGCACGCCCATGGCGCCATTGCCAAAGAAAAGGCTGGCGGTCTTGACCGAGAAACCTTCGGCCGACGGAGTGGATTCAATCGCATCTGCCGCCTCAGGATTCGGATTGGCCGCAACTGCGGGGCCGCCTTCGAGCGACAGCGCGACATCGTATTGCGGCAGCGGCGGCGCCTGCAGCGCGGCCTGCAGCTCCTCGTCGAGCGGCTCGCTCGGCGCCGGCATGGCATCGGCGGTTTTCGCGCCGCGCACCGAGGCATTGGAGGTCGCCGGGTCTTCCGGTGCTTTTGCGGCGTCGGCCGGCTCGTCCTGCGGCGGCGTGTAGAGCGCCAGCCGATCGCCCTTCAGCGTGCGGTCGACCGCCGGGAAATCGGCGGCGCGGGGCCGAAGCGGATCCTGCCCCAGCGGACCGCGGGTGATCGCGCCGGTGATGTCGCTGCTCTCGCTGTCGAGGCTGGTGAGACTGGCGAGATGGAAGTTCGGGGGACGCGGGATCGAGGTTCCGATCGGCCGCGGGAAGCTGAAGGCGGCGACCTGGATGGTCGCGAGCGTCGATGTCATATGGCGCTGCGATCGCTCCGCGACGCCGGGCTGGCGCGCGAGCAGAGCCGCAAGATCCTGATAGCCAATCTCGCTCGGCAGCAGAGCGAAGAGGCAAAGACTGAGGCCGAAGGGCACGAAGTGCGTGCCCTTCGGCCTGTTACGCAACACAGGCATTGGTACGCTCACGCAACGCTTACGCTTACACTCTTCCAAGAAGCGCGTTCTCTCACGTGAACCGAAGTTCCACACCGCTCGAAAACACGCTGGCCGAGCACATACATCCAGTGCAATTCGACTAAATTTGTTGGTACCGGATTAAAGTTGCGAGCCGGTTAATCGGCGATGCATCGGCGCAACACGCAAGACTTGCAGCACAATTGCGCGCACGATCGAAAATGTTGGTGAATCGCGCGTCGTGAAAACTGGTGAAAATCGCGTCAACGAAGATGGTTGATGAAGTGTTAGCGTGGGAACACGGAGCATCGTCGTTCACAGCCGTCATGGCCGGACCGCTCCGTGTTTGATGCGCATCGCGCAAACGATCTTTGCCGTTTCCGCAAAACAAAATCGCGCCGGTGATGACCGGCGCGATTTGTCTTCGATGATAAATTGTGTCGCTTAAGCCTGGCTCGCCACCGTCTTGCCGAGCGCGGCCTGCGCCGCCGCGAGACGGGCGATCGGCACGCGATAGGGCGAGCACGAGACGTAGTCGAGCCCGACCTCGTGGCAGAACGCGACCGACGCCGGATCACCGCCGTGCTCGCCGCAGATGCCCATCTTGAGGCCGGCGCGCGTCTTGCGGCCGCGCTGCACGCCGATCTTCACCAGCTCGCCGACACCGTCACGATCGACCGACACGAAGGGATCGATGTCGAGGATGCCGCGCGACATGTAGGTGCCGAGGAAGCCCGCGGCGTCGTCGCGGCTGATGCCGTAGGTGGTCTGGGTCAGGTCGTTGGTGCCGAACGAGAAGAATTCGGCGGTCTGCGCGATGTCGCCCGCCATCAGGCAGGCGCGCGGCAACTCGATCATGGTACCGGTCTGATACTCCAGCTTGGCGCCGGTCTCGCGCGAGACCGAAACCGCCGTCGCATCGATGCGGGCCTTGATCAGATCGAACTCCGCCTTGGTCGCGATCAGCGGCACCATCACTTCGATGCCCACCGGCTCGCCGGTGCGCTTGGCGGCGACGCCCGCCGCCTCGAAGATGGCACGCGCCTGCATCTCGGCGATCTCCGGGTAGGCGATCGCCAGACGGCAGCCGCGGAAGCCGAGCATCGGATTGAATTCCGATAGCTCGCGCACCCGGTCGGCAAGCCGACGCGGATCCGCGTTCATGGCCCGCGCCACTTCCTCGATCTCCGCCTGGGTGTGCGGCAGGAATTCATGCAGCGGCGGATCGAGCAGCCGGATCGTCACCGGCAGCCCCTTCATAATTTCGAACAGGTCGACGAAGTCGGCCCGCTGCATCGGCAGCAGCTTGGCCAGCGCGGCGCGGCGCGACTGCTCGTCCTCGGCGAGGATCATCTCGCGCACAGTGCGGATGCGGGTTTCCTCGAAGAACATGTGCTCGGTGCGGCACAGGCCGATGCCCTCGGTGCCGAACCGGATCGCGGTGCGGGCGTCCACCGGCGTGTCGGCATTGGCGCGCACCTTGAGCTTGCGCACCTGATCGGCCCAGCCCATCAGCGTGCCGAACTCGCCGGACAGCTCCGGCTCGATCATCGGCATGCGGCCGGCCAGCACCTGACCCAGGGCGCCATCAATGGTGATGACGTCGCCGGCCTTGAAGGTGCGGCCACCGATCGACATGGTGCCGCGACCGTAGTCAACCCGGATCGATCCGCAGCCCGAAACGCAGGGCTTGCCCATGCCGCGCGCGACCACGGCGGCGTGCGAGGTCATGCCGCCGCGGGTGGTGAGGATGCCCTCGGCCGCGTGCATGCCGTGGATGTCTTCCGGGCTGGTCTCGATCCGCACCAGAATGACCTTGCGCCCGTCGGCCTGCAGCTTGGCGGCCTCGTCCGACGAGAACACGATCTCGCCTGCGGCCGCGCCGGGCGAAGCCGGCAGACCGGTCGCGATCACGTCGCGTGTCGCCACCGGATCGATGGTCGGATGCAGCAGTTGATCGAGCGACGCCGGATCCACCCGCAGCACCGCATCCTTCTTGCTGATCAAGCCTTCATTGGCGAGCTCGACCGCGATGCGCAGCGCGGCCTTGGCGGTGCGCTTGCCGTTGCGGGTCTGCAGCATCCACAGCTTGCCCTGCTCGACCGTGAATTCCATGTCCTGCATGTCACGGTAGTGCTTCTCGAGCTGGGTGTAGATCCGCGTCAGCTCCTTGAACGCCTCGGGCATCGCGTCTTCCATCGAGGCCTTGTCGGACCCGGATTCCTTGCGTGCCTCTTCGGTGATGTCCTGCGGCGTGCGGATGCCGGCAACGACGTCTTCACCCTGCGCGTTGATCAGGAATTCGCCGTAGAGCTTGCGCTCGCCGGTCGAGGGATTGCGGGTGAAGGCGACGCCGGTGGCAGAGGTATCGCCCATGTTGCCGAACACCATGGCCTGCACGTTGACGGCGGTGCCCCAGGATTCCGGAATGTCGTGCAGGCGGCGATAGGTCACCGCGCGCGCGTTCATCCAGGACGAAAACACGGCGCCGACCGCGCCCCACAACTGGGCGTGCGGATCCTGCGGGAAGTCATGACCGGTTTCCCGGGCGACGGCTTCCTTGTATTTGCCGACCAGTTCGACCCAATCGTCCGCGGTGAGATCGGTGTCGAGGCTGTAGCCCTTGGTGTCCTTGTGGCTGTCGAGAATGTCTTCGAAATGATGATGTTCAAAGCCGAGCACCACGTCGGAGTACATGGTGATGAAGCGGCGATAGCTGTCGTAGGCGAACCGGCGATCACCGGATTTCTCGGCCAGCGCTTCTACCGTCTCGTCATTGAGGCCGAGATTGAGCACCGTATCCATCATGCCGGGCATCGAGGCGCGGCCACCGGAGCGCACCGACACCAGCAGCGGATTTCTGGTGTCGCCGAAACCCTTGCCGGTGATCTTGCTGACATAACCGAGCGCGGCTTCGACCTGCCCCTTCAACTCCTTCGGGTAGGTTTTGTCATTGGCATAGAAATAGGTGCACACCGACGTCGGGATGGTGAAGCCGGGAGGCACCGGCAATCCGAGATTGGCCATTTCGGCGAGGTTGGCGCCCTTGCCGCCCAGCAGATCCCGCAGACCTGCCTTGCCCTCGGCCTTGCCATCACCAAACGTGTAGACCCACTTGCCGGACTTCGGCGCGGCCACCGGCTTTGCGGCAGGCTTCGCTGCGGCCTTGGCGGCCGGCGCCGGAGCTTTGGCAGCCTTTGCAGGCGCCTTCACCGGAGCTTTTACGGGCGCCTTGGCAACGACCTTGGCCACCGGCTTGGCGGCGGGCTTGCTGGGTTTTGCGGCCCGCGCGCTCGGCGCGGTGGATGTCCTTGATTTTGCTGGGGCGGGTTTGATCTTTGATGCAGCTTTGGCCATGGTTTCCAAGCGTCAGCATGAGGGGAACAGCAGCGCCTTACAACACGGTTTTACGGTGGCACGCAAGACGTGCCGGCGCCATCAGGACGTCAGTATGGTCGGCTTTGGGACCTCAATGTGGTGCGTCTTTTGACCGTTTTTTGCGCGATTCACGCGATTCAGAGGTGAAGCGCGCGCAGAACGCCAAGCCCGACCAATCCGATGAAAATCAGATAGATCGCGACGATGAAATTGAGCAGCCGTGGCATCAGCAGGATCAGGATGCCCGCAATCAGGGCGACGATGGCTGGAATATGAGCGCTGGTAATGTGCATCGAACTCTCCGGCGAAGTGATTAGACGAATCGCGGCGGATGTTATCCGCCACGCGGGAATGGCTCCAGTGCGCTGACGTCAGGCACAGGGATCCGAAGCATCGGGATCTGGAGGATTGGCATTCGGCAGGTGCCGTCATCGTTCCCCGCGCTGCTGGCTGCAACGGCAATGGCAGACTCGCGACGCGGTCATTTGTTCCAGCTGCAAGAAAAAGACGCAATGAATTCACGGAAGTGTCAGGAACATCGCCAATCGCGACGAATTGGTTGGGCTGTTCGTCCGGTGCACGGTCGTTTTGCGCCCCCATCCGTTGAGGAGATCAACCATGCGTAACAAGCTTCTTGCTCTTGCCGTGCTCACAGCGGCCACAGTGCCCCTTGGTGCGCAGGCCCAGCAACGCGTGATCGTCGAAGAAGGCGTGACGACGGGCCTCGCTGGCGTGCCGGTCGGCGGCGGCATCATCGCCGAGCCACAGCGGCCGCGCTTCCGGCAATACATCGTCGAGGAACAGGTGCCGTCCTACACGGTGGACGCACCGATCTCGGTTGGCACCGTGCTGCCTGAAGCCGGCGTCACTTATTACGATGTGCCGCAGCGTTTCGGCGCAACCACCTATCGCTACACCGTCATCAACGATCGCAGCGTCCTGGTCGACCCGCGAACGCGGCGCGTGATGCAAGTGATTGAATAACTAAGCGCGTAACGGGTGATTGAACCAACGCTGCCGTCGCACGTTGGCTCACCGCATGAGGTCGGCGTTCAGGATTGAGCGCGCGGTTGTCCCCCCGCCCGTCGCTTCCCTGCAACGTCAGAAGTCCCGCCCCTTCCCTCGGGGGCGGGACTTTCTTTTGGATTTTGATAGCTAAAAGCCAAGCGCAGCTTCGTAGCCCGGGTGAGCAAAGCGATACCCGGGATCTCTTGCACTGGATGTCGCTGACTTCCACCCGGATGTCGCTGCGCTCATCGGGGCTACAACTATGGACGCGTGAGGCGGACTAACCCCGCGGAGCCGCGTCACCCACCCTGCAGCATCGACAGGATCGACGACGTCGACTTGTAGTTCTTGACGGCGAGATCCTGGAATTCCGGCGTCCAGTTGGTGGCCTGCCGCTCTTCCGGGCTCATGGCGGAATAGCTCTTCAGGATGCCGAGGCTGAGCTGGCGCGGATCGCCGGATGACTGGCTCTGCTTCAGGGCATCCAGCACGGATGCACGGGTGCGCGCGCTCAGTTCTTTCTTCGCGGCGAAGATTTCTTCATTGGAAAACTTGCCGCCCTGATTGAGCGTGATCGCCGACAACGAACGATTGTCGAGCGAGGCGAGATCCGCGAGCTGGCCCGTCTTGCGCTGCGGATCGTAGACCAGTTCCTTGTGATTGGCCGCGGCGTCGCTCTTCTGCTTGTCGAGATACGCGCGCACGTCGCTCGCCACATCGCCGAAATCGCGTGATGTCGTCGGCTTGGTGCCCGGCAGTTGGGTGAGCGCTGGCGCAACCGGATCGCCGGCGATATCGGCGGGACGCTTGGTGGGATCCTGCTGCGTCGCCTGGTAACCCTTGAGCACCGCGGCATGCTGGGCGCTCCAGGTCGCTGTCGCTTTCTCCTCGGGGCTTGCGGCATCGAGATAATCGAGCGCGGTCTTGTAACTGACGCTGTAATCGCCGGTCAGCCGTGTGGCCGCGACCGAGGGCGCCAGCGCCGCGTCGAAGCGCTTCTTCAATTCGGAGGTGGCGACGGCCTGCTCGTCCGGGGTGAACTTGCCGCCATTGTTGGTCGCGATCGCAAACAGCGAGCGCCGGTCCAGCGAGGTGAGATCGACGGTCGTTTTGCCGCCTACGATCGGCCCGGTCACCTTGGCCGCGGCATAAAGCTTATCGAGCGTGGCACGCGCGTCATTGGTGACGGTAGTGAAATCGGGCAGCGCCGTGGTGTTGGCGAGTTTCGCCCGCGCGGCATCCGACAGGGTCAAGTTGGTCGCCGCGTTCGATCCTACAACGGTGTTGTCGGTACCATCCGCGGCGAGCGTGGTGGCGAGCGATGGCGTCGCCGCCGCCCGCGCGTAGGCTGACCCGTATTGGGCATAAGCATTGAGGCCGGTGTTGACCGAGGTCATCCGCAAGGTCCCTGCATGAGCGCGGGGGAACGATTGCTTAAGAAATCGTTGACCCGCGCAGACCTTCGGGGATCACGGTTAACAAATCGTAAATTGTTGCTGAATATTGCTGGCTCCGTTAGATTTCCGGATGCCGGTTGCCGAGGCCCCCGGTGCGTTCCAGCAAGGCGCCGAGACGCAGGATGGTGGTTTCGTCGAGCCATCGGGACACCAGTTGGACGTTGATCGGCAGGTGCTCGGAGCTGAAGCCGAACGGCACCGAGAGCGCCGGCAGGCCGGTAATGTTGAACGGCGATGTCGCGCGCAGCACATGATTGGCCGGCACCGTGACGCCGTTGACGACGTGTTCGTCCAACGCGTGGCGCGGTGCGGTGATCGGCGTGACCGGGCACAGCAGCACGTCATGGCTCTGAAAGTATCCGGCGAACGCCGTCTTCAGTTGCTCGACTTTCGCTTCCGCGTCGATGTAATCGACCAACGCCGGCGGCGGCATCGACATCAGCCCCGCCCCGATCGCGTGCAGCTCCGCCTCGCGCCCGGTTGCGAACGTCCGCACCAAGGGGACCAGTTCGTACCACAGCGTGAACAACGGCATGAGCCAGTCGGTCTGCTCCATGAACGGCAGGCGCACCTCTTCCACATCGCATCCGAGATCCTTCAGCCGTGCGGCTGCGGCCATCACCGCAGCGCTGATCTCCGGATCAACAGGACCGAAGGCCGTCTCCGACACCCAGCCGACGCGAACAGGCTGGCCGGCGATCCGGGCATCCGCCGGCCCCGCATCCCGGGCGTGGACCGCATAGGGATCGATGCCGTCGGATCCCCTGAGAATGGCGTAACCCAGGGCCACGTCGCGCACGGTGCGCGCCATCGGCCCGATATGCCAGAAGCGGCTCAAGGCGGTCGGGAAATGGCCGGTGTAGGGAATCCGGCCGTGCGTAGCTTTCAGGGCCGCGATGCCGGTGAACGCAGCCGGGCCGCGCACGGAGATCGCGACATCGCTGCCAAGACCGATCGGCGAGAGGCCGGCGGCGATCGCCGCCGATTCGCCACCACTCGATCCGCCGGGTGTGCGCTCCAGATTCCAGGGATTGTTGGTGCGGCCGGTGAGCAGATTGTCGGTTTCCCGCCAGGCCGAGAATTCCGGAATATTGGTCTTCGCCAGCGGGATGCCGCCGGCGGCCTTGAAGCGTTTGACGGCGGTGGCATCCCGATCCGGAACAAATCCGGCAAAGAGCCTGGAGCCACGCTGGCTCGGAACACCGGCCGTATCGATGGCATCCTTGATCGTGAATGGAACACCGTGAAGCGGCCCAAGCTCGGCGCCGTTCATGACCGCTTTCTCGGCCGCATCGGCGGCCTTGAGCGCTTCATCCGCCATCAGGGTCACAATGGCATTGATCTTCGGGTTCACCGATCCGATGCGGTCCAGGTGCGCCCAGACCACCTCCCGCGGCGACAGCTCCTTTTTGCGGATCAGGGCCGCAAGCGTCGTCGCATCAAGATAGTGGATCGGGCCGGCGACAGTGGATGAACGGGGCATTCTGATTCTCCTGGCAATTATCTATCTATCGGTAGATAGATTTTGAGGCGAAGCCTGCTGTAAGCTCCGCGCTTGCCGGCGTCAACACCTATCTATAGATAGATAGTCTATGGTGGAGCGGCCAATGAGCGAGATGCGGCAGAAGATCATGGGCGCGGCGCGGGCGACGGTGCAGGCGCGTGGCTACAGCGGCCTGAGCTTTCGCGAGCTGGCCAAGGAAGTCGGCGTCAAAAGCGCCAGCATCCACTATCATTTTCCGACCAAGGGCGACCTCGGCGGCGCGCTGGCGCAGCTCTACACCTCCGATTTCGCCGCCTATCTGGACGGACTGCTGGCCGACGGCCTCGATCGGGAGGCTTGCATCCGAAAGTACACCGATGTCTTCCGCAACACCCTGCTCAACGAGAACCGGATGTGTCTCGGCGGCATCATGGCGGCCGAGCACGACGAGCTGCCCGTCGAGGTGAGAGCCGAGGTGGTGAAGTTCTCCGAGATGAACGTGCGGTGGCTGACCGAGGCGCTCTCGCTCCAGCAGGGCGACGCCGACGCGATCCGCAAACGCGCGCTCGCCATCTTCGCGGCGATCGAGGGCGCGCAGCTGGTGGCCCGCGGCCGCGGCGACGTGTCGATCTATGATGATATCGTCGGAGCGTACCGCACGGCCGGATTGCTGCCCTGAATCGATCGAAGCGATCAGCCGCGCTTGCGCGCGACAATGCGATGGATCGCCTTGCCCGACGACGCGCTGACCACCTCTTCATCGAGCAGCAGGTCGGCTGACGTCAACTCCGCGCGAACCAGAGCGGCATCGAACGCCGCATAGAGTCGGCCGTGCTTGTCGCGCTGGTCATCCTGCGGCGTCACCCGCCAGCTCAGATACAGCACACCGCCCGTCGCCACGATATCGAGCAGCCGCCGCACCGACGGCGCGATGTCGACGCGGTCCAGATGCATGATAACGGTTTCACACAGCACATTTTCGAAACGCCCAGTGGCCAGACCTCGCAGCTCCGGCAGCTCCGCGTGCGCGAACGCGAGATGCGGATAGCGCCGCCGTGCCTCTGCGAGCAATCCATCGGAGGCATCAAAACCCTGCGCAGCAAAGCCGTTGGCGGCGAGCCAGGCCACTTCGCGGCCGGAGCCGCAGCCGATGTCGGCCGCTGTGCCCTGATGAAAGAAGCGTTTGACGACGACATGCAGATCGCTCGGCGGCGGCTGGTCGTGCCAATCCCTGGCGAACGCAGCAGCGTCGTTGTCATAGGCGGAGAGGGTTTCGCGATCGGTCATCAAAACGCTCCACGTCATCGACAGTTCCACCACGCGACAAAACGTTATCCCTCATGGTGAGGAGCGCAGCAAAGCTGCGCGTCTCGAACCATGAGGCCCCCCGTGTTGTCCGCGCGGATGCACCTCGGCCTCGTCCTTCGAGACGCCCGCTACGCGGGCTCCTCAGGATGAGGGAGAACTCAATCCTGGATCTTCGAGAAATCCGCCACTGCGCGGGTCGCGGCGCGGATTTCATTCAGCAGCTTGAGACGGTTTTCGCGCACCTTCGCGTCGTCGTCATTGACCTTGACCTTGTCGAAGAAAGCATCGACCGCCGGCCGCAGCTTGGCCATCGCGCCCATCGCGGCGGCGAAGTCCTCCTTCGCAACTGCTGCACCGGCCTCGGCCTTGACCTGATCGATGGCCCCGGCGAGCGTCTTTTCCTCATCGAGCCGGTAGAGCGACGGATCCGGCGCACCGTCGAAGGCCTTGCCGTCCTTCTTCTCCTCGATGCGCAGGATGTTGGCCGCGCGCTTGGTGCCGGCGAGCAGGTTCTTGCCGTCGTCGCTGTCGAGGAACTTGCCGAGCGCCTCGACCCGGCGCACCACCATCAGGAGATCGTCCTGGCCGCCGAGCGCGAACACCGCGTCGACCAGATCGTGCCGGGCGCCCTGCTCGCGCAATTGCACCTTCAGGCGATCCGCGAAAAACGACAGCAGATCGTCCGACAGTTTCGATGCATCGGCGCTGATCTTCGCAAGTCCCGCCACCGACGATTTCGCGACGTCGCGCAACGGCAACCGCAAGGTGTTTTCGACCAGCAGCCTGATCACGCCCAGCGCCGCGCGACGCAGCGCAAAGGGATCCTTGCTGCCGGTCGGCTTTTCGTCGATCGCCCAGAACCCCACCAGAGTGTCGAGCTTGTCGGCCAGCGCGACCGCGATGGACACCGGATCGGTCGGCACGCGGTCGTTCGGCCCCTGCGGCTTGTAATGCTCCTCGATCGCGGCGGCGACCGAGGGGTCCTCGCCCTGGTCCAGCGCGTAGTATTTCCCCATCAGGCCCTGCACTTCGGGGAATTCGCCGACCACCTCCGTGGGCAGGTCGGCCTTGGCGAGTTTTGCCGCGCGCTTCACCTTGGCAGCATCGGCGCCGACCAGTGGCGCCAGTTCGACGGCAAGCCGTTCGATCCGCGCAATACGCTCGGCTTGCGTTCCGAGTTTCTCATGAAACACGATCTGCTCGAACTTCGGCAGCCGCTCTTCCAGCCTGGTCTTGCGATCCGTCTCGTAGAAGAATTTCGCATCCGACAGCCGCGCGCGGATCACACGCTCGTTGCCTGCGACGATGGCCTTGCCGCCATCGATGGCCTCGATGTTGGAGACCAGGATGAAATGCGGCGCCAACTTCCCCGTTTTCGGGTCGTTGACCACGAAGCACTTCTGGTTGTTGCGGATGGTGGCGCGGATCACCTCACCCGGGATCGCAAGGAACGCGGGATCGAACGCGCCCATCAGCACCACCGGCCATTCGACCAGGCCAGCGACCTCATCGAGCAGTGCCTGATCCTCGACCAGTTCGAAGCCCTGCGCGAACGCGAGTTCCTTGGCATCGGCAAGGATGGTGTCCTTGCGGCGCTGCGGGTCCAGCATCACCTTGGCGGCGTACAGTTTCGCTTCATAGTCTTCGAAGCGACGCACGGTGATCGCTTCCGGCGCCATGAAGCGATGGCCGTGGGTGGTCTGCCCGGCTTCGATGCCCGCGATATCGAGTTTCACCACGTCCGGATCTTCGGTTTCCGGACCGAAGGTCGCGATGATGGAATGCAGCGGCCGCACCCAGGTCAGCGCGCCCGGCTTCGCGGAGCGTTCGCCCCAGCGCATCTGCTTCGGCCATGGGAACGTACGCACGATCACCGGCAGGATTTCGGCGATCACGTCGATCGCGGCCCGGCCCTGCTTCTCGATCAGCGCGACATAAAAATCGCCCTTCTTGGGATCGCGCTGGATCGTGGCCTGATCCAGCGAGGTCAGCCCGGTGGCTTTCAGGAAGCCCTGCACGGCGGCCTCGGCGCCGCCGACGCGCGGACCCTTGCGCTCTTCCTTCAGGTCCGGCTGTCGCGCCGGCACGCCGTGCACGGTCAGCGCCAGCCGCCGCGGCGTGACGAACGCCTTGGCGCCCTCATAGACCAGGCCTTCGGCCACCAGCTTGTCGGTGACCATCCGGCGCAGATCCTCGGCCGCCTTCGCCTGCATGCGCGCGGGAATCTCTTCCGAGAACAGTTCAAGTAACAGATCGGGCATGGCTCAGGCTCCGCCCGCTTCGGTGGCGATCCAGGCTTCGCCACAGGCTTTCGCCAGTTCGCGCACGCGCAGGATGTAGCTCTGCCGCTCGGTGACCGAAATCACGCCGCGCGCGTCGAGCAGGTTGAACACATGGCTCGCCTTGATGCACTGGTCGTAGGCCGGCAATGCCATCAGGTGACGCTCTTTCTTCGAATCCTGCCAGCCGGCTTCGAGATACTTCCGGCAGGCGCCCTCCGCCATCTTGAACTGCTCGAACAGCATGGCGACGTCGGAGTGCTCGAAATTGTGCCGGGAGTACTCCCGCTCGGCTTGCAGGAACACGTCGCCATAGGTCACCTTGTCGGCGCCGTCGCGGCCGTTGAAATTGAGATCGTACACCCGATCCACGCCCTGAACGTACATCGCGAGGCGCTCGAGCCCGTAGGTGATCTCGCCGGCGACCGGATTGCAGTCGAAGCCACCGACCTGCTGGAAGTAAGTGAACTGCGACACCTCCATGCCGTCGCACCAGCACTCCCAGCCGAGCCCCCACGCGCCAAGCGTCGGGCTCTCCCAATCGTCCTCGACAAAACGGATGTCGTGCAGGCCGGAATCGACCCCGATGGCCTCCAGCGACTTCAGATACAGGTCCTGGATGTCCGGCGGTGACGGCTTCAGGATCACCTGGAACTGGTAATAGTGCTGCAGCCGGTTCGGATTCTCGCCATARCGGCCGTCCTTCGGCCGCCGCGAGGGCTGCACATAGGCCGCGTTCCARTGCCTGGGACCCAGCGCSCGCAGCGTGGTCGCCGGATGGAACGTCCCCGCTCCCACCTCCATGTCRTAGGGCTGCAGGATGACGCAGCCGTAATCTGCCCAAAACCGTTGCAGGGTYAGGATTAAGCCCTGAAACGAGCGTTCAGGCCGCATGTGTTGAGGCAGAGATTCCATGATCGTCTTAAGGGTTGGGTCACCGTGAATGAGCGCGCGGGACCGTATCGGTGGGGATAACGGGAATCAAGGCGGCGGAACCAGAAACCATTACCGCCGTCCGGCGTAATACAGCCGGGAGCTGGGATATTCCCTTACATCACGCCCGCAAAGTCATTCGCTGATCACGCGACCTCTCGGCCACGAGAGCTCAGGAGACGATATGCTGTTTGCCACCGCAACGACGATTCTCGTCGTGTGCGCGACCCTGATCGCGGCCATTCCGTTTCTGCACGCCGAGCGCCAGCAACGCCAGCGCACCCGCGCCATGCAGGAAAAGCAGATGAAGCGCGCAAGGATCTCTTAATGCTGAGTTGCCGGGCCCTTCATCTGCCAAGCCCCTGACAGCACAGGGATCATCAAGCCCCCTTAACCGTAATCGCAACGCCCGGTCGCCCGGTTGGGCTTTGTTAGGAACCTTGTTCCAGGCTGTGCCACGCCGAACAATAAAGTCACCGGTTTTCAGCCAATGGTTTGAACCGGCCGCGGTCAGGCGGTGACGAACGAACAACAATCGAGCGCAACAGCAGGGGCTTCAAATGATGATTTTCAACATGGTCGCCGCGGTGGTGATGACGGTGTCGCTGATCACCGTCATGAACGCCAAGATCCGCGGCCATCGCGTCCGCGCCACCATTCGCACGTCGCAGACCCGCCACGGCATCCAGCGCTAACGCGCCTCTCCCGATTTCACGATCTCCAGGCTTTCGTAACCAGGATTGGGCGCCGGTTTGCAGGTGGTGCCCCACCTTCAGGCCGGCGCCAAGTCGTTTAAGCAGGTCGCTTGAGGCAAGTCGCTTGAGGCAGATCGCTTGAGGCAAGTCGGTTGCGCTCGTCCTTGGCGCCGCTCAAGATCTCCGAGGCGGCGCAGACAACCTTATTCGGGCCAATAGGCACCGGTCACCGGATCGCGACGCAACCGCGGAATCGACTGCATCGGCGACTGCGCGCGGGCTTCGGCCATGCGCGCAGTGCGCACCCGTTCCAACTCGTCGTTGATCCGGCGGGCTTCCCGCAGGCCCCAACGCACCAGCGCAGTTCCACCAAGGGCACCAACAAGCACCAGAATTAGCGGCGGCATGGCTCAATCCTCGTTTTGAGGCCTGAACTGTCCTGAATCCGCGTGTCGCGATTGTGGCGAATACGCGGACAGCTTGCCGCAGGGGGTTATATTAAAGTTTAGAATCCGAAGCGCGCCCAGACCGCCCGCGCCTCCAGCGCCGAAATCAGCTCCTCCGGCAACTGGCTCGAGGCTTCCAGCAAGGAGCCGGTACCGGCCGAGCGCCGCCCCAGCAGCCCGGCGAGCGGCCCGCTCGCCGGCGCAATCACCGGGGTCAACACCTTGTCGCCGAAGCGGGCCCGCAATGTCGTGCGCAAGTCGCCGATCGAATCGACAAGTCCGAGCTCGACCGCACGATTGCCGGCCCAGTATTCACCGGTGAACAGATAATCATCGGCGCCCTTGAGCCGGCCACCGCGGGCTCCCTTGACCAGATCAATGAACACGCTGTGGATCTCGCGCTGGATCGCCTTCAGCCGCGCGACGTCCTCGGGATTTTCGGGAAGGAACGGATCCAGCGTCGCCTTGTGCTCGCCGGCGGTGTAGAGTCGGCGTTCGACGCCGATCTTCTTGATCAGCCCCTCGAAGCCGAACGAGCCGCCGACCACGCCGATCGATCCGACAATCGAGGAGGGATCGACGAAAATCTCGTCACCGGCGCAGGCGATCATGTAGCCGCCGGACGCCGCGACGTCCTCGACGAACACCAGCACCGGAAGCTTCTTCTCCACGGCCAGTTGACGGATGCGCAGGAAGATCTGGCGCGACTGCACCGGCGAGCCGCCGGGGGAGTTCACCACCAGCGCCACCGCCTTGGCGTTCTTGGTGCCGAAGGCGCGCTCCAGGGTGCGCGCAACGCCAGCCAGGGACAAGCCAGGCCGCAGCGGTGTCACGGCACCAATCACGCCGCTGAGACGCACCACCGGGACCACCGGCGTATCACCGCGCATCCGCGCAGGCAGCAGCCGGCGGCTGCGCTGAATGAGATGCCGGGCAAAACCGGCAACGCCGGGCTCGGGGTGTGCGTCCATATGGCTCACGTCCTGATCCTTGTGCAGAATTCCCGGCAGGGCGTGAAACCCTCGTGCCGCAGTGTCGAAGCGGTGTGTCTGTTCCGCATCAGCTAGGACATAGTCACGCCTGCCCTTCTTGTCACCACCCCACGATCTCTCTAGGGTTCCCTTGGGGAATGAAACGACGGCGCATTTTCGCCGAGGGCGAGTTGGTACGGCGCATTTTCGCCGGGGGGTAGCCAAGTGATCATACGGGGTGTCTTGCCGGTGCAACACCGGGCAAGTCTCGTTACAACAAGTCTCGTTGTACTCGCAGTCGGTGGCGTCATTTTTGCGCTGGCAATCGGATTCGCCCCTTCAACAGCTTTCGCCGCATGCGCGCCCACACCAGCCAGCAGCGGCGACACGGTCACCTGCAGCGGCACAGACACCGATGGCGTCGGCAGCGGCGCCGAGAACCATGTCAATGTCACGGTGAACTCCGGCGCCACGATCGCGCCGGCGCTGGCCTCATTCGGCATCGACCTGACCTATCGTAACGTCATCACCAACAATGGCAGCGTGACCGGCCCTAACGGCGGCATCAGCGTCACCAACCGCAACACCATCGTCAACAACGGCACCATCGGAGATGCGGCTGCATTCGGCGGCATCACGATGGGCAATCGCAACACGGTCACCAATAACGGCACCATCACCAGCGGCGGGCTCGGAATCTTCGGTCAGGATCGCAACACCATCGTCAACAACGGCACCATCGAGGCTGGCGACGGGTTTGCCGGCATTCTGCTCAACAGTAGCGGCACGGTGACCAACAACGGTTCGATCAACGTTGGGATCGGTAGCGCCGGCATCGCACTTGGTGATCGCGGAAACGTCGTGAACAACGGCCAGATCATTGCCGGCGATACCGGGGTCGGTATTGCGCTTGCCACGCTTAACGGCGGCAGCATCGTCAACAACAATAAGATTCAGGCTGGCAACGACGGCATTGGCCTGCTTCTCCAGGGCACAGCGACCGTCCTCAACAACAGCACCATCAGTGTCGGCAACAGCACCGGCGGAGGCTTCCCTCCCGTTGCTGCCGTGGCGGCGTCTGGGGACATGGCGATCACCAACAATGGCCTGATCACGGCCGGTGACAACGCCGCTGGCGTCTTCCTCCAGGGCAGCGGCAGCCTGATCAACAACGGCACGATCCAGGCGGGCGCGCTCGGTTCGAGCGTTGTTGCCGGAGGATTTCTGGGTCCCCTCACCATCGCCAACAACGGCAAGCTGGACGGCACGATCAGTGTCGCCGGCAACATTCCGGACACGGCGCTGATCAACAACGGCACGATCACCATCACCAATCCGAACACGCCGCTCGACAAGCTGACGGATCCGACCCTGCCGCCGTTGACCTGGCATTTCATCGACAGCACGTTTATCCAGACCGCCAGCGGCACGCTGGAGTTGCGCGTCAACCGCGACGGCCTCAGCGACGGCCTCGGCTCGGCCGATCCGCATCTCGGCGGCACCCTGCGCGCGGTGCTGCAGCCGGGTCTCTACGACAAGGTCACGACCTACTACAGCGTGGTCTACAATTGCGGCTGCACCGGCGGCGACCTCAACGGCACGACCTTCGACAAGGTGGTGACGTCCTCGTCCTCGCCGTTCTTCTCGATTGCCGCCGACTACGTCAACAATCCGCTGATCGGCAGCGGCATCAACGCCGTCAACCTGGTGCTGACGCGACTGCCGTTCGGCGCGGTCCCGGGCGAGACTCTGAACCAGCGCGCGGTCGGCAACGCACTCGAACAGGGCTATTCGACCACACTGACCGGCAACGCCGCGACCATCTACACCAACCTGCTGTTTGCCAATTCGGTCGGCGTGCTCGACCAGCTCTCGGGCGAAGGCACCATCGCCACCCAGAGTACGTCGTTCCTGGCCAGCACGCTGTTCGTGAACGCCATGATGGGGGCTGCCTCCGCGGGCTTCGGTGCGCCCGGCACAAGCCCCGGCCCGCTCGGCTATGCCGCTCCGCGACGCGAGCATCCGGCGTTCAAAGCCTTCACCAAAGCGCCCGATATCGACGATCCGGCGCGCTGGCGATTTTCGGTCGGCGGTTTCGGCGGCAGCCTCACCACCCGCGGCGACGCGGCAATCGGCAGCGCCAATCAAGTGCAGAGCGGCGGCGCCGGTGTCGCCAGCCTGAGCTACCTCGCCGATTCAACGTTGCTGTTTGGCGCCGCGATCAGCGGCGGCCGGTTCTCGTTTTCCTCGGCGCCGCGCGCCACATCCGGCGACATCGACGCGAGCCAGGCCGGCCTGTTCGTGCGGAAAGACTGGAACACGTTCCGGATCACCGCCGCGCTCAATGGTGCGACGTTCGACAACACGACCTCGCGCTTCATTTCCGGCATCGGCCCCACCGAACTGGCACGCGCCAGTTTCACCAGCAACCTGGTGGGCGGCCGCGTCGAAATCGCGCGTCCCTATGAATTCGTGGGCCTGAACGTGACGCCATTCGCGGCGATCCAACCCGCGACGCTCTGGCAACGCGCGCGGACCGAAACCAGCGTGGTGTTCGGGACCAATACGCCCGGCATGCTCGGCCTGTCGTATGCGCCGGTGACGGTAACATCGCTGCCGACATTCCTCGGTGTTCAGCTCGACACCAGCTTCGATCTGGGCGGCGGGCGGATCCTGACCCCGGTGGCGCGCATGGCCTGGGTGCATGAGTTCCGGCCGGACCGCAGCCAGGACGCGACATTCCCATCGATACCCGGACCGAACTTCACGGTGTTCGGGCCGCGTGCCGCATCGGACGCGGCCCAGCTCGATGCCGGCCTCCAGCTCGCGCTGAACAGCTCGGCGGTGCTGCAGGCCAATTTTTCCAGCGAGCTGTCCGGTTCCAGCAGCCGCTATTCGGGCTCCGGCACGCTGCGCGTGGCCTGGTAGCCCTGCGGCCAAACGTTTCCACAAATATAATCGCTGCATCAACGGTTTGTTAACCGTGGGAACGCTTCCTGAGGAGGAAGCGTTGAGCGTGCAGTTCGCAAATCGATACCGCGTTTGTGATCGGATCTCCGCCCAACTTGATTGGAGCCGCAATGGTGCGGCGACCTAGGGTGCAACGATGAAAATCTATCTTCTGCTGATGTTGATGGGCACGTTGCTGACCGCGATCAGGCTGACATCGCTGCCGGAGTCACGATCAAAGACGCAACCTCGGTCGTCAGCCCCGACGATCGGTTGATGACCGATCGCTCAACCGCAACGATTGCTCCCCGCGCAGCACGGCCTGCACCGGGGCAGGTGTTTTTCCGAATTCATCATTGAGGACAAGAGCCGGGCACAGGATCAATGGCGCCCTCCCGCCTTTGACAGCGCTGATGATGATTCTGATCGCCGGCGACGCCGCGTCCGGATGCACAGCCAGCACCGCCAGACTCCCGAACCCCTTTTCCAAGGCCGCCAGCACCTCGGCCAGCGCTTCCGCACGCCAGATCAGCGTCAGCGAACCACCGGGTTTGAGAATGCGGCGCGCAGCGTGCACCCACGCCTCAAGCGTATCGGCCTTGGCCTGGTGCGCCAAGCTGCGCCCGACATCAGGCGAGGCCCGATGGCGCATCGTGTCGTTGAACGGCGGATTCATCAGCACGACATCACAACTGTCTGGCGGCAACCCGACGGCAGCGAAATCGGTTGCGCCCGACGTGACGTCCAGCACCGCGACCTCGGCCGCCAAATGATTGACTGTGACATTCTGTCGGGCCAGCTCGGCCAACGCCGGATCGATTTCAACCAATACGGGAACGACGCTGCCGACCCGACAGGCCACCGCAAGCCCCGCCGCCCCGACTCCCGCGCCCAGATCGRCSACCCGGTCGCCRGGYYGGGCGACGGTGGCAGCCGCCAGCAAAATCGCATCATGRCCGRCACGGTGACCGCGTTTGGGCTGGCGCAGYCGGAGCCGGCCCCCRAGAAASGCGTCCTCGGTTATGGCATCGGCCTCATTCATCRGGCCTCAATTCATGRCCCAGCCCRGCCTCRGACAACAGCCGGCGGGCGGCCACAAAATCGTCATCYCCCACCAGCARCCGCCGCGGCAGYACCCCMAGCGACCCCTCAATAATGCTCATGTTCTGGTCCAGCACCAGATGCCCGATATGGGCCCCRTCCAGCAGGGCCTCGACGGCCGAAACCAGCACGATATCGTTGGTCCGCAGCAACTCCCGCACGGCGATCSGCGCTCCTATATGAYACTGAGGGGCCTTGCGATTTGACGCCCTCGCCGCTATGCGGCAGGTTCCACTYTGGCATTTGAAACAAGATTTTTGGAGATCTTGCGTGGCGGTGATTGTTCCCTTCGAGTCCCCCTCGACGGCGTCGATAGACGAGTTGGTGGCCCTTGTCGCGTCCGACATGACGCGCGTCAACAGCACCATCYTGTCGCGGACSGGCTCGGAAGTCACCATGATCCCCGAGGTCGCCAACCAYCTGATCTCCTCCGGCGGCAAGCGGCTGCGCCCGATGCTGACGCTSGCGATGGCGCAGCTCGCCGGCTACACCGGCGACGGCCACATCAAGCTCGCCGCCGCGGTCGAGTTCATGCACACCGCAACGCTGCTGCATGACGACGTGGTGGACGAGAGCGAGCTGCGCCGCGGCAAGCTCTCCGCGCGYATGGTGTGGGGCAACGAGGCCAGCGTGCTGGTGGGCGACTTCCTGCTGGGACAGGCGTTCCGCATGATGGTCGAGGTCGGCTCGCTGCGCGCGCTCGATATTCTGTCCGCGGCGGCAGCAACCATCGCCGAGGGCGAAGTGGCGCAGCTTGCCGCCGCGAAGAACACCGCCACCACCGAGGACGAATATCTCGCCGTGATCCGCGGCAAGACCGCGGAATTGTTCGCGGCCGCCTGCGARGTCGGCCCCGTCATCGCCAACCGGCCCAAGGCCGAACAGACCGC